>Ga0310811_10005413_pt1 | contig 16144 bp, 15 predicted proteins | sample YCmetagenome_FD_207642 | JGI IMG/M metagenome (GOLD analysis project Ga0310811, IMG submission 207642) | Soil microbial communities from experimental microcosm in Duke University, North Carolina, United States - YC | ecosystem: Engineered > Artificial ecosystem > Soil microcosm > Unclassified ...
TATGGGGCATAATGACATGGATTATGAACACAAGACCAATAAGGAGCTTTCCTTTACGCTGCAGAATAAGACGGAGGAGCAGCTGATCATCGACTGTTTGTTGTGGGTCAGCGGTTCGCGAGGATCAGCTCAATGAGCCCCTGGTGCCCAAAATGTTTTGCCCAGTCGAGAGCGGTGGACTGATAGGCATTGTCTTTGAGCCGCAGGTCTGGTCGGGCCGAGAGGGCGAGCCGCACCAGTTCCTCATCATTGCGCTCGACCGCAAAATGCAGCAGGGTCTTATCCCATTCGCCATAACGATGATCCACAGACCGCGGGTCTTTTTGCAGCAGCCGGCGGGCGCGATCCTTCCAGCCAATGTCCCAGGCATCCAGCACGGTATAGGCGGCGCCGTTGACGGCCAGCCACTCGGCGGAGAGAGGCTGCCTGCAATGCACTGCCAGCTGCATCAGGGTCAGGCCGTTGCAGAGCGGTTGGTTGAGATAGCCCTGAAAGGTGGAAGTAAGCCTGGTCCTGTTGTCGCCGGAGGGAATGTGCTTCGGAAACCCTGCCAGCGCGGCCTGGTCTCCCCGACCGATGGCTTCAGCCAGCTGTATGTCCTGCGGCGAAGGTGGTCTGGCCAGGAAACGTTCCGTGACCAGCCACCAGGTCCAGCCATCGCCGGTAACGGTGAAGCCCAGCTGCTCATAGGTGCGCTGACCGGCGCCGGTGGAATTCAGTACGGCATACCGGTACCCTTTATCCCGGGCATAGAGACAGGCGGCGAGTGTTACGGCCTTTCCTACGCCTTTATGCCGGGCACGGGGAACGACCCCTACATGATAGATCCCCGCAGCGCCCCATTGCCCTGAGGTGAGGAATACGACGCTATGCCCTACGACCTTACCATGCAGCGTAGCTACAAAGCGAACCCATTGGCCCGGCATGTCGGTAGTGTTTTCTGCGGGGATAATGACATGGGCATAAGGCAGGTTCTTTACGTCGACAAGGGAGGTATCGTTGTCCGCTTTTATGATCAATCCGTTTGGATAAGGATGTTCTGCTCTGACCGTTGTGAGGTCGAGAGCCATCCAACGGGGGCGCCAGCCGGGTTGAAAACCTCTTGCAAGGAGTCTGACGCCAAGGTCGGAAGGACTGGGAGGATCAAGAGACCAGCAGCCTGCTCCTTTAGGCGGATGTTTCAGATAAAAAGACATGAGCTCGTCGAGATTCCGGCCGGCATTTTCATCGGTCAGCCCGGGGAAGGCGACCATAGAAGGACTTTGGGAATTGCCCGAAGTCCAGCTGAGTCCTTCGGCATTCAGCAGGCTGCCGCCAAGGGTAAGCGCTTCCTTTCTGAACAGCTGCTGATGATTAAAGGCAGCAGCCTGTTCAAGCTGGCGGGAATCGGCATCTTGCAGGACCTCAGGGAAAGCCATCCTTATAAAACTAGGTCATCCGGAGAGACCGGCAAAATAAAATAAGGATGAACAGTGCCTGGCCGGAGCCCGGGTGATATCATTTCTGCCTCAGGCCCACCGCAGCGTAGGCATAGATGTCCGTTAATATATAAGAGGGAAGTGAATCGGGTACCGGACCTGCCAGCGCCCTCTTGTCGGTCACGGCGGGATCTGCGATGCGCCGAAGATGATCCATACAATTATTACGGGTAGCCAGGTAAATAAAGGCCTTGATCTTTTCATCACTGGCAAGATCGGCACGACGGCTCCAGCACAAAAAGAAAGCATCGATCGATAGCTGGTATGCGGCCGGCCCATCATTCACCAAAAGTTTTGCGAAACCGAACAGCTCCGGGTAATACTGAAAAAAGAAAACTTTAAATGCCTCCGGAACCCCCTGCTGAAACCAAAGCACGCTGGGATCATCCTCGTCTGTAACTTGCGAGTTCGTCATACTTACAATCATGATTGAGATTTAAGATGGTCTGCTGGTCAGGATGGTCAGGTCTAGTTTAAAAAGTGATTATCCCAGTGCGTATGAGATGATCCGTCTTTAGTATTACCAGTCCAGGGCAAGTAACAGTCCGAGTAGTAATTCTCGATGGCAAGGCCGATGGCTTCGGTTTGACCGGTGGATTCTCTTTCGATGTCCGACCAGATGTCTTTTTTGTTATACACCAGCGCCATGGACTCTTCGGTGCCTTCGGGAAAATGAACGAGAAAGATGACGACAGTATTGATGAGAATAGGTTTGACGACGATAAGGTTCCATTGATCTTCGAAGAAGTACTCCAGTTCAAAGGACTTTTCGAATGGTAGGGACTCCTGGATCGAAGACGCATAAGGAATATTTCTTAACCTGTTGAGTTTTAAGCGAAAACCAGACATAATGATAAATTAAATGAATAAGACGATAATCAATCAAATTAACAAGGACGACAGGTCTTGAGCAGGTCAAAAAACAAGGATTAACAGGATATCTTCTACTTGATCTGAATCAGCATTTGAGAATGCCTGATCATTACAGTAAGCAAATTAATAGCTTTACCAGAAGATCAGGTAGAATTAATTCTACAGGTCGCTTTTTTTTTATCGACGAATTTAGCATTAATGCAACCACAAATACTACTGGCGGATGATCACAGCATGATAAGGAAGGGTCTAAAGCTACTATTACAATTACACCTGGGCTTTACCGAGGTATCGGAAGTGGTCAGCTGTAACGAGCTTATGAAGGAACTGGCAAGGAAGAAATTCACGCACATGGTGCTGGATATCATTCTATCGGATGGCAGCACGCTGGAAATTTTACCGAATATACAAAAATTATATCCTGATCTGCGGATCATGGTATTTTCTATGCAGCCGGCGGAGGTATATGGAAAAGCGCTGCGGCAATATGGCATCGACCATTATCTGCCCAAGACGACACCGGAAGAGGAAACGATCCGGCTCCTGCGCCGGTTCCTCCTGAATGAACAATCGTCAAGGGATGTTGCGGGGATCCGGTACCCCAATAACCCGTTTTCGGCCCTCGCCCCCCGGGAGCTGGAAATCCTGCATTATGTCCTGAAGGGGCTGGGCACAAAGGACATTGCAGAAACGCTCAACGTAAAAATGAATACCGTTTCGACGGTCAAGAACCGCATCTTTGAAAAAACCTTTACGGCAAATCTGAAAGAATTAATAGAATTGGCTACATTGTACAATGTCAATTATTAGGACTACGGGCCTTTTGTTGCTGTTCCTGAGTTGCAGTATTTTTCCGAAGGCCCAGGAGTACTATCATGTTGAATATTTTACCACCGACAACGGGCTTCCCTCCAATGGTATCAAGGGCCTGCAATGGGATGAGCGGACCGGTTTTCTCTGGATCGCAACGGAGGCCGGCATAACCCGTTACAACGGGTCGGATTTTGTGACGTTCAACAGGCTCAACACCCCTGGTTTTTTTTCCGAGCGAATGCTTTTCCTTTTGAAGACAAGGGATGGCAGACTTTATACTTCGGATGAGGTAGGTAATCTCTTTCTTATCCTGCAAAATAAGCCCCAGTATACTGGCCAGGTCAAGGTCGATACCCGTTCGTCCACCTTCAGGCTGGTGGGGCTGATCGCTTCGGGACGGTTATTCAGGCAGTCTTCGCTTCAGCCGCCCCCCGTGTTTGGTTTCAACTTCCTGTCCGAGACCCTGCTTCCGCTGAGCGAAAGACGGCTGCTGATGGAGCAGCACGATACCTTGTTCGATTATCGGCTGGGCAGGCCGATCCCTTCTTTTATCACCGCGGTCGAGCGGGGTTCAAAAGTCTTTTACCTGAGAGATTCCTTATTTGTCTTTAATCCACGTACCGGGTTTTACCGGACAGATCCGGATTTTCCAGCCAAGATACCTGTTGCGCTGACGGGGGATGGTCTGAACCTGTCAAGGGACGCCGGAGCGTCAGCCGGCCTCTCCAAAGCCCAGCTTATCTGGGACAATAGCATGAAAAACCCGATCCTTGTGGACGGGGCACGCGTATGGACACTGGATTATCAGCAAGGCAGGCTTGTAGCAAGGCTGATCTGTGATGCATTGCCGCAGGGTGCGCTGTTGAACTTTGCCAGGTACGATGAAAAAAGCAGCATGCTGTTCCTGGGCACCGTTTCAAAGGGCATTATCATAATCCGGAAAAATGCGGTCCGGCCCGTAAAAAAGATCGCGACCCAGGCGAATGCCGATGCCCCCACAGCCTATTACAGCCAGGTGGCCCTGCCGGGAAGCGCCGTCCTCACCAATAACGGGGATGTCCTTGGAAGTCGCGTACCCTCCCCTGGGCTTTTGCCCATCCATGGCCGTTTCAACAATTTTGTTCTGACTACCCCGGATAGCATGCTATGGTATAGCTGGCTGGACACGATCTACTCTTATTCCTATAAGACCCGGCGGACCACCAAACTGCCAGCCGGTGAAGGGTCCATCACGGATGGGTTCGTCCTGTCTGAAGGTAATCTTTATGTAGCCAATGCCATCGGGATCGGACCGCTTCAAAACAACCATATCGACTATCAGTACCGGTATCCCAAACCGGATATCAACAGCAACGTGCCTTTTTCCATGGTGGAAATAAGTCCGGGGCTTATTGCTATTGCCACCTGCAACGGGCTGTTCCGCTATAATATCCTGAATCATGCGATGGATACCCTGTGGCGAATGTCGGGCATTTGTGTCAGGAGCCTGTGGAAATACAAGGGATACTTGTTCATCGGCACTTACGGAAAGGGGATCTTCCTGTATAAGAACGGAGAGATCAGGTCTATTCCCGGGGATAAGAACAATTATCTGCAATACGCCCATTGTTTTGTCCCGGACAAACGGGGTTTCTGCTGGATCAGTACCAACAAAGGCGTTTTCAGGGCAAGACCGGAAGACCTGACGGAGGCCTTCGATGGCAGCCGCAGGGATATCTATTATCACTATTACGGGCGGTCTGACGGAATGGATATGACCGAGCTGAATGGAGGCTGTACGCCCTGTGCGCTGCCCCTCAATGATACGACGCTGTCCTTCCCTTCGATGGATGGGCTGGTATGGGTAAACCCCTCCCGCCCTGTTACCGGATTACCGGGGGGAGCGATCTATATCGACGAATTCATGGCGGACAGCCAGCTGGTGAACAGTACTTCGCTGATCAGGTCCCAGCTGCCAGCAGGTACACGGGAGTTGACATTCTCCCTGGGTTTTCCGGCATGGGTGAGCAAGGAGAACCTCTATATCGAATATAAGCTGGAGCCGTATTCAGACAGCTGGCATCTGGTGGACATTCAGAACAACCCCCAATTACATTTCAGCAATCTGCCTTCGGGGAATTACCAGCTGGAGATCCGCAAGCCCAATGGCTTTGGCAATAACTACAGCCAGACGGTCTGCAACTTTTACATCACTCCTCGGTGGTGGCAGCGTCCCTGGAGCTGGATCCTGTGCCTTATTATCCTGACGGCGTCGGTCGGCGGGATCGTACGCTGGCGGACCCGCCGCCTTGAGATCCGGCAGGACAAGCTGGAAAGGCAGATTGCCGAAAAAACCCGCGAATTACAGTCCAAGAACGAGGAGCTGGAGAGAACAGACCAGATCAAGACGAGGCTGATCTCCATTATCAGTCATGACCTGGTGACCCCGCTGCGATTCCTCCACCTGACGGGTAAGAACCTGATCGAAAGAAAACATGGACTGACGGAAGAGCTGCAGCAGGAGGTCATCGCAGAGATGGCTACCACTTCCAAAGAGCTGGAGCTGCTGTCCACCAATATTCTCAACTGGATCAAATATCGCAATGAGGACCGGCGACTGGCGAAGGAAAGTTTCAATCTGCACGAGATGGTTGCTCAGTTATTCGCCATTTTCCAGGCAATGGCCCGTCAGAAAGAGGTACAGCTTCTCAATGCCGTGGACGAAGAGCTGGCGCTGTTCCAATTTATAGAGCCGGTGAAGATCGTGCTGTATAACCTTATCCTGAATGGAATCAATTTTACGCCGGAAGGTTTTGGCTTTATCCGGGTGAGCTGTACCCGCCGCGGGGATGGGATGGCCCTGCTGATCGAGGATACCGGCGTTGGAATGACCCAGGAACAGATCAATAATATCATGGCGGATCATTTCATTATCTCTTCTGCGAATGTAGATAACAGGAAAGGGAACGGGCTGGGCTACCTGATCATCAAGGATCTGCTGAAGATCCTGCGGGGCAGCCTGGTCATTCAGAGCGAGAAGGGAGCGGGAACAAGGGTGACGGTCTGGGTGCCATTATGAGTTTTGGGCAGCGGCTCCGTGGCCTGCTTCAAAAAAAAGAAGCTGACCTTTCGATCAGCCTCCGGGAAGCAAACTTTGCGACAGTTGCTATGCATTATCTTCACAATAACGTATACAGGAGCAGGGCTGCCGCTGCGATGCCAATTAAAAAACAGATCAGAAGCGCCAGTCCGCCTACGAAAGATATCGCTTTTGAACGGGTTTTCGCAGTCATCATGATCTGAATTTTTTGTTAAGCATCAGCCATTAATAACCGGCGAATTATCAAGGTATTGTTGTGTCGGGTGATAAATGAACAGACAGGATCCGTTCTTTACGGCCCGGATGATCCGGCTGCTCATAGCGGAAGGCAGGGCCGGACAGCCCAGGCTGGTACCCAGGGTACCAAAGTTCTCCATGTATTTATCGCCGACATAGGTTGATCCGTGCAGAACGATCTTTCTTTTCAGCGCCAGATCGTTGTATCCGCTGTCTACTCCATTAAGACGCAGCGAAAGACCATTACGGCCATAATAGATCCTGTCTGTCACATAAAATCCAAGGCTGCTTTTAAAGGACTCCGGTTCGTTGGAGAAAGAAGTGGCGTATTCTTCGCCGGAATTCTGTCCATGGGCCACATAAGTACGATAAAGCAGCTTGCGATGCTGTACGTCGATGACATACATCCGTTTGCTACAGCAGGACTGGCTGAAATCACAAATAGAAAGGACCGTTCTTTTATGAATAAGGCCCTTTTTCAGCAGGTTGTGATATCCCCGCCAGGCGTATTCGAATGCTTTTTCGTCAAGACCCTGGTTTACCAGTTTCATGTTGCTGTAGATGGTCACAGCCTGGCTGATCACCATCCGGAGCTCCGCTGCCTTTGCTGCTGTGCCGGAAGCGACACCGTTATCGAATGCTTCTTTTTCTCCGGGGGCTGATACGTTTGCCGGGGCTTTCGCTATTAAAGGAGTTTCCGTGGTTGCTGGAGTCAGCATAGTTGCTGGAGTCAGCGTGGTTGCGGTTGCGGCGACCGGCAGAGTTGCGGATACCTTACTGGTTTCCAGTGGGGCTGCCGGAGCGGACGTTGTCACTGCGGCCTTTTCCTCTGCATTATACGCCGGAACAACGGTGAGTGACGGGTGTTCAATAAATTTTACGATGACTGCCGAAGAGTAAAAGGGCAGCAACGTCTCTTTGGTTTTTAGCCGGCTGTCTCCATCGTGTTTTGCACGGCCCGTGATCATGGCTGGAGCCGTCAAAACCATGGATGATAGGGTAACCTTAAATACAAGGTTAGTAAGTACGCGCATGGGATTTGGATTTTAGCATTGGTTATAGGATTTGGGTTACGGTTGGTCATCATTCCTTTCGAATCGCGAAATTGCTTTTTTCGATAAGGAGCGAATCCCGGTAAAGCTCATATTTAAACTGCCCGGCGTGTTCGAAATTGTATCGCTCCACGATAAGCAGGGGGTCCCTGATCTGACGGATCTCGAACAGTAAAGCATTCCTTTCGTCGAAGAAACGGATCTTATACCGGCCGGAAGCCGTCTGGGGAACCGTTATGACCAGGTCGCCATTAGCAGCCCTGCGGACATAACCGGAAGCGTCATGTTCCTGGACGGTATCCCTATCATATAACGCATAACTCCGCGAATTATGAGGCGGGGAAAAGGTTGATTGAAAACTTTTTTGGGATGGGCTGATGGCCAGCCCACGGAAGGCCATGAGTAGAATGGCAATACTGAGAAAAGGGATCTTTCCCAGGCGGGGATCAGGGTACGGCATTATCATGCATGTAAAAAAAATAAAATATCAGGCAATTCGATGCCCGAAATTTTAAATAAGATAACGCAATAGGACAACCAAGGCACTCAGTCGGAGCCGGTAGCCCGGTCCTTCCGGACCCTGCTGGTGCGTTCGGTAGTCTTTGGAGGAGGCTCCTCGTTCTTATTCTTTATCATCGCGATGACCGGACTGGTCTCCTCTTTTACTTTGGATTCCAATTCACAATAATCACGCTGTGTGCTAAGCACTTCGGCGTGCGCCTGGATCATTTCCCGTTCGAGCTCTGCGATACGCCGATCCTTTTTCGCAAGCTGGCGGCTTCTTCCCATAAATCCAACCAGGCTTGACCCAAGCATCATCAACAGCAGGATGTATATATCGATCGTAATGTCGAATGTCGGCATAAGAAGATCATTAAATTAATCGAATTAGTTAATCAAATAAAATAAGGGATCTGATTATGCGTTTCTACATCGAAGGGAATAAACTGTAGAATAACAAAGGCAAGCTTTGCCTGAAGGGTAAAGTTTATTCATGGATACTGATTTTTGTTCCTATAAAAGTACCCTGCCCTTCCACCGGTCTTTACTCATCATAACAAAAAGACTAGCGACATCAGACAAAGGCCTTCACTCCTAAGTCGTTGCAACAATAAACAGGATGTCCTTTTTCCACCGCGGGGGCCAATAGCTTTTTTTTATTATATTTACGCCCAAGGTTAAGGCATGATAAACAAAGTCTTTTTGATTTTTATTATCCTTTCTTTGTCTGTAACACCTGCCCTGACTCAGTCCGACTCTTCCCACGGTTACTCTGTTCAGCATTTTACCGACGAAAACGGATTGCCCCAGAACAGCATCAACGACATGCTGTTCGACAACGACGGCTATCTGTGGCTGGCCTCCCAGGTGGGCCTGGTGCGTTTCAACGGCAGTTCCTTCAGGCTCTACTATCCGAATGACAAGCCGATCATGGAATCCAATGTCCGTTATCTTGGGAAGGATCATCGGGGAGCCTTTTATTTTCAGACTGACGATCACAATCTTTACTCGTATCCCGGCAATAACGGCCAGTTCATGAGCCCGGTGATAACTCCTACAGAAGCCCTCAAAAGGCCTTTCCTGCTGAATGCACGCAAACAGCTTTACGATTTCTCGGTGTTTCTGAACCGCACCAATGATGAAGCAGAAGCCAGTCGGCGCAAACAGATCTTTCTTTACCTCTCCCAGCACCCGCGGAATTTTTACGCTGCAGATTCGGCAAATCTCTACCTTATATATTCGGACAGCCTTTATTATTATGACAGCCATGGGTTGACTGCGCTGTCTGCCCTGCCGGGAAATAGCTGGTTATATCTGCTGCAGGATAGGAAGTTCTATGTCCTGAAGGAGGATTCGGTGATGGCGGTCTATTCCAACGGCCACAGGACAGCGGGAAATTCGCTGATAGAAGGCGATCTCCGGCTGGACCGGGCAGCGATCCAAAAAGGCGGCGGGAAATACCGTTTGTATTCCTGTAGCAAGACCACGCATCTTCTGGCGGGCCAGCGTCTTTACCTGCTGAGCCCAGCTGCCAACGGGAAGGTGACGGGTAAATTCCTGATCAACCTGGATTTCATCCCCAATATCTCCGCGGTGGAATACAATTCCGGGCTCGACCTGCTGCTGGTGGCTACACATACTGAAGGCTTTTATTTTCTTCGAAAGAATCGCTTTCATCGGGATGGCTGGCCGGCTCCACTGCAACAGAAGATATCCCGGCATCTCTTTGGACCGATGGCCGTCAACCGGGGGCGGGAAATACTGACAGACAAATTCATTTTTACACCCGGGGGAAAGCTGATCCCGATAAAAGATACTGCGCCTATCTGGCAGCGCTGCCTCCACATCGACAGGAAAGACCAGGTATGGGCAGCATTCTACAACCTGCCCCGCAGGCTGGATACTGCCATGAGGCCGATGAGTGTCCTGCCGGCCCTGGATGCCAACATCGTGGATTATGCGGAAGACTCTGTGGGGCATCTTTATTGTCTTACGGAAAGATCGCTGTGGCTGCTGGACACCGACAGTTTCCGGCGGCTTTTTACGATCGACCGCCTTTCGGGAAGAGAGGCCAACGAGTCCTTTATGCCTGTAGGAGGACATCGGCTATGGATTGCCGGCACCAACGGGCTGCTCGAATATGACCTGGAAAAAAAGGAGGCCCGGCGTTTCCCCGAGTTCAGGAACACCCATGTCCGAACGATCCATATCTGTGCCGACGGAAATATCCTGGTCGGTACATATGGTCAGGGATACTCTTATTACTATCATAACCGGTTCTTCCGGATGCCGCTGGACAGGAATGGATTCCTGGTCACCGCTCACTGTTTTCTTGAAGACGGTCACGGTTATATCTGGATCCCCTGCAACAAGGGGCTGTTCAAAGTCCCCAGGGCCGATATGGATGCCTGGTGCGAGGGCAGCAATAACCAGCTATACTACTATTATTATGGACGGCAGGACGGACTGCTGACCAATGAGTTCAACGGAGGTTTCAATTCCAGCGGTGTGATCACTCCTGAGGGTTTTGTAGCCCTGCTGTCCATGAAAGGGATGGTATGTTTTTATACGGATTCCCTCGCTACCGATTTCCCTCATGGCTCTATCGACATGACCCATCTCGAGATCGATGGCGGCTCCGCGGCAAGGACAGACACTATCCGGCTCAAGCCGGGCTACAACAGTATGTCCATAGAGATCTCCTGTCCTTACCTGGGTAATCCAAATAATCTTTACCTGCAATATAATGTGGAGGGGCTTGGCGATGAGTGGGCGCCCATTCCCGGGGACGGGGTCCTTGTGCTCAATCGGCTCGCTGCCGGAAAATACAAGCTGCGGGTCCGTAAGGTCAATGGATTTGGGAAAAACAACTACCAATACCGGGAGTGGACCTTTATCGTACCGCCTTATTTTTACCGGACTACCTGGTTTATCCTGCTGCTGGTCCTTGGAGTGCTGATCATGTTGTTCTTCCTGGTCCAGCTGCGGCTGAAGCTGGTGGAAAAGAAAAAAGAGATCCGGGTAAAAGCGGATGAGCTGCTGAAAACGAACAGGCAGCGGGAAAAACTGATCTCGCTGGTCATCCATGATCTCCGGTCGCCGCTGCGATTCCTGACCCTGCTGGCGGGAGACCTGCATGACAACCAGACAAGTTTGTCTCTATCCGAAATAAAGGACCGCACTTACTGGGTAAAAAAAGGAGCCCAGGACATTTATAATTTCTCGGAGGATTTCCTGTTATGGGTTACCAGCCAGTCCGATAATTTCAGGATCACGAGGCGACTGGTACCGCTGAAGCCCATATTACAGGAGATATATGACTTCTTCCAGGAACAGGTTCTGCAGAAAGGAAACAGGATCTCATATGCCGCGGCGGATGACCAGATGATCTATTCCGATCCGCATGTATTGATCACTATCATCCGCAACCTGGTCGACAACGCCAACAAGTATACTGACCAGGGAAATATCCATATTACAGCCGGCCTGGATGAACAGGGCATCCTTATAACGGTTGCCGATACCGGCCGGGGAATGAGCCCGCAGCAGGTAGCGGCTTTTCTTGGCGACGACAATATGGATAATGTAAAGAGCGGCAGCCAGCTTGGTCATAAATTCATTCTCGACCTGACGCAACGGCTCGACGGTACGCTCACGATGGAGAGTACGAAGGAGAAAGGCACAAAAGTCTTTTTGCGGCTCCCGGCCTAAACCATATTATCCATCTGTTTTTTGTACTTACCCGGAGTTATCTGGTAGACCTTTTTGAAGGCAAGGATATAGTTGCTGATGCTGGAATACCCTATCTCATAGGCTATCTGGCTGATGGATTTGGCATTGTCCGCGATCATCTCCTTGGATCTTTCAATCCTTTTGTTCCGGATGTATTCCGAAATGGTCATACCATGAATAGACTTGAACAGAAAGTTCAGCCGATGATAGCTGGTATAGGTCTTCTTCAGGATGCTGTCTACCGTAAAGGTATCGGAGCAATAATACTCAGAGATATAGGACTCTACCTCCCGGATAAGCGTGAGGTCGTCCTCGTTCTCGATGTCGGAAGAGGGATTGACCCCAAGGAGGCTGCGATGACGATTGCACAAAAAATATTCCAGCAGGGACAACAGATCGTTCTGAATGCTCAGCAGGTCCTGCTGGTTGTCCTGCATCAGGTTAAGAGCAGCAGAAAAAAGGGACATCTGTCGGCGCCCAAGCCGGCAGGTAATGATATTCCCGTCCTGTTCCAGGGTCTGCCCGATCTTCTGGAATTGAACATTATCCCGCAGGAAAAGACTGGTCCAGGCGGCGGGGATGTACAGCACCAGTGCCGAGAAAAGAATGGGGGCGGAAGACCGGTAAAGTAGGGGCTGGCTAGCTAATGACAATAGTCCGAGACCGGGACTTGCCGGCTGTTCTTCGTTTTGGGGACGTCCTGCAGGTCGAACATGGAGGTCTCCTTTGTGGTTGATAAAAGTAAGCACGAGTCCGTTGGGGTCAAAGATCGGTTGAGCCAGGTCCAGTCCATCGACCGAGACCTTTATGGCAGCCGCCTGCAGGCCTACGGGTAGCTGCAATTGTTGCCAATGCAATGCCCTGGCGGACTGGACAGGATGTTGGGATTTCATAGTCATATTTCTGGGTTAGAGTTAAGGGCAAATTCAGGGCGGCTATCAATGAGGGTTCAGGTAATGCCAGGGGGAAAAACCATACTCCTTTTTAAAAGCCAGGGTAAAATGTGACGGGTTGGAATAACCGATCTCCGTGGCTACGACCTTCACCGGTACCTTGTTGTCGAGCAGCTTGCGGGCATGCTCTAATTTATTCTTCTGGTAGTAGCCAAACAGCGTTTCGCCGTAATATTTTTTGAATTTGGTTTTGAGGCTGGTTGGACTCATAGCCGAAATACGGGATAATTTTTCGATGCCCGGGAATTCCTTTTTATAATGCAGACAAAGATGCTGCTCTACCTTTGAAAGGCTGTGGGTATCCTGGATGCTGAGCGAATTCCCGTCCTGGCTGAGCTTGTTCATCACAAAGAACTGCTGAAGGAGATATTCGATCAGGATAGAGATATTACGAATGGTGAACAGTTCCCGGAATGGATGCTGGATGATCTCTGCCATGAAATCATTCAGCAGAAGGCGATATTTAAATGTAATGGGCCAGGTAAGCGTAGCCTCGTTACCGGTAGACTGCAGGATGGTGCTGATCGTTCCGGCGTCGAAGTCATGGATCAGCTGTTCGAGGCTTTCCCGCTTGACGCGTACGATGAGCGAACGGATGATCCTGTCTTTGGGATAGGTCACTGTCCTGCCCTTAATGACATCAGTTATAGATACGGTGGAATGTACCGGCCGGGAAGTCTCGGCAGATTGCGATAATACCAGTTCACTATCCGCTTTACCAGGGACATCGATCTCGTCGAAACATAAAAGATATGAAGACGCGCCGCCGGAAGGTTTAAAATGAAATGTCAGATCTTCTGTTAACTGGGATAGATTCACAGCCAGCACTTCGATCCCGGAAGCAATGCCTGCCACCGTGATAAAGCCTTTCCCCGTTTTTCCCGAAAAATAGAGCACCGAATCTGATACAATACAACTTTTGTCTTCTGCAAGCACCTCAAAACATTTCAGAAAAGGCTCTGAATTTTCGAGAGATACATAGCTCATTGAAATTAAATTTATTCCTATCAATAAGAACTTATACAGGCCACTAATCTCTATATAAGCTGTTTGGTTTCGCTTGACTGACGTACTGCCTCAGAATCGGCGACAAGTTATTAATTAGCCTCGCCTGTAAGTATAGTACAAAAACGAATTTAGTGTAGTTTTTTCACTAAGTCAATATCCACAAAAACACTTACTCCGCCTGTTGGCGGTCCGCAGGACTGTCTTTTCTCGACGGCGAAATCAACAATAAGGTTATCCAAATGGTCGTTTTTGTAAAATATTTACCATCGTAATCCACACCTATGTCTAAAATCCATACCGAATATGAACAATTCTTCCCGAAAGGGCGGGTTTGATGTCGACATCCGCTCCTTGCTGAAACACCAGCACAAACGAGTCTATTCTGTCTGCAGGCTTTTCGCCCACAATTACAAAGAACACCAGGATCTCTTTACAAATATTATAGCTGCGGCTTCCCAGAATATCCGGGCACGCCAGGAGAGCAGCGATAAGCAGACCCTGATCATGCGGGCCTGTATCAATATGGCGGCCCTGCATTCCATTACCATGGATCTGCAGCCGGTTACTGAACGGCCCCTGCAGTTCAAGTCTCCCGACTATCAACGGTCGATGACAAAATTCCGGGAATCTATCGGGGATGCTTCCGACTATGAGAAGTTTCGTCTTTTCCTTGAATTCGAGGGTATGCCTGCCGAAGAATTGACCCATTTGACCGGCCTGTCTCTACCAAGGGCGGCGACGAGTAAAAAGAAAGAAAAAGGGATCGGAATACCCACGGCGCGAAAGACCTTTAATTTCATCCCCTATTTAAAGGAAAAACTGGTATGGAGCTAAAGAAGTTTCAGCAGTATTGGGATGGCTTTCCTGAAATGTCTATGGAAGAGCGACCAGTATTATCGTCCGACCTGGAAAAGATCGTCGTAAAGAACCCTTTGTCCGATGCCTTTTATCTGCGAAAGAAATTACTGGCGCGGGTCATTGTCGTTTCGGTCCTGTGGCTGATCAATGTCTGGCAGCTACGTAACCAATGGAAAACCGACGGGCCCGATCTGTACCAGACGGTAGCCTTGTTCGGCCTGCTCACCTATACGATCTATTTCCATATCCGGCTGTTGTTGTTCGCCGACTACCCCACTCTGCTGGCACTGCCCCTGATCAGCTTTCTGAACAAGCTGGAAACGGTATTGGATAAATATATACTTTCTTTTAAATTTATCAGCGGCCTGGCGGGATTCTATCTGTTGGCCGGTATAGAATTGCTCCTTTCCGGATGGAGCAAGCGCGCATACGAATCACTTAGTCATAATGACTGGTATAAGTGGCTGATATTGATTTTTATATCTGTTTCTGTCGACATCCTGCTGATGCATACCATCATTCCGGGATATCGAAAATTATTGATCACTGTTCACCAATACAAGGAAGGTATTCAGGCAAAAGCACAAAATAAATAAAGACCTAAACCCGTAATCCCAATATAATTATTATCATCTATATTTGGTAGGCTGTACGGAGTACAGCCCGCGCACAAGACCCTCAAGGTCGAAGTGCGCAGATATAAGATGTATCACGGTAAAAAATTATATTTTTGTGATTTTTTACCGTAATTCAATACTTCTCCATCAATTCAAGCAAATGCAGAATATCTTAATAGCAGACGATCATTCGATAGTCCGGGCAGGATTGAAACTCCTGATCAATAGCTGTATCCGGGATGTGGTCATCGACGAAGCGGAAGATGGGGAGGCGGTCATAAAAAAGATGAAGTCGGCGTCGTTCGATCTGCTGGTGCTGGACATCAATATGCCGCATACGGAGTCTTTCAGTCTTACCTCTTATCTGCTGAAAGAGTATCCTGGCTTGAAGATCATTATCTTTACGATGAACCAGGAAGTATTTTTTGCCAAACGGTTCCTGAAGATCGGCGCGCACGGTTATCTTAATAAATATTCGAAAGAGTCCGAAATAAAATATGCCATCCAGAAGGTTCTGGGAGGCAAGCGGTATATCAGCGACAACCTCGCCGAGATCTTATCGGGCGAGCTGACCAAAAAACTAAAGGATAATCCCTTTGAGGACCTTTCCGACCGGGAATTCGAGGTCGTGCTGCAGATGCTGAAAGGAAGTTCGGTCTCGGAGATCGCCAATACACTAAGCCTGCATAAATCCACGGTTGGTACGCATAAGACCCGTATACTCGATAAGCTGAAGATCTCCAATACGGTCGAACTGATCAATCTTGCGCGGTTGTACGAGATCATTTAAGCGTTAGGGTGCTGCGGCCTTTTGAGTCGCCGGTTCTCCGAAGCTGCGCTTACAGATCAAAGAATTTCTCCAGCGCGAGTCTTACCCCATCATTATTGTTGGTATCCGTCACGTAGTCCGCGGCCTCCTTTATCTCATCGGGCGCATTGCCCA
>Ga0310811_10005415_pt1 | contig 16143 bp, 18 predicted proteins | sample YCmetagenome_FD_207642 | JGI IMG/M metagenome (GOLD analysis project Ga0310811, IMG submission 207642) | Soil microbial communities from experimental microcosm in Duke University, North Carolina, United States - YC | ecosystem: Engineered > Artificial ecosystem > Soil microcosm > Unclassified ...
CCCGTAAGTGGAGGATGCTGTCTTCCATCCCCGGCGCAACGGCCGCCTCTGTCCTTTACGCGGAGGGGCAGGGCTGGATTGTGCTGGAGGGGGCCCACAGCGCGTGCCTGACGGAGGAAGGCAGGAGCCTGGTCGCCAGGGAGGCCCACTAGCCTTTCGGCGTCCCTAGACGGTGCATAGTCCGCGTCCGACGCTTGCGTGACGAGTGCCTCAACGAGCACGTCTTCATGACGCTCGTCGAGGTGCGCCAGATCGTCGAGGCATGGCGCATCGATGTCGAGCTGGCCGCAGAGATCCGCCGTCTGGTCGATCAGCGCCCGACCTATGGCTATCGGCGGACCTGCCTGCTCCGGCGCATCCCCGTGACCTCGGGACCTTCGAGATCAACTCGCCATGTGAGCCAGCCACGCTCGCGCGTCCTCGATCGTGTCGAACAGGCGGACCGTGAGGAGGCAGCGAATCGCGCGCCTAGCGAGGTGTGGCGTTGTTCGCGGTCCTCGTTATGGCCTGGCCCGTCTTGGAGATGTCCTGGCCCGCTCCCGCCGTGGTATGGCAAGCGCCTAGAAGCGGCGCGACACCCAAGAACGCGAGCAAGATTAGGCTCGAAAGCGTCATTCTTTTGTACATGGAAATCACCTTACTGAGAGGTCCAAAAGAAATTGATAAGTCCATAACTGTTGGGTCTAAATTAGCCTCTGCGTCAAATCCAACGCTGGATTGGGGACTACCAATATTACCGTATCGCCAGCATGCTCACGATGAACGTGGCCACGAGCTGAACGTCGCTGATTGTCGAATGACTCGGGGTTGGCCGCGCCCTAGCCACTCATGCTTGGCGTGAGCTGCTGGGGCTCGGGCGCTCTTAATAGTCCAACGCCGTTTGAGGCTGGAAGTTCCGGCGCCACCGTCTTGCCAGGGTCCAGACTCATAAAGCCCGCCAGACGATAGCGGCAACGAGGCATGTGGAGGCGAAGAAGTTTCGCGCCAGCCTGTCGTAACGGACGCGGCGGAAGTGGTTGAAGCTAGGACAGCCGGATGTGCGGAAAATACGGTAATGTCCTAATTTGAACAGCCCTCGCCAGCAGGAAAGCGCATCCTCCGGACGCTTAAGCATGGAGGAAATGCTGATACACAGCAAGTCTGAGCCGTCAGCTCGCGTGTCAGCGAGCGTGGCTATGGTCAAGCGCGCGATCCAACATCGCGCCTGTCTGAGCGGAACCCATGTGGAGTTCCGAGTGCGCTTCGCGCCGCATGTTCTCGGGCGAGATGAGCACGGTCAGCACGTCGGCTTTGCCTTTGAGTATGGCGGTCTGACCTTGGGCCGGGCTCATAGGGTGTGCTTCGCAGCGCATCGCCTGCGCTGCCTGAAGCCGACCGACGATCCATGGCGTAGCGGCTCTCTCGAGAGCAGACCCCAGGTCGATCTGAGGGATATAGAGGCTGCTGTGGGCAGCTGCTCAACGCGCCCGCCAAGGCGGTCCTCAAAGACCCTGGAAGGCGTGAACTGGCAGGCTGCACCGGAGCCGAAGAAGCCGAGACCTCGCAAGCCCTAAAGGCACCCCACGACTTCACGGAAGCCCGGCGTCGCTAGAACGGCAAGTGCTTTACGACGATTAGATCAGCACTGCCCTTTGGGTCGATGTCGGCATGATAGGCGGCAGAGCCGAGCTTGGCATTCCGTCGCGCTTCGTCTCCAGCGAACCCTTGGTCGGTGATGAAGAGCATGTACACCCGGAATTCCGGTCCCAGTTTCTGCGGCCTGAGGATGTTAGTCCGAGCAGATGGCATCGAGAACAACGCCGGGCCCACGAGCTAAGCCTTGACGGGCGGTGCTTGCCCACCCAAGGAAGCGGCGGCTGCGGCATCCGTTCAGCCGACTGTCAGACTCCCGCCGGCCTCCTCGTCGCAGCATCGAGGTGGTCGCCGCAAATTGTCGGAGTACAGGCGGCGAGCCCGGAAGCAGCCGCGCACGAGCACGCAGACGTGAATTGAATTCACGATAGGAAGTCCCAATTGCTGGTGGCACGCGCCTCGCCTAACCGACGTGCGCCCTGCGCGACTGACTGGCACCGCGCGTCCTGTTTCCGCTTCACCTGTCCCTGTTGATCGTCGGCGCCGAAATTCGCGCGTGCGCCGACTTGAAGGAGACCGCCATGAGATATGTTACTTGCACTGTCGCAATAGCGGCGCTTGCCGGAGCAGTTGCCGGTTGTGCCGACTCGTCCTACCCGGGCTATGGCTATCGGCAGCCCTACTCTTCGTCCGGTTACAACTATCCAGCGCCCAGCTACAACTATCCAGCGAACTACGGATCGTCGGGCGACTACTACCGCAACTACGGCGGAACACGCTCCCAGGTCACATTTTCCCTTCCCAACTGAGTGCCCGACACGGGTTCAAAAGCTGGTGGGTCGTGGAGCCCGGCAGTAGCTAACTGGCGACGGCCTAGGCTCTGTGGACTCTTGGGATTCCCAGGGGGGCTGAGGCGTGATTCAAGACTGCTTTTTGGAGGCAGTCTTGGGCGTGAAGGATCGCTTGGTGTTGAGCGATGAACAATGGAATCGGATAGCGCCATTGATCATCGGCCGACCGGACCAGAAAGGCTCGACGGGCCGCGATAACCGAATGTTCGTCGAAGGCGTGTTGTGGATCGTGCGTACGGGCTCGCCGTGGCGCGATCTGCCGGAGCCATTTGGCGAGTGGAATAGCGTATTCAGAACGTTTCAGCCGATGGAGCCGCAAGGGCGTGTGGGGACGCATCTTCGCGGCGCTGTCGGACGATCCCGACTTCGAATACCTGATTGTCGACTCCACCATCGTCCGAGCCCATCAACACGCAGCCGGAGCCAAAAAAGGGGGCCTGATGATCAGGCTCTCGGCCGTTCCCGCGGCGGACTGAGCACCAAGATCCATCTGGCCGTGCGCGGGCTTGGCTGTCCGGTACGGTTGTCCTCACCGCGGGTCAGATGGGCGACGCCCCACAGGCCGACGCTCTGCTCGACGGGCTGCCCGCCGAGATCGTCATGGCCGACGCCGCCTACGACAGCGACCGCATCCGTCGCAACATCACCGCGAAAGGCGCCGTCGCTGTCATCCCGAACAATCCCTCGCGGGCTCGCAAATACAGCCTCGACAACCACCTCTACGCCCAACGCCATCTGATCGAGTGCTGCTTCTCCAAGCTCAAGCAATTCCGACGGGTCGCACTCGCTTCGAGAAGACCGCTCGAAACTACTTCGCCGTCGTAACTCTCGCCGCTATCGTCCTATGGCTAAGGTAACTGTCCAAAGAGCCTAGGCTGCCGGCATCCATACACTCGCCGGCATCGCCTCTCGGGGATGAAGACCTCGGCAGGCAAGACCACGTCGTAGGTCGTCTAAGTCTCTCGGCTCCTGGCTGCTTTCTACCCGTTTTTGCCAAACGGGCTACTCCGCCTGGGAGTCCCGACGCAGCTCCTTCAACCGCACCAGCATCGTCGGCATCCGCTCAAGCTTCCGGTCGAGATGCACCTCATAGAGCGCCAGCACCTCCAGCTTGTCCTCCTTCAAGGCCTCTCCGAACGCCTGTTCGCGGATCAGGGGCCGGTGTTCCAGCTCGGTTCGGCGACGCCCGTACCACGCCAGCACCTGGGTCTCGATGAACCGCCGCAGATGGTCGGGGTCGGCCTCATACGGTGCTTCGCCCTCGTTCAGTTCTTCCGTATCGCAAGTTAGCCGATCGACCCACCAGTTACGCGTATCGCCCCGAAGGGCCGCCAGCGCCGCCTCGTAGCGGTCGTTCCGGCGCGAGCCTATCAACTCCAACGCTCGGCGCGTCATTGCCTCGTCCGCCTTCAGGTCGCGTAGCGTACTGGCGGATCGGCTACCACGCGCCAGCCCGTGGCCGTGATCTCGATGGCCCGCCACGACGGATCTCCCAGGTCGAGATACAGCCGGCCCTCATGTCCAGCCACGCGCACGCTTACCGGCCGCTCGTGACCCTCAAATTGTGCTTTGGCCTCGACGATGCCGAGCGCACCCTGCAGGGCTTCCGATCCCGCCGCGCCGCCCGTTGCCTCGTAGTAGGCCCGCGCCAGCCACTGGCGGAAGGTCTTGCCTCGGATCGGCCAGGTTTGCCGGAGGCCCGCGACATTCACGTCCGCGTAGGCTGTCCCATCCGGCGCGTTCCGCCGCCACGGCCAATTCGATCAAAGCCTGCGCCTGAGTGCCTCCCCTCACCACGCCAGCTTTCGCTGCGCCGTCGCGCCCCGGTTCCGCCACCTCGGATGCTGCACGAATGGCATCGGCTGCGGGATTGCAGTCCGTCATGGTGCACCCGCCGCTTCGGCCTACAGCAGATCGTTGAAGTCCATACCGGCCGGAGCCTGGGCAATGCGCACTCGGCGTGACTGTCGCGTCCACCGCAGAGCCGCCGCTTGGGCCGCCGCCTCGCCCGCAAGATCTCCGTCCGCCAGCACGGTGATGCCGCGGACGTCTTCCGGCAGCTCCAGAGTGCGCAAGCCCGACGTCGACAGGGCTGCCCAGGCCGGTAGATCGCTCGCTTGCATCGCAGCAAGGCATGTCTCGATTCCTTCGCCGATCAGGGTCACCTCTCCCGCGTGCACCAACCGCACGGCGCCGCCCCGACACGGCCCCAGCATCATCGGCAGGGATGCACGAGCGCCTTGCCGCCGCCGTCGCGGGCGAGGAAGGTCCGATGGACGGCTATCGGTAGGTCGTCTTGCCCCGACGGCATCTAATCGGCTTCATTCACTATTGATTTATCACGATATTTTCAAACGGCAACGTACCGATACCCGCTAGAATACCCGCAATTCTTTGCCCTAAGAGGGGCGAGGCTGCCACTCAGTCCGCGGTACGAGATGACCACCACCTCGCCATCCAGGACGGCGGATCAGTCGCCGAGGGGACGTGGCCGAACTCATGCAACACCACACCTCGCAGATCGCGCGTTCCGATATGATGGACATAGATCAGCCCGCCGCTCGACATGAAGCCCGCTTGAGTGGGCGACAAGGGCTGACCCGTTGGCTGGATTCGGCGGCTGTGGAGTGCCGCTCTTTTTTCGGCACGAATGCTCCAGATCCACGCGACATGATCTTAGGCTCACGATTCGGCGCGTCGCGCCTGCCAGCGCGCGGACGCGATTGACGAGCATCAAGGACGAGCCGATCGCCCGCCCTTATACTGGTGCTAATTGAAACGTGTGTGGGGGGCGCGTTGGATGCGAGCTTGCTGGGGTAATTTTCGCGAGCCATCGAGCTCACCCCCTCGACCGTGCGCGGTTCCGGCTTGCCAACGTCCTGTTCATTCCGTGGCAACCTGCGTATGGACAATCGAGACGGCAGTGCCAGGGTGAGCGCTTGCAACGTGGACTTCCGCGTCGAGACGCTTCGCGAGGGCCTCTACGATGCTCGTGCCGAGGCCCTGCTTGCCACTCACGGAGACGTGCTGCATCCCGATTCCGTTGTCTCTCACCAACAATGTCCAGTTCTGCCCGTGAGATCCATATTCAACGATAATTTTGCCGGCGCGATGTCCAGGGAACGCGTGTTTGAGGGCGTTGATCACCAACTCCGTCACGATCAGCCCCAAGCTCACGGAAATGTCGGCATCCGTCACGCTATCGTCGACGACGACATCAATGGAAAGCACCTTGGAGTCGTGAATCATCGACGCGCCGAGGCTCTTGCAGAGCTGGACAAAATAAGCGCGAAGCTCGACTTCCCCCAGTCGTGATGCCGCAAGATGCTTCTGCACGGCAGCAATGGACATCAGTCGGCTGTGCGCGTCGTGGAGGTGCCCACGGGTTTCCTCGGACTGCACCTTGCGGGCGCTTTGCATGAGGATGCTGGCGATGATCTGAAGACTGTTCGCGACCCGGTGCTGAACTTCCTGCAGGAGGATGGCCTTTTCGCGCAGAAGGTTGTCCTTGAGCTTCTCGCTGGCCCGAGCCGCGGTTACATCGGCAACCGCCAGGAGCACGCGGACTTGCTCTTTGTCGTCGTAATCGAGTTTGTGCGCATTCGCGACGAGCAGCCTAGGCGCCTGACCGTCGCGTTTGAGGTCGAACTCGTAGGCATGAACCTCGGCGGCCCCGGAAGCCGTCCCTTCGAGAAGCGAAGTGAGCTGGGGGACCTTGCCCCAGCGCGGAAAGCCGTTTTCCAAGCACGCTTGCCGGTTCGATCTGAAAGTTGCGGCAGAAGGAGGCGCTGGCAGCGATTACCTTCAGGTCGCCGTCCATGAGCAGCAGCGGCGCATCCGATGAGGCGATGACGGCCAACATCAGGCTGAAGCTGTGGGCTTCCGGATGTAAACTGACGGCCATAAGGTGGAAACCCATTCCTGGAGGTTCGCGCAGCGGACTCCACCGCCCGGCTGGACAATAGCACTGCTGCGTGATCTGCAGCATGATATGAAGCGTAGCGCCCTGCTGGGCTGCCTCACGCCCAGGCCACGGCCCCCACTGCGCGTCGGATGCGCGGCTGACTACATATCGCTCGGTCCATTGGTGATGTAATCGGATTTGGCTGGGAACGTGGAAAGGAACTGGGATGCCACTGCAATTCACGGGGAAGAAGGAGCGGATGGAAAGCGCATGGGCCTACCAGGCAAGGAGTCCGCAGGGCCACACCATCACCGTGCAGGTCTCGTTCGAGACACTCCAGGACTACGGAGAGGCCCGCGCCTTGGAGAAAGGTCGCGCGAAGTACGATGCGGGACAGACCCTCGATGGCACTAAGGTCACCGTTCGGAACTCCGATTTCAAGTAGCCGAACCAAGGGTCAAGCGCGCACGGTTTGCCCCGGCCAGCCTTCGGCAACGCCGCGCACGCGTATCCACCATGGGCGCGCTCCCTTAAAATCGGTTACGCGCGCTGAACGACACCAAGTCACTTGCAGGCTCCGCGCCCGCCGCAATCGGCTCAGTTGCTGTACTTGAACTCCGGAAGACTCTTCAGCGACTCTCTCGTAGCACCAGGGAGTACCATTTTTTTGTCTCGCACTTGGAGCGAACTGTAGGGCACCACTACGAGTTTGCTGCCCATGCCCAGGAACCCGCCGACTGAAAGCACCGCGAAGGGCACCTTCTCGCTGGGGGTAACGATGAGATCGTCGATCGTCCCAATGTTCTCGTTCGCCTCGTTGACGACGCTGCTACCCACCATTTTGGATGTCCGATAGCCGGTCGCCAGCGACTGCGGATCGATCTTCATCACGGATAGAGTCTGGGGCGTACCTTGCGAAAACGCAGGTCCACTAAGTGCAGCCGCGATGCCGGCAGCGCCTGCCAGGAGTGCGATCAAACGTGTCGTTCCGATTGCCTCCTATTGGATGGTCATCCGATCTCTTTGCCTTCTTCACAGGCTGGAAGCACGAGTTTTAAGTATTTTCGCCCTCAACTCGATCTGCCTTGATCCAGATCAATTGTACTGTCCAGGCTGGCGCAGTCCGTGGCTGCTCGGCGACTGGAAGGATTAAGGACGCGGCTGTTCGAGTGGCGCGTCGACCTCCAGCTCTCCTATACCGGCGAGCTCGCCTACAATGCCGCGAGCGGCAGCATCTTGCTGAGCAGCCACTTGCGTGTGTCGACGCGCAAGCGCGCGCGACCCCCAATTCCAATGCTCTGGTCTCATCCCCCAGTTTGATCTCTATCAAAACATCTGGGTTCAGGAAGACCTAAGAAGATCATCAGCTATCGCGGCGCGGCTGCTTCAATGGTGCTGCCATGTGGAGAAACAAGTTCCTAGTTCCAAGCTGGTCGTCCCTGAAGACCACGTCATGCGTTTTGGTTAGTCTGGCTTTTGTGGCACTATTGGGCTTGATGCTCTGGATGATTGTCGAAGTCGAAATGCCGCTGATTAGGGCGGTATTGCATAGGTAGACGCACGCCGAGTCGCTAGCGCGGCCACAGGTGAAAAATCCAACCTGCGCGCCTTGGCTAATCGTGATGGCGCTCGGCGATAACGCCCGGGCTTGCTCGCGAGCAGCCGCTCAAGCGTCGGGCGACCGCGGCTGATCCGGCTCTTCACGGTACCCACCGCAACAAGGCCAGCCGCTTTTGAGATGGCAGATCAATTTGCTGCTTCAGAATGTACCGCGGGCGCTGTCCGGAGCTGCCATTCTTTTTGGCTCCTCACATGCTTGTAGTTTGGGCTCCGCGCCGGGCACGTCGCTGTCCCCGAAATACTAACAATCGCCGCCGGCAGGTCTAATGGAGTGGGATCTCGAGCCCCTCGGTGGAGTCGAAAACGGTCGTACCGAACGCCGCGCACCGCGATCGCGTGGTTTCCGCGATGGAGTGGAAGAGCTCGCCAGTCGCAATTGCGAGAAAGGGATGAGTGAGCACGGGCGGGAGCTGCAGACTAGCCGGTCGGCCGTTCTCCACCGTCAATCTGAAGATAAAGGACCAGGTGGTGCGCTGTAACGGGATCTCCCAGTAGTCATCGATGAAGTTGCCGGTATCGTAGAGGATGATCCCGTGCCGGTAGCGTTCGATTGCCTGGACGACATGCGCCGAGTGCCCGTGGATGACGTCGACGCCGCGCTCGATGGCGGCGCGGGCGAAGCGGCGGAAATCGTCGCTCGGCTCGGTCCGCAGATCGGGCCCCCAGTGCAGGGAAAGAACGATCAGCGCCGCTCCGGCGTGTTTCAGGTCGGACACCGACCGGTCGATCCAGTCGAGCCCGGGTGCGCCGGCCCTGACGTCGAGGTAGTTCGTCCCTGCGGCATCGGGGGTCGCGGCGAAGTCCTGCATCCGGTCGGTCCCCGAGATCACCCCGACCTTCAGGCCGAACCTCGAGTATCCGGGGGGCTTCGGCGCGGGTGCGGCCGGCGCCGCTATGAGCGAGGCCGGCTCGGTCGAGCGCCGCCATGGTATCGAGCAGGCCGCGCTCGCCATAGTCGAGTATGTGGTTGTTGGCGAGGTTGACGAGGCGGCCGTTGCCGGCGGCCAGAATCCGGACGGCCGCCGGATCCGCCCTGAAGTGAAAGAACTTCCAGTCGCTCTGCCAGCGCCGGCCGCTCGTGGTGATCGGCCCTTCTAGATTGGCGATCACGGCGTCCGCCTGTCGCAGGATCGGCAGGGTGTCGCCCCAGAACCGCTCCGGCGGCTGGTCGCGCAAGCTGCGGCTGACGTCGCCGCCCAGCATCAGGTCGCCGAGGAAGGCCAGCCTCACCACCTTCGGCACGCTCCCCTGGCCGGGATCCGTGGCGCTGCTCGCGCTCGCGCGCTGGTCTTGGGCACAACACGGACCGACCATCAGGCTCGCGAGTGCGAACACGCCGAGGAGGAGGTAGAGAAGGCCGCATTTCATCGTTCGAAAGCCCCCGTGTCGCCGGACCTTCAAGCCGCGGATATTATAAACTCCGCTCCATTACGGAACGAGGCCGGCCTCGCGAAAGTACCTCAGCGCACCCGGATGGATCGGCATGACGGCTTCGCTCGGTACCATCTGCCTGATTTCCAGGGTGGCCAGCGCGGGATGCAGGCGCTTGAAGTCGGCGAGGTTATCGAACACCGCCTTGACGACCCCGTAGGCCAGCGCGTCCGGCTGGTTGCTCGATGTGACGAGCACGGCCTTCGACCCGAACGTCGGCACGTTGTCCGGATTGCCGGAGTACAGGCCACCTGGGATGAACGATGCCGTATAATAGGAATGCGCCTTGAGCAGCCGATCGATGGGCGGACCGGTGACCGGCACCAGCCTCGCCCGACAGCCGGTCGTCGCCTCTTGGGTGAGGCCGCTCGGATGTCCGGCTTCGAAGATGATCGCGTCGACCCTGTTGCCGCAAAGCGCCTGGTCCTGCTCGGCAAGCCCGAGCTCGAGCAGGCGGTCGGGGGCCGAGATCGTCCAGCCGTAATATTTGAGCACGACGTCGCGCGTGAAGGTGTAGCCGGCACCGCTCATGCCGATGCCGATCTTCCTGTCGCGCAGATCCTCGAAGGTGCGGATGCCGGTATCGGCGCGGGTGATGACGGCGAAGGCTTCCGGGTAGAGCGCGATCAACAGGCGCAGCCTGGGGTCGGGGCCGGCGGCGGCGAACGGCCCCTCGCCGTGGAACGCGCCATAGGCGACTGCGTGTTGGAAAGGCCGAAAGTCGACTGGCCGCGCTCGACTTGCTGGATGTTCGCCACCGCGCCGTCGGAGCTGATCGCCACGCAGGGCGCAGCCTGATGCTCGTCGACGAGGTTGAACATGCGGCAGATCGCGTTTCCGACCGGATGATAGATGCCGCCGGGAACCCCGGTGGCGAGCGTAACCGGGGTGGGCGCGAGCGCGACAGATGTCACCATGCAGCCGGCCAGCATGCATGCAAGGATCATCGCGGCAAGAAACGGCGCGGGGCGCAGCAGCGTCATGAGTCCAGCTCGTACTGGATTTTCGAGCCGTCGCGCTCGAACTCGCCGTGCACCCAGAGGTTCTCGCTATCGTACCAGATGCTGCCGGCAAAATAGGGCGAGATGAACGAATGTCGCGTCGCGCGGATCGAGCGGCCAGCGACCACAAGCTGCTCATCGGCAAACTTGCGCGCAGTGACGCCGATGATCCCGCCGTGCTGTGCATCGACCAGGCTGGTCTGTTCCAGCACCACGGGGGTCCACAGGCTGTTCGACGTGAGCGTCGCGGCAGAGGCGATGAAGGGACCGCTCTTGCTGACGACGCGAAAGCCCTGAGCCGTCGCCGCGCCGTCAACACGCAGCGTCTCGCCATGCTCCACCGTCTCGCTGCTCAGCGATACCAGGCGTCCGGCCCGCCAGATCTCCGTGGACCGGTGGGTGAACCGGAACACGGTGAGGAAGCCGACCTTGGCGAGCAGACTGATGTCGGTGCTGACCTGCACCTCGCCGGTGGCTGACGAATACAGGATCGTATGGGTGCCGATCTTCGTCCCCTTGTTCAGGACGGCGAACCGCCGGCCACTGCCGCCACTCGGCCAGACGATCGCCGCTACAGGCTGGGCGGCGCACGGCAGCGCGCACCCGACGGCGAGGGCCCATCCGCCGGCCAAGACCGAGCGTCGCCCGAATGCTTTCCCGCGCGAGTGCGCCCAATCCCGATAGCAAGACGCGCTTATCCCAGCCATGGCACACGATCCCTAGCGTCGGGAGTCCGCTGCGCCCTTGATCCTGGTCAAAAATCCAGGCCGCCGAAGTGTGCGGCGCGGCCAGCGCGAGCTCTAGCCTTTCTGCCCGCGACCGACGCCCATCCGCTTGGGATCCTTGGGACCACCGTGGATGGCGTTCTTGGCGATTTGCTTCGTCGACTGGGCCTCGGCGGACTGGCGCTGGCCTTCGTTGGTCTTCTTGGGGTGCTTCATCTTGATCATGTCGGAGCAACGATCCTCTCTCTTGCAAGTTGCTACGGTTTCACACGCCCCTCGGTGGCGCCATGAACATAGGAACCGATCGCTACCCGCTTCAGCAGCTCGGCGCAGACGAGATAGGCGACGACCAGCACGCCGACGCTCGCCGTCACTTCGAGGGGCGGTGCGTGAAAGCCGAACCACGACCCGACTGGCGTGAACGGCAGGATTATCGCGACCGCAAGCGCTGCAAGCGACGACACGGTGAGCGCCGGATGCGGCCAGTTGCTCCACGGCCGGCCGTTGGTCCGGATGATGAAGATCACCAGGATCTGGGTGGCCATCGATTCCACGAACCACACGGTGCGGAACTCCTGGGGCGCGGCATGAAACACCAGCAGCAGGCCAGCGAAGGTCAGCAGATCGAAAACCGACGACAGCGGCCCCATCACGCCGGCGAAGCGCATCAGCCCGCGCATGTTCCAGACCTGGGGCCGCGCCGTCGCTTCGGGCCGCACCGTGTCGAACGGAATGCCGATCTCGGAGAAATCGTAGAGCAGGTTGTTGAGCAGGATCTGCGTCGGCAGCATGGGCAGGAACGGCAGGAATAGCGACGCCACCGCCATCGACAGCATGTTGCCGAAGTTGGAGCTCGCGCCCATGCGGACGTATTTCAGGATATTGGCGAAGGTCCGCCGTCCCTCCTCGACCCCGTCGGCCACCACCTCGAGATCGGGAGCGAGCAGGATCATGTCGGCGGCCGCCTGCGCCACGCCGGTCGCGCCGTCAACCGAGAGTCCGATGTCGGCGACCTTGAGCGCCGGCGCGTCGTTGATGCCGTCGCCGAGGAAGCCGACCACGTCTCCTTTCGACTGCAGTGCCTTGATCAGCCGCGACTTCTGGTCGGGCGCGAGCCGGCCATAGGCGTCGACCGTCTGGACCTGGACGGCGAGCGCGTCGTCGCTCAATTTGGCGATATCGGAGCCCGACAGGACGGTCTCGAAATGGAGCCCGACGAGGCCCGCCAGCCGTTTCACGACGATCGGGTCGTCGCCGGACAGGATCTTCAACCGGATACCGGCCGCCGCGAGCCGGGCGATGGCCGCGGCGCAGGTGGGCTTGGGCGGATCGGCGAACGCACAGATGCCCTCGCAGCTCAGGTCCGTTTCGTCGGCCGCCTCCAGCTCGTGCGTCGCTCCGGCCCACGGTTTGGCAGCGATGATGACGGATCGCATGCCCTGCTCGGCCAGCGACCGCACGCGCGCGCGGGCCTGCTCGCGTTCGGCCGGGCCCATCGGCACGATGCCGGCCGCCGTCCGCATCGACGTGCAGCGCGGCAGTAAGGCTTCGGGCGCGCCCTTGGCGATCAGCAGTTTGCCTTCAGGTCCATCGGTGAGCACCGATCCCAGCCGCCGGCTGAAATCGAAGGTGTGGCGGGCCAGCATCATCCAGCCTTTGGCAGTATTGGGCGCGCCGGCGACCAAAGCGACGTCGAGAGCGCCGCGATCTCCACCGAGTCCAGCCGCGATGGCGCCAAGACGCACGGCGCGGTCGCTGCTTGCCCCGGCGGCGTCGAGACTTTGCGCCAGCGTGATCTCGGCGGAGGTGAGCGTGCCGGTCTTGTCGGTGCACAGCACCGTCATGGCGCCGAGGTCGTGGATCGAGGCCAGCCGCTTGACGATCACCTTGCGCGCCGCCATGCGCAACGCCCCGCGCGTCAGCGTGACCGTGGTGATCATCGGCAGGAGCTCGGGCGTCAACCCGACGGCAAGGGCGACCGAGAACATCAGCGATTCGAGCACTGGCCGGCCGAATAGCACGTGCGTGGTCAGCACCACCACGACGAGGGCGATGGTGAGCCGCGCGGTCAGCAGGCCGAACGCATGCAGGTCGCGCTGGAATGGCGAGGGCGCCTGGGTCTCGGCCAGCGCCGAGGCGGCGGCGCCGAACAGGGTGGCGCGACCGGTACTGACGACCAGCGCCAGGGCTTCGCCGGTCTGGGCGACGGCGCCGCGGAACAGGGCGTTGGACGCCTCGCCGGCATTGCGGGCGGTCACCACGCCGGGTCGCTTCTCGACCGGATAGGGTTCGCCGGTGAGCGCGGCCTCGTTGGCGGTGAAGGCCGTGGCCTCGAGTACCAGCGCGTCGGCCGGAATGATGTCGCCCGCGCGTACCCGCACGACATCGCCTGGCACGACGGTAGTCACCTCGACCGGCACGAAGGCGCCGTCGCGCCTGACTTCGGCCTTGAGCGCTACCGAGCGGCGCAGCTCTTCCGCCGCCCGGATCGCGCGGCCCTCCTGGAAGGTGTCGAGGCCGATCGACAGCGCCAGGATCGCCACGATGATCGCGCCGCCGATGTCATCGCCGGTCACTGCCGAAACGGCGCCAGCCGCGAGGAGAATGAGCGACAACGGCTCGAGCAGTCGCCGCAGTATCGCGGCGGGGACGCTCGCCCGCATGGCAATGGCGTCGGAATTCGGACCATGCTGCGCCAGTCGAGCCGCGGCATCGGCACTGCCGAGGCCGTCGGGGTTGCAGCGTAGGGCGGAGCAGAGCGCTTCCTTGCTGTGCGTCCAAAATGGCGCTGAAGCTCCGGTTGCGATCATGGCGCCCATTTTCGATTAGGGAACTCGTCGTAAAGACTTCGGGAATTGCCGGGGCGCAGGGTGCGAGTCTGAAGAATGAAAGGTCGACGCCAGGTCCATCTTCATCTGCTGCCTGCATGCCTCGTTCAATCAGCTTACCGATGCGAGCGTTCAGGCGTATTTGATCTGGGACAAGCATCGGCTTGGCAGCGTCGATTGATGCACGAAGGGCCCGACATATTCTTTCTCAACAGCGGCCTGACGCTCATGTCGCGCGATGTGTCCGACAGCGACGAACAACGAAGGTGATTACATCATGAGCACCATTCTCATCATCATCCTACTAATCGTCCTGCTCGGCGGGGCGGCTACGGCAACAATCGCGACGGCGGGCGCGGGCTGGGCGGCGTCCTCGGCCTCATATTGGTGGTTCTGCTCATCCTCTGGCTCTTCGGCGCCCTCGGCAGCGTAGCCATACGCTACCCACTACTCTCTGCCAGCTTGAGGCCTCGGCACCCTCGGCCACCGCTCTAGCGGGCCCACTTGGCGCTGTACGCGCGGCGTGGCGCAGGGCCTAACGTTGGCGATCGCCGACCGGCCGACTGCGAGATCGACCACAATCTCGCTGTCGAAGTGCCCGGGTTGGCCCTTCGCCTCCTCAAGCAGATCGAAGCGCACCTGTCATGCTCTCGCCGCGCTGCAAGGCGTCGAGCGCCTTTCGACAGAGGCGGCACTTGATCGTCGTCTGCGAATCGGTCACCACCAGGTAATCGTCGGCGAACAGCTGTACCGGGAACACGTCGCCGTCATTCGCGACCTCAACGCGGGGATCTTCCTTTAGTTCGCCGGGATCGGCGCCTTTCGGCAGCAGTGGCCCTTCGTCCGTGAGATACAGATCGAGATCCAGCGAGCGTTGGCGGCCGAACTCGGTGCACAGCAGCACCCTCGTGTCGAATTTGTTCGGCGATGCCGGCTACATCGGCATCGAGCAACAACCCGAGTGCAAACGGCGGATCGAACAGCTGCACACCCTGTTTCCGTTGGCAAACATCTGGATGGTGCGCCATTGGCTGCTCGCCACAGGATAGCTGTATCCGAAGAGCGGCAAGACAAGCGAGCACGCCGCCATTTCACCGCGGCTCTGAAACTTCCAACGGGTCTTGATGCCGACCCTGGAAAGGAAATAAGCCGCCTAGCAGAGCAAGGGCAGCACCGCGCTGTCTGTGACCGACTTGGTCCGACCTTCCTTAGGGCTTTTAAACCGCTCCTATCGGCCGTTGACTGCGGTCCTAGTAACAGATCGGTCGCATTACTCGGGTACGTCGCGATGCCGTGGGACGGGCGTCTGAAAACGCAGTCAAGATGGCCCCACAGGAGCCTTTACCCAGGAAGTACTGGCGGGCCTCGTTGAGCGCGTCACGTTCGCGAAGCGGTTGCAGCGGTTCAGTCGGCCGCCTCGCTCATCACCTGCTCGCCGCCCACGGTCAGCTCGCCGTTGCGGACACCGATCTCTACGGTCTCGCCGTCGCGGACCTTGCCCTTGAGCAGCTGCGTCGCCAGCGAATTCTGCAGGCTTCGCTGGATCACCCGCTTGAGAGGCCGCGCACCGTAGACCGGGTCGTAGCCGCGGTTGGCCAGCCACTGCAACGCCGTGCTGTCGAACTTCAGCTCGATCTTGCGATCGGCCAGGAGCTTGCGCAGGCGATTGAGCTGGATCTCGACGATGTTCGACATGTTCGCGCGGCTCAACCGGTTGAACAGCAGGATCTCGTCCAGGCGGTTGAGGAACTCCGGCCGGAAGGCACGGCGCACCTCTTCCATCACCTGCTCACGCACCGTCTCGGCGGCTTCGCCCGCCGCTGAAACGGAATCGCGGAATCGAGCGTTGAACGATCGCGGCCATTGGGTACAGCGGTACAGCCCTGTTCTCGGCCTGCCATTTCCCTGATCAGCCGCTAACAATTCCCTGCTCGACGGCGGGTTGCTGCGACGCAACACGGACGGAAATGCTCCCCCGCAGCGCCTAAGACCGCCTTGGACCGGCGCCGAGCGCCTGAATCCCTCTCATTTTCCCTGTTTGCAGGGAATTGCCGTGGAGAATAGTTCGGACAGGACTGGCTGCACCGCCAGTGAGGCCTCATGTTGGGCACGTCGGGTTGTCCTCCATCGGCACTGTCCGCAAACTGCGCCAACATCGAGGCAGCATCCCATATCTTGATGTGCCGGCGATTGACGCGAGATTTGGATTCA
>Ga0310811_10005418_pt1 | contig 16143 bp, 17 predicted proteins | sample YCmetagenome_FD_207642 | JGI IMG/M metagenome (GOLD analysis project Ga0310811, IMG submission 207642) | Soil microbial communities from experimental microcosm in Duke University, North Carolina, United States - YC | ecosystem: Engineered > Artificial ecosystem > Soil microcosm > Unclassified ...
TTCATCCGCCCAGCGAAGGAAATAATAAGGGTAGTCTGGCGCATAGGCCAAGAATACCTCTCCACGGTCGGCAATGTCAGTCCACCAAGTAATCGATGGCAGTCGATATTTCACCGCAAGTTCAAGTATCAATTCACGGTATCCGGAGTTGGGAGGAAGCCCATTTGCCATCAGCGCTTCGACCGATTGCAGCGCCATCGTCTCGAAGGCCTGTCGATATTCCGGTTCTCTCGACGCACGCGCCATCGGTATGCCTATGATTGAAACTCCCGACCGCTGGCCAGCTTCTCTGACGGCTTGCCCCCAAGCCCCTTCCCATTCTGCGCGATTCGAGAGATAGGCAACGCGCGATGCCGAAGGCACAGCCTGCCGGAGAATTTCGAGGTGCTTCCCCTGCATCTCGATCCCGGCATCCAAAGAAACGCCGGTGATGTTGCGTTCCGGCCTCGCTATGTTTTTTACAATTCCAGCAGCGACTGGATCGCCAAATGTTGCAACAATTGGAATTGCGGTCGTCTCTTTTGCGACCTGCATGATGAACTGATGATCGAACCCAATTGCTATGACGTCGGGTTTTGCTTGCACGATCTTGCGCGCCAACTCCTCGTAGCGTTCGGGCCGACCTTCAGTGGCATATCGATCCACGATTAAGTTCTTGCCCTCCGTGAAACCCATCTGAGCCAGGCGGTTGAAGAGGAGTATCCAGTAAGTTTCTGCGAAGCTGTCCATTCCGAACTGGCTGCAAACTGCAAGTCGGTGAACCCTATTTTGTTCGGCGGCCCACGGCGCAGTCGCCGTTGTGGTAGTGGCTAGCAATCCTGCAAGAAGGTCTCGCCGTCGCATGTGCTCCTCCCTCGAAGGACCCATGAACTGGAGCCTACCACTTCGTCGCCCCTCTGCGCGGGCCGTTGATCCTCCCGCTGGGGGTCAAAAAACGGCGTTTTGGGCGCCTGCTTGCCACGTCAAGCTGAGAAGTCCGGAAGCCCAACCGGGAGGTCTGGCTTTACCTTCCAGAACGGACACCGTCAGCCCGGCCGCGTGTTAGGTCCGGAAGGTGCCCAACAGCAGACCCATGCACCACAGCAACACCAAGTCGGCACTCCCGAGCAGTGAGGGCGGCACCGAGACGCCCGGCGCCTCCTCGCGAGTTCGTGAAGACGTTTCTTCGTACAGCGCCCGGCGAAACCAACAAATTCCGCGACGACACCATTCCTGGCTTGCGATGGCAAACTCCTGAAACACGATACGTGCACCCTTACCGCATCGAATTCGCCAACGAAGGAGCCAACGATGCGCAAGCTGGTCTTTTCAATCGGAGCCCTCGCGATTGCTTTCATGGTGGCATTTGCCTGGTCGCATACTGTGCTCACGCCTTCCCAGGCAGGCATCGCTACGTCAATCAATTCAATCAATCCGACCGATATGATGTCGAATTACAAAGGCGCGCTTCCGCTTGAGCAGTGGGAAGCGATCTAGCCGTTCTTCGACCCCTGTTCTCTTCCTGACTTGAAGGCGAAGCCCTGGCAATTGTCAGGGCTTTTGCTTTCGGAGCAGTCCCTTGAACGCCCGCTGACGTGCGGGAACGACCGAAGGATCGTGTCTGCCATGGGCGTGGCCGCGAAATACGCCGCCGGGAGCATCACTCCCGGCGACGTTTTCGATGGGGCCGCGAGCGCCGATTTGGACTCTGCACTCACGAGATGGCTCACTGCGGAAGGTAACCGCCCTTCGGTAGCTGCTTCACCATCTCAAGATTCTTGTCGATCGCCGCCAGCAGCTTGTCGAACGCATGCGCGGGAACAGTGACCGGGCTGGTCGGCGAACCTCCCGAAACTGCTCCCAGCTCGTCGGCTGACAGGTCACGAATGCTGGTCATCTTCATCTGCGTTCTCCCTGTTGCCGGCGGCGCCATTGCCACCGGTGCAGGATAGATACGAACTCCAAGCGACGGTCGCCGTGACGTGAATCACACGCGTGAATAGTCACGCATCGAACGCAGATCGAGCGCTTATCAAACAACCCGGCCATCGAGATAAGACGCCAGATGGGCGCTGAGGCCGCGGGCGTCGCCGCCGGCACCATCGATCAGGGCGGATTTTCGACGGCGCGTGAACTGGGTCCCATGAGATACATCCCCGGCGATGAGACGACTGGCCCTGACCGGGACCAAAGGCCGGCCGCAGGCGCTGCCTCTGTCCCCGGGCGCGACGCTGCGGGCATCTGTCGCGTCTGGTCGTGGCGCAACGGCACATTTTTTGCTCGAATCCGATCGGCTGAATGCATCCGCCCTGGATCGCCTATTTCTCAGGCATTTTGGATGAGCCGATTATGCGTTGTCTGGTTGTCGCTGATCTACATTACTCATTGCCGCAGTTCGACTGGCTGCTTGCGGCAGCACCCGGGTTCGATCTCGTGATTTTTGCCGGCGACGCGCTCGATGTCGGCTCGTTCGTCGACTTCCGCGCCCAGATCGTGGTGGTGAAGAAGTACCTCGCGCTGCTGTCCGGCATCACCCGCGTGATCCTCTGCTCGGGCAATCACGACCTCGACGAGCGCAGCGCGGAAGGCGAAAAAATCTCGCGCTGGGTCGCCGAGGTCCGCGAACTCAGCATCGCCTGCGACGGCGACAGCCTGACCGTTGGCGACACGCGCTTTACGGTGTGTCCGTGGTGGGATGGACCATCGGTCAAGCAACGCCTCGAGGCCCAACTGGAAGCGGCCGCCTCCGAGCGGCCGGCGCGCTGGGTCTGGGTTCATCACGCGCCGCCGGCAAACTCGCCGACCAGCTGGGGTGGAAAACGGTTCTTCGGCGACATCGAACTGGTGCAGTGGATCGCGCGCTTCCAGCCGTCGATGGTGATCTCCGGCCACGTGCACCAGTCGCCTTTCATTCCCGATGGTTCGTGGTTCGACAAGCTCGGCGACACCTGGGTGTTCAACACCGGCCTGCAGCCCGGACGTCCGCCGGTCTACATCGTGCTCGATCTCGACGCGGGATCGGCGTTCTGGCTTTCGGCAGGCGCCGCGCAATCGATCGACCTCAAGGCGCCCCTGACCCGGCCGGCCACACCGATCCGGGTCGCGCCCCCCTGGCTCATATCCTTGGATCGGATTGCCGATCCGAGCCTGGCGAAACCTGCGCCGGCGGCAGGTTGATCATGCTCTGCAGGACGTCGCCCACCATCGCGAGGTGGTTGCCGTGGCCGGCATATTGGTGCTTGAGATCGGCGAGGTAGGTCGTGGCGACATTAAGCCGCTGCGCCATCATGCGCGCGATGATCAGCGTCACCGCCGGCTGCCGGCGCAGGAACGATGCGGCATCGTCGATCTCGTAAACCACGGAGTCCGCTGCCGCGCGCACGGTGGCGGTGTGCGGCGCATCCAGCAGCACCGACATTTCGCCGAGCACCGCACCCGGCTCGCTCAGGGAGGCAACGACCGTGTCACCCCTGATCACATCGAGCCGCCCCTCGATCAGCACGTACAGATGACCGGTTCGGCCACCCTCATGCAACACTTCGGTGCCGGCGGCTACGGTCCGCCTGACGCCGCCAATGCAATATTCGAGAATGTCGCGCATCCGCCCTCTCCACTTCACCGAGATTAAGCAGGGAGTGTGCCAAGGTCGAACGGATACCGTCCGATGGCTGCTCAAATTCTGGGCATCACCGGGGCGGTCGGGTCCTGAAAGCAAATCAGGAGCTTGACGACGCCATCTGGTCTGCTTACTGGTCTTACCAGGGCGGTCAAGCAGGAAATACGGGTGGAACTGAAGCGAGCGGACGAGGGAGAGAAGGGATTCGAGAAGGTGTTCACCTTCTTGCGCGACCGCTTGCTCGCCGGCTCGCTCAAACCCGGCGATCGCCTGAGCTCAGAGCGCGATCTGGCAATCCAACTAGGTGTAAGTCGGCCGCTCGTCCGCGAAGCGCTGCGGGCGCTCACGATGCTCGGCATCGTCGAGATTCGGGATCGCATCGGGACCGTGGTGACGCGACCGGATGTCTCGGTCCTGAATGACTTCTTCACCTTCGCGCTCGCCCAGCAGGCCGATATGCCCGATGACGTGATGCAGGCGCGCGTCGCGATCGAATGTCAGGCAATCCGGCTCGCCAGCGAACGCGCCGGCATCGCCGATTTCGAGCGTTTGCAGGCAGCGCTGGCCAAGATCGCGGAAACGATCGACGAGGCGGACGCCGGCGGCATGGCCGATTTCGAATTCCATCGCACGATCGTGCTGGCGTCGCATTCACAGACCCTGGCCGTCCTGCATAATTCGATGGCGGGCCTGCTGACGCACTCGCATCGCAACCGCCGCGAACTCGTGCAGGCGTTCCCCTCGATGAAGACGTATCTGATCGACGATCACCGGCGCATTTTCGACGCGGTCGTTGCCCGCGATCCGGATCGCGCCGATGCGACGCTGCGAAAACACTTCGAAATCGGCAATGAATACCGACGGCGCGCCGTGGTCGGCGAGAGCGATAGCATCGCGGCCTCGCGCTGACGGCAAACAAGAAGACGAGCGAAAAGCAGGAAGATCACATGAAGATTGTCGTAGGTTCGGACCACGCGGGCTTTCCCATGAAGGCGGAGGTGCTGGCCTTTTTGAAGGAGAGCGGGCACGAGGTGCTGGATGTCGGCAGCTTCGATCCCGCGCCGGTCGACTTCCCGGATATCGCACGCAAGGTCGCAGCCGCCATCACCGCGGGCCAGGCAGAGCGCGGCCTGATGGTGTGCGGCACGGGCGTCGGCGCCTCGATCGGCGCGAACAAGATGAAGGGAATCCGGGCTGCTGTGTGCCATGATGTCCACTCTGCCCACCAATGCGTCGAGCACGACGACGTCAACGTCATGTGCATCGGCGCGCAGATCGTGGGTCCCTGGCTCGCCAGGGACCTGATCGCGGCCTACCTCGGCGCGACGTTCTCTACATCGGAGGAATTTCGGCGCAGGGTTGCCAAGCTCGCCATCATGGATGCCGAACGCTAGAAACAACACAAATAAGACAAACGGGAGGAAGCAGTGTTGAAAAAGATCGTAGTTTCGGTGGCGCTCGCCATCACCGCCTTGGTAGCCGCCATGTCGTTCGCGCACGCGGACGCGCTGGACGACATCAAGAAAGCCGGCAAGATCCGCATCGCCATCGATCTTGGCGTGCCGCCCTACGGCATGACCGACGACAAGATGCAGCCGGCCGGCCTCGACGTCGAGGTGGCAAAGCTGATCGCCAAGGATTGGGGCCTCGAATTCGAGCACGTGCCGACCACAGGCGCCTCCCGGATTCCGGCACTTCAGACCGGCAAGGCCGACCTCGTGATTTCGAGCCTTTCTTACACGGCAGAGCGCGCGAAGGTCATCGATTTCTCGTTGGGCTATGCCGTGCTGCGAACGGTCATCGCCGCGCCAAAATCCGTCGCTCTCAAATCAATGGCTGATCTCGACGGGAAGACGGTTGCCACCGTGCGTGGCACGACGCACGACACGCAGCTGACCAAGGAAGGGCCGAAGGGCATGAAGCTGGTTCGCTACGAGGACGACGCCACCGAGGCGCAAGCCTTCCTTAGCGGTCAGGCCGACATCTTCTCAACGGCGGAGATGCTCGTCCCGCAGATCGACAAGAAGAACCCGGCGCGGCAGGTTGAGCTGAAATTCGTACTCGATAATTTCAAGCTCGCTATCGGCGTGAAGCAGGGCGAGAAGCGCCTCGTGGACGAGGTCAATGCCTGGGTTTCGGCCAATCTCAAGAACGGCAAGCTCAACGAGCTGAACAAGAAATACTTCGGCAGCGATCTGCCCGAACTGATCCTGAAGCAATAGGCCCGGCCATGACCAGCATGATCTCTCGCCGCCTGATCGCGGGTCTGGCGCTCGCGGCCCTGTCGCTGTCGTTTTCACCTGTTCACGCCGATACGCTCGATAACATCAAGAAGGCGGGCAAGGTCCGGATCGCCATCGATACGGCGATCCCTCCGTTCGGCATGACCGATGACAAGCTGCAACCGACCGGATCGGATGTCGATACGGCGCAGCTTCTCGCGAAAGATCTCGGGGTTACCCTGGAGATCGTGACCACCACGGGTCCGACGCGGATTCCGATGCTGCAGACCGACAAGGCGGACCTCGTCGTCTCCACGCTGTCGATCACGGCCGAGCGGGCCAAGGTGATCGACTTCTCTATTCCCTATGCCGATCATCCGTCGGTCGTCGCGTCGCTGAGCACGGTCCCGCTCAAGGAGATGGCCGACCTCGCCGGCAAGAAGGTCGCCGTCGTGCGCGGCACCACGCAGGACTCCGATCTTACCAAGCAGGCCAAAGAAGCCCAACTGGTACGCTACGAAGACGACGCCACGATGGCGCTGGCGTTCGCGTCGGGCCAGGTCGACATCCTTGCGACGGCGCGTTCGCTGCTTCCGGCGATCAGCAAGAAGAACCCGGCGCGCACGGCGGAGTCCCGCATCACCATGCAGACGTTCTACCTCGCCATCGGCATGCGCAAGGACGAGCCCGCGCTGAAGGAGTGGGTGAACGGCTGGGTGAAGACGAACCTGCAGAACGGGAAGCTCGGCGCGATTTACAAAAAGTACCATGGCGTCGATATTCCAGTGGAGCAGTTGCTGAAGGCGGGCAACTGAACGGCAGGAACGGGTGGCGATGTACAAGTTCGACTTCTCGTTCCTGCTGGAGAGGTGGCCCGACTTCCTCAATGGCGCGTGGCTGACGATCCAGCTCACCGTGCTGTCGATCAGCCTCGGGTTCGTGGTCGGCACCTTGTGCGCGGTCGCCCGGGTCTACGGCGGGCGCCCGCTGCGGCTGCTGGTCGGCGGTTATGTCGAGCTGATCCGCAACACGCCACTGCTGGTGCAGATTTTCATCGTCTATTTCGGCCTGTCGAGCCTGGGTCTCAAACTTTCCGCCGAAGTATCTGCCGTCATTGCGCTGGTTGTGAACATGGGCGCCTACACGACGGAGATCATGCGGGCGGGTATCCAGTCCATCCACCATACCCAGCTCGAGGCGGCGGATTGCCTGGGCCTGACGCGGGTCCAGACGATCCTGCACGTCGTTCTGTTGCCGGCCATCGAGCGGGTCTATCCCGCACTCTCCAGCCAGTTCGTACTTCTCATGCTGGCATCGTCGATCACCTCGCAGATCTCGGCCGAGGAACTGACCGCCGTCGCCAACAACGTGCAGTCCGATACCTATCGCAGTTTTGAGGTGTACATCGTCGTCGCGGTCATCTATCTCGCGCTTTCCCTGCTCTACCGGCTGGCGTTCAAAGCGGTCGGCCTCGTGATCTTCGCACGCCGCCGGCGGCTGGGCACCGCGCTATGATCCAGCTTAACGCCAATCACGTCTGGTATCTCATCGCGGCCGCGCAATGGACGGTGCTGCTGTCGCTGATTGCGTTCGCGGGCGGCGCGCTCGTCGGCCTGCCGCTCGCGCTGATGCGGGTCTCGCCGAGCCCCGCGCTGCGCACGGTCGCCGGCGCCTACATCCAGCTGATCCAGGGGACCCCGCTCCTGATCCTGCTGTTCCTGACCTATTTCGGCCTCGGCATCCTCGGCTACAAGCTGGTGCCGCTTGTCGCGGCCGGTTTGGCGCTAACCTTATATGCCGCCGCCTTTCTTGGTGAGATCTGGCGTGGCTGCATCGAGGCGGTGCCGCGCACGCAATGGGAAGCTTCCGATTGTCTCGGCCTCGATCGCTTCCAGCAATATGTTTATGTGGTATTGCCGCAGGCCGTCCGAATGGCCATTCCGCCGACCGTGGGCTTCATGGTCCAGATCGTGAAGAATACGTCGCTGGCTTCGGTGGTCGGCTTTGTCGAGCTCGCGCGCGCCGGCCAAATCGTCAACAACTCGACCTTCGAGCCCTTCATCATCTTCTGTACCGTGGCCGCAATCTATTTTGCGATGTGCTACCCGCTGTCGCTGGCCAGCCGTTTCCTCGAAAGGAGAGCCAATGCAGGCCGCGCCAGCCACTAGCGCCACCGTCGTGCGGGTTACGAACGTGGTCAAGGATTTCGGGACGTTGCGGGTTCTGGACGGCGTGAGCCTCGACGTGGCGCGTGGCCAGACCGTGGCCATCGTCGGCCGGAGCGGATCCGGCAAGAGCACGCTGCTGCGTTGCATCGCGGGGCTCGAGACGGTTCAGGCCGGCAAGATCGAGGTTTGCGGCCACGAAGTCGGCAGGCCCGGCAAGGTCGCACGGGCACAGTTGCGCCACGATGTCGGCATGGTTTTTCAGGGATATAATTTATTCCCGCATCTGACGGTCGAGCGGAACATCACCCTGGCGCTGACCCTGGTGAAAAAGCAGCCGTGGGACGCGGCGCGGAAGAAGGCTGCCGAGGTGCTGCGCCTCGTCGGGCTGACCGACAAGGTCAGTTCATATCCCGAGCAGTTGTCCGGCGGGCAACAGCAGCGGGTCGCGATTGCACGTTCGCTCGCGCTGTCCCCCCAGGTCATGCTTTTCGACGAGGTGACCTCGGCGCTCGATCCCGAGCTGACCCAGGAAGTGCTCGCCGTCATGGAAGATCTCGCGACACGCGGCATGACGATGATCACCGTCACCCATGAGATGGGTTTTGCGCGCAAGGTCGCCAATCAGGTCGTATTCATGCACCGTGGAAAGATCTGGGAGAGCGGGCCGACATCGGAGCTGTTCGCTCGGCCGCAGACTGCCGAATTCAAGCAGTTCATTTCGAGCGAGCTGTAGATTCGGCGCGCGTCGGCGCATGGTGTCCTGTCCAACATGCGGTCCCAGCATGCAGGCGATCCGGTAGGCCGCCGCGAAGCAGCCACAGCACCAGAATCACCAACACCACGGCAATGAAGGAGAGCCCGTTGGTCCCACGATAGCTGCAGCTATCGCTCGACCTGCAGAATGCTCTTATTGCGTTCCGCGCGGCCGTGCCCTGTTAGGGTTTGATGAGCCCAAAGACATACGCGCGGTCTGCAGTAGCGCCTGGATCAATCCTGCGCGGAGCGATCCGCGCTGCCAAAGCAGGCCCGTCGTCCGCTTCAAGGTTGCATCGGCGACACGCAGCTTTCGTAGCGAGAGGCCGGCTGGCCAGGGCGGCGCCCAGTCAGGCAACAGTGTCACGCCAAGCCCACGGTCGACCATGATGGCGATTGCGTCAAGGCCATCAAGTTCATAAATCTGTTTCACGGCGATGCCTTTCCGCCGCAGATAATTGTCGATCATTCGACCGGCATAAACATTGCGATCAAGTCTGATAAACGGTTCTTGCGACAATATCTTGAGCGGATCGCGAGTGCGAATATGAGCTGGCGTCAGAACGACGAAAGGCTCTTCACGCAAGACTGCCCACTGGAACGACTTTGGAATTGCAAAGAAAGGCTCGCTGGTGATGGCCGCATCGGCATCTCCGGTGAACACCTTCTGGTAGGCCTCAACAGAGCTTCCTCTGGAAATCCTCACCTTGATTTGCGGGTAATCGACGGAGAGTCGGCTGAGGATGTTGGGTACCAAGCCAGAAAGCGCGGTTTGCATCGCGAACAGGTGAATCTCGCCCCTTAAACTATCGCTCGCGCCGATCGACGTGAGATCGCGTACTCCGTCAAGTATGACGCGCGCCCGGTCGAGCAGCGCGGCTCCGGTTACCGTCGGCCTAACGACCCGACCAGACCGGACAAGCAAGGCTGCCCCTACCTCGGCTTCAACCGCGCGCACACGCTGCTTGATCGCCGCCGGCGTCACTTGAAGTCGGCGCGCCGCCTCGGCGATCGACCCGCACTCGATCACCGTGACCAGACTTGCCAGAAAGCGAGTGTCCATAACGTACATAATGTAACTTCTGAATTCAGAAAAGCATATATTTTCTTCATCACGCACCTGAAATATGGCTCGGGACGGAATGCCCCGCGCTCGATCCGTCAGCAGGAGGTGATTTCGATGCACGCAGCATATGCAATCGTTGCCACCGCTCTCTCCGTCCTGGCATTTTCGTCCAAACCCGCGGTTTCGCAGGCCTACCCTTCACGGCCAATCACCATCATCGTCCCGTTTGCCGCCGGCGGGCCCCTCGACACGCTGGCGCGCATGATGTCGGATCGCCTCGGAGTCGAACTCGGCCAAGGCGTCGTCATTGAGAACCATGCGGGAGGAGGCGGAAGCACGGGGATCGGCCACGTCGCGCATGCCGCTGCGGATGGGTACACGCTCTGTTTCGGCAACTGGAGCACTCACGTCATCAATGCGTCGGTCCACGATCTGTCCTATGATCTTGCGAAGGATTTTGCGCCCGTAGCCCTGCTTACAAGCAATCCGCAGCTCATTGTCGCCAGAAAATCGTTGCCGGTCCGGACGCTCACCGAACTCATCGCCTGGCTGAAGGAGAACAGCGCGAACTTTGGTTCCGCGGGTGTCGGGAGCGCCTCCCATGCCAGCGCTCTGTTCCTCGCGCAAAGAACTGGAGCGAAACTTGCGGTCGTACACTATCAGGGCGGCGGGCCGGCGCTTCGAGATGTTCTTGGCGGCCATCTCGATCTAATGTTCGATCAGGTCTCTACCTCGCTTCCGTATGTGCAGGATGGGCAGTTGAAGGTGTTCGCCGTCACGACAGACCATCGACTGTCGATAGCGCCAGAGATTCCCACCGTCGATGAAGCGGGTCTTCCGGGGTTCTACATATCCGTGTGGAACGGGGTATGGGCCCCGAAGGGTACGCCACCGGATATCGTAGCAAAGCTGGCTGCCGCGTTCAGCCGCACGCTCGACGATGAGGGGGTCGCGAAGAAGCTGAAAGCGGCAGGCCAGCAGATCACGGACAAGGCGGGACGATCACCGGAAGCCCTGGCCGCACTCCAGTTGGCAGAATTGGCAAAATGGTCACCGATCATCAGGTCGGCAAAGCTCAAGTGAAAATACATGTTGGCTGTACGCGCCAATACCAAAAGATAGCTGAATTCACGCGGCGGCCCGTAGAAAAGGGCCGATCGCATCCAGGAACCCCCCTGGCGACTGCAGTTGCGGGACATGGGCGCAGCCCGGGATGATTTTCAGATGCGCCTGCGGCAATAGTGCGGCCAGTTCGTGCGACATCGGCGGCGGCGTCGCCTCGTCATGTTCGCCGACCACGACCAGCACCGGCACTTTCACGTGTGCGAGTTCAGGCCGCAGATCGAGGCTCGCCAGCGCATCGCATGCGGCGCGAAATACGTCCCCGTCGGTGCGCAGGAACGCCGCGCGGCGACCGGCCATCAAGTCGGGATGACTTTCCTGGAATTCCGGCGCGAAAAGCCGACGCATGGCGACATCGGTGATCGCAGCAAGGCCCTTGGCCTTCGATGCCGCGGCCATGTTGCGAAAGGCCTCGCGGCCTGGTTCGGAAAACGCCGCGCCGCAATCGGCGAGCACGAACTTGCCGGCAATACCGGGGTGACGGATCGCCATTTGCAGCGCGACGAACCCGCCATAACCGTTGCCGAGCACGACCGCCTCCTCGCCGCGTGCGGCGTCCTTCACCATCTCCGCCATCCGGTCGGCCACCGCAGCAAGACCGCCGCTCACGGCGGGCGAACGGCCAAAACCCGGCAATTCCGGAACGATCACGGAGAAGGATTTTGCAAGCTCCGGCACGATGGCATCGAAACTGGCGCGGTCCGACAGCAGCGAGTGCAACAGGAACAATGGCGGTCCCTCGCCCGCCTGCGCGGCATTGACGGTGCCACCTGCGAAAAGCCGATCCATCCCGGTCTCTCTTTCATATGCGCCAGTGTCGTCTGCCGCGCCTGCCGCCGATTGATAGATCAAAACCCGCAAGTTTCAAGCCTTGACCTCTTGACGTGATATTTCACGACTGCAAGATAGTGGACACAAAAAAAGGGCTTTCGATGCTTTTGCGCGATAATGTCTATGAAAACCTGCGGTCTGATATTCTGACATGTCGGTTTGCGCCCGGCGATGATATGCGCGAGCAGGACCTCGCCGAGCGCTATGCGGTGAGCCGCCAGCCGGTGCGCGAGGCGCTGCTGCGGCTCGAGCGCGAGCATCTGGTCACCGTGCAGCCGCGCCAGGGTTACCGCGTCAACCCGATCTCGCTGGCGGATGCCCGCGACCTCCTGCGGTTTCGGCTCGCGCTGGAGCCGGCCTGCGTCGCGGAGGCGATCGAGACGGCAAGCGACGCCGTGCTGAAACAGCTCAACGAATTCCGGCGCTTCTCCGGCAACCACGAGGCCTTCATCGCCTATAACCGCGCCTTCCACTCCGCGCTGGCGCACGCCTCCGGCAACCGCCGCATGGCGGCCGCCTTGTGCGACCTGATCGGACAGGCCGACCGCCTGGTGCGCGTCAGCGTCGCCAACCTGAAAGGCCACGACCCGGCGCGGCTGGTCGCCGAGCACAAAGCCCTGATCGCGGCGATGCAGCGGCGCGATCGCCGCGCCGCCGCCCGCATCATCAAGGCGCACATCGCGCAGACCGAAAAGCGCGTGCTGCCGGCGCTCAAGCGCAACGCCGTCATCGTCGACGGGAGGGAAGCGTGAACGTCTCGTCGAATCCCGCCGCCGCCAACGTCGAAATCCACGGCAATTTCGTCGATGGCCGCGAGATCGAGGCAGGTAGCGGTGCGATGCTCGACGTCCGTAATCCCGCCACCGGCGAGGTGATCGCGAAAATCCCGAATTCGACCGCCGACGACATCGACCGCGCCATGAAAAGCGCACGCGCCGCCTTCGAGGGCAAGGCATGGGGCGGCATGGACACCCGCGCCCGCGCCCGGCTGGTCAATCGCCTGGCCGATGCCTTCGAGGCCAATCTCGAACCGCTGTACCGGCTGGAGACGCTGAACAACGGCCGCCCGGTCAACGAGACCCGCGCGCAGCTGTCGCGGCTGCCGGATTTCTTTCGTTATTTCGCCGGCGTTGCGCTGTCGCGGCGCGATGCCGTGATCCCGGTCGAGGGCGCCTATCTCAACTACACCCTGCGCACGCCGATCGGCATCGTCGCCAACTGCACGCCGTTCAACCACCCGCTGATGATCCTGTGCAAATCGCTCGCCGCGGTGCTGGCGAGCGGCTGCGTCACCGTGGTCAAGCCGTCGGAATACACGCCGCTGACGACGCTGAAGCTGGCGCAGATTTTTACCGAGGCGGGGCTGCCGCCCGGCGTCTTCAACATCGTGCTCGGGCTCGGCCAGAGCGCGGGCAGGATGCTCGCCGAACATGGCGACATCAACAAGCTGGTCTTGACCGGCGGCACCGAGGCCGGCCGCATCGCCGGCAGCTCCGCGGCAAAAGTCTTCGCGCACCAGACCATGGAACTTGGCGGCAAGACACCGGTGATGGTGTTCGACGATTTCGACGTCGACCGCGCGGTCAATTACGCGGCGTTCGGCGCCTTCATCGGCGCCGGACAAACCTGCGTCTGCGCCTCGCGCCACATCGTGCAGGCCACGATCTATGACGAGTTCGTCGAAAAGCTGAAGGCGAAGACGGAAACGATCCGGATCGGCGATCCCTTCGATCCGAACACCCAGCTCGGTCCTGTGATCTCGGCGCGGCAGCGCGACCGCGTGCTTTCATATTCGCGGTTCGGCCGCGAGGACGGCGCGCGCCTCGTCACCGGCGGCGTCGCGGCACACGTGCCCGGCCATGACAATGGCTATTTCGTCCAGCCCACCGTGTTTGCCGACGTGAAATCCGACATGCGCATTTTCCAGGAAGAAGTGTTCGGCCCCTTCACTTCGGTGACGCCGTTCAAGGACGAAACCGACGCCTTGCGGCTGGCCAATGATTCACCGTTCGGGCTCGCCGCCGCCATCCGCACCCGCGACGTCGGCCGCGCCCATCGTGTGGCTTCGGCCGTCAAATGCGGCATCGTCTGGATCAACGACCATCACCGGCTCGACCCGGCATCGCCCTGGGGCGGCGTCGATGATTCCGGCATCGGTCGCGAATGCGGCACCGAAAGCTTCGACGATCATTTCAGCACCAAGAGCGTGATGGTCGCGACCCATGATCAGCCATTCGACTGGTACCGCGACACGGCCAACCAACGACGGCTGAATTGAAATTACAAGAACTGAACAGGCAAACGGCGACACCGGCTCGATAAGAAGACCGGCGCCGTATCAAAAGGGGGGAATTTCCAATGGCTCATGCAGTAAACGCCGGCGCGCGTCTCGACCGGCTCCCGATCTCGCCATTTCACTACCGGATTTTCGCCCTGGTCGGCGCCGGCATGTTTTTCGACGGCTACGACCTCTACATCGCCGGCGGCGTGCTGGCCTCTGCGGTGCAAAGCAAGTTCTCGACCGTCCCGCAAAACCTGCAATTCATTTCGCTGACCTTCGTCGGCATGACGCTGGGCGCGCTGATCACCGGATTCGTCGGCGACAGGATGGGACGGCGCTTCACCTACCAGATCAATCTTTTGATCTTCGGGCTGGCGTCGCTGGCGGCGGCCTTCGCGCAGGACATGACGCAGTTGATCGCCTGCCGCTTCGTGCAGGGCCTGGGCCTGGGTGCCGAAATCGTGGTCGGCTATTCGACCTTGACAGAGTTCGTTCCGCCAAAGACGCGCGGGCGCTGGCTGTCGATGATGGCATTCATCGTGGTGGCCGGATTTCCGGTCACCGCCCTGCTCGGCTATCTCATCATCCCGGCCTTTGGCTGGCGCCCGATGTTCATCATCGCCGGCGTCGGCTCGCTGGTCGTCTGGTATCTGCGCAAGAACCTTCCGGAATCGCCGCGCTGGCTCGAATCGCAGGGCCGCACCGAGGAAGCCGAAGCCCTCATGAGGTCGATCGAAACTGAGGCCGCCGGCGCCGGCACGCTGCCGCCGGTGGTGATACCGGCGCCGCTAGCCCTGGTCGGCGCCTCCGACATGCTGAAGCCGCCGATCCTGCAACGCATGATCGTCGGCTCCTGGACGCTGATCACGATCAATACGCTGATTTTCGGCTTCGTGATCTTCCTGCCGCAGTTCTTCCTGCGCCAGGGGCTGACGATTGCCAATTCGCTGGCCTATACCTTGGTGCTGTCGGCCGCTTCACTGGTCGGGTGCGTGCTCGGCGCCTATTTGTCCGACGCCATCGGACGGCGCTGGAGCATCATCGGTGCCTCGGTCGTCACCATCGTCACCGGTTACATCTATGCCCGCTTCAACGCCTCGTCCGACCCCGAGGTGGTGCTCTCGGTCGGCTTCGTCCTGATCGTCGCGATCTATGTGCAGACCGCGCTCCTGTTCGGCGTCTATACGACGGAACTGTTCCCGACCGAGATCCGCTTGCGCGCCAACGGCATCTGCAACACGCTCGGACGCGGCGCCACCGTGGTCTCGCCCTTCATTGTCGGCGCCTTGATGGCCTCCTACCAATTGCCCGGCGTGGTCTGGCTGATGATCGGCCTTGTGGTGGTGCAGATCGTGGTGGTGTGGGCCTGGGGCGTCGAGCCGCGCAACCGCGGGCTGGAGGAGGTCGCGACCGCCAAGGCGTGAAGCGCGGCGCGCCCTACTCCCACATCTGCGGCGTGACGCGCCCGGCGATGCCGCAGTCGACGACGCGGTCCTGCGGATTGCGGTCGACGATCAGCCGCAGCAGGTCGGGGCGCGAATAATGCCCGCCGATGTCGGAGACCGATTTGGCGGCGAGCACGGCTTCCCGCGATCCTTCCGCGATCAGGATGGTCTCGCCCTGTGCTGGGCCGGCGATGATCTCGCCGCGCGGATCGATGATGTAACTGTCGCCGGGATATTCGACGGTGGAAAGTTCGCGGTAACGCTCCGGCGTGTCGGCGTGCAGGCGCCGGCCGCCGGCCGCGATGACGTAGCAGCCCGCTTGTGAGGCGAACGCCCGCGACAACAGCAATTGACGCGGCCATAACGGCGTCGGCGAAGGCGGCGCGGCCGCGGGCTCGCGGCCCGGCCAGGCCGCGACGTGGATCTGCGTACCCTGCGCCGCCAGCGCATAGCCCGGCAGCATCGTGTTGTGCTCCCAGCAGTTCAGGCCGCTGATGCGGCCATAGGGCCGGTCGTAGGTCCGAAGGCCCAGTGCGTCGCCGTCGCCCCACACCGAGCGCTCGTTGAAGGTCGGCTTGATCTTGCGGTGGCGGCCGAGAATTTTGCCCTCGCGGCCGATAAACAGCAGCGTGCAATAGACCGTACCGCTGGTCATGGTGT
>Ga0310811_10005419_pt1 | contig 16139 bp, 17 predicted proteins | sample YCmetagenome_FD_207642 | JGI IMG/M metagenome (GOLD analysis project Ga0310811, IMG submission 207642) | Soil microbial communities from experimental microcosm in Duke University, North Carolina, United States - YC | ecosystem: Engineered > Artificial ecosystem > Soil microcosm > Unclassified ...
AAATTCTCCTTTGATTAGGAAAATTCAGGACAGTATAGTGGACTATTATTAGGAGCTTGTATAGGGTAGAAACTTAGATGAAAATATGTCTATGACCATGTACAAAGCAGAATTTGTGCATGTCAGCACCTTTACCTGAAAGGGGCACATTTACGACTACAGACCTTATAGCTTGGCGCACTCGCCAATTGCAAAAGCACACCAAAGATCTCACCGCTATCAAGGAGAAGGTACTCAAAGCGCGCTATAGCTCCATTCACGATTTCAAGAAGTGCTTTCACGCATCCATCAAAGACTATGATTTTGCGCCAGGCGCATTAGTACTTGTGCAAAACTCAAAGGTCGAATACAAGCTGAGCAAGAAGACAAAGCCGCGGTATCTAGGCCCTATGGTTGTTGTAAGGCGCATGAAGGGTGGCTCATATATATTGGCAGAATTGGACGGCACCATCTCTAAACTGCAGTTTGCCACGTTTCGCATTATTCCCTATAGTGCGCGAAACCCCGCGCGCATCGCAGTGACTAGCGTCACAGGTATGAATGACACCGAGCTAGATCGCATAGCCAATGAAGACAATATTGAGCCAGAAGAAGAAGAGCCTGAAGATGCACTAGATGTGTAGTGCACACACCCAACCTCCTCGCTGTAAATGTCCACAAGTCTGTATATTACTTCCCTCCAGAAAACATATTCCACCCAAAATAACCCAATAAAAACATCAAGAAAACCATCTAACGCGAAAAATATACATTCCTATAATACTCCCTGTTTATCTCTCTCCACCCATTTTGTTTCTGTCACATATGACACGCATTGCTTTGAACATATAGCCAACGACCCTACTATATTCCACATAATCACCAATCATATTATTTCAGTTCAGACTGCTCCACACACTTCTAATCAACCTCATCACCACCCCACGCAATTTCACGACTTTTGAAATTTTCACAGTTATGTGACTTGCGAATTTTGCGAATTGACAAATCGCACAAGTTGCGCAATGCATTTCCAACACCTCACCCCAATGAGATACCCACAAGAATTACGATATACCACCACCGCATGACATTCGCAAGTTATGCGGTTTTGTGATAATTGCAGTTTTGCGGTCATGCATTTACATCATGTTGCAATATCTCATGCGGTTCGCGAAATCCACGCTTTGACACGCCACACCATATCACCATGACACTTCACGCCGAACCCACATGCAGGAATTACAATAAGCATAAGATCACAACAGTTGCGCAATGAAGACGAGACAGGCATGAATCCACAAAATGCGAAACACGAAATGTTTGCATATTGTGCAAACTGCGCATTTTGCATCGCTAATGACACGATTCATATTCCCTTAGGTGTACCTACTGATAATGATTTCTCTTCTCAGTTTAGCATCGATGGACATGGACAGAAGACTTGGGTATGCAAAATGCAAAATGCAAAGAACAAGATATATTGAGCGCATTGGCGCTTTGGCATAGGCTATTCTACAGGCGCATTGGCGCCAAGGAGGAGACAAGTATTCAACTACAAAAATTAGTCCAGGAATGCCAACTCTGAGTCCAATTTGGACAACTCCTGGGACATCGCATAGGACTGGGTAGAAAGCGAAATTAGGCGACTTTGTTGAACACGCGAGTTCTGGCGCATTCTGCAGATGATAGACTTGAGGTGTTCATTCTCAGCCCTCAAACGCTCCAACTCAGAACCGGATCCGCTGGCACCATCAGTAGGAACGCTAAGGCTGCTTGCCTTACCCTTGCCCTTGCCAGTCCCGCGCTTAGGCAAAACCTTCACAGCATGCAAAGCGCGAATGGGTACCTCCTTTTCCTCTACCTCAGACTCCCCAGATGAGAAGATCTCCATCGCGTCAATGGGCGGGGAGGACACGGTAGCAGGCGCGGCACCAGAAATTGACTCAGCAGCAACCATGGTATCAGGCGTGGACTTCCTTTTGTGACATGCTGCAGTGCCCCTCTTTGGAACCCCTACAGCCAAAAGTGCATTAGCCAGAGTCAGTGCTAAGCGAAAACGCGAAACTCATGAGGACGTGAATATGAGCAAGATTGATGCGACTCACTGCAAGCCTCACAGCACTTGCCGGGTCTACCAATGCAAGCTGTCTCACTCTCAGCGCATCTAACGCAGGGATCGGGCTTGGGAACAGACATCCGTGCGCCACAGCGCTAAACACTCAGTAAAAGTCATGAAGCAGGATAGAACTACTCACCATGACCAGCACCTCTTCAGCATCCTCCCTAACATCCCCAGCATCCTTCTTCGCAGTCAAGACGACTTCCGCGATTAACTTCTGTTGAGCGCGCCTCACGCACACAGGTGTGGAAGGTGCCGGCTCAGTAATGGCCTTTTTCTTCATTGCGCTAACCTCAGTCGTGATCGCTTTGGCAGCACGTTTCCCCTCGCGCAACTGCGCATGACCGGTGTCATCCAGATTGAGGATGATTTGATGAGCAGCTGCATCAGCTGCAACTTCACTAAAATGTGCCTACAAACATGCCAATCAGTACACAAGGTGCGCAGAATCAAGTATCACTCATGCTTAGTTCATTCCAACCCCTCAGCCAAATCTCCCTGTCCTCAAACAAATCCAGCTTATCATCAGGGATGACCAGGACTTGAGTTGTGAGTCTCTCATGCAAAGTGGCCCAAATGCAACGTGCTTTGGCCTCTGGGATCTCTTCAACTTCCATGGGAGGAGTAGCAGCCCTTGCTGGAGAAGATGGGTGCTCCTCAGGCTCAGGAGTGGGAGTGGTTGCCAGCATGGATGGGTTGAAAGGTGCCATTGATCTTGTGGAACGCTACTGATGAGATGGATAAGAGAGAAGCAGCAGATTAGAAGCATCGCGCATATTTTTGCCCACCCCCCCTCTATTTGGCACGATGTTCACGTGATCACATGATGCCACCCAGCGAAAATTCACTAAGTCCAAATGCACTATACAGACTGACTGAGGACAGTCAGTAGCCAAGTCCCCTGCAGATGTAGAGACTCAAGTCTCTATGGGCGCGTACAGACCATATCACAAGACCTTATACTGGACCTGTTGAAGCACTGCGACCTTCACGATTTTCGTGTTTTCGTGTTTTCGCATTTTCGCGCATTTCGCGTTTTCGTGTTTTTGCATGTTTCGCGTTTCCGTGCATCTTGCATATTTTGCACATTTTGCATTTCAGATTCCTCGCGTTTTCACGCATCTCACATATTGCGCACATTTCGCGATCCCACACAGTTCGTATTTCGCGCACTCACATATCTCATGGGTTTTGCATTTCCGTGTATTTCACATTTTGCGTTTTCACATTCTCGCGTTTTCGTGCTTTGACATGTGCTACCGTGCACCTCCCTGGGATCCATTGCATTCCGTTCGCATGTCCTGTCCTCATCCTCCAAGGTCCATCGGTGCGTATTTCACTTTGTTTCACTCGCATTACATCATATATTTCTTTGCATTTCCATTTATGTTCACTTATCTCATTATGTGTTTATATTACATCACCCTTGTACGTTTAGCACTACCTACTTGGCTCCAAGGCCTGGGAACTTGCTTAGCATGCTGACACATCAGCGCATAGTTGGAGATTTGGGGGGGACTTCTCTTCCATCACTTACACATTAGTTAGTAGGACTTAGCATCTAAAATCCATCAACTTCCAATTCGATCATTGCACTCTGCAGTAGCCTCGGGATATTCTCGAGAAGCACTATTTCTCCTTCAGTATCTACCCTTGAGTTAGAGAGCCCCGCTTTCGCGTTGTCAGAGAGTAATGCACCTCGCGATATTTTCGCGCTTTTTTTCCCACCCCTCGCAACTTACAGCGCATTTTCATGCACCCTTAGTCAGACCAAAGCCCAGTCCATGACTCCCCTCTCCTATAGAGGAATCTTTTCTCAGTAGCAATCCCCTTGGGACAAGCTATATCTCACGTCCAGAGGAGCACTGTAGAGCCCACATCAGGTCTAGCCCCCACCCACTCATCATTCCTCACCTTCACCGCGGCTTTCAAACCATGCCTAATCAAACAAAGAAATATGCAACATGCAGTACTCAAACCAAGGCAGTCCATCCCTTACCTCTAGCAGCTGCTGTGTGCGAAACTTCAGAGCACTTGCCTCAAGACTCGGAGAGCAGACAAGAAGATGGATGCAGAGAGGATCAGGTGCAGAAAGATGTTTCGGAGGAGCAGCAAATCACAGAGAAGTCATCCACACCTTCAGTGTCAACTAACTGGGCTGACGAAGTTGATGCTACGATTTTCACTCAGCAACTATCATGATGTGCACATGATTTTTCATCTCTCTGTTCTTCATCAATCAACCCTTGGGCAAGCTTATGAGGCCATCAACATGATCATACACACCATGCTCATACATGACCCTATCAAACTAGTCCACACACCCACTTCACTAGATATCCCTTGTACTTTGACTCCTCACCTATACATCCTCAACTGCAGCCACCAATTTATTTCACCACTTACAAGTTTCAAACATTACCATTTTTTCTGCTTCCTCACCCATGGTTTCACCCTTTTCATCTCATCAGCCTTCTCCCGCTCAATTACTGAGCATGTAGCGCTTTCAGAGGTGATGAGGATGCTGCCATTTTTTCAAGGGGGACACATGTAGTAGGGGACCCTGGGGGTCAGAGCAGAGTAGCAGCCATGTAGCACCATAGCTTAGTCAGCCACTCAGTGTCCTTCAGGCTTTGTTGTAGCATAGTGCTCTCCACCACTTTGCCTTGCTCGTGACACACAGGCACACAGTTGTGGATACACTGCTACAACATGATTCAAGTCCAGCTGTAAGGCATTGTTGGGTATCACCAGCATGTTACCTGGGGCATACACCACTGGGTGGAAATTGAGCGGGATCCAGAAGAGAAGTTGTCCTTCAGGACCTACAACCCATTCCTCCTCATTTGGGCCGAAAGGGGCTAGGGTTTTAGAATCTTGGAGAAAGGAGAAGGCGGAATGAAGGGCATGAGTCAAGTTGGATGAAAAACATATTGCAGGTGCTTTGAGTGGTTGGTGCCAGTTTAGAAAGTCTACATCCCACACCCAGATGGTGTTGTCTTCTGACCCAGACATGATGTGTTTGCCATCAGGTGAGATTGAGACAGACATAATGTGTCCAGTATGCCCTTAGAAAGGAGCACCTACTCCTTCACCAGTCTGCATGGCCCACACTCGGATGGTCTGGTCATGCAAGCCAGACACAATGCAATTACCATCTGAGAAGATCGCAACAGTGTTAATGGAGCCAGTGTTACCTTGGAGAGGCATACCCAATAACTCACCAGTCCCTATATCCCACACAAGAATAGTCTTGTCTGCTGAGCCTGATACAATGCGACATACATCCAGTGAGATTGCAACAGAGAGGACACAATCAGTGTGGCCTTGGAGTGTGGCACTAGATGCATTGCTAGTCCCTATATCCTACACCTGAATTGTCCTGTGATCTGAACCAGACACTATGTGATTTCTGTCCAATGAAATTGCAACAGACAGAACCCAGTTAGAGTGCCCACTGAGAGTACATGCCTCACCAGTCTCAATATCCCACACCCGGATAGTCTCATCACCTGAACCACACATGATACAGTTTCTATCCAGTGAGATTGTGACAGACCAAATAAAGCGAGTGTGACCTTGAAGACTAACACCTGATGCCTCTCCAGTTTCTGTATTCCACATGCAGATGCTCTTGTCCACTGAACCAGACACAATGCCCTTCCTGTCCAGTGAGATTGTGACTGACAGAACAGATCCAATGTGCCCTTGGAGAGGGGTAAGTAATGCCTCACCAGTCTCTATATCCCACACCTAAACTGTCATGTCATCTGAACCAGACACAATGCGATGTCCATCTGGTGAGATTGCAACAGAGTTAATGGAGTTGGTGTGGCTTTGGAGGGTGGCAACTGATGCCTTGCTGTTAATGGTGTTGGCATCCCATACTCAAATCATCTTGTTGTCTGAACCAGAGACTATGTCATTTCCATCCAATGAGATTGTGACAGACCAAACTTGATTAGTGTGGCCTTGAAGAGGGGATCCTAATGCTATGCCAGTCTTCACATCCCACACTCAAATTGTCTGGTTGGATGAACCAGACATGATGTGGTTTTCATCTGACACGATTGTAACTGATGTTACATAGCTAATGTGACCTTGGAGAGGGGCACCAAGTGCCTCACAACTCTCCATATCCCACATGCAAATCATCTCATTGTCTGAACCAGAGACTATGCACTTTCCATCCTGCGAGATTGCGACAGAATTAACACAGCCAGTGTGACCTTGGATAGGTGGACCCAACACCTTGCCAGTCTCCATATCCCACACCCGAATCGCATTGTCTGCTGAACCAGACATGATGCATTTCCCATCCAGTGAGATTATGATAGACCAAACCTTGTCTGTGTGCCCTTGGAGTGGGGCACCAAATGCCTCACCAGTCTCCATGTCCCACACCCAAATTGTTCTGTCTTCTGAACCAGACATGATTCATTTCCCATCTGGTGAGATAATGACAGACTGAACACAGGCAGTGTGGCCTTGGAGAGGAGATCCTAATGCCTCTCCAGTCATTGCATTCCAAACCTGGACCATTTCATCATATGAACCTGAAATGATGTGATGACCATCCAGTGAGAATGTGATGGATGTAACTAAATCAGTATGGCCTTGAAGGGGGGCACACAATGCCTTGCCAGTCTCTGTATCCCACACCTTGATAGTTCCATCAGATAAACCACATGCAATGTGTTTTCTGTCTGGTGACATTGCAACTGACCAAACCTCATCATTTGTGTAGATTATCTTTTCCATCTGAGGCCAATTTTCAACATGGCCAGCAACAATGTGGGGGATACAAGGAAAATTTGTAGCAAACTTGTGAAATATTCTAGACTGTGCTGAAGTGAATGGCAGAGCAGACAAGTATAAATGGGGAGTGCTGCATAAAATTGTGGCTGCAAAAGTTTGGACAAATTGCAGGGTATCCCTGGCAGCATCACTAACATCCATGAACTCGGCATGACCCTACAACTGTTACAATCACCCTATTCTTTTCTCACAGTATGCTTCTCTTCCATTCCACTATGCTTCCATATCACTTCACTTCTTTATCACCTTACTTTTCCTTCACCTTGTTGACTCCTCATGCCCTCCTTATCTTTGACTCATTCTGACTCATTTCCCACAAACCTTCCTTTCTTGTACTATTACCATTGGTCCGTGCTCACATCCTTCACCTATTTAAGATTGTAGTTACTACTTGTATTTTCCTTAACTTGAATCTACTCAGTTTTCTCTGAATACTTGACTCTAGCTCCTTGGAAAGGAGGCTAGCCTTTGTCTTCGAATAAGCTCTAGATCCTGTGGGAGTCCTTAGCCCAATGAAGTTCTACTTCAGTCGGTCCTGATCTTAATCAGCCTTTATTGGCAGAACTTCATCTAAGTTTGTAACAACAACCACCCCACTACTCATAAGAATTCATTGGGAAAAGAATGAATTTGAACTATGCACCAAAAACCAATCTGTAATAGATGAGAGGGTCACTACCAAGCCACTGAAGTTTTTCATCGGAGCCAGTGCTTCCAACCACCAAAGAAGGCACTCTCCATTGAAGAAAGCTTTGACTTCCTTGGCAAGTGATGATTCGAAGGACAAGGCTGTCATATGAGCCCCCTAGAAGCGACATGAGTATGATAGCTCCACTGAAATGGACTTCTTCACTCAATCTGCCAAATTAGGGACAGCAGAATTTGGCAAGTATGAGCTCTCCAGGGAGCAGATGTTGAATTGAAGTCCATGCTCCGAGTCCATGACCCAAAGTGAGGCAAAGGCCAGATCTCTCTGTACTGATGAAGTATCAATGAAGAAGGCATGACTGCATGATTTGTCTGTGAGAAAGTCATAGAAGGACGCATGAAGGGGACGAATAGGAGTTTGGGAATATGTAGTCCCAATCAACAGCAAGCCCAGTGGCCCAAGAACCCTTTCCACTCTGTAATGACTAGTCCCAGGTGAAAGATGTAGTTGCACAGCTGCCAATGCACTCATGGGAGGTGGTTCCAATGATGCAAGGACTTGCCTCATCACTGAATGATACAGGTGGATCATGTCCTTGTGGTCATCCTCGGGCATAATTTCTGCCAGGATGTGTTTATATATATCATCCAGTAGATGTGTTCCTTTTGCAGATATTCCAGCAACCACAGCTTCGAAGTGTTCCACTGGATCTGGGCTGACTCTGTTAGTGCCCTTGATATACTCACAGGTAAGATGAGCCCATTCAAAGAGGCCATCAGATTTCACAGTGAGCATCTGGAAGTGTGTATTGCTGAAGATGTGATGCAGGCCTTCTATCTTATGGGAGATATAAAGCTGAATGTCAAGTTGTGTGGATGCAGATGAGACATCATCCAGGGAAATATGGTGAACATACAGCACAGCATGCAGAGTGTTGTGAATGTCTTCAAGGGGACAGGAAGTGAGGAGAATGTGGAAGTTGGCTGGGAGTTTGGCTAGTTATGAGGTGGAAGTGTTCAGTTTGCCAGCAAGCAGAAGAAGAATCTGTTCTCATGGATCAACTTCACTGCTCTTGTCCAATGCCCCAATGACAATCAGGATGGGTGCAGCAACAGCTTTTGAGGCTATGCTTGTTGGTCCGATGATGAGCTCCTGCCACTGTTTTGTGATGTCTGGAGTGTGCTTGAGTCCCTTGTGATCACAAACTGCTTGTGCCAAGGCTCATTGCATGATAGGGTTGCAGTCCGCCAATTCCCTTGCGATAGTCGTGAATATTCTGTCCTGGCAGCAATCTACTTGTCGAGTACAATTGAAGCAGAAGCATGACCCAAGACCACCATGTTCGATATACCACTTGGCTATTGTATGAGCAACAGCTGATTTACCCTTGCCTGCTGTGCCAGACAATTATAAGATGTGTGGAGCTTCTCAGTGCTGCTGATCCAATTCTGAATATCCTTCAGAAGGTCTTGCTGAGTATTTGGCAAACAACATTTAGACGTATTCAGTCCGGTGCCTGATGCATATTCCATGCCTGCAAGGTCCAAAATCTCAGCTATGCAAGGAGTTGTTAAATGTCAGATAAGCCTCAAAAAGACCTGAACCCAACTCTTACCCATATGATGGGTGATCACAATGGTGTCATAAGCTGCCCAGTCTCTGAATTGCTGCATAAGACTGTTGAGAACATTATTGTAGCTCTGGATCATGGTGTCCATTCTGTCAAAAATGTGCTTGCCAAATCTGATCCCTATACAAACATGAACATCGAGTCTTCAGGGACAAAGGAGTAGGATCAACTCACAGGCGCTCTTTGTCTCAGAATAATGGCTGATAAAATAAGCACACTCCAGTGTCTGCTGCACTATCTTCCCATATATCATTAGCATGGATTCAATTTTGGTCAATTCCTCCTCTTCCATGATGGAGGCATAGACTTCAGAGATTTTTGAAAGTAGACTGGAGACAGCATTATTACAGTCTGCTTGATGGATAATCATCTGTTACCAAAACTTCATCAACCCAGGACAGTGATAATTGAGAAAGAAGCCTACATTGGATGCACAAGTGAAGATACTCAATGCCACCTTCACATACGGATGGACCTGCATATGAACATTAGTCACATACAGAAGAGAGATAGATGGCTGTACATTTGCAATCTCATTTGCAATGGAGTTAAACGCCTTCAAGGGTTTAAGCAATGCAGAGAATGTGTCGACTGTACCAGAAGCAGATTGTACATCATTGGCCACTGAAGAAGTGTGTTGCATGATTGTTGGGATTTGGCCGATGCCTGTGAGATCTTTGGTAGTATTAGTGATTTTTTGTTTACATTCTTTGAGTTGAGATATTCTCCCTGAGTATAGGGTCAGCACATTGTCAAAAGAAACAAGTGATAATATTTTGAACTTTGTCGGTCGAAGTGACTTCTGCTATCTCTATGTTGGGAGGCTGCTCAAGACTTGGTCCAAGAGTGGAAGGAGTGAGATCCTGCAGGAGCAATTAGTAGTAATCACGGGACACAGGGCACACTCAGAGATACCATAGCTGACTGAATGGGTTGGACATCCTGTAGACTGGAACTTGCAGCCATGAGTTCAGGGTTAGGAGACTGTCAAGCACTTTGAGAGAAGTGCTTGGTCATTTTGCCGAATAACTTGGGGACAAACCCACAAGACCCATTCCTCAAAGGCAAAAGAGAGGATGGCTGTAATCATTAGAAACAATGTATAGTTGTGAAGTATGGCCCTACATCTTGACTGGCTGTCCTCCTGCCTCTCTCCTCTACCAAATGGGGGTCTGAATGACTTGGCTTCAAGCACCCCAATGCTTTCTCTGAGGAGGATTATTTTGATTCATCAAGCAAGTGAGAAAAATAGCTGAGTGTGGGTGTTATGAGGTTACTCTAGTGAATAGAGGCGAGCAGATCAGGTGGGAGCTAGTAGATAGCAACAATAATCTCAGTCTGTATTCAAGGACTCCTAAGTCCATGTACTGTACCTAGTAGATAGCAACAATACTATTCTAAAGTCAGTATGCATTTGAGGGAATCTTTAAGTGTAAGAACTCACATCTCAGTCTGTATTTGAGGACTGAGATGTTCGTTCAATATCTATGAAGGTTATAAGGTAAAAACTGGCTCGATACGTATATTAGCATTGTAAGGAGAGAGGAAGTGAGACATTGGTATCTGGATGTCAAGTGACACTTGACGTCTCTTTTCTTTTGTGCCTCTGTCAAATGGGCACACTTGCACTACTCCTCTGCATCTGTCGCCTCCAATATTCCTGATTCCAACAGTTACTTGGTACAAATGAAGTGAGGAGCATTGTGGGGAAATGAAAGATGGATAGGCACCTCACCTGCTGCACATCTGCCATGAGGATTACTTGAATAGATTGTGAACGTGCCTTTGAAAGTGCCCATTATCAAGTGGCCAGAGTCCATCATGCATGATGGAACATTCTGACATAAGTTGATCAGTCTGCAAAGAACATTTAAAGGATTATGGTGTAACACCTGCACATTTATTGACAATGCAGGATCATTTCATCTCTATGTATCAAAATGATTTGTGATGATTTGCATTTGCTAGCGCAAAAGCACGAACTCGTGGGTACATCTAGTAGAAAATAGTCCTGATATTTGCGTAGATTTGAGAATGTCCAGTTTTCACTGGGAGTAAGCAGCGGTCAAGATGTATCTCTGCCAGCTTGCGACTGAATCATCGCATACCGTTGACACCTACGAGTTTCTCCTCGTTCTGAACTTGGCAAGTTCTAGGCCGAGTCCGTGATACCGTGTGAGTTTGCGATGGGCTATCAGAAGAGTTACCCTTTCGTAAGTCCCAACTGACATTTGACAGTGAGCATGGAGGGCCATCGACAATTTTTTTCATCTTCGTATCACTTAGCCATATATAGGCTATATGACTGGTGACCACGGGGCTGGTTTCAAAACTCAGTAAACATACCTCCAAACCCTCGAGGCCTCAAGTGTCTACCTCCATTACCACCACCGTCACCGTGATCATACCTGATTCACTGACCTGGCGCGCCACACATGACTAGTGCACGATGCAAAGGCCAGGATCTTGGCATCTTCCCCGGTGTCCATATCTTGTTTGTTCGCTTCCATATTAAGTTAGTAATGCGTAATTAGGTATGACAAGTGACCGTATCTTGCTAGCCGTGGGGTTGGCGTGAGGTGATTTAAATACCCTGAATGCACTTTCGATGAGGTCCGTCTGATCCCTTTCTACCCCCTCCAATCAGTCATGCTATATCTCCCTGACCTGCCCATTTCTGGCAACGCGCAGCTCGTTCTCGGTGCTACAGCTTGCGTTGGAGTTATAGGAGTCATCATCTGTGCTTACCTTCGTGAACCCTGCCTTCCTCCTTCTCCTCCCACTTGGCGACTTCGGGGACACTTTCTACCTCCTCTCAAGTAAAATTTTTATATTGGCTTCTTCGTTTTTATAACCTTATCTTACCCCACTGCTGATCAGCGCATTTCTCACTGTGGCGCGGTGGATCGACGAGTATGGCCCTGTAATTACAATTCGCTCAGGACTCCAGACCATCGTGATTATCGGCCGCCACCAGGTTAGTCCCCTCATGATACGTAATCATGTCTAGATTCAACGCTTCGTGGCAGGCCGCGGTGGATATAATGGAGAAGCAGGGTAGATCGCTTGCTGATCGTCCCTACCTCACTGCTGGAGAAATTCTGACACATGGACTGGACATCAGTTTGACACACGCTGGGGACAGGTTCCGTCGGAAGCGTAGGTTCGTCGCCGCGATACTGTAAAGCCCTTATCTTACTTCTCGACGCGGTACAGAGCACTCCATACGCATCTCCAGCCCAAATCAGCCGAGGCATATCAGCCTCTGCAGATGTCACAAGCGAAAACCGTAATCCTCAACGTTCTCAACGATCCGCACAACTTTCAGAATCATGTGGCAGCGTAAGCAGTTTCCTACGCACGGAACCTGACACTGTGTTACTTACGGGTTTTTGGGAAGTTATGCTGCAACGACGATAATGAAAGTTGCATATGGGAAGACCACGCCGACTTCAGCAAGTGACCCTGAAATCGGAGAGGCTCGCCAGGTCGTCAGGAGCGTTCGTACAGTCCTGCGTCATGGCAATTACTTGGTGAACTCGATACCGTGGCTCAAATACCTTCCTTGGTATGCGCCAGAATTAAAAGACCAGTTTGAGAGAACCACACGACTTCACACAAACCAGCTGAATCGTGTAAAACTGCACATGGTGTGCCTTGCCTTGCCTATTCTCACATGATGTCTGAGTTATTTCACAGCAGAGGAATGAGGACATCGGCCCTTCATTTGCGAAACATAATCTAGAAAATGGGCATCTCTATGGCTTGACAGAGATCGAGATGGCATATCTTGCTGGCTCGTTCTTTGGAGCTGGAACCGATACGGTGAGGCACCTTTCTTTTTCCCGTTTGTATACACTGAGATGAGATGTCAGACCTCCGTAGCAATATGCACGGTGCTAATGGCGGCCGCGCATTTCCCTGAAGAGCAAGCTAAAGTTCAGGCCGAACTTGATGCTGTCATAGGAAGGGAGCGAGGTAGCTCGATTTTGCATCGCAGTTCAGCCAATCGAATGATTTCTCTGCCAAAGTACCGACCTTCGCTGACAAACCATTCCTTCCTCGTCTGGAAGCATTTATCTCTGAGGCTTTGAGATGGAGACCGTTGGCTCCTGAAGGTGAGTCTCCGAATGGTCGCTCCTGCACCTGAAGTTTACACAGTTCACCCCACAGGAGTGCCTCACCGAACGACCGAAGATGTTATTTGGGCAAGTGCTCTCAGAATTATTTGTTGTCCGCAGGATTATCTGACATTTGTTGTAGGAAAACTATCGCATTCCCGCTGGAACTACGGTAATAGGAAGCCACTGGTGAGTCGATGTCCTTTAAGACATGATATATGATAGATCAAATTATGACCACCTCAGGGCCATCTCTCGAGATCCAGAAGTCTATCCCGAACCTGATGCGTTCAAGCCCCAGCGCTGGATTAACGACCAAGGTCGCTTGAGAGACGATCTCACATTCTTTGTATTTGGGTTTGGTCGGCGGTAAGCGCTGTCTTTTGGGTTATACTTCCTTTGATTGTCCTTCCTTCCAGCGTATGCCCAGGTCAACACATTGCGAGCAGGTTACAGTTCTTTCTGCGCATATGATTACCCGATCTCATATGAAATATTACAGATCAGTGTTCATAAATTCTCTTCTTATTTTTTGGGCCTTCCAGCTCAGTCTGGATCCTACGAAGCTGCAGGATGACATGGGGTTCACGACTACGGCGATTCCAAATGTCCCATGCACTATTGAATTTCGGACGAGGGTGCCAGAAGCGGAGCTTAGGCACATGATGCAGAATTATCCTGAGGCTGGGTGAGAAGCCTTGACGGCTCGCTACCAGGCGGTGGGGGACGAATTATCGAATCGTTCATCCCTCGAGGACTTGTATCATGTTTCCAACCTCGTTCCAAGTCTGACACTCGTGTAACATAGTCAACTATGCATCGTTGCGAATTTCTTCATTAACGTTTGGCTTGCTTTGAGTACTTTGGGCAGGAATCGTATTGCAGAATGAAGAGCGGGCACATATGAAATCAATCGTCCTCATCTGAAATATGGGAGATTGTCGATCTCGCATTGAGCTAGTAAGCAACACGGACGAATTATGTTGACTGATTGGTGAGTACTAGTATGGGGCCGTGACGGAAGCATTACATACAGCCTTTGACGACTTTCATATATTGAAACTCCGACTGGTGAAAACTACATACTAGACGCCAGTATTCATTTCATGCATGTCCCCATTTCCCTCTTCCATGCAGACTACCGTCTCATGATACAGTCAAAAATGTCTGGTGTAAATCAGATGCCACTGGGTGGCCACAAACAAAACGGATCTCACGGTTTTTGAATGTTCGTATAAGCTTGCCATCTGTCGCAACTCTCCAGGCCAGGATACTTCCCAACGCTCCACTTACAACCCACTGCCCGGATCAGGGGACGTTTTAACTATGCTAAGTTTGTCATGTTACCCCGGCGTGCCCATATCCCATATCCGAAGACTTTTCTCGTGAGAACTAGTGACAAGGAGACGGGTATGGGACATGAAAGCTGCGCCTCTCACTCAATGTTGATGATTGGGCGTCATTTCGCCTACAAGTGTTTCCTTTCGAGCTGGCGGGGTAAGCGTTTCACGGATATGTCACCTTCGTGACCGTGGACACCATTGAATCTCGGGCTGTGTTTCTGTCCGCTGGAGTGTTATGGGGGAGCAGTATCCAAGATGCATCTCTCATGCTGCCAGCCTCCAGACTGTGGCTAATTCCGCATATGTGCTTTGCTGTTGACACTTACATGTACGTGGTTCTCCCTAAACGTTTGTAACTTCTTGTTCATAGGCTAGTCATAGCTTCGGTCTGTCTCACCGCGATTGGCTGGTCTCCGAATTTTTTGTCTGTGATGCGCAATCATGAGATTCGCGATTATTCAATTCCCAACTGCGTTCTGACACAGTAAGGTGGTATGATGGTGGATGTTTTGCTCGTATCCAACACTCATGTAATTGATGTTTGAACACTAAGCTCAGCATGTCGAGTGCTGTCAAGATGCATTGACCTTTTTTTCAGGTCTGGGAGTACGTCTTGCGGCAGCTATCGTACCTATCTTCCCGACCATATTGGATACTATAAGAAATAGTATCGTCTGTGTTTGTTGTGCAATTTGCACCTTGTATAATTTCAGAGAATCGGCATTCCGTTTGGATCGTTTTCGATACTAGGTCTGGATTTTCATACCCGCCATAAGTCCACGCCGTTGTCGAAAACAAGCTAGGCTGGCTCATACATTTTATATGCAAAGGTGCTATCAGTGACGTAGGGCGTGACTATGATAAGGGTATGATCAGCTGCCTGATTCTATACCTACTATATATATTCAAGCGGCTTCTACCGATGTATGATTTCGCAATCACATGGCATGTCACTGGGTGCAACGAATCAACGTTCTCATACACGATAGCCTAGGCCCTATACCACGGAGATGACTCGCAATCCATATTATCAGCCTGAAGCGCGCATACACATTGTCGGCATATGTTTTTGTTGGTGTACAAAGCCTAAGAAGGAGGGCTCAAAATTCTCCGCTTCCTAAAACGTCTGGTTTCAAGACTCTGTAAACTGCACCATACCTCCAAACTCCCGAGTGCCAGCCACCACCACCATCACCATCATACCCAATTCACTGACCCAGCACGCGTCCAAGTTGACGCTCATAGCCAGTGCACTAGGCCATAGATGAGTTGGCCGATTATGGTTCAGGTGGATGAGTAATTGTTGATGGCGCTGACCGCAGTCGCGGAGATTCGACAGGATCTTTCCCGGTTCCCGTATGTCGTGTAGTAATGCATAATGGGGTATGTCAGGTGCCCGTCTCGTTCTATCTGTGGGGTTGGCGTGGGATGTTTCATTTAAATAGAAATGCACTTTCAATGTGGTTCGTCCTATCTC
>Ga0310811_10005420_pt1 | contig 16136 bp, 12 predicted proteins | sample YCmetagenome_FD_207642 | JGI IMG/M metagenome (GOLD analysis project Ga0310811, IMG submission 207642) | Soil microbial communities from experimental microcosm in Duke University, North Carolina, United States - YC | ecosystem: Engineered > Artificial ecosystem > Soil microcosm > Unclassified ...
GGCCGCCACGAAAGCAGCGCCCGTCAGATATTTTCCAAGATGGCGCATGGCCAAATCTCCAGACTTTTATTTGAAGCTATCTTTTCTCGGTCCAGTTGCCGGGCACATCGAGCTGCGGCAGGAAGCCATGGCCCTTTTCGGGCACATTGGCGCCGGGGAAAACATGCTCGGGCAACAGCCAGCCCCAGAGATTGCCGTCCGGCGCCTTCTGGCTGTTCAGCTGCACATAGACATGACCCTGTTTCAGCGCGGCAAGCTGCCGGCCATTCAGCTTGACGGTACCGGAAATGGTGCCCTGGTTCTGGCCGCTGAGCTGCAGGTCGAGAATGGCATCGCCCGGGACGCCGATGCCCGGCCCGCTGTAAAGCTTCACGCTGCTCGCCGCCGAGGGCAGCGCCGTGAAATCCCCGCTGACGGTTAGGCTGCTGCCGTTCAAGGTGGCTGAGACATGACCATCGCCCTGAACATTGGCCCGCATCGCGCCGTCATAGGCAACGGCCGTCAGACGGCTGGCGTAGACATCGGCAGCGGACGCTGCGCTGGAAAAGCTGCCAAGAAAAAGGGCGGCCAGAAAAATCCTGGTTGCGTGCACCTGTCTCTCCGTCAGACGAAATCTATGCGGAAGACATAGCCGCCATAGGGACTGTTGAGCGGCGGCCAGCCGGGGCGCTGATATTTGGGATTGTCGATCGACCAGCGCGGATGCTCGCCCGCATCCACGCCATAGAAGACCCCATTGTGGATGGCGATGTCGTGCGGATCGCAGGAGCCGGGCACGAACTCCACAATCTCCATCACCTCGCCCGATTTTGTGTCGTAGCGGATCAGCTTGGGGGTATAGCCTTCATAATTGGCCACATCCGGCTTCTGCGTACCGGTCACTTGCCACAGGCCGCCGCTGGCGGGATCGAATTCGATGCCGTGGATGCGGTCCTTCAGATCCGGCAGCATGGTGTGAGGAAACATCCAGTCCACCTGCCAACTCTTGGGATTGATCCGCACCAGGGACTCCAGCCGGTTGGAGCTGATCCAGAGCTTGCCATTCTCCCAGGCCAGGCCATGGCAGGCCCCGCCATTGTCGGCCGGACCGAACGGAATCTGGCGGTGGCTGATCTGCTTGCCGCTGGTGTCGGTCTGGAAAACACCATTGACCGGGGGCTCAGGATGATTGCGCACCGACACACCGTTGGCGCCGCTCCACACACAGCCGTCGCCGAAGGTCATGCCGCTGGTGTTCTGGCTGTTGGTGACCACAGTCTTGAGGACCTTGCCGGTCTTGAAGTCCAGCAGCCAGGCCTTCTCCCGCTCGCCGTCATGGCGCTGCTCCTGGACCCAGAAGCCATTGGCGGGATCAATCGCGATGCCGTTGGGCCAGCCGGCCGGCGTCAGGAACATCGGTGTGGTCTTGGCCTTGCGGGTGGGAATTTTCTTCGGCGCATCCGTGCCTGGCCCGCGACCCAGTTCATCCACGCCGCGCGGACGCGCGCCTTGCGCCAGTGCCGCCGAGGCGCTCAACCCCAAGCCAAAGCCGGTGGCCAAAAATTTCCGCTTGTCCATTTGTCCCTCCCCTTGGAGCGCCGCGTCGTTGCCGCAGCGTGGCGCGTTTTTCCTTCGCGCTTTTGTGAAGAACGCTAACACCGCCCCGGGCCGGAGATCAAATATGAAAGCCGCTTCTATACCTAAAAGCGAGCCGGAAGCATTCCGAGCGGAAAATCAGCCCGCCCGCCGCAGGCGCCGGTTCTTGCTCACACGCTGCTGCACAGGTTGAGCCGCGGCGGCATCCGGACCAGCCGGCGTCGGCAAGGCACAAGGATTGGCCGCCGAGCAGCCGCGGGCCTGAACATCCACTTTGTCCAGAGCCGGACTGACCTGGGCAACGCCCGCGGTGGCAGCGCCGGCGGGGAAGCGCGCGGCTTTGGACAGATCCGGATCGGGAAGCACGACCATGTCCGGGTTCTGGATCGCGGCGGCCAGGGCGGCGCCACAGCCCACCGCCTGCAGCGACAGAACCAAAAACAGAACCATGGAAAAACGAGGACGTGACATGTCTTCTCCGGACCGGCGAAAGCGGGTGCAATAGCGGATTTTGGGGCGCAACACCCGTGAGTTTTTGCTCATGGGCGGGCCAGCTTTAATCACGTTTCTTGTCGGTGCGCCAATTGAACGACAAGATAAAGGCAGGCTAGCTTCGCGGGCGCCTGGGCCTTGGGGAAAAAAGATGAAAAAACTGATTGCCGCCGCTTTTGCCGTGACTGTCGCAGTTCCCGCTTGGGGCGATGAGCCCGATGGGCTGATCCTGCCATCCGGCTTTCATGCCACGGTTGTAGCCGACGGGCTGGGAGCGATCCGCCACCTTGCTGTTCGCGGCAATGGCGACATTTTTGTCTCGACCCGTCATGGCGCCGGCCAGCCGACCAGCGGCATCATCGCCCTGAGGCTCGGTCCCGATCACAAGGCGGTGCAGACCACCCACTTCAGTGACGTGGACCAGGGGACCGGCCTCCGCTTTCACCTGGGCTACCTCTATGCCTCGTCCAACAACGCGGTTTACCGCTTCGCCTTCAATGCCAACGACCTCGTGCCGGCCTCCGCGCCGGAAGCGATCGTGACCGGGCTGCCCAATTCCAATCATGCCATCGCTTTTGACGAACATGGCGGCCTCTATGTCTCGGTGGATGGCGGCGGCAATATCTGCACAGATCCCAAAGCGCCCAAGGAGGCAAAGCCGGTGGGCCTCAAACCCTGTCCGCTGCTGGAAGGCCGCGCCGGCGTCTGGCGCTTCAGCGATACGAAAACGGGTCAGACTTTTGCTGATGGCGAACATTATGCCACCGGCATCCGCAACATGTCGGCCATGGATTGGCGCGGCAATGACGCCCTCTATGGCGCGATGCACGGCCGCGACGGCACCCACAATGCCTTCCCCGACGTGGTGAGCGCCAGCGACGATGACGCCATCGGCGATGAGATGCACCGGATGGTGAAGGGCACCGATTTCGGCTGGCCCTACAGCTATTATGATGGCGCGCGCAAGCTGAGGCTGCTGGCGCCCGAATATGGCGGCGACGGCAAGGTCACGACCGAAGGCGACAAGCCCGTGGCGACGTTTCAGCCCCAGCGCCCCGCAGTCCTTGATCTGGCTTTTTATAGCGGCCGCAAATTCCCAGCCCGCTATCAGGGCGGCGCTTTTGTCGCCATGCATGGTGGCGAGGGTGACGGCGCCCATGCGGGCTATGACATCGTCTTTGTTCCGTTCAGTCCGCGCGCGGGAACGCCAGCAGTATTTGCCGACGGATTTGCTGGACCCTCGCCCGACGATAAGAACACCAAGCGCGCCGCCTATCGGCCGCTGGGGCTGGCGGTGGGACCTGATGGCGCGCTCTATGTGGCCGATTCCACCAAGGGCCGCATCTGGCGCATCGCCTATGGCGAGTGATCAACCGAACTGATCAACCACCTGAGGCGAACTCCGGATAAAGCGTCATGCCGCCATCCACGAACAGGGTGGCGCCGATGACATAGTCGGAATCATCGGAAGCGAGCCAAACCGCGGCCTTGCCGATATCGTCCGGCTCGCCGATGCGCCCATAGGGAATGAGCTTGAGCAGGCTTCCCATCGCCGCCTCCGTTTCCCACGCCTCCGTGTTGATGCCGGTGCGGATGGCGCCCGGCGCGATGGCATTGACCCGGATGCGCTGCGGCGCCACCTCCTGGGCGAGACTCTCCATCATCAGCTTCACCCCGCCCTTGGACGCGGCATAGTTCACATGCCCGGCCCAGGGGATCACCTGGTGCACCGAGCTGATGCAGATGATCTTGCCGGCGGCGCGCGAGACGTGACTGTTGACGCCGCGGCGCAGGAATTCACGCACCGCGGCGCGCGCGCACAGAAACTGTCCCGTCAGATTGACCTTCAGCACCGTGTCCCACTGCGCCAGGGACATGTCGGCAAAAGCCGCGTCCATCTGGATGCCGGCGTTGGCCACCAATATGTCTACTGTACCGAATTCCTGCACGATACGGTCGAACATGGACACAACTTCGGATTCCGAACCGACATCGGCGCGGTGCGCAAACGACTTGACGCCGGCCTGGCGGATTTCCTCCACAGTGGTCGCAGCCGCCTTGTCGCCATGCAGATAGTTCACCGCCACATCGGCGCCGGCCTTGCCCAGTGCGACGGCGATCGCTTTTCCGATTCCCGTATTGGCACCGGTCACCAGCGCCTTCTGTCCTGTCAGCATCGCAATGTCTCGGACTTGCCCGGCGATAACGCAGGGCGTCCGGTTCTGGGTCCGGCCGGAACCAGCGTCAATCCAGTCCGAAGGCCAGCAGCACGTTGCCGCCACGGCCCTGATGGGAGCCGTAACCGGAGTTCACATACAGCATGCCGCCGGCGATGGCGGGTCCCGGCCCGATCAGAGAGCCGCCATGCGCCTTGACGCTATTGATGGTGTCGAATGCGCCGTTGGTGTCGGCGCTCCAGATCACTTTGCCATCGTGCGTGGAATAGGCGCGCAGCATGCCATCGGCGGAGCCCGCAAACACCACGCCGTCGATCACGCTGGGCGCGGAAGCCTGCGCCGCGGTGCAGCCAGGACCGGACGCGCACGCAAGCGGCGCGGGCGGCGCATACCAGACACGCTTTCCGGTTGCGAGCGAAAGAGCATGCAGTCCGCCGGCATTGGGTGGGTCCTGGATATTGGAAACTGGCACATAGACATTCTTGTTGTCGCGCGCCTGGCCCCAGACGATGGCGCCGAATTCACCGGCCGCTTTGGGCGCGGCTTGATAATGCCAGACAACCCTGCCGCGACGGTCAGGATCGACCGCCCAGACCGCGCCCGACTTCTGCGCGGCGACAATCACATCCTTGCCGCCTGGCAGATGGGCCAGGATCGGCGCGCTGCCGAAATCGGCATCGGGACCATTCTCTTTCGGGCAGGAAAAATTGGTGTTGCCGGGCCTGCCGCAACCGGGGACGAAGATGTCCTCCTCGCCGAACTGTTTGCTCCAGCGCACCTGGCCGCTACCCAGGTCCAGCGCCACGATCGCATCGGTCAGAGGTTCGGGCGGCCCGCTGAAGCCATTGCCGGTGGTGACATAGATCAGCCGGCGCTTCTCATCGATCACGGGCGCCGACCAGATACTGCCGCCGGACGGCCCCACGACCTTTTTGTCCTTCTCTTCCTTCAGGACATGCAGGGGCGCCTGGATCATCGGGCTGCGCCAGATCAGTTCACCGGTCAGGGCATTGAAGGCCCGCAGCGATCCGCGAAAAGAGCAGCATTCATATTTGCCGCCCGCCGACATACCCTCCTCGAACGAGCCGGCGCCGACATAGAGCCTGCCGTCATGCACCACGGGCGAGCCGCTGAGGCGGGAAGACAGATGTTCTTCCATCTTGATCCGCCAGACCTGCGCGCCGGTTTCCGCGTCCACCGCGTAGAGCCAGCCGGGAATGCTAGTGAAATAAGCCAGATAGCGATGGCTGCCCTGCCCTTGCCCAATAGTGACGGCGGTGCGGGTGGCGCCTTGGGTCTGGAAGGTCCAGATCACGCAGCCGCTTTTGGCATCCAGCGCAAAGACGCGGCTGCCCTGGCTTCCCACAAACACCCGTCCGCCCGCCACCGTCGGCTGGGACCAGGCATGCGAGGTGTCGGGAAAGCCGATCGCCCATTTCAGCTTGAGCTTCGGCACATCGGCGGCCGTGATGCCCGCCATGGCTGCGGGCTGGAAACGGCTATTGGCATAGTCCGCGCCCCAGCTCGTCCAGCGCGGTGCACTCTGCACGTCGCTCATCGGCGCCGGCGAGGCGCAGCGCCCAGCCTCCTGTGCCTTTGCCCCAAAGGGACAAAGCAGCACAACCAGAATGCCCGACAGAAAATGAAGCCCGCGCATTCCGCATCATGTTGCGGAGGTGGCAGGGAAGTCAAAAACCTATAGCCTCGCGCCAAGGGGAAGAGTTGCGGGGAGGCATCTTGACCAAGCTCAACCGCCAACAAGTGCTGGGCTTCTGGGCATCCTGGTTCGGCTGGACACTGGATGGCATGGATTCGGTGATCTATGCCCTGGTGCTGGCGCCGGCGATGCGCGAGCTTCTGCCACGCTCCGGCATGGCGGCGACGCCGGGCAATGTTGCTTTCGCCGGCTCCATCCTGTTCGCACTGTTCCTGATGGGCTGGGGGCTTTCCTTTCTCTGGGGACCCATCGCGGACCGTTTCGGACGGGCCCGCTGTCTCGCCGCCACCATCCTGGTCTTTTCCGTCTTCACCGGCGCCGCCGCCCTTGCCCAGGACGTGTACCAGCTTGGCCTGTTCCGCTTCCTGGCCGGCATCGGGATCGGTGGTGAATGGGCGATGGCCGGAACCTATGTGGCGGAAGCCTGGCCGGAGGACCGGCGCAAGCAGGGCGCCGGCTTCCTGCAGACCGGCTATTACGCCGGCTTCTTCCTGGCGGCGGCGCTGAACTACACCGTCGGCGCGACCTTCGGCTGGCGCGCCATGTTCCTATGCGGCGGCATTCCAGTGCTGGTGACTCTGTTCACCCTGGCGCGGGTGCGCGAGCCGGAACGCTGGAAAGCGCATCACGCCGGCACCACCACCCGGCCGCTGGCAGCGATTTTTTCCGCGCCTTATCTGCGCCGCACCATCGTCAATACGGCGCTGGTCTCCATCGCCATCATCGGTCTTTGGGCCGGCTCGGTGTACGAACCGACCGCGTTGATCACCCTGGCGCACAAGGCCGGCCTCAGCGCCATGGATAGCACCCGCATCGCCTCGCTGGGCACGGCGATCCTCTCCATCGGCACCATTATTGGATGTCTGTTGCTGCCGGTTCTGGCCGAGCGCATCGGCCGCAAAGTGACCCTGGCGCTTTATTTCTGCGGCATGGCGGCGGCGATCGCGCTGGCCTTCGGCTGGGCCTTCTATCTGGCCGATGGCTTGAGCCCGTTCCTCGCCATTCTTTTCTTCCTGGGCCTCGCCGGCGGCAATTTCGCCATGTTCAGCCTGTGGCTGCCCGAGCAATATCCGACGGAAATCCGGGCCACCGCCTTTGCCTTCTGCACCTCTTTCGGCCGCTTTCTGGGCGCGGGCGCCAATTTCGCCATCGCCGGGCTGATCCAGTGGTGGGGCTCGCTGGGTTCGGTGATCGCCTTGACCGCGATCCCGTTCGTCATCGGTCTGGCGGTCATTCCCTTTGCGCTGGAGACGAGAGGCAAACCTCTGCCCTAGCGATAAAGGTCCTTGTATTCCGCACGCAGCGCCGCTTTCTGTACCTTACCCATGGTGTTGCGCGGCAGGGCTTTCAGGAACAGCACCCGCTTGGGCTGCTTGAAGCGCGCCAGCCGGTCACGCAGCGCCTCCTGTACCTGCGCTTCTGTCAGCGTCGCGCCATCCCGGGCAATGATGAACGCCGTGACGCCTTCGCCGAAATCCTCATGCGGCAGGCCGACCACGGCGGATTCTTCCACGCCGGGCACATCATCCAACAGAGCTTCGATCTCGCGCGGATAGACATTCAGGCCGCCGGTAATGATCAGATCCTTGCCGCGGCCCACGATGCGCAGATAGCCGTCGGTCCCAAACATACCCATGTCGCCGGTGATGAAGAAACCGTCCTTGCGGAATTCGGCCGCGGTCTTTTCCGGCATTTTCCAGTAACCCTGAAAGACATTGGGCCCGCGCACCTCGATCATGCCGATCTCGCCCTGCGGAAGTTCGTGGCCCTCGCCATCGGCAACGCGAATTTCGACTCCCGGCAGGGCAAAGCCAACCGAGCCGGCGACGCGCTCGCCCTTATAAGGGTTGGAGCTGTTCATGTTGGTTTCAGTCATGCCGTAGCGTTCCAGCAAGGTGTGATGGGTGCGTGTCTGCCAGTCCCGGAAGATTTCTGGCAGCAACGGCGCCGAACCGGAAATGAACACGCGCATGTGACCGGTGGTTTGCGGCGACAGGCGCGGGTCTTTGAGCAACCGAGTATAGAAGGTCGGCACGCCCATCATCGCCGTCGCCTCGGGCAGCGCGGCGAACACCGTGTCCGGCTCGAACTTTGGCAGGAACAGCATGGAAGCGCCGGAGAGCATGGTCACATTGGTCGCCACGAACAGGCCGTGGATGTGAAAGATCGGCAGGGCGTGTAGCAGCACATCCTGGTCTGAGAAGCCCCAGGCTTGCTTCAGGCTGACCGCATTGGAATGAAGATTGCCGTGGCTGAGCATCGCGCCCTTGGAGCGGCCCGTGGTGCCAGAGGTATAAAGAATAGACGCCAGGTCCTGCATGCCGACGGGGCTGTCCGGGAAATCGCGCGGCGCGCCTTCCGCTTCCCGGATCAGGCTGCCCGCCAGACCATCATCGCTCAGAGTCAGAAATCCAACCGGCGGCACCGCCGCGGCGATCGCCTGCAGATTTTTCTCCGCCGCAACAAACAGCTTGGGCGTGGCATCCTGCACGAAATAGGCGAGCTCGGAGGGCGTGTAGCCGGTGTTGAGCGGCAGATAGACCAGCCCCGCCCGCAGGCACGCCAGGTAGAGGATCAGCGCCGCGGGGCTTTTTTCGGTCTGCACCGCCACCCGGTCCCCTCGCTCGAGGCCGTGGCGGGTCAGGACATGGGCGAACTGCGCCGCGCGCGCAAAAGCCTCGCCGTAGCTGATGGCCGGAGCACCCGGCGGCAGGAGGAACGCTTTTCCGGGATCGGGCACCGCGGCGACAAAGCGATTGAACAGGTTATCGGCCACAGGGAACGCTCCGGGGATCAAGCGGACTATAGCCAAGCCGGAAATCCGCTCAATTCCGGGCCGTTGAGGGGCTCCCCAAAGCCCGCTAAGCTTCCTTTGGGGCGCCCGCAACGAAAACAAAAACGGGAGTGGGATGAGAATCCGGACAGGAATACGCCGCGCTGCCAGCGCGGCTTTGTGCGCGGCGCTCGCCTGGGCCGGTCCCGCTACCGGCCAAGCGCCCGCAGCAAATCAGGCGCCTGCGGCAAATCAGGCCGCCGATCCGGGCCATGGCGCGCCCGCGACCCCGCCCGCCCCGCCGGCGATCGCGCAATTCGCCCATCCCATCACCGCCAATGTCACGGTGACCGATGCCCAGCTGCTGAACGCCGACAAGGACCAGGACAACTGGCTGCTGCATGGCCGCACCTATGACAATCAGCGCTTTTCGCCGCTGACCCAGGTCAACCAGAAGAATGTCAGCCAGCTTCGGCCTGTCGCGATCATCCAGACCGGTGTGGCGCGTTCCTTCGAGGTCACGCCCACCGTCGTCAATGGCGTCATGTATATCATCACGCCGGGAGACATCGTGCAGGCCTATGACGCGGTCAGCGGCCGGCCGCTCTGGTCCTATGCGCCGACACTGGCGTTCAGCAATGTCTGTTGCGGCCCCGAAGCGCGCGGCGTGATCGCCGCCTATGGCAAAGTGTTTGCCGCGCTGCTGGACGGCAGTGTGGTGGCGCTGGATGCGAAGACCGGCGATCTGGTGTGGCGGACCGACCCAGCGGCGACCCTGCCGCCGGAACATTTCTTCTATTCCTTCACCCTGGCGCCGCAGGTCTATGACGGCATGGTGATCGTGGGCTCGTCGGGGGCGGAATATCCGACCCGCGGCTTTGTCCAGGCCTATGACGCGCGCGACGGCAAGCTGATCTGGCGCTTTCGCACCACCGCGGCGCCGGATGAGCCCGGCGGCAACAGCTGGAGCGGCGACAGCTGGAAATATGGCGGCGGCTCGGTGTGGAACACCCCGGCGGTGGACCCCAAGAACGGGCTGATCGGCTTTGCTGTCGGCAATCCCAATCCCGACGTCTATGGCGAGAACCGCAAGGGCGACAACGCCTATACCGATTCCATCGTCGGCGTGAACGTGCGCACCGGCAAGATTGCCTGGTGGCACCAGGAAGTGCCGCACGACGTGTGGGATTATGACGCCTGCGCGCCGGTGATCTTCTTCGATGCCCTGGACGAGAACGGCAAACTGGTTCCGGCGGCGGCGGAAGCCGGCAAGGTCGGCAATGTCTTCATCGTCAACCGTCTCACCGGCAAACTGCTGCGCAAGTCTGAGCCTTTCGCGCTGCAGACCGCCAACATCTTCACCCCGCCATCGGATACGCCCGTGACCATCGCGCCGGGTCCCAATGGCGGCAGCCAATGGTCGCCGGCGGCCTATTCGCCCCGCACCCATGACTTTTATGTCATGGGCGTGAACCAGGCGGCGACCTTCGCTGCGCGCAAGACCGAGCCGCATGTCGAGGGACAGCCGGTGGTGGGGCAGATCATCGGCGGCACCATGAAGATCATTCTGGATGACACGACCGTGCCCGGTACGGCCGCGCCCACCGGTTCGCTGTCAGCCGTCAATGTCAATACCGGCAAGATTGACTGGCAGTACAAATCCGAACTGCCGATGGTGGGCGGCGTGCTGGCCACCGCCAGCGATCTGGTTTTTGCCGGCGAGATGAACGGCGACATCAACGCCTTCAATGCCCGCACCGGCAAGAAATTGTGGCATTTCAATCTGGGCGTGGCCGTGACCGCACCGCCCATGACCTATCGCGTCAATGGCGTGCAGTATGTCGCCGTGGCGGCGGGCGGGCTGGGCGTCAATGGCTGGCCGCAACTGATGGCCAAGATGGGCCGGCCGCTGAACGGCGATGTGGTGGCGATCTTCGCCCTGCCCGAAAAATCGAAATAGAAGTTACACGGGAACCATCATGAAAAAGCTCTCCCTTCTGCTCGCGCTCTCCTCTTTCGCGCTTCCCGCCATCGCTGTCGCACAAACCGAATATCCGGTGTTCAAGCCGGACCTTTCCTTTAATAAGGAGATGCCGCACGGTTATTTCCTGGGCCAGGTCGCCGGCATCACCGAAGACAGCCATGGCAATATCTGGGTGATCCACCGCCCCCGCCGCGTCGTTCCGCAGCTGGACGAGCCGCCGAAAGAGGCCTCCGGCTTCCCGGCGCCTTCGGTGGTGGAATATGACGCCAAGGGCAATTTCGTCCGCGCCTGGGGAGGCCCCTTCGCTATGAGCAAGGACGAACTGACCAAGTTTGAATGGCCGGAGTCCGAGCACGGCATCGCAGTAGACAACAAGGATAACGTCTGGATCTGCGGCAACGGCGGAGACCGCAAAACCGGCAAGAACGACAACCAGTGTCTGAAGTTCACGGTGGACGGCAAGTTCATCATGCAGGTCGGCAAGTCGGGCGCCAGCAAGGGCAGCCTGGACACCGCCAATTTCAATCATCCCGCCCAGCCGGTTTATTGGGCGCCGACCAACGAGCTCTTTGTCGCCGACGGCTATGTCAATCGCCGGGTGATCGTGCTCGATGCCGACACCGGCAAGTTCAAGCGCATGTGGGGCGCTTATGGCAAACAGCCGGACGACAGCGCCAGCAAGGCCCGCACTTATGATCCGGCGCCGGCGCAGTTCAACCTGGTGCACGGCCTGACCATTTCCAAGGACGGCATCGTCTATGTCGCGGACCGCAACGACAACCGCGTGCAGTCCTTCACTCTGGACGGCAAATTCCTGAAAGAGGCTTTTGTCGCCAAAGAAATCCCCATGGAGGGCTTCGGCACGGTGAACAGCGTGGCGCTGTCCGGCGACAAGGACCAGCGCTTCCTCTATGTCTGCGAAGGCCACAACCAGACAATCCGGGTGCTGGACCGCAAGACCCTCACGGAAATCCCCGCCGCCACCTTCGGCCATGTCGGCGCCTATCCGGGCATGTTCCTGGGCCTGCACATCATCGCCACCGACCACAAAGGCAATCTCTATACCGGCGACGGCCGTGACGGCCGGGTAGAGCGTTTCCTTTATGTCGGATTGAAGAAGTAAGCGCCCGCCCTGCGTCAGGCAATTTTCTTGTCATGGCCCGCAAATGCGGGCCATCCAGATGGGTCTGCGCTTAATTTCAAAATCTGTCGTGATCCCACCTGGATGGCCCACACTCCGGTGGGCCATGACAATTCGGGTTTGGTGGTAGAGCGACGATCAGCCACCCGACGCTGTATCGCCGAAGGTTTTGGGCGGCGTGATCTTGCGCAAGGGTCCCGTCGGCGGGCTGGGATATTTGATGCCCAGCTGGTCCAGATAGGAGGGATATTTGCTGGCGTCGTAGTAATAGGGCTCCATCAGCGGCCGATAGGTGCGCATGTAATCGTCGTTGACGTGAATGGCGGGTGCATCCCCCGCCGTCAGCAGCGGCTTGTAGTGATCGTATTTCTGCTGGTCGTTGTCGAAGAAGGCTCTGGCCTTGGTCAGTTCGTCCGGCGAGGTCATCAGGTCCAGCACCGTCAGCGCCAGCGCCTTGGCCCCGGCCACCGTGCCCTTGTGAGCGACGGGCGTCGCCATCGCCATGGCCGAGGTGACATTGTGCCCGATCATGTTGGGAATGTTGGCGGGATAGCGCAGGGTCACCGTCGGCACCGTCCACATGATGTCGCCGATATCGTCGGAGCCGCCGCCGGTCTGCACCGCATCTTCGCCCCGCGGCGCCCGGAGCGGTGTGACCTTGTCGCGCAGGGGCTCGACTTTGCGCTGCTGCGTTTCCTGTACCAGCTTGGCGAAGGCCTGGTCATCGGCCGTCCATTTCGGCATGCCCACCGCTTCGATGTTTGATTGCAGCAGCTCCGCTATCGGCTTGTTACCGTAATTGGGCGCGGCAAAGCCCAGGGTCTTGTGCTCGACCGTCGTGTCCGTCGCCATCGCCGCGGCATCGGCGGTGCGGTTGCCGATATCGAACAGCTCCTTCACCCGGTCGAACGTATAATCGCGGAAATAATACCAGACCGACGCCACGCCCGGCACAATATTGGGCTGGCCGCCGCCATTGGTGATCACATAATGCGTGCGCTGTGAGAGCGGCAGATGCTCGCGGCGGAAGTTCATCGCCACGTCCATGAGCTCCACCGCATCCAGCGCGCTGTGCCCATCCCAGGGATCGGCGGCGGCATGCGCGGTCTTGCCGTGGAACGTGTATTCCACCGAGATCATGCCGTTATTGGCCGCGCCATACTGGGTGGCGAAATTGGAATCGACATGGGCGAAGATGCAGGCATCCACTCCCTTGAACAGGCCATCGCGCACATAATAGGCCTTGGAGCCGAGCAGCTCTTCGGCAATGCCGGGCCACAGCATCAGCCGGCCCTTCAGGTGATGCTTTTCCATCACCGCCTTGATCGCCAGCGCCGCGGTGATCACCAGCGGCACGCCGGAATTGTGGCCTTCGCCATGGCCCGGCGCGCCCGGCACGATCGGCTCGACCTTGGGATCACCGGGAATCTGCGAGACGCCGCGCAGATCATCCTCGTCGCTGCCGATCGCGATCAGCGGGCCGCCCTCGCCCCAGGTCGCGGTCCAGGCGGTGGGCATTCCGGCCACGCCCTTGGTGATCTTGAAACCGTTCTTGGCCAGGATTGATGTGAGATAATCGCTGGTGCGGAATTCCTGGAACCCCGGTTCGCCAAAGCTGAACACCGTGTCCACCATCACCTGCACCATCTTGGTGTGCGAATCGACATTGGCGATGGCTTCCTGCCTCAAATCCGGCGGCGCCAGCGCGCCGGCCGGCAGAGGCGTCAGCATGGAAGCGCCCAGCAGCAGAGCAAGAAATTTCCTGGGTTTCATGAGCGCCTCCACATAGTGGCTGGCGGCTCGCATCCCGTGATGAAACAGCCCCAGCCAGGGCCAGCTTAATAGCCCGGTTCGCCGCTTGGAATATCGCTGGCGGCGAAAGCGGCGATGGCCTAGCCTTCCCGGGCTGTCGAACATGAGCCGTAAGGCCAATGGCCCAAGCCGGAAAAACCGACGCCCACAAGGCTGGCGCTGTCACCCGCGAATTCGAGCCCGATGTCGTCATTGTCGGATCGGGCGCGGCCGGCGGCATGGCTGCCTATGTCCTGACCCGGGCGGGAATCAAATGCCTGGTCCTGGAAGCCGGGCGCGATTACGACCCGGTCAAGGAAACCGCCATGTTCCAGACGGCGGCGCAGGCGCCTCTGCGCGGCGCCACCACGCCCGACAAGCATTTCGGCTATTTCGACGCCACCGCCAATGGCGGCTGGGTGGTGCCGGGCGAGCCCTATACCAACGCGCCGGGTTCGACCTTCAAATGGTGGCGGTCGCGCATGCTGGGCGGGCGCACCAACCATTGGGGCCGGCATGTGCCGCGCTTTGGGCCTTACGACTTCAAGGCCAAAAGCCGCGACGGGCTGGGGACGGACTGGCCGATCTCTTATGAAGATGTCGCGCCCTATTACGACCGCACGGAAAAGCTGATCGGCGTCGCCGGCGCCAATGCCGGGCTTGAGAACCATCCCGATTCCGGGCCTGGTGTGCTGCTGCCGCCGGCCCGCCCACGCATTCCCGAGCTTGCAATCCAGGCGGCGGCCACCGACCTGGGCATTCCCTGCGTGCCGTCGCGCTATGCGATCCTGACCCGCGACATGCCTCACCCGCATGCCCCGCGCCAGGCCTGTTTCAACGCCACGCCCTGTGGCCGCGGCTGCGCCATCGGCGCCGCCTTCCAGAGCACGACCTCGCTTCTGCCCATGGCGATGGGCACGGGGCGCCTGCGCATCATCACCAATGCCATGGTGTCGCGCGTTCTCACCAACGAGAAGGGCCGCGCCAGCGGCGTGGAATATTTCGATAAGAGCGGCACGCCGCGCACGGTGAAAGCCCGCGCCGTGGTGCTGGCGGCGAGCGCCTGCGAAAGTTCACGGCTGCTGCTTAATTCCGGAAAAGCGCCGCAAGGCCTGGCCAATTCCAGCGGCCAGGTCGGCCGCGGCCTGATGGATACGACCGGCACCAACATCACCGGCCAGATTCCCATGCTGGAGAACCGCCCCCGCTTCAATGAAGACGGGATAGAGGTGGCGCACGTCTACATCCCCTTCTGGCTCTACAAAGAGCAGGCGGCCGGGAAGCTCGATTTCCCGCGCGCCTATCATTACGAACTGGGCGGCCGCTTCGCCGCGCCGGGCGGCAATCCGGCCGGCGGGCTGGAAGACGGCTATGGCGCCTCGCTGAAGGAAGATGCGCGGCGCTATTATGGCTCGTTTATTTCGCTGACGGTGCGTGGCGAGATGATCCCCAACGCCGATTCCTATTGCGAGATCGATCCCGAGGTGAAAGACCGCTTCGGCATTCCGGTGCTGCGCTTCCACTGGAAATTCTCGGACCACGAGTACCGCCAGATCGCCCATGGCATCCAGACCGCGAAAGACATCATCTACCGCCTGGGCGGACGGGTGACGACACCAGACCTGCCGCCACAGCGCGCCATCGCCGATGGCGGCTGGATCATTCACGAAGTCGGCACCACCCGGATGGGGAGCAGCGCCGCGGATTCGGTCACCGACAGCTTCGGCCGGACCTGGGATGTCGACAATGTCGTGGTGGCCGATGGCGGCGTTTTCACCTCCAACGCCCACAAGAATCCCACACTCACCATCATGGCGCTGGCCTGGCGCAGCATGGACAAGCTGGCCGAGCGCATGAAGAAAGGCGAGGTATGAGCCGCGATATTTCCCGCCGCGTCACCCTGGCCTGGGTCGCTGCCGCTTCTGCCCTTCCTCTCGCCGCCAGCGCGCAGGACGCCACCGCACCGGCGCCCTGGAGCGAGGCCGCGATCGCGCCGCTGACCGCAACCGGCTATGGCTCCGATCCCGACCTGCAGCATCCGTCCGTGCCATGGCCGCTGACTTTGAACCCGCACCAGCGCGAGACATTGCGCATTGCTGCCGACCTGATGCTGCCGGCGGACAAGCATTCGCCGTCCGGCGGCACGCTTCATCTGGATGCGTTTCTGGATGAGTGGATCAGCGCGCCCTATCCGGATCAGCAGCGCGACCGCGTCACGATCCTGCATGGTCTGGAGTGGCTAGATGCGGAATGCCGCCAGCGTTTCAATACCGACTTTGCCGGCGCCACCAACGAACAGCGCCGCACGGTCTTCGATCTGGTCGCCTGGCGCCACAAGATCGCGCCCGGCTATGAGCGCGCGGCCCAGTTCTTCGCCCGCATGCGCGGGCTGATGATGATGGGCTTCTACAGCCTGCCCGAAGGCGCGGCCGATATCGGCTATATGGGCAACAAGCCGTCGCTGGGACCCTATGCGGGGCCCACGC
>Ga0310811_10005421_pt1 | contig 16135 bp, 12 predicted proteins | sample YCmetagenome_FD_207642 | JGI IMG/M metagenome (GOLD analysis project Ga0310811, IMG submission 207642) | Soil microbial communities from experimental microcosm in Duke University, North Carolina, United States - YC | ecosystem: Engineered > Artificial ecosystem > Soil microcosm > Unclassified ...
CTCGCCGTTCTCACGCGTCCCAACCTGCTGCCGTTCGCGTTGGTCATCGCGCTCGCTGTCAGCAACTATCCTCGCGGTCATCGGGAACGCAGACGTCGGCTCGATCGGCTAAAAGGCTTTGCCGCCGGAATGCTTCCTGCGGTTGGCGCGCAGTTCCTGATGCAGTGGCGCCTCTACGGCAGTCCCTTTACCTCGGGCTACGGCTCCGCTGGAGAGCTGTACGCATTCAGCAGCATCCTGCCGAATGCCATCGGTTACGCCCGCCGCCTGGTGCACGGCGAAGGCCCGGCAATCGCTGCCGGGCTGATGGCCATCACCATCCTCGCGCTCGCGCGACGACGAGCTGACATACCACCACTGAAACGGTTGATGGTGCTTGCGACGACAGCGTTCGTGGTTGTCCTCGTGTCGTACTTGCCGTATGCCGTGTTGGCCGAATGGTCATATCTTCGATTCCTGCTGCCCGCCTTTCCGTTGGTCTTCGTACTGATCGGCGCGCTCATGACCGGCGCGTTGCTGAAGCTGCCGGCGCCGATTCGCGTGGTTGTGTGGTTGACGGCACTTGCGGCAGTCGCATCCGTGAACGTCCTGCGCGCGCAGGACGAGCAGGCGTTTGCCATGTACCGCTACGAATCCCGTTACCGTCTCGCCGGTCTTTACCTGGCGTCCGCGGTGCCCGATAACACCGTAATCGTGACATCGCAGGAAAGCGGCAGCGCACGTTACTACACGAAGCTGCCGATCCTTCGCTGGGATCAGCTCGACGTCGACCTCGACACGGCCGTCGCCGCCCTCCGCGCGACGCGGCGCCATCCCGTCCTGCTCATCGAGGACTGGGAAGCGCCGCAAATCGCGAAGAAGCATCCGCGCTCGATCAACGCGCGGCTCGATTGGCAGCCGCGCAGCGAATTCGGCGACGAAACGCGCGTGTTCCTCTACGATCCGGCAGACCGGGGTGCGCACCGTTCCTGGCCGGTGGACCGCGTCCATTGAACGCTACGATGCGACGGCCGCCTTTTCCTCGTACTCGGCGTAGGCCTCGAGAATCATCTCGCGCATACGGTCCTGTGACGTGGCGTCACCCGCTGTCGGCCGCAGCAGGGCGAAGCTGCGGCGTTCGCCGTTGACGGAGTAGCTTCGCGACGGAAACGTGACGTTGCGGCCGCCGCCGCTCCGCCGCTCCCATACCGTAAAGCCAATCAGCTTCAGGCCCTCGAGCACCCCTTCGGTGAAATGCAGTTCAGCCTCGGCGAGCTTGCCGGGCAACGCGTTCTTCTCTGTTGGCGAGATGATTTTGACGACCACGGCGTCCTCCACGGGTCGCGCCGCTTCGCGACGGACCCGACAATGCGGTGCTGGGCGGACCGCATTAGCGGTGCGCTGGCGCAACTTCACATGGCAAAGACCGCGCCCAATGGTCGCGGGATCAACTGTCGGCGGAACTCTCTCAGCGCGTAAGCGTTACCAATCGGGCACGTCAGTTGTGCCGCGATGCACGCTCGGAAACGTGGTAACTCGAGTTGCCACGCCGTTCAACGAGCGCGGATAACGCCGGCAATGCGTCCGGCCTTCTCCCTTTCCGCGCGGTACGAGGTAAGCAGTTCGAGATGCATCGCGGTGCACAGGCCGCTGACGTGGATGTTGTCCTCGCGTACACCCGCAAGAATCAGCTGATCGCGGTTGGCGCCGACGACATCAAGCCGCATCTTCTGCTCCCGTGGTGTCAGGAACCACCGATCGATTAGATAGCGTGCATGTCCGGCGGCGGCAAACGCGTCGACCAGATCGGAACCGACCTCGTAGCAGCAGGAGCCAATGGCCGGGCCGATGGCAACGACGAGATCCGCGGGAATGCTGCCGAATTCCCGCGCCATCGCGTCGATCGCGGCGACAGCCGCACGAGCGGCCGTTCCGCGCCACCCGGCATGAACCGCACCGACGGCACCGGTCGTGCGATCGGCGATGAGCATCGGCACGCAATCCGCGGCTCTTACGACCAGCGCCACATCCGCTCGGTTCGATACCAGCGCGTCGGCGTTCGGGCGTTCGCGCGGCAGGTGCTCGCGAACCACGACGACGTCTCGCCCATGAACCTGATTCAGCGACACGACACGATCCGCCGGAACGCCGACGGCAGCCGCAAGCGCCTGCCACGCCGCGGGCGCGGGTAACTCCAGTTGCCGCGTTGTAAACAGATGTTGCGCGATCGGGTCGAGTGCACGGCAGCGGAGCGCAGGACCCCACGATTCATCCGTCCAGTAGAAGCTCGCGGGTACCTCAGGGCGCGTCATGTAGGATCCGAAGACGAATGGAAATTATAGGTGTCGGCCTTGACGCGACTGAAATTGCGCGCATCGCCGAAATGATCGAACGCTACGGCGAGCGCTTCATCCGCCGCGTGTTCACCGAAGGCGAGATCGCCTACTGCCGGCGCAAGCGCGACTTCGCGTCGTCGTTTGCGGCGCGCTTTGCGGCAAAGGAAGCGGCAATGAAGGCGCTCGGCACCGGGCACTCACGCGGCGTTTTCTGGACGGGCATCGAGGTCGTGCGCCGGCACGGTCCGCCGCGTCTCGCCTTTCATGGCGGCGCCGCTGAGCGCTTTCGGTCGATGGGTGGCACCAGCTCGTTACTGACGCTCACGCATTCGCGCGATCTGGCAATCGCGCATGTGATGCTGACGCGCGATTAATAAGTATAGAAACCGCGCTTGGTTTTACGCCCGTGGTACCCCGCCAGCACCATCCGCTTCAGCAGCGGCGGCGGCGCGAACCGCTGCTCGCGAAACTCCTCGAACATGATGTTCGCGATGTAATACGTCGTGTCGAGACCAACGAAATCCAGCAGCGTGAACGGCCCCATCGGATAACCGCAACCGAGCTTCATCCCTTTGTCGATGTCCTCGATCGTGCCCAGACCGCGTTCGTACTCGCGAATCGCATCGAGCAGGTACGGCACCAGCAGCCGGTTGACGATGAAGCCGGGGCGGTCGGGCGCGGCGATCGGCTCTTTCCCCAGCGAGGCCGCAAATTCGGTCAGCGTGCTGTTCGTTTCGTCGCTCGTCGTCAGCGCACGAATCACCTCGACGAGCTTCATCAGCGGCACAGGATTGAAGAAGTGCAGGCCGCCGAAGCGATCCGGCCGCTTCGTCGCCGCGGCGAGTTCCGTGATGCAGAGCGATGACGTGTTCGACGCGATGATCGCCTCCGGCCGAACGGCCGCCTCCACGGCATCGTAAATCGCGCGCTTCTCGTCGAGATTTTCGACGATGGCTTCGATAATGACGTCGCAGTCCTTCAGATCGGAAGTGTTGGTCGTGCCGGTCAGGTTGCCGAGAGTCGTGTGTTGCGCGTCTTCAGTGACTTTGCCTTTGGCGACACCGTCTGCCAGGAACTTCCGGATACGATTCATGCCGGCTTGCAGCGCGGTGTCGTTCACCTCGCGCACGATTGTTTTGTAGCCGGCGGCGGCCGCGACCTGCGCGATGCCAGATCCCATCAAGCCGCAGCCGAGCACGCCGACAGTCCGAATCGCTGCCATCTAAACCGTCTCCACGAGAGCGGCGATCCCCTGCCCTCCGCCGATACACGCAGCCGCGATGCCCCGGTTGGCGCGACGCCGCCGCAACTCGAGCGTCAGCGTCAGCAGGATGCGCGCGCCGGTCGCGCCGAGCGGGTGGCCGAGCGCAATCGCGCCTCCATTGACGTTGACCTTCCCACGATCGAGAGCAAGTTCTTTTTCGACGGCGAGATATTGCGCTGCGAAAGCCTCGTTGATTTCGAAGAGGTCAATGTCCTCGAGCGCCAGGTTATTCTTCTCGAGCAGTTTGCGAATCGCGGGTGCCGGTCCCATGCCCATGATGCTCGGGTCGACGCCGACCGTCGCCCACCCGACCAGGCGCGCAATGGGCTTCAACCCGCGCGCTTTCACGCCCGTGTCCGACGCGAGAATCACCGCCGCGCCGCCATCGACGATGCCGCTCGCGTTGCCCGCAGTGACGGTGCCTTCCTTGGAGAATGCGGTCGGCAGCTTGGCAAGCGCCTCTAACGTGGTTTCCGGTCGCATGTGGTCGTCGCGATCCACAATCGTCGTGCCCTTCCGCGTCTTGATTTCAACGGGTACGACTTCGTCCGCGAATCGCCCCTGGTTCCACGCATCGTCGGCGCACTTCTGACTGCGGATCGCATAGCGATCCTGCTCTTCTCGCGAGATCTCATAGTTGCGAGCGCATTTCTCGGCGGTCTCCGCCATGAACATGCCGCACATCGTGTCGCGTAGTCCTTCGTAGAGCGAGTCTTCGAGTGCTCCTTGTCCCAACTTGAGGCCTGACCGCAGTCCGCGGATCACATGCGGCGCCTGACTCATGTTCTCGATGCCGCCGGTGAGCACGATATCGGCTTCGCCCGTCAGGACGTGGTACGCGCCGCTGACTGCGGCTTGGATGCCCGAGCCGCACAGCCGGTTGACCGTGAGCGCCGGCACCTCGATCGGGACGCATGCTTTCAGCCCGACGTGCCGCGCGCCATAGATCGCATCAGAACTTGTCTGCAGCACGTTGCCGAAGACGACGTGATCGACCCACTCTGGTTTCACGCCGGTCTTCTCAAATGCGCCGCGGGCGGCGATGGCGCCCAGCTCAATCGCCGACACGTCCTTCAGCGCGCCTACGTACTCGGTCATCGGCGTCCGCGCGCCGCCAAGAATGAAAACGTCAGTCATTGCAACTTGTCTCGTAATACGCGCCGCAGGATCTTCCCTGAGGGCGTGCGTGGGATGACATCGGTCAGATGCCACTTCCGAATCATCTTGTATCCGGCAAGCCGATTCGAGAAGTAGTCGCTCAGCGCCGCTTCGTCCAGCGTACAACCCTTTCGCGGTACGACGAAAGCGTTTGGCACCTCGCCAGCGTCCATATCCGGAACGCCGACGACCGCGCAGTCGACGATGTCGGGGTGTTCCAGCAGCGTAGCCTCCAGCTCGGCAGGCGCCACGCTGAACGCGCGACATTTGATCATCTCTTTCTTGCGGTCGACGAGATAGGTGTAGCCGTCGTTGTCAACGGATCCGATGTCGCCGGTATGCAGCCAACCGTTGCGCAGCGCACGTGCGCTCTCCTCCGGCGCATTCCAATAGCCCTGCATTACCTGCGGTCCGCGAATCGTGATCTCTCCCGTTTCGCCCGGCGGCAGCACGCGCTCACCGGTTTCGAGATCGACGACTCGCTGCTCGGTGTCTGCCATAACGACACCGACGCTCTCGAGCTTGATGCGATCGGGTTCGAGCGGCGAATGATGTGATGCGGGTCCGGTCTCGGTGAGTCCGTAGGCCTGAATGACGGGAAAGCCAAGCCGCTCCTGTACGCGACGTGCGACGTCTGGCGCCAACGGCGCCGCGGCAGAGAGCGCATAGCGGATGTTGCTGAACTGCGATCGAGCGAGGCCCGGCGCGTTTGCCAGTGCCAGCAGCACCGGCGGCACCAGATGGAGCACGGTGGCGTGATGCTGCTGCACAATTGTCAGCAGCATCTCCAGGTCGAAGCGCTCCATCAGAACCTGATGCGCACCGCTGCCGAGCGCTGTGTTCATCAGCATCACGCCGTAGATGTGCGACAGCGGCAGAAAGATCGGATACGCGTCGTCTGGTCCGATGCCGCTCGCATCCCGATACTGCAGCTGGTTGTAGGTGAGGATGCGGTGCGTCAGCATCACGCCCTTCGGCAACCCTGTCGTGCCGCTCGAGTAGGGAAGGGCGGCGAGCTGGCTTTGATCGACTTTGACGCCCGGGTCGGTCGCGCTTCCGGAGTCCATCACCTCGTCATAGTCGATCGCGCCGTCGCGCACATCGCTGGTGCTGCTGCCAACAACGACCACGCGCGCGAGGGTTGGCGTCTGCGCTCGACACGCATTCACGACCGGCAGGAGGCTGGCGTGCGTCACGATCAGCTTCGCTCCAGAGTCGTTCACCTGATAGGCGATCTCGCGCTCGCGGTACGACGGATTCATCGGACATGCGATCGCGCCCAGCTTGCTGGCCGCGTAGAACGCCAGCTCGTAGTGCGCACAGTTGGGCAGGTACAACGCCATGCGATCGCCGGTCGCGAGGTCAAGCCGCGCAAGACCGTTGGCGAGACGGTTTGACTGGCTATCGAACTCGGCGAACGTGATCGCCTGGTCCCTCGACGTGATTGCCGTCTTGTCCGGAAAGCGCTCGACAGTTGCGCGCATCACCTCGTGCAGCGGTCCGGTGGGATAGGTCAGGCGCGTCATGGGTGTGGAAGTCTACAATGCCGTGCGTGGTCCCTCGAGTCATGACTCGCAGCGCGTGGCGCATGATCCTGCTCGCCAGCCTCGGCGGCACGCTCGAGTACTACGACTTCGTGATCTTCGGCATCTTCGCGCCGCAGATCGGCCGCGCGGTGTTTCCGAGCCAGGATCCGCTGGTCTCGCTGATGGTGACCTTCACGACGTTCGCCATCGGCTATCTCGCTCGGCCAATCGGGGGCCTGGTGCTGGGGCGTCTCGGCGACAAGTTCGGCCGCCGCGGCGTTTTCCTCGCCTCCATCTTCGTCACATCCGCAGCTACACTCGGCATCGGCCTCGTGCCGACCTACGCCCAATGGGGCGTTGCGGCCAGCGCCATCGTCGTATTTCTGCGCCTGACACAGGGCTTCTGTCTCGGCGGGGAGTTACCCGGCGCCATTACTTACGTCGTCGAATCGGCGGCGCCGATCGCGCCGTTTGTCTGCAGCGTGGTTTTTGGCTTCGTCACGCTCGGCGTCGCGCTCGGAACAACGATTGCGCTGATTGTCGGCAACGTACTGACCTCGGCGGACGCCGCTGTGTACGGGTGGCGCATCGCCTTCGTCGTTGGTGGACTTCTCGGGCTTGCCAGCTTCTGGCTGCGGCGATCGTTCGAGGAATCGCCCGAGTTTGCGGAACTGAAGCGGCTCGCGGCGGCATCAAAGGAGCCGATCGGCGAGCTGCTGCGCACGCATCCGCGGCACATTCTGATCGGCATCGCCGCACAAGCGGTCACCGCCGTGTTCGCGGGCCTGTTCTTCGCCTACATGCCCGCGTATCTCACGGCGGTCACCAAGTACGACCAGGCGACTGCGACCTTTGCGCAGACCTACGGCGTCGTGCTGCATGCAACACTGATCGTCGGCGTCGGATGGCTCGCCGACTACTATCCGCCGCACCTGCTGCTGCGGATCGGCGCAATCGTGCTGGCGCTCGGCGCGTATCCCTTTTACGCGGCACTCAGTGGGCACAGCATCAACATCATCATACTGATGACGATTGCCGCATTCACCGGAGCGTTCGTCAACGGCACATTTGCGTTTGTCACCGCCGACCTCTTTCCGACACGCATCCGCTTCAGCGGCGTCGCGGTCGTACAGAACATCAGTCAGACGGCGTTTGGCGGGACCGCGCCGCTGCTCGCGACGGCGCTCGTTCGTGATCTTCAGTCGCCGGTGGCGCCGGCGCTGGTAGTGATTGCCTGCGGCGTCGTGACGTTTGCCGGAAGCTTCTGGGCGGCGCGCGCCGCCGGCAAGGTGAGGATCAGAACCGAAGCAGCCGCGTTGCCTTGATGGCGACGCCGCGATTCATGAGCAGCGCGGAGCGTGGGCCGAACGTGTCGCGCGCATCCGTGTAGACGACGTAGATGTCGCTGCCGGGTTGATATTCCCATCGCCAGCGGATGTTCGATTCCAGCGTGTTCAGGCCCGAGTTGTACTGCACCAGCCCGCTGACGAACATGCGCGGCGTCACCGTGTAGGTTGTGCGAGCGCCGAACAGCTTCGTTGTGAACGCTCCCTCGCGCAGCGTGATGCGGCTGGCGAGAAGACGCGGCTCGAACGCGAGCTGGCTCGACACCTTGACGCGGCCGTTGTACTCGAACTGCTGGCGGTGCCCTGAATAGAATTCGCCGGCCGTGAGCGTCAAACGGCCGCTGACGCGCCGCTGCGCGCCGGCGTTGTACTGGACGACCCCCTCGTTGAATTCGTAGACGCCCACGGGAAGGGACGGGCCGCCTGAAACTCGAAACGCCGCGGTGACGAACTCGTAGTCATTGCGGCCGGTGAACTGCAGCTGGTCGCTGTTGTTGAACTCGATGCGGAAGGTCCCCGACGAGACGCGCGTCTCGAGCTCGTCGTGGCCGTTGACATAGCGATCGACCTCCGCATTCCATTCAAGCCTGCGCAGGCTGCGCACGGAATAGATGCGCGGACTGAAGCGCGCCACGACGTCCGTGCGCGTGATGTCCGGCCGCGGCACGTATCCGACATCGGGGTTGAAGGCGTCCCCGACCTTCAGGCGCTCGGTTTCGAGGCCGTAGCGGTCGTGCAGGTAGCGGAAGTACCCGCGGTAGCTGCTGGCGTTGCCCGTTGATCCGGGCGTGTCGGAGCGCGCGTAATAGGTGCCTGCCTGCACGTTCTCGAACAAGTTGAACGTGGTATCCACGCCCAGCAAGGTGTTCGATCCGGTCGCACCGGTACGAGGCGAGCGGCGTGTCGCCATGATGCCGATGTTGCTGCGCCGCAGGATGTCGCGCTTGACGCGCGCCACCAGGAAGTTCGTTGCCCGCGATCTCGGCGCGCCGACCACTGGATCGAACGCACCCTCGTCGGTTTGAATCTCCAGCAGCCCTAGGGACGTCTTGCCGATGCGGCCCGTCAGCCGCGCGCCGCCCTTGATCGGAACCGGCTGCCCGGCGTCGAGGCCGATGCGGCGCGAGAAGAACATGATCGGCACATCCGGCTGTCGGAATCCGTTGTTTCCCGTATTCGCGAAGTCGAAGATGCCCTGCCCCTCGAGGAAAAAGTCGCGCTTCTCGGGAAAGAACAAACTGAACCGCGTCAGGTTCACCTGTTGCTCGTCGATTTCGACCTGGGCGAAGTCGGTGTTGACGGTCACGTCGAGCGTGACGTTGCTGGTGATCCCGTACTTGGCATCGATGCCGATGTCGCGATCAAACCTGTTCGAAAACGCCGGCGTCGCCAGGCGATTGGTCGTCAGGTTGGATACGCCGTACGGCTTCAGCTCGATGTTGCGTGCGGGCGGCGGCACCTCCATCCCGACCAGCGTTGCGGCGTTGGCGAGCCGCTGTACGGAATTGTTCGACGGTACGCCCGGCGGCGTTATCGACAGCAGCGAGTGTTCGTTGATGCGGCGTTCCCATCGCCGCGCGTTGATGCCCCAGACCTGCTCCTTGCCCGTCGGATAGCGCAGCGACTTGAACGGGATGACCATCTCCGTCGTCCAGCCGCTGTCGTCGCGATGCACCCTCACGTCCCAGACTGCGTTCCAGTCGTAGTTGGCGGTGTTCTCGTCCTGGATGAACGCGTCGCGCACCCCGCCCAGCGGATTGGTCTGGAAGAAGAATCCGGTGCGCTGATCGTGAAAGGTGTCGAGAACTACCACGAAGTGCTCGTTCTGGTAGAGGCTGGCGTCGCGTCGCATCTCGTCGGCGATCATGCGGTCGGGAGCGCTGTCGTGCATCCGCGCGGACACGTAGATGTTGCGGTCGTCAAAGAAGACCCACATCTCGGTCTGCTCGGTTGCGAGCTCTCCGGCCTGCGGCTCCTGCTGCCGGAAGGGGGGCGACGGGTCGATTGACGCGTAAATGGCATCGTCAAGCCTTCCGTCGAAAACGATGGGTTGCATCAGGCGATGCGCGCGCAGGGTAACGGGCTCAGGATCCTCGGCGCGCGCTGCTGATGTAGCGCCGAGGGCGACGAGAAGGAGTGCGAACGCGCGACGCGCGATCATCCGGCGGCCGCTTCGTCCATGGCCTCGTTGGCGAGGCGGTCGGCGTCCTTGTTGAACTCCCGGCGGACGTGTTCGAAGGTGACGTCGCCAATCTGACGGACGAGCGCGCGCGCCTGCTCGTAGAGCGGCTGCAGGCCAGGACTCTTGACGCGGTATTCGCCCCGCATCTGCTTCACCAGCAGCTCCGAATCGGCGCGGACGTGCAGCCTGGAAACGTCATTGGCGGCCGCCCATCTTAACGCAGCGATCAATCCGCTGTACTCCGCCACGTTGTTTGTCGTCAGGCCGAGCGACTCTTTCAGCTCGACGACCGTACCATTTTCGTGTTCGATACGAACGCCGTAACCCGCGGGTCCCGGATTGCCACGCGAGCCGCCGTCGACGTTCGCGCGCGCAGATGCGCGCTGTGCGCCGCCGAACAGCGAGCCCTGCCTCACTTCACACGTCCAACTTCACGCTTCAAACTTCTCAGGCGTGGGTTACGGCGGGTTCAGGCGCCGCTGGTGGAGGGACGTAGTAGAGGATGCGGTTGCAGCTGGCGCACTGGATGATCTGATCGTTTCTGCGGACTTCCTGAAACACCTGCGGACGGAGCCGCACGTGGCACGCCGAACAAAGACCGTCGCGCGTGGCGAGCGCAATGGCGATGCCTTTGCGCGCGCGTGCGACTTGCTCGAACAACGCCAGCAGTTGCGGCGGCAGCGACTTGACGAGCCCCGCACGCTTGTCGGTCGCCGCCTTCAGCGCCGCTTCGACGGTGGCGAGCTCCTCGGTGAGCGTCTTCTTTTCCGTCTCGACGTCCTTCTGCTGCGCGGCGAGCGCCTGCTCCGCCTTTTTGACTTCGGCGGTCAGCGCGTCCGCTTCGACCATCCGCTCGATGACTTTTTCCTCGACCGAGCCGAGCTCCTTCTGCGCGGTCTCGATCTCGTGCTGCATCGCTTGGTATTCCTTATTGGTCTTGACGGCGGAGAGTTGGTCTTTGAACTTCGACAGGCGGGACTGATAAACGGCGGCTTCTTTTTCGGCTTCGCGCCGCGCCTCCTGGCTGGCTTTGAGGCGCTGTTTCGCGGCCTCGACGCCCTCCTTTGCATGCGCGAGACGCGCGTCGGCATCGGAGAGGCGTTGAGGATGCGCGGCGATGCGCCGCCGCGACTCCTCAATCGCTGTCTCGAGATTTTGCAGATCTATTAGATGCTCAAGCTCTGGCGACACCTAACTTCTTCCACTTTTCCACTTTTCAATTTTTCCACTTCGGTTGTAGTGGGCCTGCCAGGATTCGAACCTGGGACCAACCGATTATGAGCCGGCCGCTCTAACCGCTGAGCTACAGGCCCGTACCTAGGTACGGCCTTCCAAAAACGCCTTGAGCTTACGCGAGCGCGACGGGTGGCGCAGCTTCCGCAGCGCCTTCGCTTCGATCTGCCTGATGCGCTCGCGCGTAACCGCGAAGCTCTGGCCGACCTCTTCGAGCGTGTGCTCGCTGCCATCGCCGACGCCGAACCGCATCTTGATGACCTTCTCCTCGCGAGGAGTCAACGTCTTCAACACCGACTCGGTCTGTTCCTTGAGGTTCAGATTTATCACCGCCTCGGCCGGCGAGACGATGTTGCGGTCCTCGATGAAATCGCCAAGATGCGAATCTTCCTCTTCACCGATCGGCGTCTCCAGCGAGATCGGCTCCTGCGCGATCTTCAGCACCTTGCGGACCTTGGCGACCGGGATGTCCATCCGCTTGGCGATCTCTTCCGAAGTCGGCTCGCGGCCCAGCTCCTGCACCAGCGCGCGCGAGGTGCGAATGAGCTTGTTGATGGTTTCGATCATGTGCACCGGGATGCGGATGGTGCGCGCCTGATCGGCAATCGCGCGCGTAATGGCCTGACGGATCCACCACGTCGCGTAGGTCGAGAACTTGTAGCCGCGGCGGTACTCGAACTTATCAACGGCCTTCATCAGGCCGATGTTGCCCTCCTGAATCAAATCGAGGAACTGCAGCCCGCGGTTCGTGTACTTTTTCGCGATGGAGACGACGAGACGGAGGTTGGCTTCGACCAGCTCCTTCTTCGCCTGCTCGGCCTGCGCTTCGCCGCGCTGGATGACTTCGATCGTCCGGCGGAGACGCTCGGGCGTTTCCTCCAGATCGTCGATCATCGCCTTGACCTGCGTCTTGATGTCCTTCTGCTTCTTGAGGAGATTCTTCTTCTCCTCTTCCTTCAGCTTCGGCGCGCCCTTGATTTTGCCCTTCAGATTCAGCTGACGATCGAGCGCATCGACGTCGCGCTGCACCTTCTGCACCGCATCGACAGCGTCCTTCACCTCGTCGATCAGCCGCCGCTTCATCGTCTCGGTGAATTCGATGCGCCGGATGGCGCGCGACACCTCGATGCGCGCGCGCAACGCCTTCATGCGCGCCCTGCGGAATTTCTTGCGCTCCTGCGTGCGGGAGATCCCGTCGGTTTTCTCCGCCAGCTTCACGTAGTTCATCCGCGCCTTGCGGACCTCTTCGATCTGCTCGAGGACTTCAACCTTTCGATCGTCGATCACTTCGTCGGTGATCTCCTCGTCGCTGAAGATGACGAGCTCGCGGATGGTGCGTTCGCCGGCGCGGAGCTGATCGCCGATGATGAGGATGCGCTTGGCAATGGTGGGCGTGCGAGAGATGGACTTGATGACGGCGAGCTTGCCGCGCTCGATGCGCTTGGCAATCGCCACCTCGCCTTCGCGCGTGAGCAGTGGCACCGTGCCCATCTCGCGCAGATACATGCGGACCGGATCGTTCGTCTTGTCGAGCGCGCCCGGCGTGAGATCGAGCTCCGGCCCCTCCTCGGAGCCATCCCTGTCGAAGTCCTTTTCGCCGCGATACGCCTTGTCGGAATCGACGACCTCGATGCCCGCGCTGCCGAACGCGTTGAACAGATCGTCGAGATCTTCCGATGAGGTGATCTCGGACGGAAGCATCTCGTTCACCTCGTCGTAGAGGAGGTATCCCTTCTCCTTGCCGACCTGAATCAGCTGGCGTACTTCGTCGTAACGTTCTTCAATCGACAGGGCCATATTCCTCCGAGTGCGCCGGGCCCGCTTCGCGGGACCTTCTATACGAGGGCTTCAATCCGCTGTATCACGTCGTACTTACGAACGAGCAGTTCCTGGAGTTTCTCCCCGTTGCCCACGCCGACTTCCTGCAGCCGATCGATCTCGCGCTGAATCGCCGCGCGCTCCCGCTCCCAGCGAAGGCGCTTGAGAATTCGCGCGCAATCGTGCGCGTCATGCACATGCGCTTCGCCCTCACTCGCGATGGCGGTCACGAGCTGGGCATCCTCCATGGTTAGACGCTCGAAAAGCGCGGCTGGTGAGAACCCCTTATCTTCGTTCAGTTTTCGGGCGAGATCCAGTACGGCCCGCGAATAAACACCGTCAAAATCCGGGCCATCGAGCGTCTCCAGGGCGGCAAGAGCGTCCTCGGACCGGTGAATCAGCAGCCAAATGAGTCCTTTTTCCGCCTTGGTAACCTGACCAAAGCTCGGCACTTCACGCTTTGGCAATGCCGGCTGCTTTTGCACGACGGCTTTCCGGATTTCGGCGCGCACGACTTCGTCGGTGACCCGCGCTTTGAACGCCAGGCGGTCCGCGAACCGGTCGCGCATCGCAGGGTCCGGAATCCGGCCGGCCACCGGCAGCATGTCGCCCAGAAACTTCACGCGCCCCTCGTCGCTATTCAGATTGTGGCTGGCCGCCGCGCGATCGAGCAGGTATTCGAGGTATGGCGTGGAGTGTTCGAGACGCTCGGCGTAGCCCGGCGCGCCATGTTTTCGCACGAATGTATCCGGGTCATCGCCGGCCGGCAGCACGGCGACGTTCACGGCGAATCCTTCGGCGACGAGCATCTCGCACGATTTCGCGGCGGCGCCCTGGCCGGCGGCATCGGGATCGAAGCTCAGCACAACTTTGTTCGTGAAACGACGAAGCTGCTGCGCCTGCTGCGGCGTGAGAGCCGTCCCGCACGATGCGACAACACCCTGGAACCCCGCTTGATACACCTGCGCGAAATCGAAATAGCCTTCGACAAGAACGGCGAACTTTCGTTGCCGGATGGCGTTCTTGCTCAAATTCAATCCGTACAGCGTGCGTCCTTTGGAATAGATGGGGGTCTCGGGAGAGTTCAGATATTTCGGCTGTTGATCGGAGTCAACCGCGCGGCCACCGAATGCAATCACCGAGCCCGTGTCGCGGCTGATGGGAATCATCAGACGATTTCGAAAACGATCAACGATCGAGCCGTCCTCGCGTTGCACGATCAAGCCGGCGCGCAGCAGCGCCGCCTGCGAGTAGCCCTCCTTGAGAAGCGCGTCTTTCAGAGCGGTACGGCCGTTCGGCGCATAGCCAAGAGCAAGCGCCTGGCTCGTCGCATCGGTGATGCCGCGCGATTCGATCTGCCGTCGAATGCGAGCACCGGCGTTGCTGGCGAGCTGCTGCCGGAACCACGCGGCCGCGGATTCGTGCACCTTCAGAAGCGTTTCCCGCTCCGCGGCGTTGGCTCGCTGCTCGTCGCTTTCCTCCATTTCCGGAAGCGTGACGCCGAAGCGCTGCGCGAGCAGCTTCACCGAATCGGCAAACCCGATTTTTTCGTGCAGCTCGAGGAACTTGAACACGTCGCCGCCGACGCCGCACCCGAAGCAATGAAAGAACCCTTTGTCGCGGTTGACATGAAACGACGGCGTCTTCTCGCCGTGAAACGGGCAGAGACCCTTGTACGTCGCGCCGGTCTTCTTCAGCGAGACGTAATCCTGGATGACGACGACGATGTCCGCCTGATTCTTCAGGTCGTCAATGAATCGCTGCGGAAAGAGGCCCACTCAGTCTTTCAGTTCGACGATAGTTGCGCCGCCGCCACCCTCGTTCTGCGGAGCGAGCTTGAAACCGGCGACGAGCGGATGATCTTTGAGAAACGCGGCGATGGCGCGCCGGAGCTGTCCGGTGCCGTGGCCGTGAACGATGCGGATCGTATGCTGATCCGTCACGGTTGTTTCATCCAAAAATTTTTCGAGGCGCGAAATCGCTTCGTCGACTGTTTGACCAATCACGTTCAATTCTGAGAGAGACCCCTCGCGAGGCTGCAGGTCGACATTCACCTTCACGGTCGGCTGTGCGGGCGTTCCCCCAATTGCACGAAGGTCCTTCACTTTCGCGCGCATGCGTTTGCCGCGGACATCTACTTCCGCCTGATTGCCGCGCAATCCGACAATCGTTCCTTCGAGACCGAGCCCGGCAACGATGACGCGCGAGCCGGGCTCGAGTTCGCCTGGAGAGGCGTGATGGGCTTGAGAGTCGGGAAAGGAAGAACCCTCAGACCCTTCCCGCCCTTCATGCGTATCCCGCCCGCCGCGCGCGACACCGTCCACGATTTGATCGACGGTCGCGCGAGCCTGTGACCGCGCCGCGCCGGTCTCGCCGGTATTCACCAGTCGAGGCGCTCGCGTCTTCAGTTCATCGATGACTTCATCGATGCGGCGGCGAGCATCCCGGAGCTGCTCATCGAGCTTCGTGTCGAGTCGCCGGCGGAACGTCTCCTCGCGCTCGCGAATCGAGTCCTCGCGGCCGCGCAGCTTCTTTTCTGACTCGGCGATCGCCGCGCGCTCTCGCCAGATCTCGCGTCGCTGCTGCTCGAGCGCTCGCAGGTCCTTGTCGACGCGCGCGAGGTGATCGGCAAGCTGCTTCTGCTCCTCGGTCAGGTTGTCGCGAGCCGCGGCGATCACCGATGGCGGCATGCCGAGACGCGCGGCGATTTCGATGGCGAGGCTTCGGCCGGGCGACCCGTAAATCAGCTTATAGGTCGGCGCAAACGACTCCGGATCGAAGCCGAACGCGGCGCTCGTCACCCCTTCCGTTGTCGAGGCATACGACTTCAGCGCGTCGTAGTGCGTCGTTGCAATGAGGTGCGCACCCCTTTTACGGAAGTTGTCGATGATGGCAATGCCGAGGGCACCACCTTCGACGGGATCCGTCCCAGCGCCAACTTCGTCGAGCAGCACCAGCGCCGGCAGGTCCAGGCTGCTGTCCATCGACACGACGTTGGTGATGTGTGCGGAGAAGGTGCTGAGACTCGCGGAGATGGACTGCTCGTCGCCGATATCGGCGAAGACGCATTGAAACACCGGCAGACGCGAGCCATGTTCCGCGGGCACATGCAATCCGGCCTGTGCCATCAGGGCAAGCAACCCCGCCGTTTTCAGCGCAACCGTCTTACCGCCGGTGTTCGGACCGGTGATGACGATGACTCGAGTGGGCGAGATCATCACGATGTCGACGGGAACGACATGGGGTCGGGACTCATTACGGGAATCGAAATGTTGATCAGGCGTGCTGTTGTA
>Ga0310811_10005423_pt1 | contig 16132 bp, 16 predicted proteins | sample YCmetagenome_FD_207642 | JGI IMG/M metagenome (GOLD analysis project Ga0310811, IMG submission 207642) | Soil microbial communities from experimental microcosm in Duke University, North Carolina, United States - YC | ecosystem: Engineered > Artificial ecosystem > Soil microcosm > Unclassified ...
CAAGTCCCGGCACGGAAAAATACGCAGCCGCGAACGCCAGCGTCAGCGGTGGAGCCATCCTCGCAAACGACGATGCCGCCACCGGTGGCAAGTGCGTGCAAAACCTGCATCCCACCGGCTCTAGTTTGCAGTTCAATGATGTCAACGGCGGTGCCAGCGGCGGCCGCGCCACCATCACCATTCACTACGCTGCCGAGGATAATGCAAAGCTCCGGTTGAGCGTAAATGACGTGGATTATTCATTCGTCAACACACGCTCCACCGATGCTTGGGATAATTACACCGGCCAGTCGTATCTCACCGTGCCGTTAAAACCCGGCAAAACCAACGTCATCCGGCTCACTGGTGGCAACGGTGGTGTGAACGTGGATTACATCACGGTCAGCCCCTTGCCCTGACCAAAGGGTTGAATGGTCTGGCGCGATTAAATTCCAGTCCGCCACAGCCGTTTGAATTTTTCCCGGAAATCGGATGCCTTGAGTCCTCATCCGGCTTCTGCTTCACTCGGCTCATGCACCGGAAGTTATTAAAATCCATGACGTGGATGGCGCTTGCTTTCGCTGTCTCTCTTTCCGCCGAGACTTTTGAAGTGGCGCAACGCAATCCCCAGGCCAGCGACGATGGCAACGGCAGCCGGGAACATCCGTGGGAAACCATCTCCAAGGCCGCTGAAAAAGTTGAGCCGGGCGACACGGTGATCATTCGCGACGGCATTTATCGCGAGGCGGTAGTTATCAAAACCAGCGGCACAGCGCAGTCGCCGATTATCTTTGAAGCTGCACCTGGCGCGCATGTGATGCTCACCGGAGCCGACCATCTGACCGGCTGGCAGCAAATTCCCGGCGAACGGCCAGTTTACCAAGTTCCCTGGACGCACCGGTTTGTTGGCTGGTCTAAAAACATGGCGCATCCAGATGACAAATATCACCGGCTCATCGGTCGTTGCGAGCAGGTGGCGGTGGATGGCTATCTGCTCCGCCAGGTGCTGATGGCGGATCAACTGGCGCCCGGCGCTTTCTTTGCGGACACATCCAACCAGGTGCTTCAAGTCTGGGATGCCGGCGGACGGGATCTGAACAAGGTGTATGTCGAGGCGTCGGTCCGGCCGGAAATTTTCCGGGTGGAAGGCGATCATGTCCAGTTGCGCGGACTGCACTTTCGCTTTGCCGCCAACATGGCGCAGCACGGGGCCGTGGTTCTCGCCGGAAGCCACGACACATTGGAAGATTGCACCTTGGAAGAAATGAACAGCAGTGGCGCGACCTTTTCTGGCGAACAAGAAGTCGTGCGCCGGTGTGTTTTTCGCGACAACGGTCAGCTAGGATTTGGTGCCAGCGGCGCGCACGATTTGCTGTTCACAGAATGCCTCGTCGAAAATAACAACACCAAGGGCTTCAGTCGCGGCTGGGAAGCTGGCGGCAACAAGCTTGTGCTGTGCCGGGGTGCTGTTCTGGAACGCAGCCGGTTCGTGCGCAATCGTGGCAACGGCATCTGGTTTGATATCGGGAATGAGCAATGCGTCGTGCGTCAATGCCTCATCGCCGAAAATGAGGACAGCGGAATTTTCAACGAGATTTCTTACGGACTGCACGCGCAGGACAACGTGATCATCGGCAATGGATTCGCCGAAACGGACGGTGCTTGGGGCGCGCAAGCCGGGATTTCACTGTCCAGCAGCCCGGAGAGTTTGATTGAGCGAAATCTGATTCTTGGTAACCGGGAGGGTTTGGACTTTCGCGAGCAGACCCGCACCACTCCTCGAATTGGTGCCAAAGAAGAGGTGGCGGTTTGGAATCACGATGAGACCATCAGCCGAAACATCATCGCGTTCAACCGTGATGCCCAGGTTTGGGGCTGGTTCGACATGAAGGACGGACGTGAATGGCCGGCCAAAACCAACGAACTACAGACGGCTCAAGCCGGTGACGCGTCCAAGCCTGCCGATATTGCTAGCCCTTACACCGCCAAAACGGGTGATGGGCAGCCGGATAATCTTACTCTTGAAAAGTTGCACCTGAGCTTTTCGGATAATGATTACTTCGCTGGAACCGAAGAGAGCTGGTTCAAATGGGGCGTCAGTTGGGCGCGACATAAAAGCTATGCAAGCCTCGCTGATTTCCAAAGCGCCCTTGGCATGGATAAAGGCAGCCGCGCAATAAATCCGGCTTTCGCCAACCTGAACGCCTTGGATTTCCGCCTCAAGTCCGACGCAATGGCGATTTTGAAACCGTGTTATCCCCAGCAGCCGGTGCCTGGAACGATCTTGGGCGTTCAGCCGTAATGCTTCGAGGAAATTTCCAAAGTTATTATTCCAGTGAGCCTGCCCTCGATTCAAGGCAGGCTCACTAAATTTCCAATCAGCGGAAGCCGCCCGAAATGTAGAGCGTTTCGCCGGTGATCCAGGACGAATCCGCCGAGGCGAGGAAGACGACGGCTGGCGCAATATCCTGCGGTTGGCCGAGCCGGCCGAGCGGCGTGGCGGCCTTGGTCGCCTTTTGGAAATCGCTGCCTTCAATCCCCGCCGCGTGCGTGCCTTCCGTTTCCACCATGCCGGGATTCACCGAATTGACGCGGATGTTGCGTCCGCCGAGTTCCTTGGCCAGCGAGCGCGTCACGGCATCCACCGCGCCTTTGGTTGCGCTGTAAACCGCGCCGCCGGGAATCCCGAACGTGCTGACGATGGAACTGGTGTTGATGACGCTGCCGCCCGCCGGCCCAAAATATTTGAGCGCTTCCTGCGTGGTGAGAATCAATCCGAGCACATTCAAATTAAATTGTTTGTGAAAATGATCCTCCGTGATCTCGTGCAACGGAGCCATGTCATAAATGCCCGCGTTGTTCACAAGAATATCGAGCTGGCCAAACGCCTTCTTTGTCTCGGCGAATAACTGCCCGATCTCAGATTTTTGCGCGACATTCGCCTGCACGGCCACCGCCTTGCCGCCTTGCGCGGTGATTTCGCTGACAACCTTGTCCGTGCCCGCCTTGCTGGAACTGTAATTGACGACGACCGACGCGCCTTCTGCCGCCAGATGTTTGGCGATGGCCGCGCCGATGCCTTTGGAAGCGCCTGTGACGACCGCGACCTTGCCTGCGAGTTTTTTGGTGATGTTTGTGCTCATGACGTTTTTCTTTCTGTTCTTTGGTTGTTGTTGGTTGTTTTACGGTTTTGTTACTAAAACAGTAACAATTAAAATCAAAAAATTACTTTTTAATGTCCGCAACGATCTCGGCCAGCGTAATTTTATTCAGGGTCGCTTCCATCGCCTTCTGGGTCTTAGCCAGCGCATTTTCCAAGGCCGTCTTGATGTGGCAGCTCACCGGGCAAACCTTTTGATTTGCGTAGGCGTGAATCGCAAAGGCCTTCGGCGCTTCCACCGCTTCGTAAATATCCAGCAGGGAAATCTTTTCCGGCCGCTTGACGAGCCGGCAGGTGCCTGCCTTGCCGGTGGTCGTCCCGACCAGGCCGGCTTTGGACAGCTTGGCCAGCGTGCGGCGCACAAAACTGGGGCTGGTGTTCACGCTCATCGCCAGCCGGCCCGGCCAGGATGTGAACCGCAATCGCGAATTGTGTGTTGACCGCCATAACTGTTACTACAATAGTAACAAAATAAAATCCTGCAAGAACTTTTTTGAACTAATTTTCACGACCCGGTTTTCCGGGCAATCCCTTTGCAAATTCGATTGACCCATTCTGGGTTTACTTGAATCCTAGCTTGAAATCATGAAAGCCATCCTGAAATTAGGTTTCCCCTTGATCGTCCTCCTGCTGGCGGGTTGCGTCCATGTGGATCCTGAAACCGGCAAGACCATTCCCCAGGGCAACCAGAGGAACATGTTCGCCGATGTGGAACGGCTGGCCGAGCAACTCAAGAACGGCATGACGAAATGGCAGGTCATGATTCTCCTCGGCTCCCCGGCGGAAATGAGCGAAGAGAGCAATGTCTGGGTTTACCTGCCGGAACGACCGGCCGTGCTCGTCCCGTCGCACGCATTGCGGCTGGAATTTAAGGACGGACTCCTCATCTCTCATGAGAATATCGCGATCATCCTTGGAAAAACTCTTTAACGGCGCGGCTCAGTGAAATCGTCCGGTTGTCCGGAAAATCAACTCAAATTGATGAAACTCACCGAGGGTGGCACGGTGGCCGACCAGCAAAAAAACAAAGGGCGACCCGGCTTGGGGTCGCCCTTGAAAAGCCAGTAAGCAACCGATTTATTTGCCGGATTCCGTCGGCATTTTCGCCTCATTCCAGCCATCAATACCGGCGGCCATGTGCTTGATATTGGTATACCCCAATTTTTGGGCCGCCTTGGCCGCCTGCAGATAGGCCGGACATCCGGGGTTCCCGCAATAGGCGATGATGAGCGTATTTTTATCCGCCGGCAGACTGGCCGCGAAGTCTTTTCTGATGGCGGCAAAACTCAACGCGCCCGGCACATGGCCGGCCTTGTAAGAATCGGGACTGTTGGCATCAATGATCACCGCCGATTTGGCATCAGCCGCCGCTTTAACGTCCTTGATGCTGATGTCGGCAAAATCGCCGGCGTAAACTGAGACGGTCAAAAGCGTTGCCGCCATGAGGGCAAAGAATTTTTTCATGTTCGCAGGTTGGTTGATGGTCAATCGTTGAGAGTTTTGACCGCAAGAATGGGTGGATGTTCAATTCCAACCGCGAAATACGCCAAACACGCGAACGGGAAAATTCATTTTGGAATCGTTCGTGACCACATTTCGCGCCAGCGAATGATTGATTTGGGGAAACCATATTGTGGCGGGCTTGGGAAGCCAATTTCGTGTGGTTCGCGATTCAATCGGCGGCCCTGAAATATCCCGAAGGGATTACGTCATTCAGCCCAGCGTTGCGGTTGAAAATTATTTTGGACGATGATCCAGGGTAGTCGATGAAGGCCAATCCGGCACGGATGCCCGTCCGGCTCGGATCGCCAACCTTGGGCTAAAGGATTTGAATCCTGGTGGGATTCGGGGCGCGCCAATTTTTTGTCGCGGAGCGACGGTGGAAATTAGCCCGGCACATCGTGCCGGGTTTGCCGTTCGTAAATCAAGCGTCCCGACGGGACGGTGGAATCCGGCGTCCCTTCAGGACGAATGAAATTGCGGGGCAATACCAGACACTTCGTGTCTGGCTAATTTCCGGTGTCGCTTTGCGACGAATGCGGAGCGCCGGAGGCGCGGCATATTTGTAGAACGGCACTTGCAAAAGGATGAAGCCCCGTCAGGGGCGGCATATGGGGAAGATGTCGCTCCTGACGGAGCTTGAAATTCTTGGCGATGGATTTCTCCAAAGATGACGCGCCGCCGGTGCTTGTGACGGCGGCAACCCAGTTTGGTTGCACCAGATCTGGAACGTCCGCTGAAAGTTTGTTTGTAAGAAATCCCCGCTTGCTGCTTCCTATGTCACAGAAGACTCGTGAATATTGCCGAACAACAACAACGATTCGCTGATTGGATGCGTGAGCACAGCGCGATCGTGCATCACGTCGTCAACGGCTTTGCCGCAGGTGATGACCGCAACGATCTGCTTCAGGAAGTCCTGCTGGCAGTCTGGAAATCCATCCCGTCATTTCGCGGGCAGGCCAAGCCGACCACCTATCTCTATCGTGTCAGCCACAACGCCGCCTTGTTATGGGTTCGCACGGAAAAGAATTACCGGCGGCGCGTGGAGCAATTCAGCGCGGCCACAACCGAAGGATTCGCTGCGGAAACCGATTCTCTGACCGACGAACGGCTGGCAAAGATTTACTCCGCCATCCATCGGCTAAAACCGCTGGAGCGTTCGCTGATACTCCTGTCACTGGATGGCTTGAGCTATCGCGAAATGGCGGAAGTCCTTGGGCTTTCGGAAAGCAACGTCGGGGTGAAACTCAACCGTATCAAAACTCAACTCACTCAAACATTGAAAGGAAATAAACATGAAACTGAATGAAATGCAAAACATATGGAACTCGCCGCGCAACAATCTGCCGACGGCGGAGCAACAACAATTGGCCCAGCAGTTCACCCGCCGGATAATCCGCCGCCGCCGCTTTCAAGCAATCTGGCTGACCAACACGTTTGTCTGGCTGACGCTCATCACCTTGGCCGTGATCCAGTCCATTGCCGCCGGGAAATTCAACCCCGCGCAAGAGTGGGCCATGATCCCGCTGGTGCTCCTGCCGTGGGCGTTTGCCATCCACTTCCTGCGGCGGTTTCTGAAACCGGCTGTGCCGGTTGCGCGCGGCGAAGTGTCGGTGGCCGACTCTTTCCAGATGGCGCTCGATTCAAATCGAACCGAGCAATCACATCTGAAACTAGTTGGCGCATTGTTCGCCATTATGATTCCCTTCCTGGCGTTGGCAGTGCAACAACTTCACGCCGTCGGCAAGGCGTCGTCGAGAGAGATGATTTGTATGGCGATCTTTTTTGGCGGGGTTCTGCTGATTGGTGGTGCTGGCATTGCGGCGCGCTATTTTGGACGAGTGCTGCCGCAGCAGCGGAAACTCAATGAGATGCTAGCTGAAATGTCCGGCCAAGCGTAGCATCGGGATTAGCTAGCGCTCTGAATCTGCGCGTCTTATTGAAACGGAAAACAGCCCACGGCTCACGCCGTGGGCTGTCTTTTCTGGTCGTCGTTGACGGCTATTTCTTCTTTCCATGCACCTTCGCCGCGACTTTCAAGCGCAGGCCGTTCAGGCGGATGAAGCCGGTGGCGTCGTCCTGGTTGTAGGCTTTGGTCGGGTCGGCTTCCATCGTGGCGATGTGCGGGTTGTAGAGGCTGACCTTGGATTTGCGGCCGCTGACCATGATGTTGCCCTTGTAAAGTTTCACGCGCACGGTGCCGGTGACGTTCTTCTGCGATTCCTCGACGTAGGCCTGGAGCGCGAGGCGTTCGGGCGCATACCAGAAACCGTTATAGACGAGTTCGGCATACTTCGGGATGAGCGCGTCGCGCTGGTGCATGACTTCGCGGTCCATGGTGAGGCTTTCCATCTGGCGATGGGCGAAAAGCAAAATCGCGCCGCCGGGGGTTTCATACACACCGCGCGATTTCATGCCGACGAAGCGGTTTTCCACCATGTCCACGCGGCCGACGCCGTGTTTGCCGCCGATCTTGTTGAGCGTCTTCATCACGCCAAGCGGATTCAATTTCTTGCCGTTCACCGCGACGCAATCGCCCTTCACGAAATCGAGTTCGACGAATTCCGGTTTGTTCGGCGCGTCTTCGGGCAAACAGGAGAGCGTGGTGAAATACTGGCGGTTCTTCAGGTCGTAGCTGTCATACCACGGATCTTCGAGAATGCCGGCTTCGTAGGAGATGTGCAGGAGGTTGCGGTCCATCGAATACGGTTTCTTGGCGCTCGCCTGCACGGGAATCTTGTGCTTGGCGCAGTAATCAATCATTTCCTGACGGCCGGGAAACTCGTTGCGATAGCGTTCGTCACGCCACGGGGCGATGACTTGCAAGTCCGGCGCGAGCGCGGCGGCAGTGAGTTCAAAACGGACCTGATCGTTGCCCTTGCCGGTCGCGCCGTGGGCGATGGCGTCAGCCTTTTCCTTCTTCGCGATTTCCACCATGCGCTTGGCAATGAGCGGGCGCGCGATGCTGGTGCCGAGGAAGTATTGACCTTCGTAAATCGCGCCGGCGCGGAGCATGGGGAAAATGAAGTCGCGCGCGAATTCCTCCTGCAAGTCATCAATGTAAATTTTGGACGCGCCGGTCTTGATGGCCTTCTTTTCGAGGCCGTGCAGTTCCTCCTCCTGGCCGATGTCGGCGCAGAAGCCGATCATCTCGGCGTTGTATTTTTCCTTGATCCAGGACATCAGCACCGAGGTGTCGAGCCCGCCAGAATAAGCTAAAACGATTTTCATGTGACGCATATTAAACTGCGAAGCTGCCCGGAACGCAAAGTGGAAATGAAACCGGTCAATTCCCTGAATTCTTGGGGTTCAGCCTTGATGAATTTATCCTTCTGGCCGCGTATGATCATGGGCCACCTTGTTTGTGCAGCCACATAATTACGGTTGAAACCTCGACGTCTTCAGCAAAATTCACGTCTTCAACCTTGCTGGAACGGCCAATTGCGTTAGCATTAAAAAGCTTAAGCATGTTTTAACGATGAGCCGGCTGAAGAATTTCTCCCGCAACCTCGCCACCAGCTATCTCCAGTTGGGGGTTAATGTCATATATTCACTGGTTTCGGTTCCCCTCATTCTGCACTGGTTGCCCAAGACAGAGTTTGGATTATGGGTCTTGTTGGTGCAGATCATGGGCTACATGGCGCTGGTGGATTTGGGCATGACCGCCGCCGTATCGCGCTTGCTCGTGGATCACAAGGATGAACGCGCCAATGGTAACTATGGTTCGCTGCTCCAAACCGCCGCGTTGGTGAGTCTGGCGCAGGCGGCGATTATTTTCCTGCTGGTCATGCTGGCTGCGCCGCTGCTGGCCGGGCTGATGAAAATTCCTGCTGAACATGAAAAAGTATTCATCTTGTTATTGCGAATGCAGGGAATTATTACCGCTTTCAATTTTTTATTTCGCCCGTTCAGCTTGATGCTCTACGCGCATCAGCGCATGGATGTTCAGGCTTGTAACGACATGTTAAATCTTTTGGGATCGCTCGGACTTTTGGTGTTGTTTTTGACGCGCGGCGGCGGCATCTCCGCCTTCATTTATGCCAATGCCATCATGGCCGTATGCAGCCCGTTTTTTTTATTCTGGAATTGCCGCCGGCTGGGATTTTTACCACGGGCTGGAGAATGGGGGAGAATTTCCCGGCAAATTTTCCGCGAAGCCTTGAACTACGGCACCAGCGTGTTTTTTTTCAATCTTGGTTCGCAAATGTTAATGGCCAGCCAGACTATAGTTGTTTCCCGTGCGCTGGGTTTTGAATCTGCCGCCGTCTGGTCCATTGGCAGCAAGATGTTTAATTTGGCCGTGCCTTTGGTATGCCGCCCCAATGGCGCGGCCTTGCCAGGCTTGTATGAAATGCAAGCACGCGGCGAATTGGAGCGGCTAAAAAAACGGTTCCAGTCCGTTGTCTTGCTGACCGCCAGCCTCGGCGCTTTTTTGGGCGTGTCGCTGGCTCTTTGCAATAGTCTGTTTGTAACCGTCTGGACGGCGGGAAAAATCAACTGGTTACCGTTGAATGACGTTCTATTGGGCATTTGGCTGCTGGTTATTTCCCTGACAACAACGCATCTCTGCTTCGTCAATGTGACCAAGCAAATCGGCGGAATGCGTTACATTTTGTTTGCTGAAGGCTGCACATTCATCGTGCTTGCATCTTGGATCGGTTGCCGTTGGGGAACTTCAGGAATGATTCTCACGTCCATTCTTTGCTGTCTTGCTTTTTCTTATCAATACAGTTTGCGCCGCAGTTGCGGATTTTTTCAATGCCGCTGGCGCGAGCTGGCGCTGGACTGGGTGCGCCCCTGCCTGAACCTTGCGGCCGTCTATTCCGGATTGGCCATCATCGTATGGTTTGCCACCAATGGATTACCGGTGACGTGGCGGCTGGCCATTCATGGAGTGGTGGCCGGAGTCATCGGCGGCGCGCTCTTTCTTCGCCTGGGTTTTCCACGCGAAATGCTTCGCGAAGCCAGCGGACGATTGCCGAGTTCCATGATATGGTTGGCGCAATTCATCGCCCCCTAAGATGACTATGAATGACCAAAACCTTCACGCAAAAATCAAGGCGTCATGGGAAAATCCCGAACATACCCGGCTTCGCATCACGCCGCGTTATGCGGACACTGAATATCCCGTTTTTACGGATTTGAATGAATTCATAAAGCAGAATGGTTCTCAAGAAAGGCTGACCATTTTGGATTTCGGCGCGGGAAATTCACCCTACAAGCCGCATTTTCCCCATGCTGATTATCGGACGGCTGACATATTGGACGGCCCTGGACTAACTTATCACATCGGCGCAAACGGACAGATTCATGAACGTGACGAGGTGTTTGATCTCATCTTATCCACCCAAGTATTGGAACACGTCCGCGATGTTCCCGCCTATCTGGCCGAAGCACATCGACTGTTAAAAAAAGGTGGAAAATTATTGCTGACCACGCATGGCATTTGGGAGGAGCATGGCGTGCCGCATGACTTTCAACGTTGGACGGAAGAAGGCATGAAACGCGATTTGACGGCGGCCAATTTTCATGAAATAGAAGTTTTCAAACTCACTTCCGGTTTTCGCGCTACGCTGTTTATTTTTATCAAAGGATTATTCATCGCTATGCCCCCGCGCCCCCTTTTGGCACGATTTTTTTTTAAAGCTTTTCGTTTCACCATCAGCCGGCTTTTCCCATTTTTTTATCGCGTCTCCGACCGATATTGGCCGGAAGAAAAAATAACTCGCGCCGGCCAATCTGATTTTAATCCGGCCAGCTACATCATCATCGCCGCGCTGGCGACCAAGTCGTTCCATGAAAATTGACTACGACCACTCTCAAAATACACATGAGCTGCCGGGACCGCGCGCCGCTTTCGGCGCGATTTTCAACGGCTCGCGGCCGCGTAGCCTGCTAGATGTTGGCTGCGGCACCGGAACATGGCTGAAAGTCGCACAGGAGTTCGGCGTCACGGATATTCTCGGTGTGGACGGCGTGCCACTTCCGCCCGAATCGTTTCTGGTCGCGCCAGCTTTTTTCAGCCGGCAGGATTTAACCCGTTCGTGGAACCTCGGACGCCGCTTTGACGTGACACTCTGCCTGGAAGTCGCTGAGCATTTGGATGAAGCTTGCGCACCGGCATTGATAGACGCGCTCACGGCGCATTCGGAGCACATTGTGTTCAGCGCGGCATGCCCTGGACAAACCGGTCAGCATCATATCAATTGCCAATGGCCGGCCTATTGGCAAAAGATTTTCAACGAGCGTGGCTATGTCTGCTCCGATGAAGCGCGCTGGAAACTTTGGCTGGACGATCGTATCGAACCGTGGTATCGCCAAAATGTATTCGTCGCCCATCATAACGTGCAACACGCCGGACATGAGCCACGTCTTTTGCCGGTGATTCATCCTGCCATGCATGCCTTGATGGCCGACGCATTTTTCAGCCAAAGACTGCAAGCCATCGAACAAGGTTGGTTGCCGTATAAATGGTATCTCCGTTGTCCTTTCGTGGCCTTAACACAAAAAATTGTAAAAAAGTTTAAATGATTCCACCGTGAATTGCTCCGCCATACTTTGCACCCACAATCCGCGTGAAGATTTTTTACGGCGCGCGCTGGATGCTTTGCGCGCCCAAACCCTGCCCTTGACGCAGTGGGAATTGCTGCTGATTGACAATGCTTCGGAGGTGCCACTTGCCGGACGCATTGATCTTTCCTGGCATCCGCACGCGCGTCATGTGCGCGAGGAAAACCTTGGCCTCACCCCCGCGCGTCTCTGCGGCATCTGTAATTCCACTGCGGACATTTTGGTTTTTGTGGACGATGACACCGTGCTTGCGCCCGATTATTTGGAACAGGCGCTCGCTGTGGGCAAAGATTGGCCGTTCATCGGAGCGTGGGGCGGCAATGTAACTCCTGAATACGAAAAGCCGCTGCCAGCGTGGGTGGGTTCACAAGTCTGGCGGCTTACTGTCGTGGAAGTCAAAGAAGATGTTTGGAGCAATTTGCGTGAAAGCTTCATCACACTTCCCTGCGGCGCGGGTTTGTGTTTCCGGAGATCGGTGGGCGAAGCGTATTGGAAACGCTGTCAAACGCAGACGCAGGCCGCGCGCTTTGACCGGCAGGGCAAAACATTGACCGGTTATGGCGACATGGATTTGTGCCACAGCGCTTTTGACCTTGGATTAGGTGCGGGCAAATCCGTCCGACTGCGTCTTACGCATTTGATTCCCGCCGCGCGCCTGACATTGGATTATTTCGTCCGCCATGCGGAAGGTGATGCGGCTTCTTTAATGTTGTTTCGTGCCAGCCGCGGATTGCCCATCAATCCGCCGCCGCCATTTGCCTGGCTAAACTCTTTGCGTTGGTTCATTCATCGGCGAGTCCATCGCGTGCCTCTTGAACAATATGAAATCGCCCGGGCACATCGCCGTGGCTTGGAAAAAGGTTGGGAGATTATTACCAGATGTCAGAAGGAAGATATGGAAGATCATCTCATAAAATAGTTCTGGTCCATGAACTAATGGACTTAAATAAAATGGACAATGAGGCAGTTTAGTATTTTCCTCGGAGAATGTTTGTTCATGACAGACCACTCACTTAAACCAATGATTTCATTTGAGGAGCAACAATGGCGGAAAAACTTTATGTCATTGTTAAAACGCCACGTGCAGGCACTCTGGTATGTGCTGGCAGTCGTCATTCCAATCCTCCTCCGCACCGGACGGCGGCCGGTGATTTTTTCCAAATACAGCGGCATCGGCGACATCATCTGCACTTTTCCTGCCGCTTTGGAATTGAAGAAAAAACATTCAGGAGCCGTCTGCATTTACAATTGTCATCCTGATTTCGCGTGTCTGCCCCGATTGGCGGGCGTTACTGATCGGGTCACTAGTTCGCCGGCCATCGGACTGGTCGGTTATTGGTATCGCTTTCTGCTGGCGGAGTTTTATCTCTTTGCCTCGGATGATGACAATCCCAACGCAATTCCCTCTGCGGTTTATATCAAAGATTTTGGCCGCTCTTTCAACCTGACATTGACCGACGCTCATCCGGCTTTGCATCATGATCCAGTGGTGATTGGTCAGGTAAAGCTATTGCTGGAGAAACATGGGCTAACCACAAGTCCTCTGATTTTGATTCATATCGGCCCAAGCTGGCCGGTCCGGGAATGGCCGCGCGAATCATGGGCAGCTTTGGTGGCAGAACTGAAACGAAACGGATTTGCCGCCATCGTCCAGATCGGCTCCCGCAATCATCTGGCGATGGGCACTGTGGCCGGTAATTCCATTCCCGACGTATTTTCTCTGGTGGATCAACTGACTCTGGAAGAATCGGCAGCGCTTATTGCCCAAGGCGGCCTGTTCATTGGCATTGATTCAGGACTGTTGCACGTTGCCGCAGCGACAGGCACCCCGGCAGTGGGAATATGGGGGCCGACTTCACCGCAATTTCGTTTCTCAGCCGCCAACCGCCGATCATTTGTCACCAGCACTGTGGAATGCCAGGGCTGCCATCATCGGAATCCGCGCTTGCATTGGATTTCTGGCTGCCCGTTTGACATTCGCTGCATGAAAGCCATTCCCGTGGCCGAAGTCTTGTCGGCCTGTTTGATGCGATTGAAATCCGGTGAACCGAGGTGATGACAGTAAAATCTCAAACCAACCCATGCTTGAGCCTTGCCTGGCAGCGAGGCGCGCAGCAAAATCTCAAAATAATTTGAAATTTTCCGGCCTCATCCAACGACTTCGACCACTGGCCCACAAACTGGCCGGGCGGCTGCCGCTTTGTCCGTGGCCCTCGGTGCTTTCCACCTTGAATCCCCGGCTGCTGGGCGTCATGCCACCCGCATTGGACATTCAAGAGATAACCACGGACGGCGCTTTCAAAAAACTTCGTTTCGGTGGCCGGCATGAAGCCTGGTTTCCCGCCAACGTCGCCATCACACCGGATATGTGGGGTGAATACCTTTGCGTGTTTTGGGATCACCCCAAAAACGCCCACTACTACCTGCGCCATACGCCCGTTAAAACTGGTGACGTCTGCGTGGACTGCGGAGCGTGCGAAGGATTTTTCGTATTTCAAGCCTTGGAAGCGGGTGCCGCCAAAGTTATCTGCGTGGAAGCAGGAAAAGTCATGGCAGAATGCCTGGCCCGCACCTTTGAAAAAGAAATCGCTGCTGGTCGCGTGATTATCCAGCACGCCGCATTGGGCGCGTTAAACGGCACCACCCGCTTTAATTTCGACAGCTTGAATCCTTTTGGCGGCAGTTTGAATTCGCTTTCGGATGATGGCGAAATCGTTCCAGTGCGAACGATGGAGCGGTTGCTGGCTGAACTGCATATCCCCCGGATTGACTTTCTCAAAATGGACATTGAAGGAGCCGAGATTCAAGCGGTCGAAGGGGCACTACCCGTGCTGCGCCGCGATCATCCCCGGCTGGCCATCACCACTTATCATCGCCCTTTTGACTATGCGGCACTGCGAGCATTGGCCATTTCGACAGGGTATTGCCGAATTAAATCCACAGGATTGACGGAGCGAGGCGACGGTATTTATCGCCCAATGATGTTGCACGCTTGAAACTGGATCAACGACAAAATATCAATTTCCCCGTCTGCCATATCAACCAGCTCATTGTTTCCACGCTTTGCCAGCGCAATTGAGGCGCACAAACAGTTAAAAACCACCACCATTCCCGCCACGAGCGGTCACGCGATGCCGCCAGCAAAAGCGCATTTGCCCGGATGGCTTCCGCCTCGTTGAGGTTCATGAATTTCTGGCAGTGCCGGATGCCAATTTTCCGGGCCAAGTCCCGCTGGACCTCCAAGTTCTTTTGGGAAACCGACTGGTTATGAAGACGAAATCGAACGAGCTTGTCCGGCAGGGCGACAAATTCACCCTGTTCCAACAACCGTCCCCAGAGGGAAAAATCCTCTGCATGACGTTCTTCCGGAAGATAACCGCCCACGGCCAGCGCCGTCGCCTTCTTGAATAACACCGTGCTGTGAACAATCGGGCATTGGTGACAAAGCCGGAGCGCGGTGAAGCTGCGCGAACGGGGAAACCGCGCCGCGCCGACCAGGGTGCTACCATCGCCAAAATAAGCGGCCGCCGTGTGGCAAAGCACCGCCTGAGGGTTGCGGCTTACGGCCTGCCATTGCCATTCCAGCCGGCGCGGCTCGCTGATGTCATCCGCATCCAACCGCGCAATCCAAGCGGCTCTGGCTTGGGACAGCCCATGATTCAGTGCCACGACAATGCCGGCATGATCCAGCCGCAACACCCGCAGACGCGGATCTGAGTAACTGCGGAGAATTTCCGGTGTCCGATCCGTGCTGCCATCATCAACCACCAGCAGTTCAAAATTGGTGAAAGTCTGCGCCAATACGCTGTTCACGGCGGCGGCAATAAAATCCGCCCCGTTCCAAACAGGCATCAAAACAGAAATCTGCGGTGATTGCACCGTCGTATTATCCAACCAATGCCAGCCATGAAAAGACTAATCATGCTTAATTGGCAGCTCTGCTTGAATTTGGTCGGAGCTTTGTCATTAAAAATCATCTGAAGTAAAAACCACCGCATTGCGGGTGTCGAAGCTTGTCAGTCGTTGGAGAGATGTCTAACGTTAGGGCTGGCTAGATCACCGTTGAAACATCGCATATCCTATGGAAATTGAAGGTCAATTGAATGCCTCTGAACGCGCTTTCATTACGAAAGCCATTCTTGAAGCGCCGGTAAAACCTGAAGTTGTGCTTGAAGTTGGCACCTGGCTGGGCGGTGGCAGCACGTTGCATATTTTGCGTGCCTTGCAGGCTAATGGCACCGGCCATTTGTGGGGCGTGGAAGCTTTCAAGGATATTTATGAGAAAATGATCGCAAATATCCGCTTGGGCGCGCCGGAAGCGGTGGAGCGATTTACGCCCATTTTTGGATTTTCCACAGAAGTGCTGCCAGCTTGGTTGCAAAGTCTCCCAACGGGGAAGGCCATTGACGTGGTTTTTCTGGATGGTGGCGACAATCCCATGGAGCAGATCGAAGAATTTAAGCTGCTGGCAAATCACCTCAAAGTGGGTGGCGTTCTCATGGCGCATGATGCCCGGACGCGCAAGGGAAAATGGCTGGCACCTTATCTGGCCGAGCTGGACAATTGGGAAACTCAAGTTTTTGACTTCAGCAATTACGGCCTGCTCCATGCACGCAAACTTGGGCCGGAACCATCCGCAGCCAGTCTTGCCGCCGCCGAACAAAAACTGAAGCGGATGCGACTGAATCCGATTGAACTTGTTGGCAGATATACACCCCGTTGGCTGTGCGGGCTGATTCTTCGATCACTGCCCAAAAACTTGAACCGAAAGCTGACCATTGGTAAAGTTTGAGTTAACCAAACTACCTGAAGCATGCCAGCCTTGAAAACACGAGATTCATTGCCGATAAATTGGGGATTATTCAGATGACAAATATCCTGGATAGGATGCACCAATTTATGCACTCGGCGGACGGCAAAAAC
>Ga0310811_10005424_pt1 | contig 16127 bp, 12 predicted proteins | sample YCmetagenome_FD_207642 | JGI IMG/M metagenome (GOLD analysis project Ga0310811, IMG submission 207642) | Soil microbial communities from experimental microcosm in Duke University, North Carolina, United States - YC | ecosystem: Engineered > Artificial ecosystem > Soil microcosm > Unclassified ...
CGCACAGGTAAAGCCGTATCCACACTCCGTAGCGCTGCCGCTCTCCTAAAGCGGGTGCGCCGCCACCCGCGGGCGGCGCCGCGCGCCGCGGCAGGGGAATCACGAAGAGACACGCAATCCCGACCTTTGATCACACGAAGGCGCAACCGCTCGAAAACCCTCACGGCTCTGGTACACGGCCGACCCCGTGACCGAGGTGACTACGCGTCGGCCAGGTGGGCGAACTCGGGGTGGTGCCAGGGAAGCCGGACCGGCTCTGCCGGGGTCTCGCCCGCGTAGAGCCGCTCCAAAAGCCCGGCCAGACCCCACGGGACGACGTTCTCCTCCGTGGTCTGAAGTTCAGCCAGTGACCACCATCGATGCCCGGTGATGAAATCGAGCTCGTAGCGATCGAGCCCCGCGCTGTCCAAAGCGAACTCCTGCACCCGCAGGAAGAAGTACGACTCCACCGAGAACCGGATCTGGCCGTCCCAGCCCGCCCTCCAGTGACCCGAGGTCGTGGCCACGACCGGGCCCAGTTCCTCTGGCTCCACCTGATAGCCGGTCTCTTCGCGCAGCTCACGCACCGCCGCCGTCGTGAGCGGCTCGCCATCGTCGATACCCCCGCCAGGGGTGAACCACGTGGCGTCCACGCTGCTGAAAAGCAGAAGCCGGTCATGATCGTCCGCTACGAGCAGGCGCGCACTCGGGCGCTGAATGAAGCCAGGCACGACAAGGACCATACGTCCTCACGCACAGCCTCAGTCGCGCCAATTGAGCATGTCGCACGACGCCGGCTCATCGGCCTCACGGCTCCCCGGCGCGGCCGGAAGCCGGAGAACGAAGCGTGCGCCGCGAGGGCTGTCCTCGATCCGGAGGGTCCCCCCGTTGTTCTCCGCGATCTGCCGGGCGATCGCCAGACCCAGCCCCGCGCCCCCGGCGTCCTTGGTGCGGGCGGCGTCCAGCCGGATGAAGCGCTGGAAGACCAGTTCGCGCTTGTCCGGATCGATGCCGGGGCCGTCGTCGATGACCTCCAGCACCGCGACGCCGTTTGCGAAGCGCTGATCGTCCCCCGACTCCCGCCGTACGTTCACGGTGATCGTGCTTTCCGCATGCCGCTGAGCGTTGTCGATGAGGTTGGTGAAGACGCGGATCAGCCGTGAACGGTCGCCCACGACAAGCACGCCAGGCTCGAGCGCCGACTCGATCTGCTTGGCCGGGCGGCGCGTCCGCAACTCGTTGGAGACAAGGATGGCAAGGTCGACGGGCTCGCGCGCGCCGGGCATCCCGGAGTCCAGGCGGGCGATGGTCAGCAGATCATGCACGATCGCCTGCAGCCGCTTGAGATCGTCCAGAACGGCCACACCCAGCTTGGGCACGCTGGTCTCCTGGGGTGCGATCAGAGCATCCTCCACCTCGGCCTGCATCGCGGCGATCGGACTGCGCAGGTCGTGGGACGCGTCGGAGACGAACTGGCGCTGCTGTAGCAACGCGGCCTCCAGCCGGCTCAGAGTGTGGTTGACGCTTTCCGCGAGAGCGTGGATCTCGTCCTGGCTGGATGGCACGGGCACCCGGCGATCAGGACAGCTGGCGTTGATCTCCTCGAGTTCCGCCTGGATGGCGCTCACCGGCCTCAGGGACGCCTTGGCGATCCGGTGGCCGAGGTAGGTGACCGCGGCGGCGAGCGCCACCGCGCTCCCTCCCACCAGCGCGGCCAGCCGCGGATCGACCCACGTGGGCGTCACTGGGGAGGCGCTGTAGATGATCCAGCTCTCACCGCTGTAGCGGGCCGATCTCGCGACCACGATGTTGCACTCCCCCATCGGGAAGACCCCGCCGCATACGACGGAGGTCGCGCTCGTCCTGCCGTCGGAGGTGAACTTCGCCATGCGCGGCTGGCCCTGTAGGGCCTTGGTGGCGGCGACGACCCGGCCCCGCGAGTCGACGACCTGCATGTTGCGGGACTGGTGGTACGCGAGGGGATAGGGGATCCGGCCCTGCTCCACCGCCGTGGCCACACGCCCGGCGTTCGCCGCGAGTTCGTCGGTGACGAAGTCCGTGGCGACCCGGTTGATGGCGATCATGAGCGTCGTGGCGAGCAGCGCAGAGAGCAGAGCCGCCACCACGCCGGTGAACAGAGTGATGCGCGTTGTGATGGACCACCGCTGTGGCGCGCTCATCTCGCAGCTCCCCCTGACCAGTGGACCACACCCGCCGGAAAGCGGCGGTTACGGGTGGCTCGATCGAGGGCTCACGACAGTGCGTCCGTATGGCAAGATCCGGCATGTTGACAGCCTGAGCGGCCGGGAGCACATGGTGAGTTCCACGGGAGTGTGGATCGTCGGCGTCATCCCCGGCGACGAGGCCGTGCCGTTGTCGGAACGATTCGCTTCCTCGGCCGGCAGACGACCTGCGATTCCGGGCCATGCCGATGATCGCGAAGTGTCCTTCACATCGCAGCCCGGTCAACCGACCTCGGCGGCCGGCCGCCTGATCGACCTGATCCTCAGCCACGGACCGATCCCGGACACCGTGCGCGATGCGCTCATGGCGCTCTATCCGGCGGAGGAGGGCCCGGGTCTGTACGTCACGGCAGTCCGCAAGGTCAGGCCGGCGGTGGCCCTGCGGTACGGACTCGGCGGCGAAGCGGCCTCATCGTCACCCGGTTGGTTCGGCGACTTCCTGCTCACCCCCGAAGAGGTTCGTCAGGTGTTGCCGCTGGCCGAGGCCGCCTTGGCGCTCACCGCGCCTCAGCGTGCCTCGGTTCTTGCGCGCATCGACGAATGGATGTCCGGGCTCGGGGAGAGTCCGGACTTCGATGTGGCCGAACTGCTCGATCGACCGCTCGGCGTCCTCCGCCACGCCTCCGAGAACGGAGCCGGGGCGGCCGGGCTGACCGCCTGGTACTAAGCGGGCCGCACCCCAAAAGCCACACTGCAAGGCCGTACGGCAAGGCCCCTGCAAAAGCCATACCGCCAAGCCACACCGCAGGGCCGTACCCCAAGCCGCCCGCAAAAGCCGCACCGCAAAGCCGCACCGCAGAAGGCAGGTGGCCGACATTTCTTGTCGCCTGCATGGCGCCGTCAGTGGTGCGGACGCATAGTGGTGCTCGGCGGAGCGACCGACTGTCGCCGCATTCGAATTCCTCGGCTGGGAGGAAAGCAATGCCGCAGATGCTCTACTACCCCGGCATGACGCCGCCGGAGTCTGCGTTGTTCCAGGCCGTTCTCTACTGGGATTCGGTGGCGAGCATCGCACCCCACGAATGGCGCCGGTATGCGGAGCGGACCGAACGCAGCAGGACGCTGTTACGGCTGGCGGAGTCCGGGCTGTATGAGCCGATCTCGCTGTGGGGATACCCGAGTGCACTCCACTCCACATTCGAAACGGAACTCGACCGCCTGCTGAAGCACGTGTCGCGCGAAGATCTGGTGCCGCCGGAGGAGGATCCAGCGGCCGATGCCGTCAGCAACTGGTATTCGGTGAGCAGGTTCCCCCCGGCCTGGACCCGGCTACTGCTCGAAGAAGGGCTGGCACGGGCACGATCCGCGGATGACCAGGTGACCGAAGTGTGGGTCGATACGAAGCTTCGTCACATGATCTTCGCGGTCGCCGCCGACCATCTCGTACGCGCCGCCGCGGGAAAGGGCGCCACCGGACCGACGCGGTCCACCTACACCACCGACAAAGAGTTCTTCTGGGCCGTGAACGCACCATCCGCGAATGAGGGCGCGGGCCCCTGCCTGGAAGTGGACTTGGGCGACCTGCTCCCCATGCCCGCTCCGGGCACCGACCTCGAGAAGGTGATCGCCTTTCGAACGCGCTACGACGACGAACGACGCCGCGTGATGCACGAACTTCGGAGGATGCAGTTCAACCTCGCGCGGTATTACGGCGAGAATCCGCACGAGGTCATGGAGGGAATGCGCCTGGAGTTGCGAGACGCGATCGGCGACCTCGACAAAGCGGCCAAGGCAAGCAAGATGACGTGGGTGCGTAGCGGCGTTTTCGCGTTCGTGGCCGTGACGGCCGGGGCGGCGGCAACGGTTCTGCCCATGTCTGAGCCGTTCTCCTGGCCACTCGGTCTCCAGGTCGCGTCGTGGGCGGCGCTGTCGATGGCCGGGAACGCAACGATCAACCTCGCCACGAACAAGATCGCTGCTACGCGCGCAGGTGACGAGGTCTACCGCTACCTCCAGCGCACCCGGGACGACTTTCCACACGCCTGACCGTGTGGCGTCGGCCGGATTCACCTGGCGGTGTAACCATCATTCCCCGTACAGTGGTTACGTGATCCTGGGCGTCTCGCTCGCGCTACTGTCAGCGATCGCCTTCGGCGTGTCCGACTTCCTCGGCGGCTTCGCGGCGATGCGCCTCCGTGTCGTACCGACGACGGCGATCATCTATCTGCTCTCCACGTTCATCCTCGCGATCATGGTGGCCCTGGGCGACGGGGCATGGTCGTCCGCCTCGGTGCTCTCAGGGTCGGCCGCGGGTGTCTTCGCGATCGTCGGATTCCTGATGTTCTACGCGGCGCTGGCCGTCGGGCCGATGAGCCTCGTGTCGCCGCTGATCGCCGTTCTCGAATCCGTCGTGCCGATCGCCGTGGCCATCGCACGCGGCGAGCGTCTGACGTTCTGGTCCTGGGTCGCCGTATGCCTGGCCGTCGCGAGCGGAATCCTGATCTCGGCCCAGCGGGGGGCCGGCCCCACGCGGGTACGGGTGCGCGTGCGAACCGTGGTGCTCTCCGTGGTCGCCGGCATCAGCCTGGGTCTTTCCATCGTCTCTTTGGACTTCGCGCCGAGCGAGTCGGGTCTCACGTCCGGACTCGTCGAAAGCGCGGTGGGCCTGATCGTGCTGGCGCCTCTCCTGGCCCTGTCCTCCGGCAGCGTCCGGGTCCGGTACGTCCTGTCGTTGCTGGACACCGATGCGGATCAATCGCGTCTGCCGTCTCCCGGCCGAAGTCGCGCACTGGGCGTCACGGCCGGCGTCCTGCTCGGGGCCGCCAACGCCCTGCTCCTGCTGGCACTGCGGTCCGGCAGCCTCGCCGTCGTCTCCGTGCTGGTCAACCTTTATCCCCTGGCCACGATCGTCCTGTCGCGTGCCGCGTTAAAGGAGCGGATGTCGCCGGTGCAGACCCTCGGCGTCATGCTGGCCCTGGCCGCGACCGTGTTGCTCGCGCTGGCGCAGGCATGACGAGCATCCCCGGAGGGCGTCCTCGCACAGGCGCGACGAGCATCGCCGGAGGGCCTGAAGCACGACCGTACTCTCGGACCGGAGGGCCTCCCCGGCCGGACGGAAGCACGACCGTACTTTCGGCCGATTCGGTGCGCGTACGGATTCTCGTAGCCTGAGCGGTGTGAACGTACGGGAGCGGCTGGCTGGGATCGCGGTCGATGCCGGGCTCGGCGTCGTGTTCGCCGCGGTGCTCGCCGTCACGGCCGTCGGCATCGCGGACAGTTGGGGCGGCGGCTACTGGCAGTTCGACTGCGCCGCCGGAGCCGTGGTGTGCGTGATCGCCCTGGTGCGCCGGCGTGACCGGGCGTGGGCGGCGATCGCGGGCCTGGCCGTCGCGGCGGTCGCCATCCTGGCCACCCGGTTCGTCCATCTGCCCGCCGAACCCGGCCCCGCCATGACTTTGGCTCTGTCCGTTCTCGTGGGATCCGCGATCAGGTGGCTTCCTGTCCCGTCGGCCGGCGCCATCGCGTCCGCGGGGTTCGCGGTGGTCGCCGGCACCTGGCTCGCCACCCCTCCGGACTCCTCCGGCGCGGTGCCCCGGCTGAACGGCGCGGGATGGCTCGCCGCCCTCGCGATCGGGTTGTTCCTGCGGCAACTCGACAACCGCCGCCGGGCCGTCGCCGAGAAGGTGCGCCGGGACGAACGCCTGCAGTTGGCCAGGGAACTGCACGACGTGGTCGCCCATCACATCACCGGCATCGTGGTCCAGGCCCAGGCCGCCCGGCTCGTCACCCGTAAGCACCCGGAGAGGTTCGAAGGCTCTCTGGCGGACATCGAGGCCGCCGGTTCCGACGCGCTGGCCGCGATGCGCCGCGTCGTCGGCCTTCTGCGCGACGCCGACGACGCGGCCCCCGCGACACCCGGCCCGGAGCAGCTCAGCGACCTGGTCGAACGTTTCGACGGGCACGGCCCCGAGGTACGCCTGCGGCTACCTGAGGGCGAGTCGGCATGGCCGCCCGAAGTGACCAGCACCGTCTACCGGGTCGTCCAGGAATCGTTGACCAACATCGTCCGTCACGCCCGGCATGCCCGTTCGGTCACGGTCAGCGTCACCCAGGATCGGCAGGCCGTCACCGTCGAGGTCGTCGACGACGCGGCGCCGGCCCCGGTCCGGTACCACCACCGCGGCGGGTACGGCCTGGTCGGGATGCGTGAACGCGTCGAGATCCTCGGCGGCACGCTGTGCGCCGGCCCGCGCCCCGGGGCCGGCTGGTCCGTGCTCGCCACCCTGCCCGTCCCCGCTCGGGAGCCCCGATGACCATCAAAGTGCTGCTGGCCGACGACCAGGCGATGGTACGCGGCAGCCTGCGGATCATCCTCGAAGACCAGCCCGACATCAGCGTGGTCGCGGAGGCGTCGGACGGCGTCGAGGCGGTCGCCCTTGCCCGGCGGCTGCGCCCGGACGTGTGCCTCGTGGACATCCGGATGCCCCGGCTCGACGGCATCGAGGTCACCCGCGCCCTGGCCGGCCCAGGTGTCCCGGATCCGCTGCGGGTGGTCGTGGTCACCACCTTCGACCTCGACGAGTACATCTACGGTGCACTGCGTGGCGGGGCCGTCGGTTTCATCCTGAAAGACGCCGGCCCCGTCCTGCTCGTCGAGGCCGTCCGGGCCGCAAGCGTCGGGGACGCCCTGGTCTCGCCGTCGGTCACCGTCCGGCTGCTGCGCCGTCTGGCGGCCGCGGCGACGCCGGCCACCGGCCGGCCCACGCGGGTGCTGTCCGAACGGGAGACCGAGGTCGTCCGGGCCATCGCCGGCGGGCGCACCAACCAGGAGATCGCCGCCGAGTTGTTCATCTCGCTGAGCACGGTCAAGAGCCACCTGTCCGGCATCCAGGCCAAGCTCGGGGTGCGCAACCGAGTCGAGATCGCCGCCTGGGCCTGGGAGAACCGCATCGCGGGAACCGGGTAGTCCGCATGGGGAGCCTGCGGACCGGCCTGCCCCGGCTGGGCGGGGCAGGCCGGTCCGACGGTGCGGTCGCGCCTACTCGGCGGCCTTGTCGGGACGCTCGCTGACGCGGATGGCGTTGACGATGGGATCGCCGGTCCGCGCGGTGAAGCGCACGTTGAGCTGGCCGTCGGTGACCTTCACCGTGAACTGGCGGCTGACCGCGGTGTCCTCCCCGGCCTCCTTGGCGAGGTCGAGCGCCGGGATCGCGACCTGGCCCTCGACGCTGACGCCGAAGACCCGCTTGCCGGGCTTCTCGTGCCGCGTCTCGGCGAAGCCCAGCTCGACGGTGTAGACACCGTCGGGCACGTCGTCGAACCGGTACTCCCGCATGTCCTCACGGGCGCTGCGGTAGAGCGCCTGCTCGGTGGTGCCCTTGACCGCATTGCCGGAGGTGCTCGCCTTGGTGTCGTCGCCCACGTACCCGTAGCCGCGCGGGGTGTACTTGCGGTCGGACACCCAGGTGTCGCCGGCGGAGTCGACCACCTTCCTGTCACCACCGGCCTCGATGCCGACCTGGTACTTCGGCACCACGACGGACACGGCGACCGGGAACGTCGGCATGCGGCCGCTCGCCGAGTGCACGAGGAGCACGCCGGTGCGGACGGTGCCGGGCTCGACACCCGCGCTGGACGCGCTGACCCGCAGCGTCACCTTCTTGCCCGCCTTGATCTGCCCGCTGACCGGGGTGGCGCTCAACCAGCTCTGACTGGGGTCGATCTCGACGGTGTACGCCGCGTCGGCCCCCAGGTTGGACAGCTCGACCGTGGCCTTCCTGGTGGAGTCGGCCGGCATCACGAGGGTGACCCCGCCGGTCGACGCCGTCACCCGGCCGGTGGCCAGGGCGGCGTCGAGCCGGTTCCACTCCCCCGCCGTAACGGTGACCTCCTTGGTCAGGGTGCCGTAGTTCTCCTCCGAGATCTCCACCGGGTAGTCGCCGGCGGGGACCTGCCCGAAGAAGGTGCCGTCGGCTCCGGTGGTGAAGGTCTCCACGTCGCCCACCTTCACGGTCGCGCCCGCCAGCGGCTCATGATCGTTGGCGTCGGTGACGGTGCCGGCCAGCAGGCCGTGCCCCCTGGCGGCGAAGTCCAGGCTCTGCCCGTCGGCGATCGCGGGGTGGGGATCGGTGTTGGCGGAGTACTGAAGCGCGTCCGTGCCGTCCGCGTTCTCGATGCCGATCGTGGCGCTGGTGCCCGCCTCGTGGGTGGTTTCGATTCCGCGGTAGCGGTACCCGATGGAGCCGTCCTCCCCGAGCAACGCCTCGAACGAGAAGTGCTCGTCTGTGTTGTAGAACTGCACGTTTCGCCATTCGACGACGAAGGTGCGGTTCGGCGCGGTTCCGATGGTGGCGGTATAGAGCCCGCTCTCGTCCCACAGCGCCAGGTCGTCCCAGTACGGGTAGATGCCGGCGTTGGGATCGCCGCTGGAGGGCAGCGAGCCGTTGCTCGGGATGGAGTAGGTGTTGGCGCCGAAGGTCAGGAACCCGTTGGTCCCGACCGCGCCCCGGGTGTAGGTCCTGCCGTAGAACGGGAACGCGAACGGCAGCGTGATCATCTGACTCTCGTCGTCGCCGTACAGCGACTGCTTCGTGGTGCCCTCGACGTACGGCTCAGTCCCGCTCTTGCAGGTGTAGCCGAAGGAGTCGATGTGGCCGGCCAATTCGATGTCCTTGGCCAGGTCGCCGGTCACCGTGACGGGCACGGTGGCGTTATCCGCGCACCGCGAGCCCGCGGTGACGTTCAGGTCGTAGTCCTTGTGCGGCAGGGTGAGCTCGTAGTGGCCGTGGGCGTCGGTGACCACGCTGGCCGGCGTGCCCGCCGCGCTCACCGTGGCGCCCACCTCGGGCAGGCCGGCGCTGCTGACCGTTCCGGACACGGTGCTCAGGGCCTGTGCCGTCAGCGACGCGTCCTGGGAGACCGTGTGGTCGGTCGTGATCGTGACGGTCGCGGTCGCGTCGTCGTACTGGAACTTCGTGAAGGTGACCTGGTAGTCGCCGCTCAGCAGGCGGGGCAGGGTGTAGGACCCGTCCTGTCCTGTGGTGACCGTACGGTTGACCGGTCCTGAGACCGTGACGGTCACGCCGGCCAGCGGGGCGCCGCCCGAGGTGACCGTGCCGGTCAGCGTTCCCAGCTCCCCGGCCGGGGTCGCCTTGACCGCGGCGTAGGCGTCGAGCATGCCCTCGCCCCAGGTGTAGTTGTCCTCCGCGGTGCCGCCACAACTCGTGTCGTCGACGTCGACGGCGGTCCCGTCGAGCAGCGCTCGCGTGTTCTCGACGTCGTTCTTGAGGCTGGGCGACATCGACCACATCAGCGCGACCGTGGCGGCGACGTGCGGGCTGGCCATCGACGTTCCCGAGTCGAGGCGGTAACCGCCGTCGTTCCAGGACGAGCGGATGTCGACGCCGGGAGCGGTGATGTTCGGCTTGATCTCACCGTTCTCGCCGACGCCGCGCGAGGAGAAGTACGCGATGTGTCCGCTGGAGTCGAACGCTCCGGTGCTGTAGGCGGCGACGTCGCCTCCGGGGTTGCCGGTGGTGGCGCAGCCGGGGCCGCTGTTGCCGTTGGAGAAGGCGGGGAAGATGCCGGCGGCGACCCAGGCGCGGATCATGTCGTCGTACCAGAGGTTGAGCCCGTCGCCGCCCCACGAGTTGTTGATGACGTCGGGCGCGAGGTCGGGCCGCGGGTTCTGGCCGTTCAGGTCGGTGGGCGCGAGCATCCACTGGCCGGCGGCGAGCAGTGCGTAGTCCGGGCACCCGCCGACGGTGAAGCACGCCTTCGCGGCGATCCACTTGGCCCCGGGGGCGACGCCGACGTTGTTGGCGCCGCCGTCACCGCCGACCATGGTGCCCATGGTGTGGGTGCCGTGGCCGCGGTCGTCACAGGGGGCGTCGGTCGGGCACGCGCCGGCCGGATCGAACCAGTTGTAGTTGTGGTCAACGGTGCCGTCGGCCTTCGTGCCGCGGTAGTGGGAGACCAGCGCCGGGTGGTCCCACTGCACGCCGGTGTCGATGTTGGCGATGACAATGCCCTCGCCGTGGTCGCCGAGCTCGTCCCACACCTTGGGGACGTTGATGCGGTCGATGTTCCACTCGACGGAGTCGGCCGTCGCGACGGCCTTGGCCGGCAGCGGGTCGGGCAGCTGGACGACCTGGGACGGCTCGATCGCCGTCACCTCGGGAAGCTTGGCGATCTCGGCGGCCAGCTCCGCGTCACCGGTCACCTTGATGGTGTTGACGATCCAGAACGGGGTGAAGTCGGCGTGCGCGGCCTTCAGGAGCTTGCGGACGTTCACCTGCGAGGCGGCGGCGGTCTCCGTCTTCAGGCGGTAGACCTGCTTGCCCTTGTCGGCCTTGGTCTTCGCCGTACGCGCCGACTTCAGATCGGCGTCGTCCTTCAGGCGTACCCAGAAGGTTGCCTTGTCGTCCGTGGCCAGGTCGGCCTGGACGACTCGGTCGATCTTGTCGGATTCCGGTGAGGCCTGCGTGGCGCCATACGCCACACTCTGGTTGAGCAGCAAGGCGAGTGTGGTGATCCCGATCAGGGCCGCCCGCCAAGGCTTGGAAGTGGACACACGATCTCCTACACGGGCATGGGGGCACCCGTGGAAGCAAAATGGACGATAGGGATCTTTGTGGATCCCGGGGAGCATCCTGGGTGGATCATGTGTCCGTTTGCAATAGGTAGACAAACCATGTCAAAAGATTTAACAATCAGCAGGGCCCGGGGAGGGAGCCCACTGCCAACCGGAGCCTGGCGACCTGCGGCTCCACCTCGCTTCGCCGCGGGGGCCGGGGCTACCGAATGTGATTTAGATCACATTCAGTGCAGTCCTACAACTTTTTTCCCGATCTACACGTCTGTTGGTCGTTGGTTACGTACATATGGCCTCACGAGGGCGCGCCAGTGAATGCGGCCTTAACGGGCAAGTCATGCATGCGCGCAGGAAGAGGCGGTTTTCGATGTCAGCCAAGGTGAGCGTCATCGTCCCGGTTTACAACCCGGGCAAGTACATCGAGCCCTGCATCGATTCCCTCCTCGGCCAGACCCTCCCGCCTGGGGACCTCGAACTGCTCTTCGTCGACGACGGGTCGAGCGACGACACCCCCGCACGCCTGGACAAGCTCGCCGCGGAGCACTCCCACGTCCGCGTCATCCACATCCCCAACTCCGGATGGCCAGGCAAGCCGCGCAACATCGGCGTGGCCGAGGCTCGCGGCGAGTACGTGCACTTCGTCGACCAGGACGACTACCTGGCTCCCGACGCTCTGCGGCGGTTGTGGGAGATGGGCCACCGCAACGGCTCGGACATCGTCTTCGGCAAGGTCGCCAGCAACTTCCGCGCCGTCCCGCACGGCGTCTTCCGAGTCAACCGCGAAAAGTGCACCATCTACGACACGTCGCTGGTCGACAGCCTCACCCCGCACAAGATGTTCCGTACGGAGTTCCTGCGAGAGAACAAGATCGCTTACCCCGAGGGCAAGCGCCGCCTCGAAGACCAGCTCTACATGATGGAGACGTACTTTCCCGCGAAGGTGGTCTCCATCCTCGGCGACTACACCTGCTACCACTACTCCAAGCGCGACGACGGCAAGAACGCCGGCTCCGCCAAGATCATCCCGTCCGGCTACTACGGCAACCTGCGCGAGGTCCTCGACGTCGTCAACGCCAACACCGAGCCGGGCGAGTTCCGCGAAGGACTGCTGCGCCGCTTCTACCGCGTGGAGATGCTCGGCCGGCTCAGCGAGCCCTCCGTCGTGAAGTACGCCCCCGAATACCTCGACGAGATGGTCGACGCCGTCAAGGAACTCGCCGACGGCTACATCAACGACGGCGTCCACGACGGCCTCGGCGCGGTCCTGCGGATCCGCTCGACCCTTCTCCGCCGCGACCAGCGCCAAGGGCTGGTGGAGATCGCCCGCCGGGCCGCCTCCGTCAAGGGCCACGCCCGCCTGGAAGACCTGGCCTGGGAAGAGGACGGCAGGATCGTCGTCACCGTCAGCGCCCGGCTGGTTTACGGGGACGACAGGGCTCCGCTCTCCCTGCTGCGCCGCGGCGACCGGTACTACCTGCACCCGGACTTCCACCAGGACGTTCTGGCGGACGGCGAACTGGTCGACGTCACCGACGAACTGGACGACTTCAAGGCCGAGGTGAGCATCCGCGACCGCGACACCGCCGTGGAGTGGCCGTGTCCGGCGGAGTTCGAAACCTCCGTCGACGAGCTGGAGCGGCTCGCCGACGGCGACGTCCGCTGCCAGGTCGTGTTGCGCGGCACGGCTTACCTCGACCCGAAGGCGGTGGGGGGCCGCGACGCCCTGACCCGCGGCGCGTGGGACGTGTGGGTCCCGGTGCGCGGCCTCGGCCTGGTGCGCAAGGCCCGGCTCGGCGCCGACCGCGCCGCCCACGTCGACGGCCACTGCCTGCCCGCGCTGCTGAGCAAGCCGGCCCAGCTCACCATCCCGTACTTCACCGTCCCGCAGGGCAATCTCAGCCTGGACGTGGACCGCAGCGGCAAGAAGCTGGGCACCGCCCTCGCCAAGCGTGAGGTGTCGCGCGTGCCGAACGACGACGGCGAACTGGCCGTCCAGTTGGCGGTCGTCTCCCACTCCGCCACCGCCCCCACCCGCGCCTGGTTCGTGCTGCGCGGCAAGGGCGACGACTCGGGTTCCGTCGCGCTGCCCGCTGTGATGGAGCCGGTCGGCGGCAGGATCCGCCTGCGCACCACCGACGGCGGCCAGTCCCCCTTCGCCGGCCTGCGCCCGGGCACCTGGCGGCTGTTCGCCCGTCTGGACGGCCACGCCGGCCCCGAGCTGAAGATCGGCCAGGTCCGGGTCGACGCCCACGGCCGGCTCCGGTTAACCGACAAATCAGGCGCCGTCGCTCCCGCTGGGGCGTCCTCTACGGATGGCGGACGGCCGGCGAAGCCCGGCATCCTGCGACGGGTCGGCCGTCCGATGATCAACCGGCTCAGCCCGGACGCCCGTGAGAGGCTGCGCAGCGTGGCCTCCAAGCTCGGCGCGTAAGCACCTCACCCCTTGGCCTGCCGGCCTACGCACGATGGTCGGCAGGCTACGGCGTAAGCGGCGCAGGCCCTCGTTCGTGATCGTGCCGTCGGGTGGCTTCCGGAAACGTTGTCGACAACTCCGGTGCGATCGGGGCAGACTCGCGTTCGTGGTCCCCTGGAAAACCCGCCCACCTGCCTGCCGGATGAGCCGTACGGCAGAGCGACGATGGTGTCGTGGAACCCGATGAACCGCCGGCCACCGCCGGCAAAGGTCGGCCGACGCGATGAAGAGCCACTGGTCGGCGATGGTGTCACCGAGGGAATCGTGCGGGTGGGCGACACCGTCCGCCGCCCGGTCCGGCCCTTCACCACGACGGTCCAGGCCTACCTGGCGCACCTGCATGCTGCGGGTTTCTCAGACGCTCCGGTTCCCCTGGGCCTCGACGACCAGGGCCGCGAGATGCTCTCGTTCGTTCCTGGCGAGGTTCCCCGCGAACCCCTGCCGCCGTACACGGCGGGCGAAGAGGTCCTGATCGAACTTGCGCGGCTCATCCGCCGCCTTCACGACGCCGCTCACGGCTGGGTGCCACCTGCGGACGCGGCCTGGGGAAGAACCCCCGGAGCGCGAAACACGACGTCGACCCCCGATGGGGAACCCTTGCTGGTGAGCCACCGCGACTACTGCCCCGGCAACGTCGTCTTCCGAAACGGCCTGCCCGCGGCGCTCATCGACTTCGACCTCGCCAAACCGACCACGAGGGTCGACGATCTGGCCAACGCCCTCTACTACTGGGCGCCCCTGCTGCATCCCGAGGACAGGGCGCCCGCGTTCACAGACCTCGACGTCCCTCGCCGCGTCGCCCGATTCGCCGACGTCTACGGCATGACCATGCCCCAGCGTCGGGCCCTGGTCCCCGCGGCGACAGCCATGATCCACCGCTTCCACGTCAACATGCGCGCGGCCGCCGACGTCGACCCGGTGTTCAAACGCCTCTGGGAGGAGGGCGTGAAGGACCGGCTGCCTCGGGCCGAAGCCTGGATCCACGACCAGGGCCCTGCCATCGACGCCCGGCTCACCGCCCGCCGCTGAAGACCTGACGACCCCTGTCCTCGGGAGCCTCCTACAGATCGAGCTGGTACTCGTACGTCTTGTGTGTCGGCACGTAGCCGAGCGCGTCGTTGATGGCTCTCATGTGGGTGTTGCTGTCAGCGGTGTCGGTCAGCAGGCCGCCGAGGGCCGGGTGGCGTTCACGGGCCTGCCGGATCGCCTCTGCCTTCATCCAGCGGCCGAGGTCATGCCCCCGGTGCTCGGGGAGCACACCGGTGCCGTAGTGCTGGGCGTCACCTCTGCCGTCGCCGGGGACGACCAGTTCGGTGAATCCGACGATCGAGCCGTCGGATTCGTCGACGGCGACGACGGTGTGCAGGAGGTCGCCGCGCTTCTCAACGGCTTGCGCCGCGGTCCGGACTCGATCGACGTCCCAGCTCACCGTGCCGTAGTCGGTGTCGTCCATGGGCATGTCGTCCATGGCGCGACGTGAGGCGGCGAACGTCTCGGCGAGGTCGTCCGGGACGGTTCCGTCCCAGGCGTCCAGCCGGTAGCCGGGATGCGGCCGTTCGATGATCTCGGTCAGGGCGCTGATGTCCGCCGTCGCGAGCGGCAACCGGGTGAACGTCAGAGTGAGAACCCTTCGGAAGCCCCTGTCCGCCAGGAACCGGTCTCCGGGCGATCCGGCTTCGGCCTGCGTGATGACACAGCGTCGGTTCTCGCTTCGGGCGGCGGCCACGGCTGCGTCCAGCAGGAGAGAGCCGGTGCCTTCGCGTCGCTCGGCCGGGTGCACGTTCAGTTCCAGCTCGGCGCGGTGGTCTTCTCCGGCACGGGTGAAAAGACGCAGGAAGGCAGACCCTACGGGAATCGCGTCGGCGTCGGATGCCAGCCAGGCCAGCCGGTGGCTGTTCGGGTCGCGGTCGGGGTCGGTCAGTGGGGTGATGCTGATCGGCACGCTGTCTCCGTGGTGAGGGGGCGGAAGATGTCAGAACCCGGACTCGGCTGCTGAGCGCTCATACGCATCTGCTGCACACCTCCTCATCGACGGCGCCCACCCACACGATGGACGGCTCCGCGGACGCTATGGGCATCAGCGCATCGACTGCGACGGGTTTTAACGACTTCCCTCAGTTCGTCACGGCCAGTCCTTCGACCGGGCCGGAGAGGGCGGCCTTGAAGTGACGGCTGAAGTCGTCCGCAAGCAACTCGGACTCCCCCTTCTGGAGGGCCGCGACGATGTCTGCGGCCACTGCACGCGGGTCGTTCTTGGCGCCGTCCAACCGGCGGACCAGGTCGGTGTCGGTCAGAGCGAGTTGGACGCCGAGGACCTGGGTGCCCTGCGCGGCGAGTTCCACCCGGAGCGAGTTGGTCATCGACACCAGGGCGGCCTTCGCGGCGCCGTGGGTGCCGGAGCCGGGGAATCCGGCGATCCACGACGTCAGCGAGTGCATGTTGACCAGCGCCCCGCCTCCGTTCGCCGCCAGAACGGGCGCGAAAGCCTTCGCGACACGCAGCGGGCCGAACGCCACGATCCCGAAGACCCGGGCGACCTCCTCCTCGTCGTCCTCCAAGAGCGGTCCGAAGGTCATGATTCCGGCGTTGTTGACGACGACGGTGACGTCACCGGCGACTCGCGCGAGCTCAGCGGCGGCACGCGGGTCCGCCAGTTCGAACTCGAGCGGGACGATCCTCGGGTCGTCCTCGGTCACCGGCTCGCGGGAGGTGACGTACGCCTTCGCGGCCCCGGCACGCAGAAGCTCCCGCACGATCTCCTTGCCAAGTCCTCGCTGTCCACCCGTGACCAGGACGGTCGCTCCACTGACAGTGGTCATTCCACACTCCTTCGAAAGACGCCCTGTCGTCACGACAGATGTGTAAGGCACTTTGCCTCTGTCCCAGAATGCTCGCTTCC
>Ga0310811_10005425_pt1 | contig 16126 bp, 14 predicted proteins | sample YCmetagenome_FD_207642 | JGI IMG/M metagenome (GOLD analysis project Ga0310811, IMG submission 207642) | Soil microbial communities from experimental microcosm in Duke University, North Carolina, United States - YC | ecosystem: Engineered > Artificial ecosystem > Soil microcosm > Unclassified ...
TGGGCCCGCGAACATAACCTGCCCATCTGATGTGCGCCGTGCACCTTCCGGTAGCGCAACGCGGCCGAGCAGTATAGAAAGCGCAACAAGATGTCGAACGATTCACTGCAAAACGAGACGATTGATCTGGGTCATGCCCCGCCCGCAACCGGCGCGGCACAGGTGGGGGCGGCACTGCGCGAAGTTCGCGAGCGGCTGGGCTGGAAGCTCGACGATGTCGCCGAGGCGCTGCGCATACGCCTGCCCTACTTGGAAGCGATTGAACGCGGGGATCTGGCGGCCCTGCCCGGCCCGGCCTATCAGACCGGCTTTGTGCGCTCGTACGCGCAGATGTTAGGGCTCGACCCCGAGGAGATTTTGCGTCGCTTCCGGGCTGAAGGGCTTGGTCGCGCGCCCAAGGCGCAGCTGGCGTTTCCCGCCCCCGTCCCCGATCGCGGCGTGCCGAGCGGGGCAATCGCGCTGGTCGGCGTGGTCGTGGTGCTGGTCGGCTACGGGTTGTGGTATCACTTCACCGCGCATGAGCGCCATCTCGCTTTGACGGTGCCGAGCGTACCGGCGGAGCTGGCTCGGCTCGCCGTTCCGCGGAAGCCTCCGGCAGCGCCCCCGCCGAAGCCGGCGGCCGTTTCGGCTCCGGCTCCCGCCACTGTGACGGCGTCGGCAACGACTCCGCCCGCGTCATCGGCAACGACTCCGCCCGAGTCGACGCCGGCGGCCACCGCCACAACAGCCGCGCCATCGGCCGCAACGGTGCCAGCGAACCCTTCATCGCCGGCGGCCACAACACCGGCAGCACCGGCCGCCATGGCCTCGGCGCCAGCGGCACCGGCTGCGAACCAGCCGCCCGCGCCGCCGCCCCCGGACACGGCGGTTCAGGGCGAGGCCATTCTCGCCACCGCCGACAGCTGGATCCAAGTGCGCGACGCCACTGGCACGATTTTGTTCAGCAAGGTCCTGCGGGCCGGGCAAAGCTGGCCGGTCCCGCAGGAAGCCGGCCTGACCATGACCACCGGCAATGCCGGCGGCACGGAGATCGTCACGGACGGCAAGCCCGGCGCACCGCTCGGCGCCACCGGCGTGGTCCTGCATCATTATCTTCTTACGCCGTCCGCCGCCCAACACGCGGCCGCCGCGACCAACTAATGGAGTTGCCATGAACTACCGCGAATACCAGCAGATCGACCGCCGCAAGAGCCGGCAGATCAGCGTTGGCAATGTGAAGGTTGGCGGCGACGCGCCGATTTCGGTGCAGACCATGACCAACACGCTGACCACCGACATTGAGGCGACGGTGGCGCAGATCCTGCGTGCCGAGGCGGCGGGCGTGGACATCGTGCGTGTGTCCTGCCCGGATGAGGAGAGCACCGCGGCGCTCAAGGACATCGTGAAACGGGTGAACGTGCCGGTCGTGGCCGACATCCATTTCCATTACAAACGCGGCATCGAGGCCGCCGAGGCCGGTGCGGCCTGCCTGCGCATCAATCCCGGCAATATCGGTAGCCCGGACCGCGTGCGCGAGGTGATCAAGGCGGCGCGCGACCATAACTGCTCGATGCGCATCGGCGTCAATGCCGGCTCGCTGGAGAAGCACCTGCTGGAGAAATATGGCGAGCCGAACCCCGAGGCGCTGGTGGAATCCGCCCTGGAACACGCCAAGATCCTGCAGGACCACGATTTCCACGAATTCAAGATCAGCGTGAAAGCGTCGGACGTGTTCATGGCGGTCGCCGCCTACCAGCAGCTGGCGGAAGTCTGCGACCACCCGCTGCATATCGGCATCACCGAGGCGGGCAGCAAGCGCGCCGGCACGGTGAAATCCTCCATCGGCCTGGGCTCGCTGCTCTGGGCCGGCATCGGCGACACGATGCGCGTCTCGCTCTCGGCCGAGCCCGAGGAGGAAGTGCTGGTCGGCTGGGATATCCTGAAGTCGCTCGGCATCCGCCATCGCGGCGTGCGCATTATTTCCTGTCCGTCCTGCGCCCGGCAGGGGTTCAATGTCATCAAGACGGTCGAGACCCTGGAAGAACGCCTTGCCCATATCCAGACGCCGATCACGCTCTCGATCATCGGCTGCGTGGTCAACGGCCCCGGTGAGGCGCTGATGACCGATCTCGGCCTGACCGGCGGCGGCGGCGGCCGGCACATGATCTATTCGGCCGGGAAGACCGACCACACCATCGACGGCGCGGACATGGTTTCGCATATCGTCGATCTGGTGGAAGCCAAGGCCGCCGAACTGAAGGCCGCCGAAGAGGCTAAAAAGGCGGCTCTGGCGTAGCGGGAAAAGAAAGCGGCCGCTTTTTAAAAAAAGCGGCGCAAAAATTTTTGTTATGCTGGGCTGCGGGCGTTGTCACCGACAATGGCCGTAGCCCGGCCTTATTTTGTTCGAAAGTTCGCTCTTTATGGCTCCAGCACTGCAACCCGTCCGCGGCACCCGTGACCTGATCGGCGAGGATGCCGCGCGCTACGCCCATGTGGTGGCGACCGCGCGGCGGGTGAGCGCGCTCTACGGCTTTGCCGAATGGCAAACGCCGATTTTCGAGGATACGCGTGTGTTCTCCCGCACCCTCGGGGAAACCTCCGATGTCGTGACCAAGGAGATGTATACGTTCGAGGATCGCGGCGGGGATTCCGTGACGCTGCGGCCCGAGGGCACGGCCGGCGTGTGCCGCGCGCTGATCACCAACGGCCTGACGCAGACCTTGCCGCAAAAGGTTTTCTATGCCGGCCCGATGTTCCGCTATGAGCGGCCTCAGAAGGGACGCTACCGGCAGTTTCACCAGATCGGGCTTGAGCTGCTGGGGCCCAGCGTGCCGCTGGCGGATGCCGAGGTGATCGCCGCAGGCTGGCAGATTTTGAACGAGCTTGGCATCGCGCAGGATGTGACACTGAACATCAACACGCTGGGGGATGCCGAAAGCCGCGCCAATTACCGCGCCGCTTTGGTGGCCTATTTCATGCGGCACGAAGCGGCACTCTCCGCCGACAGTCGGATGCGGCTCGAGAAGAATCCGTTGCGGATTCTCGATTCCAAAGATGAGGGCGACCAGAGGCTGGTGGCTGACGCGCCGGTGATCTACGCGCATCTCTCGGAACCCGCTGCCGCCTTCTACAGCGAACTGAAGGCCGCGCTCACCGCCTTCGGCGTGCCCTTCACGGAAAATCCCCGCATCGTGCGTGGGCTCGATTATTATAATCACACCGCGTTTGAATTCGTGACCACGGCGCTCGGCGCGCAGGGCACGGTGCTGGCCGGCGGGCGTTATGATGGGCTGGTCGAACAGATGGGCGGCCCGAATGTGCCGGGCATCGGCTGGGGGGCCGGCATCGAGCGGCTTTCCATGCTGATCGCACCGCCCAAGAATGAGGGCGCCCCGGTGGCGGTGATTCCGATGAATGACGCATTTATCGGCGCCGCCTTGGATGTTTTGAAGTTTTTGCGCGACGCCGGCATGGCGGCGGAAACCGCCTATTCCGGCAACGCAAAGAAGCGCCTGGAACGCGCGAACAAATCCGGTGCGGCGTTCGCCGTGCTCGTCGGCGAGGATATCAAGCTGAAAAATCTTTCTGACGGAACGCAGCAGGACGTGGCTCTGGCCGCCCTGCCCGGCCTTCTGCGCTCATGACCGCCTACATTCTTGGGGGCTGCGGCCTCTTGGCTTTTTGACATGAACAACATCGACCAGAAACTCGACCGCATTCTAGCCCGCGCGGAGGAGCTGCGCTTCATGCTCTCCGGCACGCTCGGCGGCGATGCCTTTATCAAAGCCTCGAAGGAACTTGCGGAGATCGAGCCGATCGAGGCGCGGATTGCCGAATTGCGCTCAGCCGAGCAGGCGCGCGGAGAGGCAGAGGCGATGCTCGCGGACCCGGAAATGAAGGAGCTGGCGGCGGCGGAACTGGAAAGCCTGAAGCAGCGCCTACCAGATCTCGAAATGTCGGTGCGTCTGGCTTTGCTGCCCAAGGACGAGGCGGATGATCGTTCGGCGATCCTTGAAATTCGCCCGGCGGCCGGCGGGGACGAGGCGGGGCTGTTCGCGGCAGAGCTGTTCCAGGCCTACCAGAAATATGCCGGCCTGCAGGGCTGGCGCTTCGAAGTGCTGGAATATGGCGAGAGCGAGCTGGGCGGGCTGAAGGAAGGCATCGCGGAAATCACCGGCAAGTCGGTTTTCGCCAAGCTGAAGTTCGAGTCCGGCGTGCATCGCGTGCAGCGCGTGCCGGCAACCGAGACGCAGGGGCGCATCCATACCTCCACCGTTACCGTCGCGATGCTGCCCGAGGCGGAAGAGGTGGATGTGGAGGTGAATGAGAGCGATCTGCGCATCGATGTGTACCGCGCCTCCGGCGCTGGCGGGCAGCATGTGAACAAGACGGAATCCGCCGTGCGCATCACGCATATTCCGACCGGCATCGTGGTGGCGATGCAGGAAGAGCGCAGTCAGCACAAGAACCGCGCCAAGGCGATGAAGATCTTGCGCTCGCGCATGTACGAGATGCAGCGTTCGAGCCTGAACGCCACGCGTGCTGCGGACCGCAAATCCCAGGTCGGCACCGGCGACCGCTCCGAGCGCATCCGCACCTATAACTTTCCGCAAGGGCGGGTGACGGACCACCGCATCAATCTCACTTTGCACAAGATCGACCGGGTGATGTTGGGCGAAATGGACGAGATCATCGAAGCGCTGATCGCCGAGGACCAGGCGGCGCGGCTGGCGGCGGAGAATTGATTTCCACCTCCGCCGCTCTGACGCTGATCACCCAGCAGCTCGCGGCGGCGGGGATCGAGGAGCCGCGGCGCGAGGCCCGCATCCTGCTGGCTGCGGCCGAGGGCGTGAGTGCCGGCGGATTGCTGGCGCTGGACGAGGTGGACGAGGCGAAATTCATGCCGCTGCTGCATCGCCGTGCGGCGCGCGAGCCGATGGCCTATATTCTCGGCCGCCGTGAGTTCTGGGGATTGGATTTTGCCGTCTCGCCCGCGACCCTGATCCCCCGGCCCGATACCGAAACGCTGATTGAAGCGGTGCTTGGCGCCGGCGTGAAGCCGCGGACCGTGCTCGATCTCGGCACCGGGACCGGCTGCCTGCTCCTCGCCGCCCTGCATGAGTTTCCGCAAGCCTTCGGGGTCGGCGTCGATCTTTCGCCGCAAGCGGCGGCGCTGGCGCGGGGCAATGCGGCGACGCTGGGCATGGCCGACCGGGCGGCGCTTTTGGCCGCCAACTGGGCCGAGGCGCTGGCGCCTGGCCAAAATTTTGATCTGGTGCTCTCCAACCCACCTTATATCGAAGCCGCGGAGGTGGCCGGGCTGATGCCGGAAGTGGCGCGCTATGAGCCGCTCTCCGCCCTGGCCGGCGGCGCGGACGGGTTGGATGCCTACCGCGCCATCATTGCCGCCCTGCCCCGCCTTCTTGCGCCAAACGGGCTGGCGGTCCTTGAACTTGGCGCCGGGCAGGCTATATCCGTAGTCGAACTGGCGGCGGCAGCTGGATTTTCCTGCACCACGCGGCAGTCTCTTGATGGCATCGAACGGGCTGCATTGCTGACCCGTTGCAAATAGGCCATTGGCAGAAAGCCAATATCGAGCTAAGCACGTGAGGCGGGCGAATTGGCCGTGAGTCTCGGCAATTGTTGAGACCAGCTTGGGTTTGGCGGTGCAGGCGCACCCCGCCGCGCAAAGCAATCTTACGAGGATAGACGAGAAGCAATGAATATGAAGCGCATGCGTGGTCGCAACCATCGCCCGAATGGTGGTGGCGGCGGTGGTGGCGGCGGGTTTCGCAACCAGCAGAACGGCATCCCGCTGAACCGCAACCACGTGTTCGACAGTTCGGGTCCGGAAATGCGCGTGCGCGGCACAGCCCAGCAGCTGTACGACAAATATCAGCAGCTGGCCCGCGACGCTTTCAGCAATGGCGACCGCGTGACCGGCGAGGCCTATTACCAGCACGCCGAGCATTATTTTCGCATCATCGCCGCCATAAACCAGGCCCAGGGGCTGCAAAACCAGCAGGGCGGGCAGCCGCATCAGGGCCAGGAGCGTGGCTTTGGCGGCCAGGGCGGTGGGCAGCATGGTGGCGGCGAGCATCGCCGCGAGCCGCAGGGCGACCTGCTGGAATCCGGCGAGGCCCGGCCGCAGCATGAGTCCCGGCCGCAGCATGAATTCCGCGGCGAGAACCGCGACAATCGGGAACAGCGGGAAAACCGCCGCTTTGACCCGCGCCAGCGCCCTGATCGCCCGGAGCGCAACGAACCCCGCTTCCGCCCGGAAAATGTCGTTGACCCGCGCATCGATATCAGCATGGCGCTGGAAGCCGAGCTGGCGGCGGCGAGTGCCGAACCGGCTGGTCTTGGCGAGCAGCCCTCCCTGCCCGGCACGCTGTCGGCCCCGCAACCCGCCCCCGAAGCGCCGCGGGCCATCCCCATCATGCGCAACGCACCGCCGGCGGAAGAGGCCCCCGCGCCGCTTCCTTCCGCCGAAGCGGCGCCCGAACCTGCACCGGCGGCGCGCACGCCGCGCCCCCGTGGCCGTCCGCGCATGGCGCGGCCAGAGCCGGAAGCCGCTAAGGCCGAGGAGTAAGGAGCTTTTTCACCGTGGCAGCCAGGCGGTCGAGATCGGCCTCCTGGTGCGCGGCGGTGAAGGTGAAGCGCAGCCGTGCCGTGCCTTCCGGCACGGTCGGCGGGCGGATGGCGGTAACGAGGAAGCCCGCCTCCTGCAATTGTTCCGAGATTTTCAGCGCCTCGGTCGCACCGCCCACGATCAGCGGCACGATCGGGCTGGTCGCGTCCGGCAGATTCAGCGCCGCCGTGAAACGCCGGGCCAGCGCCAGGGGCCGCGCCGCGTAAGCGGGATTGGCCGCGATCAAATCGAGCGCCGCAATCGCCGCCGCCACGGTGCCGGGCGGCAAACCGGTGGTGTAGACGAAACTGCGCGCGCGGTTGCGCAAGAGCGCCACGACAGCCTCGCTGGCGCAAACATAGCCGCCATAGCCGCCGATGGCCTTTGAGAGCGTCCCCATCTGCAGCGGCACGCGCGCGGCCCCTTCCGGCTTCGGCACAACGCCAAGGCCATGCGCGTCATCGGTCATCGCCCAAGCATCATGCGCCTCCGCGAGATCCGCCAGCGCCGCCACCGGCGCCAAATCCCCATCCATGGAAAACACGGTATCCGTGGCGATCATCGCATGTTCATGGTCGCGGCGATGCGCCGCCAGCAATTCGGCCAGATGCGCCATGTCGTTATGGCGGAAGGTAATGGTTCTGGCGGCGGACAGCTTCGCGCCGGCCCAGATGCAGGCATGGGCCAGTTCATCGACAAAAATCACATCCGGCTTGCCGATCAGCGCCGGGATAATGCCGCTATTGGCGAGATAGCCAGCCCCGAACACCATGGCATCCGCGGTGCCCTTGGCCGCGGCCAGGCGCGCTTCGAGCGCCGCATAGAGCGGATGGTTGCCGGTAACGAGGCGCGAGGCGCCAGCGCCCACACCGTAGCGCCGCGTCGCCGCCACCGCGGCCTCGACCACGGCGGGATGCACGGAAAGGCTGAGATAATCGTTGCAGGAAAAAGAGATCAACGTCTGGCCCGCGCGCTCGACCAGCGGATGATTGGCGCGCGACGTAACCTGCAATTGCCGCCGCAGCGCGCGCCGCTCAAGGGCGCTGAGTTTTTCGGCGGCAAATTGTTCGAGTGAGTTCATGGCGACTCCGGCCGAAGGAAAGCGCTACTTTTTGTGAACAAAAAGTAGCAAAAAAACTTTTATTAATCTGGGCCGTGCTGGTTTCAACGCCACTGGCCCAGCTCAGCAAAAGTTTTTGCGCCGCTTTTTTCAAAAAGCGGCCGCTTCCTTTCTTTAGCTGCTTTAGCGGGGCGCCAGCACCATAACCATTTGCCGATTTTCCATTTTCGGCATCTGCTCGACCTTGGTTTCCACTTCCATATCGGCGCGGATCCGCTCGAGCACTTTCACGCCCAGCTCCTGGTGGGCCATTTCGCGGCCACGGAAGCGCAGCGTAACCTTCACCTTGTCGCCCTCGCCGACAAAGCTCTTCATGGCGCGAAGCTTCACCTGATAATCGTTCTCGTCGATGTTCGGGCGAACCTTCACTTCCTTGATCTCGACGACCTTCTGCTTCTTCCGCGCCTCGTTACGCTTCTTCTGCTGCTCGTATTTGAACTTGCCGTAATCGAGGATTTTTGCGACCGGGGGTTCGGCATTCGGGCTGATCTCGACCAGATCGAGGCCGACGGCGAAGGCCCGGGAGATAGCGTCGCGGGTGCTCACCACCCCCTGCATCTCACCATTCTGATCGATCAGACGGACCTGCGGAATGCGGATTTCATCATTGACCCGTGGCCCTTCACGAAGGGGCGGCGTGGGTGGCGCTGGCGGTCTGGCTATGGAAAATCTCCTGTGAACGTTTGAGCGTATCCGCTTAGTCGATAATCAGCGGCAATTGCAATCATCTCGACGCATGGCAGTCAAAATGAGGGAACCGGGCCGCGCCGGTGGCACGCCCAGTTTCCATTTGCCAGCCTTCAGCGGCGCAGATCAGGCGGCGTTGCTTCTTGTTTCAGCAGCGCCACGGCCTCTTCCAGCGGCAGAACTTCCTGGCTCGCCCCGCCGAGGCGGCGAATCGCCACGGTGCGTTCCTCAGCTTCCTTGCGCCCGACGACCAGGATGTTCGGCACATGGTGCAGGCTGTGCTCGCGGATCTTCGCCTGGATCTTCTGGTTCGACACGTCGAGTTCGGCGGTGAGCCCGGCGGCGCGCAGGGCCTCGGCCACCTCGGCGGCGTAATCATCGGCATCCGAGACGATCGTCGCCACGGTGGCCTGCACCGGCGCCAGCCAGAGCGGGAAGCGTCCGGCATATTGCTCGATGAGGATGCCGAGGAAACGCTCAAAGCTGCCGATGATGGCGCGATGCAGCATCACCGGGCGGGCGCGCGAGGAATCGCTCGTGACGTATTCGGCGTCCAGACGCTCCGGCAGCACGAAATCCACCTGTAGCGTGCCGCATTGCCAGTCACGGCCAATGGCGTCGCGCAGCACGAACTCCAGTTTCGGTCCGTAGAACGCCCCCTCGCCCGGGTTCAGCGTATAGCTCACGCCGGCCGTCTCGCAGGCCGCTTTCAGGGCCCCCTCGGCGCGGTCCCAGACATCGTCGGCGCCTGCGCGCTCCTCCGGGCGGTCGGAGAATTTTACGGCGAAGCTCTCGAAGCCAAAATCTTTGTAAACGGACTCCAGCAACGCGACGAAACGCACCGTCTCGCTCGCGATCTGGTCTTCCGTGCAAAAGATATGCGCATCGTCTTGCGTGAAGGCGCGCACGCGCATGATGCCATGCAGCGCGCCGGACGGCTCATAGCGATGGCAGGCACCGAACTCCGCCATGCGCAGTGGCAGCTGGCGGTAGGAGCGCAGACCCTGCTTGAAAATCTGCACATGGCAGGGGCAGTTCATCGGCTTCAGCGCCAGGGTGCTTTCTTCGTCCACCACCTCGGCAATGAACATGTTCTTGCGGTACTTATCCCAGTGGCCGGACTCTTCCCACAGGCGGCGATCGACGAGCTGAGGCGTACGCACCTCCTCATAGCCGGACTGTTCCAGACGGCGACGGATATAGGCTTCCACCGTCCGGTAGAGTTTCCAGCCTTTCTGGTGCCAGAAGATCGAGCCGACCGCCTCTTCCTGGATATGGAACAGATCCATCTCCTTGCCGATGCGGCGATGGTCGCGGCGCTCGGCCTCCTCCAGCTGGTGCAGATAGGCGTCCAGCTCCTTCTGGTCGCGCCAGGCCGTGCCGTAAATGCGGCTCAGCATCGGGCTGCGATGATCGCCGCGCCAATAGGCGCCGGCGGTCTTCTGCAGCTTGAAGGCGGTGCCGATATCCGCGGTGCCGCGCATATGCGGGCCACGGCACAGATCGAGCCACTCGCCCTGGCGATAGATTGTGATGGTCTCCGAGGCCGGCAGATCGCGGATCAGCTCGGCCTTGAAACGCTCGCCGCGCTCTTCAAAAAACTTGATGGCGTCGTCACGGTCCCATTCCTCGCGGGTAAAGGGCGCGTTGGCGGCGATGATCTCGCGCATCTTCGCTTCGATGGCCGGCAGGTCCGCGGGCGTGAACGGCTCGTTACGGTAAAAGTCATAGTAGAAGCCGTTTTCGATGGCCGGGCCGATGGTCACCTGCGTGCCCGGATAGAGCGCCTGCACCGCCTCGGCGAGCACATGCGCCGCGTCGTGGCGGATGAAGGTCAGCGCCGCCTCATCCTTGCGGGTGATGAACTTGACCGCGGCGTCCTCGGTGATCTCGCGAGAGAGATCCTGCAGTTGCCCGTTCACCTCCATGGCCAGGGCCGCGCGGGCCAGGCCTGGGCCGATGGCGGCGGCGATGGTCGTGCCCGTGACCGCGCCGTCAAAAGTGCGGATGGACCGGTCGGGCAGAGTGATTGCGGGCATTGGTCTCTCTTCTTCTGGGTAGTGTAACGTTTGGGCGTTATGGCAGGGCGGCACGGACTTGCGCAACCGGCAGGTCGGCAAGACGGGCCTCGCGCAGAATCACCGGCCAGCCACCGTCAGGATAGCGCGGCGCGGTCAGTTTCGGGTCGCTGGCGCCGGAAAAGAGCACGACCGATTTCGTGCCCAAAGCGGCGGCCAGATGCATCGGCCCGGTGTCATTACCGATCGCCAGCGCGGCATGGGCCATGACGGCGGCGAGTTCCAGCAGGCTGGTCCGCCCGGTCAGGTCGATCCCGCCGATTTCCGCCGCCATGCGCCGCTCCTCAGCCGAGCCCCCGACCACGGCCACCGGCATGTCGAGGCTTTGCGCCAGGGCCGCGAAATTTTGCGTCGGCCAGCGTTTTTCCGGCCGGTGCGCGGCAGCGCCCGGCACCAGCACGGTATAGCGCTCTGGCAGGTTGAATTTGGTGATGTCGGCCTTGGCCCAGGAGAGGTCCGGCACCGGAAGCGCAAAAATCCCGGCATCGTGCAGCTGGCCTGCCAAGCGCTCGCGCGAGTGCTGGAACACGCGGTTGGGGTCGGCATGCGGCAGGGAACAGCCCTTGGCAATGCCCGACCAGGCCGGGCGGCCCGCCAGGGTGAAGTAACGCGAACTGCGCCCTGAGGTTTGCAGGTCGTACACCAGATCAAAGCCGCGCAATTGCCGGCGCAGCCGCAGCAGGCCCGGCACATTCCAGAGTTTTGGCCGGCGGTCGATGTCCACATGGTCGAACCAGCCCGAGGCCAGAGCCAGCGGCACGAATGGAGCCGTGGTCAGCAGGCTAATCCGTGCCTGGGGATGCGCGGCGCGGATCGCCGCCATGGCGGGAAAGGCCAGGACGAAATCGCCGAGGGCGCTGAGCTTGATGACGAGGATTTCCATCCGCGCGTGCCGCGCCCGTGGGCTCCAGGTCGCATCGGCTTTTTTCATGTCAGCAGCTCCGCATAGACGTGGAGCACCGCATTCTGCATCGCCGCCACCGAATAATGTTCCGCCACATGCGCGCGGGCCCGACGCCCCCAGAGCACACGGTCGTCGGCTTGCATGTCCAAAGCGGCGTCGAGACTGGCCGCCAGGGCTGCCGCGTCTCCCGCCGGGACCAAGAAGCCGGTTTCGCCCGCGATGATGGTCTCGCGCGCCCCGCCATGGTCGGTCGCCACCACGATTCGCCCCATCGCTTGCGCCTCCACGATGGTGCGGCCGAAGGCCTCCGGGTCGGTGGAGGCATTCACCACCACATCGGACAGCATCATGGCCGAGGCGATATCCTCGATATGGCCGATCATCCGGACCCGGTGGGCGACGCCGAGCCGCTCAGCGAGCGCCGCCAGCTCCGCCACGTAGGCCGTGCGGCCTTGGGCACTGCCGGCAAAAACCGCCACCGCGTCGCGATGCCGCATTTGCGCCAGCGCGTGGATGAGAATTTCTTGCCCCTTCCAGGACGTCAGCCGGCCGGGGAGCAAAATCACCGGTTGGACGAGATCCACAGACCATGCCCGCGCCAGCCGGTATAGCGCCTCCGGGACCACCATGGCGGGATCGAATTTCCCCAGATTCACGCCGCCATGAATGACACGTAATACCTCGTCGGACGTGCCGTAGCGGCTGCGGATCAGCCCGGCGATGAAATGGCTCACGGCGATCACCCGGTCGCCTTTTGCCATCACCGCATTGTAGCGGCGCTTCAGGACGGATTTTTCGCCATAGCTGCCATGATAGGTGGTGACGAAGGGCGTGCCGGTGGCGCGCGTCGCCCACCAGGCGGACCAGGCCGGGGCGCGGGAATGGGCGTGCACCAATTGAACGTCGCGCTTGGCAATCAGCTTCTTCAGCCGCCGGGCATTGCGCCGCATCTTGAACGGCGATTTGGTGTCCAGAGGCATCTCAATAATTTCCGCCCCGGCGCGCCGCGCGGCGGCGCTGAGCACACCGCCCGCGCACGCAATCAGCACCTTATGGCCCGTGGCGTGAATCGCCTCGGCAATCTCGATCACCACGCGCTCGGCACCGCCGGTATCGAGTTTCGGCAGCACCTGGAGAATCGTGATGGGTCGCTCAATCATGGCGGGGGCGCTATCACGTATTTGCTTGGCAGGGGAGATTCGAAGTGAAAACCTATCGCGTGCCGGATGTGGCGCTGGAATATGAGTTTCTCGAAGGGCGCGGCCCGGTGGTAGTGTTCTGCCCCGGCTTCGCCTCGGATATGGGCGGCACCAAAGCCATGCGGCTATGGGCCCAGGCCGAAAAGCTGGGCCAGGCGATGCTGCGCTTCGACTATTCCGGCCACGGCGCCTCCGGCGGTGCGTTCTCCGACGGCTGCATCGGCGACTGGACCGCAGACGCCGCGCATGTGATCGCAACCGTCGTGCCGGGCCGGGAGGTGCTTCTGGTCGGCTCCTCGATGGGCGGCTGGATCGCGCTGCTGCTCGCCCGGGCGCTTGGGGCGCGCGTGGCCGGGTTGCTGCTGATCGCCCCTGCCCCGGATTTTACCGAGTTGCTGATGAAGCCCGCTCTCACGCCGGCTGAGCAGGAAGCGCTCGCCCGCGATGGGCTGATTCTGCCACCCAGCCAATATGGCGAACCCACGCCGATCACCGCCAAATTGCTCGCCGATGGCGCTGATCACCTGCTGCTGAACGCGCCGATTCCCATCGCCTGCCCCGTGCATATTCTCCACGGGATGAAAGACCCGGACGTGCCGTGGGAGCTGAGCCTGCGCCTGACTGAACGACTCGAGACGCCGGATGTGCGGCTGACCTATGTGAAGGATGGCGACCATCGGCTCTCGCGTGAGGCGGATTTGCGGCTGCTGGAGAAGAGTGTGGAAGCGCTACTTTGTGTGAACAAAAAATAACCGTGCTGGTTTCGCTGCCACCGGCCCAAGCGAGCAAAAGTTTTTGCGCCGCTTTTTTCAAAAAGCGGCCCCTTCCTCACTCTTCAGCCAAAATCGCCCTAAGCCCTTCGCGATAAGTAGGATAACGCCAGGTCACGCCCAGCCGTTCCTTGGTCTTAACGCTGGCGACCTTCCGATTCTCAGACCAGAAGCTCCGCGCCATTGGTGACATGCTTTCCACCGCCTCGGCATAAGGCACCGGGGCGGGCGGCGCGACTCCGAGCAGCCTTGCCGCCTCCACCACCACCTCGGCGCTGGCGGCCGGCACGTCATCGCAGAAGTTGAAGATTTGCGCGCCAGGCGGGGCGTTGCGCCGCATCGCCGCCAGCACGCCATAAGCGATATCATCGCGATGGATGCGGCCAAACACGTGGTCCGGCTTCACCACGCGCCGCGCCACGCCGGCACGCAGATCGTCAAACATCGAGCGGCCGGGCCCATAAATGCCAGCGAGGCGAAAAATATCCACGGTGACGGGAAAATGCTGCCACGCCTCCTCGGCCTGGACGCGACGCTGTGTGCGTTCCGAACCGGGCTTGGGCGGCGAATCCTCATCGACCCAGCCGCCGCCCTGATCGCCATAGACGCCGGTGGTGGAAAAATAGCCGATCCAGCGGAGGCTGCTGGCGGCGCGGATGGCATCCCCGTAGCGCGCCAGCACCGGATCACCCGCCTCGCCCGGTGCGGCGGTGGCGAGCAGATGCGTGGCCTTGGCGATGGCGCCAGACGCGTCCTCGAAGGGAATGATCTGGATGCCTTGCAGTGACTTTTTCGCGGCGGGATCACGGGAGGTCACGGTCACCGCGAACCCGGCCTCAAGCGCGGCCCGGGCGACGGCGGTGCCGGAATAGCCACAACCGAAAATGAGCAAGTCAGGCAAGTTTTGCTCCAAGCAAGGAAGGGCTTCTTTTTTTAAAAAAGAAGCAAAAAACTTTTTTAAACTGGGCCGTAGCGGTTTCAACGCCACCGGCCCAGTTTCAAGAAAGTTTTTGCGCCGCTTTTTTCAAAAAGCGGCCACTTTCTTTATTCTAAAAGTCCAGATCCGCGTAATGAGGCGGCGGGGCCATCCCGTTCACGCGGTCGGCCAGGACGGCGCGGAAGGAGGGGCGGGATTTCATGCGCGCGTACCACTCCTTGGCCGCCGGCGCGACCGACCAGTCGATATCGCCGATAAAGTCGAGCGAGGAGAGCATCGCGGCGGCGGCGAAATCCGCGAGCGAGAGATTCGCGCCGGCGAGCCATTTCCGGTGTTCGGCCAGCCAGTCGATATACAGCATATGCTGCTTGAGGTTGGTGTAACCCGCCCGCAAGGCGTTGCCATCCGGCGAGCCCAGCCGCAGCGCCTGCTTCATGGTCTTTTCCCAGAGCAGGTTACGCGTTACCTCGGCGACGAATTTCTGGTCGAACCAGGCGACCAGCCGGCGTGTCTCCACCCGGTCAGCGATGGTGCGGCCCAGCAGCCCCGTGTCGGGATAGGCCTCATCGAGATATTCGCAGATCGCGTTCGAATCCGGAACGACAAGGCCGTTATTATCGACCAGAGTCGGCACCGTGCAGGCCGGGTTCATCTCCAGATATTCCGGGCGCCGGTCCCAGACCTTCTCCACGCGCAGTTCGAATGGCAAACGTTTTTCAGCCAAAACCAGACGGACTTTACGCGCATAGGGAGAGAGCGGCAGATGATACAGGATTCGCATGGGGGCCTTATGCCAAAAGAGCGGTTCCACCGGAAGTGAAACCGCTCTTGCGTCTGATGTGGGTCGGCGGAAGGAAGGCTACTTTTTGTGAACAAAAAGTAGCAAAAAAACTTTGTTAACTTGGGCCGTGCTCGTTTCGCGGGCACGGGCCCAATCTAAAAGAAGTTTTTGCGCCGCTTTTTTTAAAAAGCGGCTGCTTACTTAAGCGCTGATTTCCGCTTTCTCCTCGCTCAGAGGTGCCTCCAGGTATTTGACATATTCCTTCGGCACGACCTGCCAGAAATGCGGCAACTCGCGCGCCCAGTCATTCAACATGGTGGCGGCGTAACGGCTTTCGGTTTCGATGGCATGGCGCTGAATCAGGTTTTTCAGCGTCTCTTCCCAATAGGGGGTGGCGACGCGCTGCCACAGCACCGTCTCCGCATTCACCCGCAGTTCGAATTTCTGCTCCCGATCGTAGACAAACGCGACGCCCCCGGTGAAGCCGGCGCCGAAATTGTCGCCGACCTCGCCCAGCACCACCACGGTCCCACCGGTCATATATTCGCAGCCATTGGAGCCGATACCCTCAACCACTGCCACTGCGCCGGAATTACGCACCGCGAAGCGCTCGCCGGCCCGGCCCGCGGCGAACAATGCGCCGGAAGTGGCCCCGTAAAGCACGGTGTTGCCGATGATGGTGTTTTCGTTGCTCTTCAGCTTCGAAGACGGCACCGGCCGCACGACGATGGAGGCGCCGGAAAGCCCCTTGCCGACATAGTCGTTGGCATCGCCGAACACTTCCAGCTTCAGCCCGTGCACGGCGAAGGCGCCGAGCGACTGGCCGGCGGAGCCGCGCAGCCGCACCGTCACGTGGTCCGGCTGGAGCTTCGCCTTGCGGTACTTCGCCACAATTTGCGACGAGAATTTCGTCCCGATCGCGCGATGCGTGTTACGGATGGCGTATTGCAGCTGCATCTTCTCGCCATTGGCGAAGAACGGCTCCGCATCCTTGATCATCTGCGCGTCCAGAGTCTCAGGGACTTCGTTGCGGCCTTCGA
>Ga0310811_10005426_pt1 | contig 16124 bp, 13 predicted proteins | sample YCmetagenome_FD_207642 | JGI IMG/M metagenome (GOLD analysis project Ga0310811, IMG submission 207642) | Soil microbial communities from experimental microcosm in Duke University, North Carolina, United States - YC | ecosystem: Engineered > Artificial ecosystem > Soil microcosm > Unclassified ...
CGAAGACAAGTAAATGGTCCAAGAAAGGGAAATATCGGTCATCTAGCGACGGCAATAAGCGATCGTGATGTAATACAGTGGCAAAGAGAAGAAAAACGAAAGGGGACCAGAGCGTACTGTAACAGATCCCATGTTGCAGTTGTCTTTGATAGCATGTCTGTCATATCCCATATACTCGTGCTTCTCATCCGAAGTTCCGGATGCCAGATCCGATCAGATCCGATCCACAGATCTGTACTGGATCCATCACAATAAGCTTCTTCATTCATATCCTGTTCATATAATGTTAAACACTGCTTATTTCCTCCATTTAGTATATCCTCCTTTCCGGTTTATCGGTTATGCTTTCTTCCAGCTATGTTCTACTGATCCGTTTCACTTGTGATTAATTTCCGGCTATGTTTACTGATCCGCTTCACTTGTGATTACCCTCTGGCTTATGATTGACTTCTAATAAGCGTTGCTTATACTTTGTGATACTTTGTGCATAGCCTCTCGCGTAGTTCTATCGTATATAAACTCTTGTATATGTTCTTAGCACCCCAGTTCAAATATCATCTTAGATTGTCCTCATTCCGTTATTTGGACTCGAGTCTTAACAACTCTTGTCACCCTCTGAGACTTAAGGATTGTATCCGATAGTCTATACGCATCCGCCTCTATCTACGGATAGTTGATACTCTGTTAGTTTCTAGTCCTAGGCTTGCCTAGACTAGCCCTTATACTCTCGTCCAATATCCGGACGCCATCCAGATACGTATATGATACTATTCCTTATCTTCAGATAGGAATACGATACTAATTCTTACCTTTGGATATCATACAATACTATTCCTTGTCTTCGGATAGGAATACGTTACTCTCCTCTATAACCGGATACCATACAATAGTCGTCCGGACCTTCGGATACGCTACAACAGCCATCCGGATCCTCGGGTATGATACTTATAGCATTCTGAAATACGGGGCTATACTCGGGAAAGGGGCACAGCGTATGAGCTGAGGCCGAAGCCCTTCGGATCCGTTACCCTTGAGTACGACCTTAACAATGTCTTTGTTTATTGCCATTGATGGCCTCCAACAGACTTTAGTCTCTCACATTTTGAATCTGAGACATATACACATTGCAGTGTCTTTCATCACTTTGCCGCCGCTCATGCTCATTTATTAACTACTGTTGCATCCTTGGCAGCATCAACACAACATAAAAATCCACCATGGTTTCACTATGAATATGAGCAGTATCATAACAATTTGCAGACTCTGAGCGCTCACCACTTGGTTTCTGTTGCACTGACACTAGTATCCTGCGAGTCTTCCTGTCGCACTAAGAAACATGCAACTGAAGTCATCCTGACCCATTTCTTCAGCCACTGCACTGAACTTTTGGTGATGAAAGATGAAGCTTGAAGTCTTGTCTTCGCAGTTGTCAAATCCCTCTTTGCCTGTTGGGTCTATTCTCACACATGGCACTCTCATTGCTGCATACTACTCTGAGAAGGGTCAACATTGGAGTTTCAAATCTGACTAGTAGGACAGAAAAATGTACAAAAACATAGGATTTTGTGTTTTGGTTCTGAGTTGGCTGAGTTGGGGATGGTGCTTGCACCGCTACAATAATCATACTAGTGGACTTTGAAAAAAAACATTTTTGAGCAGCATTTTCACAAAACTAAAAGTACAATCTACTATACTACATAATGCCACCAAAATGTGTAATCAAAATCCATTATGATTTGATGCCACTCCCCTATAGTAGGAAAAGCAAACTCTTTGACTGTTTTGTGCCCACAGCACAGTAGGCGTGCAGATCACTGTCCACTATATCGCATCTGGTAGTATTTTCAGAATTAGTGGAATTGAATCAGCCTTTCCATTTTTCTCAATTTGCAAGTTTTCCTATCATTGTTAGTGACTTCATGCAAGAAAACCACATGAGATTTCAAAAGTAAGGATTAAGCGAGGTAAGCAAATACCGTGTGGCCTTTGGCAAAATATGTGAAACAAACAAAACAAACAAAATAAATAAAACAACTGAAACGATCAAAATGCACGCAAACCATGTGAGTGTGGACCTTACTTTATAGTTTAATAATCTATGATATTTATCATATGTGAGGAGACATGACTGAATAAACATCTCAATGGTTGGTTGGTTGGTTAGGCATCGAGAGATGTAGGTCTAAGGGTGATCTAACCCTAAGGACAAGGGGGTGATAAGCATCTGCTAACCCTACTTATATTCAATATTGTGAAACTTAATTCTGATGTGACAATTGTAATTCATCTAGTTTGTAATCACTAGCTTTTGTTCTGCTCTTCCTTCAAGTTTGAAAACTGTGCCTGTCTTTTCCTGATCACAAGCTAGTTTCAAAAACTAGCTCTCCTCGATAAGGTCAAAAATGACAATGTGATGATTGATAGCATATTTGTGCAGGTTTTTATGATTACTTGATATATATTAATATATTGTTATATATGTCCTTCCCAAGGATCCACCCGTTCCTCCTCTCACTGACTTTCCAGATGCTTACTGCTTCAATCTTATTCTAAAGACCAGTAAAAATCATACATAGGACAGACCTTATAGTGTTCAGACGAGACTGGGTCTATTTTGAATGAGCATTCCCTTCTGCTATCTGGATTCATCTTCCATGCTGGTATATTCCGATGTGGCTGCAGAATTGAGTTTTCTGTTTTATTTTTTCCATTGACAATATTGACATGTTGTCTCATGATTGATGCAGCGATGCTGTTGATTGTATTTTCTGTCACTGGCCTTACTAACAACTCATTCACACACATTTCGGCCAACCTCTCACCTACCCATCTACACTACACCAGGCTCAGTAGGAACTCAGACAAATTCTCACATCATCGATCATAGTTGAATGCACATCCTTCATGATGGGGTGTCTTCTTTCCTTCACAATATGAGTGGATATTCTATAGGGACAATAACTTGTGGTTGTCTGTTCTATTAGGGGGCATCATGGAGGTGGGTGAGTGCATTCTTTCAGGCTTTTGAGATGTGCTACTGAATGCATAGCCTGCCTGGTACCAGTTTGCGGGTCACTGCATCAACTTGTTGTGGTCTCACTCACAAAGAATGCCAGAGGGGAAAGATAAGACTTGTAACATAATTTGAAGATAAGCACCCATGCACACTGTAGGTATGTAGGTGTAATGAGCATGAAGGTACATTGAGTCTGATAGTATCAGGTGGAGAAGTAGTACACTGCTTTGGAAGGAAGCTTTAATCCAATACATATGCATGCAGTATGATAAATATGAAGCACCAATGACAACTGCTCAGATGGGAAATATACCACTATAGTATTTCTATTGTCCTGATGTTCATCAAGAGTGGGACAGAAGTCACATCTTTGATGACCTGTGCAATGATATCACAATCTGATGCAACCCTCTTGTATTCTCCACCATGCTGCCATGCTAGCAAGAATGTGCTGAAAGGTTGCTCAAGGTGAACAAGTAGCCGCAATGCTTGCAATTCTAAATCAACCACCTCCTGTTTTACAAAAGAACAGCTAGGTGAGTCATCTGACAGAGAAGAAGACAGTGTCCAATAATCCTCCTCACTCTCTGTATAGTCCCCAATGTCAGGCAGATCTGCAAAGTCTGGTAGGTTGAGGAGAGACCAATCCCAGGGATGGACAAGCATGAAAGTTTGCTGAGTGGGCCTTGTCTGCAAGAACTGAATAATTGGCTCTTTGGTGGTGATCATCACATCACAAAGACCATCTGCCTTGACTTTATATCAAGTCTCTTGGGATGACCCATAGTTCAAACTGATGTCTGTGACACAGAAAGTGATGCATGGTAAATGAAGTCTGTGGTTCGCAAAATGAGCAGTGCTCATGTCATCAAACTGGTTGTAAAGTCTCAAAGCCAAATCCACAGCCATGGGATTTTTTTGCAGTGAAGAGATGATTGTCTGAATCTGATCTTTAGACAAGGATGGAAGGGTGTGTGGAGGAGTGGTGTAAGAGGTAATATGGGCTGGAAGACAGCTATTGAACTTGGATGATTGTCTGACCAAATTGAGTGTTACAAGAACATCTGTTCCTGGCGTGGCCCCTATTCATTTTCCTCCTCGCTCTCACCTTCTACCTATACCCGGAAGACTACGCGCGCATACATATGCAATACCTATTCTGGCTGACCGTACTCTTCCCTTACCTTTATTGGTTGTACTCCCTCTGATCACATTTTCACTTCCTCTGTACTATATCTGCTTGCCGGTGAAGGCGAGGAATGATGAGTGGGTGGGGGCTAGACCTGATGTGAGCTCTACAGTGCTCCTCTGGACGCGAGATATAGCTCATCCCAAGGGGATTGCTACTGAGAAAAGATTCCTCTATGGGAGAGGGGAGTCATGGACTGGGCTTCGGTCTGGCTAAGGGCGCGTGAAAATGCGCTGTAAGTCGCAAAGCGCAGGAAAAAGCGCGAAAATATCATGAAGTGCGTTACTCTCTGAAAAATGCGAAAGTGGGGCTCTCTAACTTGAGGGTAGATACTGAAGGAGAAATGGATGTGCTTCTTGAGAATATCCTGAGGCTACTGCGGAATGCAACGATGGAATAGGAAGTCGATGGATTTTTGATGCTAAGTCCTACTAACTAATTCCCTCCATGATGGAAGAGTAGTCCAGTAAAAACCTCTAACTATGCGCTGACGTGTCAGCATGCTAAGCAAGTTCCCAGGCCTCGGAGCCGAGTAGGTAGCGCTAAACATACAAGGGTGATGTAATATAAACACATAATGAGATAAATGAACATACATACCTTACCACCAGTACTTGACTCAGTTCTCTTTCTGCCTGCCTTTCTCTGTACTACTACTTACAGCTTGGTCTGTGCTCAGTTCCCCCACATATATAAACCCTCTGTAGTACAGCTGTATTCCTTAACTTGAATCTACTTGGTTCTACATGGTTACTTAGTCCATAACCTCTTAAGCCTAACAAACTTATACTTGTGATCTCTTGACTTCACTCTGACCCTTCGGTCATTGTGTCTTAGATCTTCAGAAGCCTTTGTCGTCCTTCTTGATGACTTCAGCTATAGCTCTTAGCAGCTGCAAGACGGCACCCATCTATTAGCTCATCAACCTGCTCATCCCAAGCGGTTGGACTGAGACTCGTGACCAGTACCTGAACTCCAGGCCTCACAAGATTATCCAAGTAAGAAAGCGCCTAGTATCTAGTTGCTAACATTGAGGACCATAATGTCGCCTGATTGAGCAATGATTTCCTGCAAGAGCTGCCTGAGCACATTCTGCTTCTTTTTGCCATCAATGACAGGTAAAATGATATTGAAGATGCCAAATAATGAGTATGCAATGTCTTCCTGCACAGTGGTGACACACTTCGGATGACACACTTTGGTGCCCATTGCAGTTTCTCTCAGGTGCCACTCATACCTGGATGGAAGGATATCAGGACCTGTACATCTATACCTGTTGCATCCTCCAACTCCTTCATGATTGCTGGTGACTGTTTGTGGTTGAGAGAACAATCACCAAGATATAATGACCAATCCTTCTGATAGAAGATAACCACTTTTGGAGCGACAAATTCTTGAAATGTCCATCCTTGCTTGTTCCAAATGCTCCTTGATAGTGCACCAGGCTTGGATGAAGGAGGAACATTGGATAGGTAGACAATGGTAAGCACTGAGTGGTAGTACCAGATGAACATGGAGTTGACCAATTCTTGAAGCTTGGTGTTGCTCTTCTTGTCAATGCAGCATGTGTCCATCCATGCCCAGTAATACCCAGCATCACAAGTGATTCTGCAGAACGACTGCAGTTTCACAATGCCACCAAGTCTGTTCAACTCATACACATTTTTGTCCTGGATGTCATGCAACAGTGCCTCCATTCCATCCCACCTGTGTGATAGCAAGATGCAGCAGAAATATGTTGCCACTGCATCTCTGATGCATCCAATTTGGAAGTTTAAATCCTTTGTTGGAAATGAAATAAGCTCATTGTACTCTGGAGTCATTTTGAAGGCATTAATTTGTGTGGTTCTATCGCACAAAAGACCTGTAGAGGTATTAAGCAGACAAAGTGGGGCATTTTCAAGTTCGATCCAAATGGCAGTTCAAATAGCATCTTTTGCCTCAGATGGAGAAACATACTGCTGACGCAGATCTGGAGAATGGGATAGGCATTTCAAGAAGATGTAGGAGTGTTCTATAGCTTACCTTGTATCAGTGCTTCAGGAGCATCCTTCAACTTGGACAACATGATTGTGAAGGCCCTGATGGCTTTGGTATAGAGTTACACACCACACAGTGCTGTATGTGTCGCTGGTATCCAACATGAGACAAAGGATTGAGTTTAGTGACCTATCCATCGCTGAAGTCAGCTGAAGTCAACAATAGACTACAAAATCGTAGATGCCCCACACCTTTTGCGCATCCAGGAGTGCATCTTCCCATAGCATTTTCCCTAACTTAGCCTTGCTTTGATTTGCAAAGACAATATCAGATGTATAATTCAGATCGATTGCTGCTGTGTACATGTCAATAGCTATGTCATACTTGCTTGCAGTGAGGGTGGCATCTCCATTGATGAGACAGAGCACACTGCATTCTTCCATGAAAGCTAAATGAAATGGAGGTGAGAATTGTAGCCTGCACCACATCACAGACTCCAGACTTGCCATTGGACCATTCAAAGCAGCTGGGCTTTGTTTTTTTGTCAATATTGTCCATCATATCTCAGTATAATTTCACAGAATCCTGAAGTTTACCTGCCTGAAGAAGTGCATGACAACATTTCTGGTGTGCAGTGAGCCACAACAATTTGAGATTTCACCCGAAGAGCTGGATAAGGGACTCATTTATGAAAAGCATTTCCAATGTGTGTTGACATACTACCACCAAATCCTTGTAAATTTCATGAATGTCTGATTTCAATGATAAATTGGCACAATTGAGAGCGGCAGTGAAATGGTCAGCAGCTTTGTTGTGACGCACACCATCCAAGGCTTTGAGTCTGAGTTGAACATGTAGATATGCCTAATGTGCAAGGTTGAAAAGGTCAGTGTTGAAACATTGATGACCAGATGTGGATGCATGATACTTACTTCCATGATATTGCATGCCTGAGTGTCAGAATTTGGACAACTGGCAGTAAGTTCTTTGAGGAGCAGGTTTGCCTTGTCATGTTGATCTGCATTGAAGAGGGCAATGGCATGAAATATGCAATGAAGCCAGTAAGCAGAGATTATGTGAGGCAAGTGTAACATACCTTGATCAAGAGCAGGAAATGAACAGTTTGTGAATCTCAGTCCATGTACATGGATGCAACATCAAATGCTGCCCTCCCATCTGGGATATAGCCTTTGCTGCAGAAAGCAATGCTCTTGGAGATATAGCCTACCAATGAGGGCTGAATTTTGATGGTCTATAACACCATTGAGTTAGCCTTTCATAAGGGAATAATGATGTGTCAGTGAATCTCATGTCAATTGCATCCTGAAGGGTGTGGTCCCAGTCATGCTTTCAGGACATAATGAATGAACGATAGGTGTAGGAAGTATGGTTATTTGCATTGGTGCTGATATCTTGTGTGAGCAGTCCTTCAGTAGTAGATAAGTCTCCATCTATGCATGTAATGCAGGCTGTTGTGATGGCTAGAATCTGCACAAAACAAGCTCAAATTGTGGTATATGGGTCACTAAGGACAAAAATGTGCCTTTGGATGAATACTCCAGGCCTGAGGTACTGCCCACTCTGAGATTATCTTATCATCACCTCCACTGAGGATGTGCTTGCCATCCATGGAGAAAATGACACAAAGTGTCCTGGATATATGCTTGAAGCTAGCAATGGTTCATCAGTCTGAGAGCTGCCAGAGCTGGACATGATTATCACAAGATGCAGATGTGATGAGTGTGCCAGCAGGATTAAAAGTAATGGCATTGATTATACTAGTATGGACTGTCCAGGGATCACCAACCTGCTGCTAGGTTGTTGTATCCCATTCACATATGGTAGGATTGACTTCATTCCCTCCTGTGAGAAGGCATGTGCTATTGGGTGTCCATGTGAGTGAGAAGTTTGGCGATATGTGAGCCTTGAATGATGCAACATGTTCCCTCATGCCTGAATTATGAATTTGGATATGGTCTTTTGTTGCAATGGCAAGTTCTCCAGATGGCAAATACCGACCTCACCTTACTGTCATATCCACCATCAGTATACCCTCCCAGCACCTCAGTTCATACATGTGTTCGACTCCTGTCTTCAGAGTTTATACAATGTATCCCATTGCATCCAATCAATCAGTTAGTCCCAGTGCTTGAGTTTGACTATTTATTCTGCATGAGCACATGCATATCATGTTGAGCAGCTACTTCAGCACATTACCATGTCACTCCTTTGAACCCATGCATATTGTAATATTACCCATCCATCCTACTAACTCTCAAGACCTGATTGTGTACCAGATGCAGCTGAAATTATCTCTTCTGGAATCTCAAATTGTCACCAATTCTGTGATGGTGGAGCACTTTCCTTCCAGCGCTCTGCTTGTGCTTCATCTCTACTTTGAGTTTTGCATTCCTGGCCCAACTGGTTTCAGCTCTCTTTTTCACTAATCCCCTCCAAAGTCCATCATCATTGGAATCCTGCACTACACAAGTACCAGTGCAACATGATCACTAAACTCAACAGGCCCTCACCACAGGTGCTCCCAAGCATTGCATTCAAAGGACTGTCATCACAGGTGTTTGGGAATGCTATCTACTATGGAATCAATCCTACACCTGGACCACTGAGAGACCAAGTGGGTTTCACATTAGTTCTTTTACCAATGCTCTCATCCCAATTACCATGTGTTAGGAGCTGCATGATTGATCAAACCCAGTGAAAACCCACTGTTCTGAGAATGGCTGAGGTTGCGTGAAATGGTCTAAACTAAGTGACACAATCTCAACAGAAAAATGGGACTAATAGCACATGTGCAAATGTGCATGATTGTGCGTGATTGTCGCAGATTGTTCAGATGTAATATTTGCATGTCACCCTGGATTGCGCCAGATCTGCTGACATTGTGTAGCTACAGGACACATTGCATCATCCTGGATTGTGCCAGATCTGCTGGTATTGTGTAGTATACATTACAGGTAGACGGATATAATAAAACTCGGCACATCCCACCACTGTCTGTTCCAGCCCGCGCTTGTTCATATGCAGCTGTTCCTTGTCCGATCCCATGAGGCAGTGAGGTTGGAGGGAGAGTACTGTTGCTGACAGTGATCCTTGTGTGAGGATGATCAAGATAATGCAGAGAGGCGGTGAGATTGCAAGAAGTTGGAAGGAGAGTGGTATCGCTAACAGGGCCATTCACCAGCTGTGACCTAGTTCAAAGAATACCTGTCAGTATGTGCAACATGTTCTACTAGGTCATAGTACACACTTTCTTGGCAGCGAGCTCATTGTATGACTGATTAAATATGTTAGTCCAAGCTGAGGACAAATGAGACAGAAGGCGCACTTTTTTCTGTCCATCTGACAGTCCACCATAGTATGTCTTGAACTCGGCTGCTGATCCAGTCTTGTTACAAGCAAGCCATTCATGTGCGCATAGGTTACTGTGATGGAGTTTGTGAATATGTACAATGGCAAGGAACACCACTGACACAGACATACCATCCATTTTGTGCTTTCCTGATCTGCATCTTCCTTGACTTCTTGACCAGCACACTGGTCTGAGATTCGCTGGTAGCAGAGACATCTACTAGTAGAGGTACCATGGTTGCTGTTGGAAGGATATTTGAGTTGAGCTGGTTGTCCAGTTATGTGGTGGTACTTACTGTTAGTGGTCAGTATCAGGTTGGCACCAACTTGAATGGTGGCTGGTGGGTGGGCATTGGGGACCATCTCAGAGTCATCTGGGGAGTGTTCTGGCATCAGTACAATGGAAGGCTGCAGCACAGGATCACTGGTAGGCTGTATAGATATTGGTTCCTCTGCCAGAGTCATAGACTGAATATCTTCAGAGGGGGGAGGTTTAATTAATGGTAGTCAATTAGCATCAGTCGGTTCAAGAGTAGTGCTAATGTTGGTCAGTTCAAGTTCTTGAATAAATAAGCAGGCTTACAGTAGGTTTGCAAATTTCAATGGCCATGCACAGAACTACAAATGAGCATATGAGTGTGAGATGACAATATAGAGACAAATATATACTCTAGCAGGGGTACCGGGTGCGGGCATCTCCTTTGAGGAACTAGCAGCATGAGGCTCGGCAATCATAGAAACAGAATGGTCGTTAGTGGGCTGGAACTCTGAATCTGGTGGGGTATTCCCATCTGGAACTATTGCTAAGTGAAGGTGGTGGGATCACAAAGAAAGAAACTGATTGACGTACCAAGGGATAGACTAGTTGAATCCATGGCTTCTGGGACTGGTAGCGATGGTGGTGTGTATTCAATCACTATTAATGTAGTAAACAGTTAAACAATTATAGAGATAAAATCAATCAACTTACTAGACGTTTCTGATGTAGAGACTCAAGTCTCTATGGGCACATACAGACCATATCGCAAGACCTTATATTGGACCTGTTGAAGTGTGGTGACCTTCGTGATTTTCGCGTTTTCGCGCATCTCGCATATTTTGTGCATTTCGCATTTCAGATTCCTCATGTTTTCACGCATCTCACATATTGCGTACATTTCGCAATCCCACACAGTTCATATTTCGCACACTCGCATATCTTGCAGGTTTCGCATTTCTGTGTATTTTGCATTTCGTGTTTTCGCATTCTCACATTTTTTGCGCTTTGACATGTGCTACCGCGAGCCTCCCTGGGATCCATCACATTCTGTTTGCATGTCCTGTCCTCATCCTCCAAGGTCCATTGGTGTGTATTTCACTTTGTTTCACTTGCATTACATCATATATGTCTTTGCATTCCCATTTATGTTCACTTATCTCGTTATGTGTTTATATTACATCACCCTTGTACGTTTAGTGCTACCTACTCAGCTCCAAGGCCTGGGAACTTGCTTAGCATGCTGACACATCAGCGCATAGTTGGAGGTTTTTACTGGACTTCTCTTCCATCACTTACACATTAGTTAGTAGGACTTAGCATCTAAAATCCATCAACTTCTGATTTGATCGTTGCACTCCACAGTAGCCTCAGGATATTCTCAAGAAGCACATCCATTTCTCCTTCAGTATCTACCCTCGAGTTAGAGAGCCCCGCTTTCGCATTTTCAGAGAGCAACGCACTTCGCGATATTTTCGTGCTTTTTCCCACGCCTTGTGACTTACAGCGCGTTTTCACGCACCCTTAGTCAGACCAAAGCCCAGTCCACAACTCCCCTCTCCTATAGAGGAATCTTTTCTCAGTAGCAATCCCCTTGGGACAAGCTATATCTCGCGTCCAGAGGAGCACTGTAGAGCCCACATCAGGTCTAGCCCCCACCCACTCATCATTCCTCGCCTTCACCGAGGACTTCCGCTTCTTACTGGAATTTGACCTGGCATCAAGTGGTTCAGAATCAAGGGTCTGTCGTTTGGTGGTCTTCATGTCGACATTAGCCTTCGTGTCAGTACCCTCAGTGTCATCAGAGTCCAGCGTCTCGAGATTATCAAGGTCAATGATGTCTTCTGCCATTGGTTTGTAGATCCCTTCATGGTCAAAGTGGTTGATGTGATTCTTGCACCAAGAGGTATAGCTAGCAGTCGCAATGGCATTGCATTTCCAGTTGCCATCACAGTAGCCCAGCTCAGGGAAGAATGTTACCATTTCTCGGTAGTACAGCTGTTAAGAACCCAACACTGCTCCCCAGCTTTTGGGAGCCTCATTGATGTTCCAGATGTCCATGAACACCCGTCGAGATGTGGTATGGATTGAGGTGACATGCTCCAAGGGAATAGGCTTATTATTCTTGTCAACGACAAAGCACAGTGGATGTGACTTTTCGAGCTGGGTCGATGGGTTTCTCCTGGAGCTTCTTCCAATCTTCCTTTGTCCATATGAACTCACTGGGGAAGTCAGCACAATTATAGGATGGGACTGCAATTTCCTTCACCTTGAGTGTCACAGGCAGACTGTGAGGGGAGAGGGTACTAAGGGCAACATGGTCAGGAGTTAGTGAGAGGGATTCTGCAAGTTTAGTATAAGCAGCCCTAGTAAACCAATAGTTAGATACCAGAAAAACAATGATACATCAAGAAGATGTGCTGATGTAAATCTCGCTTGCATGCCAAAATTTGTTTGTCCATCCGCAGCTGTAAAATATCATTCTGTAGGACTTTAATCTGAACATCAAGAAGCGTATATGCACTGCAAGTTAGTATATTTCTTTTAAAAAAATTAGTCAGTGAAACTTTGACCTGCTCTTCGGGGCGCATATATGTGGTCAACAGACCATTTCCACCCTAATTATGCTGTTCAGTTACATAACATTGCCATGAATTGTCCTTACCATGTGTCCACCCTCTTGCTGCACAAGACAGGGTGAGCGAGATGGCCTCTGTTGAAAAAATGGATCCAGGGATGGAGAAATAATGCTATCCAAATGCGATGACCCATTTGAATCAGGGGAGGGAGACATCATAGAGTCCTGTTGGTGAGAAAAAGGAGGTAAGCTACCTGCAGAATGATTAGGAATATTAGGGTATGGAATTTTATAGTTCTCCGAAGGTGTAAAGTCATTATACTGGGGGAAAGAATAAGACATGGTGGTATAAGAGAAAGATGTTGGACGCGCCTGAAGACGCGCTGCAAGATGCCCAAAATGCGCTCACATGACCACCGGAAAATTCCAAAGTCTGGGGATATTTCATTAAGTCCTTGATGCGGAGGATTTCATATCACTCTAATCTAATACCCTAATGTCTATCATAATCGACTCTGTTAATATGCTTGAGGATGTCATTTTCCTTGATATTGACAATGTTGTTCCTTTGTGGGACACATACTGCTTTGCACTGGATATCAACTCTCCTGGACGCAAGGTAAATCATTTGTTATTCTCAATGCCTATCTCACACATATGCAGAGAATTGTTTTGCACTTCAGAGATGCCCAAATACTTCAGTTGAAAAATGGTAAGGATGAGGAAGACAACTCACAGGAAGGGTCAGTGGTCCAGACATCAGAAGATGAGTCAGTGGTCCAGACTCTAGAGGACGAGTCAGCACCCCAGACTCTAGAAGATGAGGAAGAAGAGTTGGTGGTCCTGGTCCCCACTCCTCTGTAGATTTCCAATGCCTTATTTTACTGCTTACTTACTTACTTCTTGCAGCAGTGCTTCTCCATGTATCCTTCTTACCAGGCGACTCGAAAACCCCAACCCAGATCCAGAGAATCCTACTGCACCTTGGCACTACTGCATGTGTCCAATCGAAGAATATCATCTCAGTGCCAAAACTAAGAAAAGAGATGCTGATGAGCAAGAGCTCCAAGAGAGGTTCAAGAAGCCACGTAAAGTTTGATTGATTTACACTGCCATTCTTACTGTACTAGTACTCAACAAGGGAAAATTGAGGGCTTGTCCTGAACCTGTAGTATTGCTTGTGAAAGTTCAGATAAAACACAGTACATAGCATGTGACCACCATGTATAGGCAGGAAAGCAATCTACAGAAATGAAGGTATTGTGTAGTAAGGGAGCGTCTTGCTGTTGATACCTTGGACCTGCATGCCCTTGTACAAATGGAGGTACATCACCAAAATACTGACCCACATCATAAGGCCAGCGACGAATGACATGTAAGACCATCTACGAAGTGCATTAATTTCAATGAATTTATTGCCATTGACAATCTGGTTTGAATAACAACAAGAAAGTTTGAGATAACAAAAAGAAGGATATGCGCGGCTTACTGATGGAAGAGATTTAATTCCAGCTGTTTCAGTAGCAATGACGAATGGAGACTGGGCAGTTCCACTGTTCGGTTGGAGTAATGGATTGTTGGATGGTACAAGCAGACCAATGACGTGTGCCACCAATGTAGAAAAGCAATATATGGACGTATACTTGATGGATAGCTTTGGGCAAGGTATGACAAGGATTCTTTGCTTCTCCAGCAGCAATCTAAGTGAGATTCGTGAGAAATAGATTGACAAGTCTAAGATATAACGTACAGCAACAATCTCGGTTCCAATGAACAAGAAAGCAGCCTGTGTCAAAACAGCCCACCAGCCAATGAATTGTCCTTCAGCACCTTGAATACCATTGTACTGGACAAACAGTCCAGGATTTTTCCAGTAGCAGAATCCAATGCGGTCATGGTTTGGACCACCTCCCAGATTGATGACTATACTGAGAATGATAAGACCAGTGATTGTGATGACCTTAATGGATCTGTCATAATCTCAGAACTTCCATGAGATCAGGATATAGTACTTGGTATGCATGCAAAAATGAATTCCACCTTGCCATAAGCGCCAGTACTGTGCATATTAATGGTGAGAACGACAACAAAACACATGGCAACCCAAACTGAGTTATTGGCAGTGTCATTCCAATAGTTTATCAATAATGCAGAAGCTGAAATCTTGGCTGGGATGATAATGAAAGTCAGCAAGCACACTGATAAAATGCATTAAACTTAAGTACAAGGTGCTGAAAAATAAGAGGTCAGTATTTGCAAGAAATGAATGATGAAAAATGGGGCATACATGATATCATCCAGCTATACCAGTAATTCCAACCCAGGGCAAAAGAGAATGCAGGGTCGACAAAGCGCTCTGCCAGTTTGATGTGACTGCCAGGTATAGGCAGGAAAGCAACCTAAAGAAATGAAGATTAGATATGTGATCAACTAGTATGTCTGGGATGTGCAGCAAGTGTACCATTTCTCCTAAGGTGATCATGACACAATAGACAATGGTGCCCATGACTATGTAGCCTAGCAACAGACCGATGGGGCCACCATACATCAGAGAGTCTGTGGTTCCAACAAAAAGACCAGTGCTGATGACACCACCAATACTTGACAGAACTGACAACCATCACTCGTCCATGTTTGATCCCACACCCTGGTCACCCCCGAGAGATGCCATTGATTGTTCTGTTTGCACTGTTGCTCGCAGGGGTTGATACAAGCCTAACATTTAATATCGGCTTGTACAGATCACCTCTTCCTTCCACTGCGTCATTGCTCCGAGAAGCAGAACCTTCCGCATCCCATTGTAGTGAAGTACTTGAATACCTCGTGTGTAGCAAATGACGCGTAGGAGATCGTGAGGCCTGCCAACTACTATCCAGGGTCCTGCCTGATACACTATGAGATGGAGGGTCGCCAAGTGACTGGTTGTGGAGGTTAAATGGGAAGGCGGCATTTACATTGACCATTTTCCTGTGTGGCATCGTCAGAAAGCATGCTGTAGGAGAAGGAAAGAACAATTGTAGAGACAATAGGAATGCACCATTCTTTTGACTGTACGACGGTACCCAACCGCTCTTTTAGCTTCTGATGGTCAACCACCTGCAGCTGAGGCCTGTGCCAACTTTGAGAAGGGGACAGTGAAGAATAAAGTGTGGGACACTTGCATAGGAGTCTTGCTTGCAGTTGTGGCAGGTATTAGAAAAGTGCATTCATCGGGAACTGTCTACTGAATTGTTAGGTATATTGATGCTATGACCCGATTCATTATACACACTAGGTCGCGCCAACACTGATGAAAACAACATGAGAACAAGAAGCTGAACATGGATAAGGCAAGACACGAGGACTGTTGTATCCCTGAATACAGAGGATACCATTTATGAACACCTAGAGAGCCTTCTGACATCAAGAATTGAATAAATTGGAGATGTTGGGACATGCAAAAAACATACCATTTCTCCCAAAGTGATCATGACACAATAGACGATGAAAGATAGAAAATGAGCAAGGAGATGTAGAGTAGAGGCAGGAGATGTAGAAGAAATGTTGCTGTGGGTCACATGACAAATAACATGTCACTTTTTCCTCGAGTGGTGATGTCACTCAAGGAAAAAGTAGGTGTTCAGACAAGTTCTTTCTTTTCTCTAGGAGGTGAATCCTTGCGTCACTTTATTCTACCTCTGAGTGTGCTTTACTGCCACTACTCAATTCCTCTTAGTACATTAATCACATACTCAGA
>Ga0310811_10005427_pt1 | contig 16120 bp, 10 predicted proteins | sample YCmetagenome_FD_207642 | JGI IMG/M metagenome (GOLD analysis project Ga0310811, IMG submission 207642) | Soil microbial communities from experimental microcosm in Duke University, North Carolina, United States - YC | ecosystem: Engineered > Artificial ecosystem > Soil microcosm > Unclassified ...
GCCATCGTGAACGGCTTCGGCAGGACGCCGGTGCCGCCATGTCGCTCGGCCTCGACGATCTGCGCCCGCTGGACCGAGGCGGTCACGAACACGAGGGGGATGTGCGCGGTGTCGGGCGACGCCCGTAGGGCGTCGCCGAGCTGGTAGCCATCGAGCTTCGGCATCGACACGTCGCTGAAGACGAGGTCGGGCCGCGTGTCGCGGATGAGCGCGAGCCCTTCTTCGCCGTCGACCGCGAGCCGCACGTCGTGACCGCTGTCACGCATGGCGGCGGTGATCAGCTTTCGGATCATCGGATCGTCCTCGCAGAACACGATCTTCGCCATCTCGCGACTCCTTATACGCTCGCCACGGCCGCGAGGGGCAGGGTGAACTGGAAGACCGAACCCTCACCGAGCGTGCTCTCGACCCACGCGCGCCCGCCGTGCATCTCGATGATCTGCCGCGAGATCGGCAGGCCGAGCCCGGTGCCCTGGATATAGCGGGTCGCGCCCGACTCGAGCCGCGAGTAGCGCTCGAACACCTTCTCCAGGGAGTCGGGCGGGATCCCCATCCCCTCGTCGCGCACGAACACGTGGACCATCGCGCCCTCGACCCGCGTCGTGATCGTGATCGCACCGCCCTCGGGCGAGTACTTGACGGCGTTGCTCAGGAGATTCACAAGCACCTGCTTGATCTTGTCGGCGTCCATCTCGATGAGCGGGAGGGTGGGGTCGCAGTTGAGATGGATCGGGTGGCGCTCGGCGTTCGTGCTCAGCCGGTCAGCGGCCTCGGCGATGACCGCGTTGATGTCGGTCCGCTCCCGGTTCAGGGTCATCTGGCCGGACTCCATCCGGTCGAGGTCGAGCATCTCGGTGATCATGCGGTTGAGCCGCTGCGCATCCTTGTTGATGTCGCCGGCGTACTCCTTCATCTCGACCACGCTGAGGTCCTCGTCGCGCATGAGCTCGCTGAAGCCCTGGATGCCGGTCAGCGGCGTGCGGAACTCGTGGCTCACGATGGAGACGAAGTTGCTCTTGGCGCTGTTCAGCTTCTCGAGCTGCTCCACGGCCCGCCGCTGCTGCTCCACGAGCTCGGCCGTGGTGAGGGTCGCGACCGCCTGGTCGCCGAAGAGGCTCAACAGGCGCGCGTCCTCCTCATCGAACCGAGCCAGGGCGTGCGTCGACCGGACGGTGAGCACGCCGAGCGGCTGACCCGCGCGGATCAGTGGAACGGCGAGCGCGGCCTGCCACCCGGCTTCCCGGCTGGACGGTAGGGCGTGTTCCCACCCTTCGTAGTCGTTCACGATGACGGGCTTCTGGGTGAGGAACGCCTGGCCCGTGACGCCCTCGCCGCTCCGGAGCACCGGCGGGGCATTGCGCTCCGCGCCGATGCTGTCCGCGTGGCGCAGCAGCGCGGCGTGCTCGTCCCACCGGTACAGCAGCGCGCTCCCCCGGCCGAGCAGCGCGCCGGCTGCCTCGAGGATCTCGCGGAGCACTTCGGTGGGGTCCGTCTCCGCGGCGATCAGCGTCGACGCGCGGTGCAGGGCGAGCATCCGCTGGTTCTCACGCTGGCGAGCAAGGAGCAGCTGCGCGGCCTCGAGCGCGGTCCGCAGCTCGCGCGCGACGCTCTCGAGGAGCCTGATCTCCTGGGACGTCCACGCCCGCGTCTCGCCGACCTGATCGAGGGCCAGGACTCCGGTGACCTGGCCGCCCAGGCCGATCGGCGTCGCGACCGCCGCGAGCGTGCCGCGCTCGATGAGCGTCCGGTCGCCGAGCGTCGGGTCGGCCAGTCGCGCGTCCGTCCGCGCATCTCTGACCGCGATCGTGCGTCCCTCGCGCACGGCGAGCGCGCTCAGCGGCAGCGAGCCGTGGGCGCCGACGCCGACCGGTTCGACCCCGGGCGCAGCCCATTCGTGCAGCACGGTCAGGCCGGCATCGCCGGCGCCGCTCAGGACGACCCGCGACACCCCGAGCTCCCTGCCGAGCTCCTCGAGGGCGGAGGCGACGACCGCGTCGGGATCGAGGTTGGAGTAGATGCGCTGCGAGATGCGGTTGACGACGGCCTCGCGGTCGGCGCGCGAGTCGGCCTCGGCGATCGAGAGTGCGTTGTGGAGCGCGCCCGCGACGTACTGGCCCAGGAGCGCGACCAGCTGCAGCTGGTCGCGGGTGATCGCGTTCGGCTGCGCGTCGGAGAGCGCGAGGGCGCCGATGAGCCGCGAGCGGGACACGAGTGGCAGCAGCGCAAAGGATCGAGCGGCCGCGAGCGCGGGCAGCTCGGCCGCGAGGGCCGACCAATCGGGCATCGCCTCCGTATCGTCGACCACGAAGCTCCGGCGCTCGCCGATGAGACGCATCCGCAGCACCGGTGGGAAGGCCCCGACCGGGTACACCGCTCCGGTGCTCGGCGTCTCGGATCCGCCGAGCTGGGCCAGTATCCGGACGGATTCCGCCGTCTCTTCGTACTGCAGCAGCGACGCGACGACTGACTCCGGCAGCCGTCCCTTGATCGCGGCGAGGAATTGCGTCGCCACCTCCGTGGGCGTCAGCGGACCTGACAGCCCGGCCGAGAGGCGGCCGACGAGGGCCAGCTCCTCGCGGCTGCGTTCCGTATCGCGGAGGGCCACGTCCATGTTCGTCGCGAACCGCCAGGCGACGATGCCGGCGGCCACGCTGACCGCGATGACCAACAGGAGGATCTCGATGCTCTCGGCCCGCGAGCCGCCGAGTGCCAGCGCGACGTACACCGCGACCGCGTAGACCACCGCCACCGCTACGTACGCCGAGCGTCTCCGCATCGCTGGAATGCTAGACGGCTACCGTCTCGTCACCCGTTCGGGCGGACATCGGTTGGTACACTCGGGAGGAGCCATGTCGAGGAGGGCCACAGCGTTGCAGAACAATCTCGTGCCCATGGTGGTCGAGCAGTCCGGCCGTGGAGAGCGTGCCTACGACATCTTCTCCCGCCTGCTCAAGGACCGGATCATCTTCATCACCGACATGATCGAAGACAACATGGCGAACCTGATCATCGCTCAGCTGCTCTTCCTCGATTCCGAGGACCCCGAGAAGGACATCCACATGTACATCAACTCGGGCGGCGGTGTGGTCACCGCGGGCCTCGCGATCTACGACACCATGCAGTACCTGCGCTCGCCGATCAACACGGTCTGCATCGGTCAGGCCGCGTCGATGGCGGCGGTGCTCCTCTCCGCCGGCGCTCCGGGAAAACGCTTCGCCCTTCCGAACGCCCGGATCATGATCCATCAGGGCTCCGGCGGATTCCGGGGCAACACCCCGGACGTGATGATCCAGGTGAAGGAGCTCGAGACGCTCGTCGACAAGCTCACGAAGATCCTGGCGTTCCACACCGGACAGCCGGCCGACAAGGTGAAGCGTGATTCCGAGCGCGACCGCTTCATGAGCGCCGAAGAGGCCAAGACCTACGGCCTCATCGACGACGTCTACGTCGGCAAGGCGAACGACGCGGTGTTGCCGAAGGCCGACGAAGCGGCCGCGCCGACATCGATCGCCGAACCGATGCGGGTCCGCTGATGACGACCGCCGCGAAGGGGGGCAAGCCGTACCGCTGCTCCTTCTGCGGGAAGTCCCAGGACCAGGTCCGCAAGCTCATCGCCGGTCAGGGCGTCTACATCTGCGACGAATGCATCACGCTCTGCCGCGAGATCGTCGACGAAGAGTTCATGGAGACACCGAAGGCCCGCGCGACCGGATCGAAGGTCCCGAGCCCGCGGCGGATCAACGAGATCCTCGACCAGTACGTGATCGGGCAGGACAAGGCCAAGCGTGTCCTCTCGGTCGCGGTCTACAACCACTACAAGCGCGTCGGCGCGGGGCACCGGATCGACGACGTCGAGCTCGGCAAATCCAACGTGCTCCTCATCGGCCCGACCGGCTGCGGCAAGACCCTCCTCGCGCAGACCCTGGCCCGGATCCTCGACGTGCCGTTCTCGATCGCCGATGCCACGAGCCTCACCGAGGCGGGTTACGTCGGTGAAGACGTCGAGAACATCCTGCTCCGGCTCATCCAGGCGGCCGACTTCGATCTGAATCGCGCGCAGCGCGGCATCATCTACATCGACGAGATCGACAAGATCGCGCGCAAGGGCGACAACCCGTCGATCACCCGGGACGTCTCGGGCGAGGGCGTGCAGCAGGCCCTGCTGAAGATCCTCGAGGGCACGGTCGCGAACGTGCCGCCCCAGGGTGGTCGCAAGCATCCGCACCAGGACTTCATCCAGATCGACACCACGAACATCCTCTTCATCCTTGGCGGGGCGTTCGAGGGTCTTGAGAAGATCGTCGAGGCGCGGATCGGCAAGAAGACCATGGGCTTCGGCGCGACGCTGTCGCAGAACACCAAGGAGACGACCGCGGTCCTCAACGAGGTCATGCCGGACGATCTGCTGAAGTACGGGCTCATCCCTGAGTTCGTCGGCCGCATGCCGGTCATCGTCCCGCTGCAGGCCCTCGACGAGGCCGACCTCCTGCGGATCCTCACCGAGCCCAAGAACGCGATCGTGAAGCAGTACCAGAAGTTCCTGTCGATCGACAAGGTCGAGCTGCAGTTCACGGAGGATGGTCTCCTCGCGGCCGCGACCGGCGCGGCCAAACGGAAGACCGGCGCTCGCGGGCTGCGGACGATCATCGAGGAGGTGCTCCTCGACGTGATGTACGAGATCCCGTCGCGCGCCGACGTCCGGAAGGTCGTCGTGACCGCGGAGGCCATCGAAGGCAAGGCCAACCCGCTCCTGCTCAGCAAGAACGAGCAGCTCGTGCTCGAAGGGGACGAAGCGTCTTCGGCGTAGCCAGCTAGCATCGACGGATGCCGAAGCTCTACTACGCCTCGCCGCGCGACCTGCCCACCAAGAGCCCGATCCCGGGCATGACCCAGCGGATCATCCGCGCCGAGGCCGCGACGGTCGCGATCACCGACCTCGCGCCCAAGACGGTGGTCGAGTCGCACAAGCATCCGATGGAACAGACCGGCGTGGTCACCAAGGGCAGTCTCGTGATGGTCATCGCTGGCGAGCAGCGGATCCTCACTCCCGGCGACACCTACCGCGTGCCGCCGAATGCGTCGCATGGGGCTCGCGTGTTCGAGGAGCCATGCCAGGTCATCGACATCTGGGCGCCCCCGCGTGATGACCTGTAGCCGCAGCGACCGCTTGATGGGGGCCTAGGACCGGGCTCCTCCCCCGACCGGGGGAGCGCGTAGGGCATCCCTCTCTCGGCCTGATACCCGCTTCGGGCGCGGCATCCCTAGCGTCCATGTTGCATGACCGAGCAGATCCCGCGCGTTCCCGGCGATGCGCTGCTCTATGGCCGCGTGTTCGGCCTGGCCGCCGCGATCGTCTGGATCGCGATCGGGAGCCTGATCGTCGTGCCCCTCGCGGCGCTCGCCCTCACCATCCTGTTCGGGACGATCGTCTACAGCTGGACGGCGCAGGCGACGCGCGGCACGACGTTCACGCTGACGACGACACCGATCGGTCTGGTCATCGCCGACCTCGCCATCACGACGCTCTGGATGATGGCCACGGCGGCCGATCCGCGCAGCGTCGCCTTCGCGCTCGTCCTCATCGCCGCGGTACTCGTGCAGTTCCGGCTCGGTCGGCTCGGTACCGCGGTCGCGGGATGCGCGTTCCTGGTCGCCGCCGCGGGACAGCAGCTCGTGCTCCTCGCCCTCGGCTTGCCGGTCGATCCGCAGTCTGTGTTCCGCCTCGTCATCGTCGTCGGTATGGTCCTCCTGGTCATCGGTGTCGTCGCCGCCGCGTACCGTGACGAGCAGGAGCGCGGGGCGCGCGCGCTGCGCCGGGCGCACCTGCTCGAGCAGGCGGCCACCGAGATCGACGCGGAGGCGGGCGCGGATCTGGTCCTCGGTTCGATCCCGCGTCACGCGCTCGAGCTCGTGTCGGCGGACCATGCCACGCTGAACGTCCATCGGGGGCGCGAGTTCATGATCATCGCCGGCGCGGGCCTCGGCGAGCGGGTCGTCGGCGTGCGCGGGCCGGCCACGAGCGGCATCGTCGGGCGCGTGGTCATGACCCGCGCGACGGTGACCGTCGACGACTACCGCAAGCTGACCGATGCGCCGAAGGCGGTGCTGGATCTCGGCCTGCGGAGCGCGATCGCGATCCCCGTCCTGGTGCAGGGTGAGATCGCGGCGGTCCTCAACGTCGGACGGTGCGTCGTCCGGCCGTTCGACCGGGACGAGCGTGACGCGCTGGAAGGATTCGCCGCCCATGCCGCCATCGCACTCGCCAACGCGCGGCGGCTCGAGCTCGGGAAACGCCGCGAGGAGCTCGCTCGCGAGCTCGCCTCGTGCACGACGGAAGAGGTCATCGCCCGCCTCGCGGTCGAAGCCGAGCGCGCGTTCAACGCCGAGTACGTCGCGGCCGCCGAGATCACCCCCGCCCGCGGGATCCGCGTCATCGCGGCGCTCGGCGCGGCATCGAGCCTCGCCGGGCTCAGCCACGATCAGGTCGGTCCGCTCCTCGCGAAGGTCATCGAGCAGCGGGCCGCGATGACGGTCCGCGACTACGCGAACGAGTACGGCGATGTCGGGACCGAGGCCGCACTCGAGGCCGGCATTCACGCCGTCGTCGTCGTCCCGGTGATCGTGGCCGACGTCGTCGTCGCCGTGTTCATGGTCGGGACCACCGATCCGCATCGCAGATTCGACGTCGTCGACGAGCAAGGGCTCCTCGACCTCGCCGAGCTCGCCGGGAGCGCCATCCGCGCGGTCACCGGCCGCCGCGAGCGGGAGCGGCGGATCCAGCGGCTCACGGCGCTCAATGAGATCGCCTCGAAGACCGCGCTCGTCCATGAGCCTCAACAGATCGCGAGCTTCGCCCACGAGTCGGCCCGATCGCTCGTGGAGTTCGACGCGTTCTACGTCGCGCGCTATGACGGCGAACGCCGGCTGTTCGACTTCCTCATCGAGGTCGACGGCGGGCACGTGCGCGAAGGGGAGTTCTTCCTCCCATTGGGCGCCGGACCCACCAGCCAGGTGGTGCTGAGCGGCGAGCCGTACGTGACGACGAGCCGCGACGATGCCGTCCAGAAGCGCGGCAAGACCTACGGCGACGAGTCGCGACGGTGTGCGTCGGCCGTCCACATGCCCCTCAAGATCCGCGGCGAGATCATCGGCGTGGTCTCGGTGCAGTCGTACCGCCCGGCCGCGTATGACGCCGAGGACGTCGCGATCCTCCAGTCGTTCTCGAACCTCGTCGCGTCATCGTTCGAGAACGCCGAGCATCACGCCCGGCTCCGCGAGCTCTACCTCGCGTCCGTCAAGGCGCTGGCCGCCGCCGTCGACGCGCGGGACCCGTATACCCGAAGCCACTCGGCGCGCGTCGCGGCGCTGTCGCGGATCATCGCCGTCGAGATGCAGCTGCCGCCGGACGAGATCCGGCGCGTCCAGCTGTCGGCCTTGCTGCACGACATCGGCAAGATCGGCATCCCCGACGCCATCCTCAACAAGCCGGCCGCCCTCACGACCGAGGAGTGGGTGATCATGAAGACCCACGCGCCGCTCGGCGCCTCGATCCTGGCGGCCGTCGAGCCGCTGGCCGACCTGGTGCCCATCGTCCACGCGCACCACGAACGCTTCGACGGCGCCGGCTATCCCGATGGGCTGGCGGGCGACGCGATCCCGCTCGGCGCGTACATCGTGTCCGCCGCGGACGCGTACGAGGTGATCGTGAGCAAGCGCGCGTACAAGGCGGCGCAGAGCGTCGACTTCGCCGTGGCCGAGCTGCGCCGGTGCAGTGGCACGCAGTTCCACCCCGACGTCGTCGCGGCGTTCATCCGCGTCATCGAGCGCGACCGCCGCGAGGGCAGCGTGTACCTGAGCAAAGTGGGCGCGATCGAGCACGAGGACATCGACGACGTGCCCGGTCCCGGCTCGCTCGTGGAGCGCATGGCCGAGCACTCGCACACCCACGCCCGCCAGCTCGCGATCCTCCAGCGGCTGGCCTCCGAGATCAGCGCGGTGCTGGATCTCAATGAGCTCACCAGCCGGCTGCTGCGCATCGTGTGTGACGCGATGGGATACGAGAACGGCTTCCTCACCACGCTCAACGACGACGGCGAGCTCAGCATTCGTGCCGCGTTCGGACCATCGACCGCGTTCATCGGGCAATCGCTCCCGTCCGGCACCGGCATCAGCTGGTGGGTCATGGAGCACGGGCGGCTCCAGAACGTCGCGGACGTCCACTCGGACACGCGGTTCGTGGGTCCGGCGGACATCCGCTCGAGCCTCATCGTCCCGCTGCGGATCGGCGACGAGACCGTGGGCATCATCGGGATCGAGAGCACCCGCCCCGCGGCGTTCTCATCGGAGGACGAGACCCTCCTGACCGCGACGTCCCATCAGGTCGCGGCGGCCGTCCGGGTCGCGCGCCTGCACCAGGCCGCGAAGTCCGCGGCCGCGACCGATCCGCTCACCGGACTTCCGAACCGGCGGGCGTTCTTCGACCAGCTCGCCGAGCATCTCGCGAAGAGCGAGCGGGATGGCGCGCCCCTCTCGGTGGCGATGATCGACGCGAACGGCCTGAAGCAGCTGAACGATCAGTACGGCCACGCATCCGGCGACCAGGCGCTGATCCGGATCGGCGAGCTCCTCGCCGCGGGCGTCCGCCAGCACGACGTGGTCGCACGGATCGGCGGCGACGAGTTTGCCATCGTGTTCCCCGGCGCACCCCTGTTCGCGGCTGACCGGATCATGCGACGGCTGGCTCTGGACATCGCCGACGCGACGATCCCGTCGGGCCAGCCGGTGCCGACCATCGCCTGGGGCATTGCGCCGGCGCTCGTCGAGGGCACCTCCGTGGACGCCCTCGTCGATGCGGCCGACCGGGCGATGTACCGCCAGAAGCAGCTCGGGAGAGCCCGCGCGGGCTAGACTGATCCCAGACCGGCGGCGACCGGGAGGAGTACCGAGCCCCGACCGACAGGGAAGGCCCGACGCGACTGGAAGCGGGCCGCGGCACCGGAGCAGGGAAGTCGCCCGCGAGCCGGATCGGGTGCGCCCGGTAAAGCGCGGATGAGGCGTTCGCGGGAGCGAACGTGAACTCAGGTGGTACCACGCGGCATCAGCCGTCGTCCTGTTCGGACGACGGCTTTGTTGTTGTCAGAGAGGAGGCGACGATGGCGATCCGGAGCGAGGCACCGCGGGCGGTCCTCGAATACCGCGGCAAGAACTTCGACGCGAGCGCCGTCGAGACGTTCCTCTACGACTGGTGGGAATCGTCCGGCTTCTTCACGCCCGGACCGAAGCGACCCGGCGAGAAGCCGTTCGTGATGATGCTGCCGCTACCGAACGTGACCGGCGACCTCCATCTCGGGCATGCCCTCGGCTTCGGCGGGTACGAAGACCTCATGGCTCGCTGGCACCGGATGCGCGGCGAGCCGACGCTCTGGCTGCCGGGCTCCGACCACGCCGGGATCATCGCCCAGATCGTGGTCGAGAAGGAGCTCGCGAAGGAGGGCGCCGGGCGCACGAACATGACGACCTCGCCCACGCTCGGCCTCTCACGGGACGAGTTCCTCGCCGAGATGTGGCGCTGGATGGAGCACTACAAGCCGAGGATCTACAAGCAGCTCCGGATGCTGGGCTGCAGTCTCGACTGGACGCGCGTGCACTTCACGATGGATCCCGACATGCAGCGCCGGGTGCGCATCCACTTCATCCGGCTCTACCGGAACGGCCATCTCTACCGCGCCGACCGGATCGTCCACTGGTGCCTCACCTGCCAGACGACGTATTCGGACCTCGAGTCGCTGCACGTCGTGCGGACCGACCAGCTGAGCTACGTGCGGTACCCGTGGGCCCAGGCCATGCCGTCCGGCACCCCCGACGTGATCGTCGCGACGACGCGGCCGGAGACGATCGTGGCCGACACCGCGGTGGCCGTGCACCCCGATGACCCTCGCTGGAAGGGGTTCATCGGCAAAGAGGTGCTCGTGCCGGTATCCGAGCGCAAGGTGAAGATCATCGGCGACGAGGCTGTGGACCGTGAGTTCGGGACCGGCGCGCTCAAGGTCACGCCCGGCCACGACGCGACGGACTTCGACATCGGTCAGCGTCACGGGCTCCAGGTGCTCTCGGCCATCGACACGCGCGGATTCATGACGCCGGCCGCCGGTCCGCTCGCGGGGCTCGATCGCGACGCGGCGAGGGCGGCGATGATCGAGCGGCTCAAGGAGAAGGGCCTGCTCATGCGCCAGGAGCCGATCACGCACAACGTCGGGATCCACGATCGGTGCGAGACCGTCGACGAGCCGCTCGTGATGAAGCAGTGGTGGATGAAGATGAAACCGCTCGCGAAGCCGGCGATCGCCGCGGTGCGCGACGGCACGGTGCGGATCATCCCGAAGTACCAGGAGAAGATCTACTTCGAGTGGATGGAGAACATCCGGGACTGGCCGGTGTCCCGCCAGATCTGGTGGGGCCATTCCATTCCGGTCTGGTACTGCCAGGACTGCAACGAGATCGTGGTCCCGGACGAGGATGCCCCAGATCCGACGACGTGCCCGAAGTGCCGCTCGCACGACCTGCGGCAGGACCCGGACGTGCTCGACACGTGGTTCAGCTCGGCGCTGTGGCCGCACTCGACGCTCGGCTGGCCGGAGCAGACCGAGGACCTCGCGCGGTTCTACCCGGGCTCGGTGCTCGAGACGGGCTACGACATCCTGTTCTTCTGGGTCGCCCGCATGTTGATGATGGGCATCCAGAACATGGGCGACGTGCCGTTCGGAGTCGTCTACCTCCACGGGCTCGTGCGGACGGAGGGCCTGAAGATGAGCAAGTCGAAGGGCAACGTGGTGAGCCCGGTCGAGATGATGGAGGAGCACGGCGCGGATGCGCTGCGCTACGCGCTGGTGAACGGCATCGCCGCGGGCGCGGACAGCGAGTTCTCCGAGGGCAAGCTCGAGAACGGCCGCCGCTTCGTCAACAAGCTCTGGAACGTCGGACGGTTCGTGCTCGCGCAGCTCGAGGCTCGCCCGGCCGCGCTGGCCGGGCCGATCGACGTGGTGCCGTCGGGCGCGGACCTCACCGAGGCGGACCGGTGGATCCTCTCGCGGACCGAAGCGGCGGTCGAGGAGCTCACCCGGCTGATCGAGCAGTACCAGTTCGGCGAATACGCGACCGCGCTCCAGCAATTCATCTGGACCGAGCTCGCCGACTTCTACGTCGAGCTCGCGAAGCCCCAGCGTCGGGCGGCCGGATCCGAGGACGCAGCCGTGCGCACGCTCGCCTACGTCCTCGACCGCGTGCTACGGCTCGCGCACCCGAGCATCCCGTTCGTGACCGAGACGCTGGCCCTCCAGCTCTGGCAGCACGGCTCGAAGTCCGACCGCGCGCCGTCGCTCGTGCTGTCGGCGTGGCCGAAGCCCGGGACCCGCGATGCCGAGCTCGAAGACCGCTTTGGCCTGGCGATCGAGGTCGTCCGCCGGATCCGCGAGCGCCGGCAGGAAGCAGGCATCGACCCGCGGATGACGGTGCGGGTCGCGCTGGGGGGAGACGCCGCCGCGCTCCGGCCGTTCGCGGACATCATCGCGTCCCTCACCGGCGCGGACGTGCGCTTCGGACCAGGCGATTCGGCACCGACGCTCGTTCGGGCCGTCGAAGTGCGGGTCGAGGTGCCCCGCGACGCCACCGCCGACCGCGCCCGCCTGGAGAAGGAGCTCGCCGCGGCTCGGGGCCTGCTCGAGCGGTCGCGCGGCCTCATCGCCGATCCGAGCTTCAGCGCGCGCGCGCCCGCCGCCGTGGTCGAAAAGACGAAAGCTGCGCTCGCCGAACGGGAGGCCGCTGTCGCGTCGCTGCAGACCGAGCTCGACCGGCTGGGGTAGGGCCATGGCCGTCGAGATCCTGTTCGAGACGCATTCGATCAGCGAAGACAATGAGCGTGGCGTCGCGACGGGGTGGCTGCCGGGGCGGCTGTCCGAACGCGGCCGGAGCCTTGCGCGAGAGCTCGGTGCGCGCCGGCGGGACGACGGCCTGGTCGCCGTCTTCACCTCCGACCTCGCGCGAGCCGTCGAGACGGCCGTGATCGCGTTCGACGGCTCGGGATTGCCGATCCGCGCCGACCCGCGCCTGCGGGAATGCGACTACGGGGACCTGAACGGAGCACCGGTCGAGACGCTCGCGCCGCGTTCGCGATTCATCGCGACGCCGTTCCCCGCTGGTGAGAGCTATCGGCAGGTCGTCGAACGGGTTCGCGGCTTCCTTGGCGATCTCGTGCCGTTCGACGGCCGCCGGATCGTCGTCATCGGCCACTCGGCCACGCGCTGGGCACTCGACCACCTCCTCGCCGGCCGCACCCTCGAGGAGCTCGTTGACGCGCCCTTCGACTGGCAACCCGGTTGGCTCTACCGGACGGCTGCAACCTCCCCTTGATGGCGCAGAGCGACCTCGACCGGCTGGCCGCCGACCTCCGCGTGTTCGACACGAATGGCATCGAGCGCGCCGCGTGGGGCTGGGACCGGCACGGGTCTCGCGGCCTCGATGCCTATCACCGCGCGGAGAAGGCCGCGCTCGCGCAGATCGAACAACACGATCTCGGGCCGGGGTGGGAAGATCTCCGCCGGAGATTGTTCGGTCTGACCGAGGCATCCGGCGCGCTGGTCAACTGGAGGGCCCGGCACGGCCAGCTCGGACACAAGGCCGAGAGTGCCGCATTCGGTGCGGCCCTCGGGCTCTTCGCGAAGGAGCACCTCTCGCGAGAGCAGTACGCGGAGCTCGTCGAGCCGATGGCCGAGGCGCTTCCGTGGCTGCTCCCGGACCGCGCGCCGGCGCCGCGCCCGCAGAAATAGAAGAAGGCGGGGCTTACACCCCGCCTTCTCGTTATCGCATGATCGCGGTGACGGCTACTGGCACCCTGCGAAGCAGGGGTTCTCAGCAGGCTCCGCCTACTGGTTGTCCTTGAGGATCTGGTTCGCCTTCACGCCCGCGGCCTTCACGGCTGCCGGGATGTCGGTGACCTTGCCGGCCACGACCGCGTTGAGCATGTCCTCGATGACCGTGCGGATGTCCTGCTGGCCGCGGACGTTCGGCTCGGGGACGCTCGTCCCGATCAGGTCGAACGCCTGCTTGCCCTGGACGTCGGTCTTCCACGCGTTCTTGAGCGTGTCGGTGTCCTGCGCGCTCTTGCGGACCGGCATGTAGCTCGACTTCACGGCCCACTCGGCGGTCTGCGCGGCGTCAGAGAACCACTTCACGAACAGCCACGAGGCGAGCTGCTTTTCCGGGGTGCTCTTGAAGATCGCGATGTTCGCCCCGTACTGGACCGTCTGTGCCTTGGCCGGGTCCTTCTGCGGGATGCTCGAGAGGCTCCAGTTGATCGGCTGCTTGAAGCTCGAGACGAAGAACGGCCGGCCGGTGCTCGACTCCTGGACGAACGCGGCCTTCCCGGTGCCGAAGTCGGTCTGGTAGTCGAAGCCCTTCGGCACGTACGCGCTGCCGTTGTCGATCATGCGCTTCATCATCGTGACGGCGTCGATCGCGGGCTGCTGGTCCCACGCGACGGTCTTCTGGTCGGCGCTCATGAGCTGGCCGCCGCGCGAGAGGACCCAACCGTTGAAGTTGGACGCGTTGATCGTGATCGCCCAGCCGTAGCGGGTCGGCTTCCCGTCGGGCCCGACCTTGCTCGCGGCCTTGGCGGTCGCCTCGAACTCATCCCAGGTCTTCGGGTCGCTCTTCCCGATCTCCTTGAGGATGTCCTCGTTGTTGTACTGGAGGAACAGCGACTTCGTGAACGGGAACGAGAGCAGCTGGTTGCCGAACTGCGGGAAGCGGTTCGTGTCGTAGTACGGCTTGTAGATGTCGGCCTGCGACTCCTTGGAGAGGCCGTTCTTCGCGGAGTTCACGTACGGGTCGAGGTTGAGGACCACGTCGGCCTTCATGTAGTCGGCCACGAAGCTCTCGTACGCGACGGCGAGCTCGGGCAGCGCGCCGGCCTGGATGGCCGAGAGGTTCTTCTGGTAGAGCTGCGTGTAGCTGCCCTGGTACTGGAGCGTCACCGTGATGCCCTTGCCGTTGGTCGAGTTGAAGCGGTCGACCATGGCCTGGAGCGCCGCGGCGTTCGCGCCGGTCTGGGTGTGCCAGAGCGTGAGCGCGACCGGCGCGCCCGAAAGGTCGATGTCCGCCTGAGTGGACTGGGCCGGCGCCGGCGACGCAGCCCCGCTGCACGCCTGGGCGACGACCATGACCGCCGCGATGACCGCAAGCTTCAACCGCATGACCACCCCTCCGTCAATTCCCCGCTTCTACTCGCTACGCACATCGATACGAATCAGCCCTAGCCACGGATACCGGTCCTCGCCACACCTTGGATCAGGTATCGCTGCGCGAACAGGAAGATCACGACGACAGGGGCGATCACGAAGGTCGCCGCCGCCATCTCGAGATGATATTGCGCCCCAAATTCTGTGCGGAACTGCGCCATTCCCACCTGGACCGGTCTGACCGCGTCGCTGTTGGTCACCAGGAGCGGCCACAGGAAGGCGTCGTACACACCGAGCCCGGTGATCAAGGTGACCGTGACCAGGACGGGGATCGAAAGCGGAAGCACGACACCCCAGAGGAATCGAAGGTGTCCGGCGCCGTCGACCTTCGCCGCGTCGGCCAGCTCGTTCGGGATCGACCGGAAATGCTGGCGCAGGAGGAACACCGAGAAGACGGACGCGAGGAACGGGATGATCTGGACCTGGAGGGTGTCCGCGATCTTGAGGTACTTCGTGACGAGGACGAAGTTCGGGATGAGCGTCGCCTCGCCCGGGATCATGTAGGTGGCGAGCAGGATGAAGAAGATCGCGCCTTTTCCTTTGAAGTTCATCCGCGCGAATGCGTAGGCCGCGAGGACCGATGTCGTGAGCTCGCCGAGCGTCACGACCACCCCGATGAGCAGCGTGTTGCGGAAGAAGCCGGCCCAGGGCGCGTCGCCCCAGGCGGTCGCGAAGTTCTCGAAGTGCAGCTCGTGGGGGAACGCGGTCGGCGGGAACTGGGTGGCCTCGAAGAAGCTCTTGAACGCCGTCGAGATCATCCAGTAGAACGGGAACGCGATCACGATCGCGACCGCCGCGAGCACGACGTGCTTCACCACGGTCCGTGGGCGGACCCGCGGGATGCCCGATGGCCGCGCGACCGCGGCGCTAGCCATAATGCACGCGCCGTTCGGCCACGCGGAACTGGAACACCGTGAAGCCGAGGATGATCACCGTGAGCAGCACCGCCATCGCGGCGCCGAGATCGATCCGGCCTTGCTGGAAGAACACGTGGAAGATCTCGTACCCCAGGGTCTTGGTCGTCTCCAGCGGCCCGCCGTTGGTCATCGTGTAGATCTGGTTGAAGGCCTTCAGCGAGCCGATCGTGGCGATCGTGGCGACGAAGAAGGTGGTCGGGCTGAGGAGGGGCAGGGTGATCTTGGTGAAGATCTGGCGCTCGGAGGCACCATCCAGCCGCGCGGCCTCGTAGTACTCGTTCGAGATGTTTCCCAGGCCGGCGAGGAAGATCACCACCTGAAAGCCGATGTAGTGCCAGATCGTGTAAATGGACACGCCCACGAGCGCGAGGCTCGGTCCGGCGAGGATCGATTGATGGAACTGGCTGCCCGCGGCGAACGGCGACCAATCCGGCAGCGTCCAGCCGAACGACCCTGCGATCAGCTCGATGACCCCCCGCGGCTCGTCGAGCCACCGCTGCGGCCCGATCCCGACGAAGCCAAGGATCGTGTTGAACAGCCCGTAGCTCGGGTTCATGAGCCAGTTGAAGATCACCGAGGCCGCGATCACCGACGTGATGTACGGGAGGTAGTACAGGGTCCGGTAGATCCCGCGGCCGCGCATCTTCTGGAACAGCAGGTACGCCAGCACGAGCGACAGGACGATCTCGACCGGCACCGTGATGACGGTGTAGGTGAGCGTCACGGACAGCGACTGCCAGAACTCCTCGGCCCGCGCGCCGACGAGCACGGTCTGGTAGTTGTCGAGCCCGCGGAACGCGCCCTGGACGATGTCCCACCGGAACAGCGACATGTAGACCGCCGCGAAGCCCGGAAGGAACTGGAAGATGAGGATGACGATGATCGCCGGAAGGACGAACGCGTAGGCGAGGA
>Ga0310811_10005428_pt1 | contig 16118 bp, 7 predicted proteins | sample YCmetagenome_FD_207642 | JGI IMG/M metagenome (GOLD analysis project Ga0310811, IMG submission 207642) | Soil microbial communities from experimental microcosm in Duke University, North Carolina, United States - YC | ecosystem: Engineered > Artificial ecosystem > Soil microcosm > Unclassified ...
CCGGAAGGGAAACGCGCGAACAGGATCGAGGGCGGCGAGGTCCAGCTGCTGATGGGTCAGCCAGGCTAACCAGATACGGACTTCCGCCACGGGTGGGCTTTGCCGCAGCACATTAATGGCTTCTTCGGTGCGGTTACAGTTATAGTACCAGATGGCCAGTTCGAGATAGGTCTCCTGGGGGAGCTCGCTGCGGATGAGGTCTTTGAATGCTGCGCCATGTTGTTCGAAACGCGCGAAATGATTGAGGGGGTCCAGCGTCAATAATGTGGCAAGGCTTTTTGCATAGAGGGGCTGGTCGTTAATGAGGTGTGCGGCCACAGTCTGCAGCTGGAGGGCTTCCATATTTTGCGATGATGCGGCCAGCGCTTTAGCTGCGGAGGCTGCGGCGCGTTGCGGGTTATTCTCCCGCAGGTAGAGCCGGGCCAGGCAGGTATATGCGGCGCTGCGCCATGCAGGTGTGAGGCTTGCGATGTCAAAGCCATCCCGGGCATCAGTGATGTGGCCCAGCTGAAGATTGACCAATCCATAGATGAAGTTGGCGCTGCCGTCTTCGGTATTGATGCTAAGGGCGGTTCTGGCCAGGGCCAGCGCCTCAGGATATCTTAGGTTGCGATACAAAAGCTCGGCCTTTTTTACGAGGGCCGGGAAGAAATATGCGTCTTTTTGCAGTGCGCTGTCGAGGGCAAGCTCAGCTGCCGCATAGTTTTTCTGATCCATCGCTTCGCAGGCGGCCAGGTAATGTCCGTAAGGGCTTGACCAGTTGAAGCCGGCGGGGGCGTCGACGGGCCGGGACAGATCGCCTGCTGTCGGTGAAGAGGACCAGGATAATAGTTGATTGCCGAGGGTGGCGGTGAGGGTGGGGCTCTTGCCACCTGGATCGCCGCTGGCGGCGGTGAGGCTGTCGCCAGCGCCGGAGAAGGAGATAGAATCAGCGAACAGCTGTAATGGCGTCGAATGGATCAATTTTTTGTAGACGATCTTCCCATTGGATGAAATGCGCAGTGTGTCTGTCAGCGATTGGGCCGGAGAAAAATAGATCTTTAGCTGATCGTTCTCCCGCAACACATTCAGCGCGCCATATTCGCTGGCGGAGACAAAACCGCGGGTGCCCAGTACCGGATACCAGTACTCTTTCCAGGTGTCGGTCACGTATGGAGCCAACGCCAGATGTTTGAACGGCGTCAGACTGCTCTGCTCTGTATTCTGATTGAACAGACGTCCGGATTGCAACTCGACGTACTGCCCGTCGGTATCCGAGAGCAGCCGGTCCCAGATCATGCCCTGGCGCGACAGTCCCCAGATCCAGATCTTTTTGCCCGCCTTGTCGTCGTGGGTGCCATAACGAACCATGCCAAGTCCTTCCTTATGCCAGTAGGTGCCGGAGAAGTCGGTGTATTTCCCAAAGACGTGATAGGATTTATATCCCCCGAAATCATTGTTGCGATAAAAAGACACATTCTTGCCATTCGCAGGATTGATCGGCCAGGAGCCATACTCGCCATTATGACCCAGGTATCTGTTGCCGGGATAAATGAACTCGAGGTCATCCCCTGCTTTAAGACCTGCATTCATCCAGTGATAGTAAGGCTGATCGAGGGGGGTTGTATTATACCAGATGGACTGGGTGGTAAAATACGCTTTGTCCGAGGGCAGCCTGATCTCCACGCGCCAGTAGCTGCGGCTCAGCAGGTCAAGAGTACCTATGTAACAGCTGACGCTGCCGTCTTCGTTGGTTCGCGTGGTATAATCTACCGGTGTGGCGCAGTTGGGAGTATGTCCGATGATGCCGTAATTTGCTTCCAGCCCGCCACTGGTCCAGGGGCCGCGCATAGCGACATCCCGGAACTTTACGGTATGGTTGTAATAGAAAAAGGATCTGTTGGTCGACTTTTCTATGGCAGCCCAAACCTTGCCGCCGATCTCAGGCAGGATGAGGACACGGATGTACTTGTTTTCGAGGGACACCACCTTCCATTTTTTTTCTACGGATGTCGAGGTGAATCCGTCGTAACGGAAATAGGGATAGACATTATTGGTCAACGGAATGGGGCTGGGATCGGAGAAAGGGTAGGTTGGAAAGGATTGCTCGTATTCGCGGATAATGGATTGCGCGGGGCAATACAACGCTGACAAGATCAGACAACATGCGAGTAGATTCTTCATTTTTTAATATTTATATATGGCTGCCGGCCCATCATTCACGCCAAAGATCAGCTGCTTTGAAGAGCGCAGGTCCACTACACCTCTGATATCGTCGCGCAATTGCAGCCCACTGCGGTCCTGCGATACATAGCGGAAATCGCCTTTCCCATCGCCCAGCAGCAGGACGCCATGATTAGCACGATAACGCCCGAAACGGATACGTGTCCACTGATTCCCGCCTGCCAGTACGAGGTCCGGATGACCGTCGCCGTTGACATCCGTTGCTGCAATGGCATATACCGGCCCATACTGCGCTTCGGAGGGCAGCAGTCTTGGCAGGAGGCCGCTGTCGCCCCTGTTTTCCAGCCAGATACTGGAAAGCGTTTCGGCTTTTAGCGGGCCGGCGTCTTTTAGCAGATCGGCGGAAAAAAGATCATGGATCGTAGCGTCGGCGTAGGTATGATATTCGATGAATTTCTTCTTCAGAAAAGGGAGCTCTCCGGTAAGGTCGTCCCTGGATGCTGCGGGATAAGAGGTGTCGCCAATATAATAACAAAAGACAGGATCGATGGTGTTGTTGTGATTGAAGTCTTTGTAATATAGGGTCAGCGGCTTTTGCGGGCTGGCGCTGAACTGGTTGTTGGTGCCCTGGTTGCCTAATATGAGATCGGGATTTCCATCACTATTGAGATCGGCTACGGTGATGCGGTTCCACCAGCCGGTGGATGGAAATTTGATATATTGCGCGGACGCATCCTTTAGCAAGGGCGTGAACCCGGGCTTGTCTGATGCTGCTGTTTTGTCCTTTACGCTACTGCCCGCGTTGATAAAAACCTTAACGGGCATCCATTCTCCTACAACGACGAGGTCGGGATGTTTATCCTTGTTGAGATCGATCCAGGCCGCGTCTGTGACCATGCCCAGGCTGTCCAGCGCGGGGGCAACCAGTGCCGTCTCATCCTTGAAATGTCCTTTGCCATCGCCCCGCAGCAGCTTGCTGCCTGGCGAGAGGGGATATTTTCCCGGAACGACACGCCCCCCTATGAAAAGGTCGAGGGCTCCGTCCCCATCGACGTCCGCGGCCGCCGCACAGCTGGCGTTCAGCAACAGGTCGGGTAAGGACTTGACGGCAAGGCTGAAATGGCCTTTTCCATCGTTCAGGTACAGGCGCGGTTGCAGCAGGGGGCTGTTGCCTTCCAGTTCATAACCACCGGCAGCGACAAAGAGGTCCGGATGGCCGTCGCCATTTGCATCGAAGAACAGTGCGGCGCCGTCGTCTGCAAGGGAATCTTTTTCGATAGCCGCAGCATGAGCGGATGTGAACGCGCCTGTCTTTGACTGGAGGAAAAGCTGGCCGGGATGGCCTTTTGAACCACCGACATAAAGGTCTTCGAGCCCGTCGCCGTTGACGTCTGCTTTTGCCATGCAGGGGCCGCGACGGGACAGATAATTGAGCAGAAGGGGCTGCTGGTCGAAATCGTTAAAGGCGTTCTCGGTGTGCCTGATCGACGGCGCCGGCGCGCTCTTGTTGACCGAAGAAGCGGCGCCATTGGCTAAAGGGGCAGAGATATTGGTCAATAAAGGTTTTGGCGCGATGTGGCCGGCCTTGTAATCCCAGATACCGCTGGCGTCCTTTTTGGCGATCTTTACCAGCTGGTCGGCTTTTACCTGGTGTAAAACCTGGAAGCGGTCGTCGGGCCAGATGATCAGGACAGAGTCGATGATGTTGTGATCGCCGGTACCGAAATTCAGGACCGGATCGACGGAGGACTGGAAGCCGCGAACAGGGAAGGCTTCCTGGTAAAAGATAGTATCCTTACAAAACAGTTTCACTTTTGAGCCGATGCCGGTGTTGTTCTTTGGATCGCCCAGCAGCGCGACGCGGAGATAGTGGTTGTCATTGCGCGACCCGCCGCCGGAAGCAGGGAAGCCGTCCGATTGGCGTGCGTTATTGCGATAGATCCCGGCATAATCATTTGTATTGTTGATAACGAGGTCGAGAGCTCCGTCATTATTGAGATCGACATAAGCAGCGCCTGCGGATACTGTCTTCTGATCGAGTCCCCACCGCGCATTGGCGCGGGAAAAAGTCATATTGCCGTTGTTATGATACAGATAGCTGGTGCCCGGGCTGGCCGGCATTCTTCCGATGGCCTCTTTTATCGCCTGTTCCTTGTTCTCAGTATTGGCGTGCATGGCATTGTCGGCGGAATATTTGAGGAAGTCCATGTCGGTATAATCCTTCACATACCCGTTGGTGACGAGTATGTCCTTATTCCCATCGTTGTCAAAATCGGAGAACAGGGCTGACCAGCTCCAGTCTGTATTGCTTACTCCCGAGAGCTGGGCGATCTCGCTAAAGGTGCCGTCGCCGTTGTTCTTTTGTAACATATTGCGACTGTACTGGTAGTAGAAGCCACGGTTGAACAGCGCCTGGAACTTATTGAAGTTCTCTGCGCCGCTGTGCATTTTTTGCGTGTGGTTGTCTTCGGGCAGCATGTCGAGGGTCATCAGGTCGATGAGGCCATCGTTGTTGAAGTCGGCGGCGTCGTTGCCCATGGAGTAAAGGGATGTCTGGTCCATGCAGCTGCTGAGGCGCTCGGTGAAAGTGACCTGGGCGGCGGCGCCGGGGCCGTTGTTGATAAACAAATAATCGGGCTCATTAAAATCGTTGGATACATACACATCGGGCCATCCGTCATTATTGATATCGGAGATGGCCAGACCCAGGCCGAAGGTCAGGACGTCCGAATGGATGCCGGCCTGCGCTGACACATCGGTATATACGGGATGATGTTTGACGGGATCGAAGTCGTTGCGATAGAGCTTGCATTCGAAGGCGGGGCGGCTTTCTTTTCTCCATCCGGGGTTCTCGATCGCGCCGGTGGTATACTGGTGCAAAGAGTGGTTGATGAGGAAAAGGTCCAGGTCTCCATCCTTATCATAATCAAAGAAGGCGGCCTGCGTCGAGAAACCTTCATCGGCAAGACCGTATTCTGCGGCTGATTCGGTGAAGGTGACGGCGCTGCCGGGAGTGGCGGGACCGTTGTTGATATAAAGCAGGTTGCGGCGCCTGGCGGGGTCGCCGTCGGCGGAGCGGCAAATATAGATATCCATTAGCCCATCGCCATTGACGTCAGTCATGGTTGCGCCTGTGCACCAGCCTTGTGCGGCGGCTACTCCGCTTTTCTCCGTGATATCTTCGAATTTGAAATTGCCTTTGTTGAGGAAAAGGCGGTTATGTACCATATTGCCGGTAAAGAGGATGTCGGGAAGCCCGTCATTGTTGATGTCGCCGACAGCTGTGCCGCCGCCATTGTAGAAATAGATATAATCAAGTACGTTGAGTTGTTCGCCATCAAAGAGAGTATTCTGAAAATTGATACCGGTCTCGTCCTTATCCAGGCGCGTGAAGAGCTGATTATTGGTGTCGTGATGGGTGCAGCCGGCGCCGGAAAGAAGGCAGAGGGACAGGATGCAGAGAGCAGGCCAGGAAAAAAGAACAGGTGCTATGATCAGGCGATAACGATGGGGCATAACGGGTATTTTAAAAAAAAAGGCCCATCCCAAAAACCTCGGGATGGGACCTTAAGATAGGAGTTTTTCTTAATTCTTATCCCACCAGAGGGGGGTTAATACATTGTCCGCTCCACCCAGAGCTGTCACGCCGGTAGTCACACCGTCGGGGTTGTTCTGTTTCTCGGAATCGAGGAATGGTATACGACGGATCCACTGTGTTGATGTATTCGTGATCAGCGGGTTGTCGGAATTGGCAACCGGGTACAGCTTCATCGTATGATTTCTGCGCCAGTCAGCCCAGGCTTCCATACCGTCGGGGTAGAGGGCGAGCCATTTCTGGGTCATGATCTGTTGCATCTGTACGGCAGGATCTGCGCTCCACGCGATAGGCACATCGCTTACCGGAGGAGAATTCAGATAGTCGCCGGGCGCGATCGGTTTCTTGGGGCTGGCGATATAATTAGCGATGGTCGTAGCATCGGTAATACCCCATTGCTGTAAAGAATTGGTGATACCTAATTCATAGTACTGCTGTGCTGTACCGCCACCCATGTTCCATCCCAGCATGACGCCTTCCGCGCGGAGGAAGTAGGCTTCTGCCGTCTCGATCACGTTCTGTGGTGTGGATGTGTAGTTGGCCAGGCCGACGACCACACCACCTACCGTTACGTTGGTGGAAGACCAGCGGGGACCCTGGTGGGAGTTGGCGGCTGCGAGGTTGGCATCCTTACCCAGCTGATCGACCGAAAGACCGTTGCGCAACCCCGTGTAGTTGGCGAAGATGCCTGGAGTCGGGTTCTTGCTGGCCGCTGTGGGGACGAAGAATTGGGAAATGCGGGGATCCTCATATCCTTTCAGGACGGAGGCCATGGTTGCGCTCATCCGGAACTCATTCCAGTCGGACATGATCGAAAGTCCATTGTTATCGCTGTTGACGGAGCTGCGAATGATGAAGGCGTCGTCGGTAGAGCTGGTTGTCATGACACCTGCGGCCACAGCAGCCTCGGCTTCGGCCTTGGCGCGGGTGGGATCAACTTTGGAGATACGCATGGCCAGGCGGAGGCGCAGGGTATTGTTGAATTTTATCCATTTGTTGACATCCCCTTTATAGATCAGATCGTACGACCCATAGGCATTGGAACCGGCATGTGTCTTCAGGATCGCGTCGACTGCTGCCAGGCGTTTGAAGAAGTCGTCGTAGATGGCGGATTGTGGATCATACGGCACGGAAGTCGCGATCTTACCTGCGCTGAAATAAGGGATCGGTCCCCAGTAATCGGTAGCCTTATGAAAGGCCAGCACCCACATGATCTCGCCAAGGGCGTGTTCGGCAGAGGTAGAGTCCGTGCTGGAGAACACGGTCTGAAGGGCGGGCAGTACCCCGGAATAATAGGGGTTGAAATTCGCACCTACCCAGTCCTGGCGGATGACCAGACGATCCGAAGGGAAATAGGTGGCTTCGCAGGCGAAGTACTGTGCGTACTGGTCGGCAAAAAGATTCTGTGCGACCTGGTAGTTGTTTGCGTTGACCGTAGCCACATCCTCTGCATAGGAGAAGAGGAAGGGCAGGGTGGACGGGCCGATGGTCGCGATCGTATTCTTATTGGTGTTGGTATCCGGGAAGGTCTTTGTACAGGACAGCCCCGACACGACCAGGCTTGCCGACAGGATTGCCGTCCAACGAAGACTAAACAGCTTATTTTTATATTGCATTTTCATCATTTTTTCGTTTTTCGGTTTTTAGAAAGAAGCCTTTAGGTTGAAGCCCAGTGTGCGGGTGGAAGGCATCGCGCCATATTCCGTACCCTGGAAATTACCGTTGCCATTGCTCATATCAGGATCCATCCACATCTTGCGTTTGCCAAGGCCGGGGATGTTCAGGATCGAGCTACCGCGGTAGATCCAGAACAGGTTACGCGCAACAGCGGAAAAACGAAGGGTTTTGAGGAGCGTGATCTTGCCCAGGGGAATATCATAACCCAGGGAAAGCTCTCTCAGCCGGATATTAGTTGCGCTGTAAGCGAAGAACTCGCCCACGCCATAACGCTGACCGGAAGCTGTCTGCCAGAAGGCCTGTGCGTTGGTAGTCGCGGTGACCGCATTGCCGCCTGCATCCACACCACCCAGGTTCCATCCGCCTTCGCGAAATTTCTCGGTAGCCTTTGTGATGCCGCTGAAGGCCAGGTTCATTTCCGTACCGGAAACCAGGATACCGCCCAGCTTGCCGTCGATGAGGAAGCGGAGGTTGAAGCGTCCGTACTGGAAGGTATTGGTCATACCTACGAGCTCTTTCGGGTTGAAGTTGCCGATAAAACCGATGGGATCACCGGAACTGTAAGTTGTATAAGGAGTGCCGTTGGCATTGACCTCATACTGACCTTTTTCATTCTTGATCCACTGGAAGGCATAGAGGTCGCCGTAACTGCCACCTTCGCTGATAGTAGGCAGAGCGGAGCGGTTGTTACCGCCGCCAAGATTTGTCGTTTTCAACTCCGGAGCAAGCTTGATGATCTTATTGCGGTTGAGAGACAGGTTGATAGCAATATCCCAGCTGAGGTCTTTGGTCTTGACGGGAGTCGCGTTGATGACGAATTCCCAGCCATGGTTCTCGATATTACCCGCATTGATATACTGGGTAGCGTAACCGGTGGCGACGGGCAGATTGAGGTTGAGCAGCTGGTTGGTGGAATTGCTCTTATACCAGGTGGCGGTGAAACCGACGCGGTCCTGGAGGAAATGGGCTTCAAGACCAAGCTCCCAACTCTTTACGATCTCGGGTTTCAGACCGGGGATATTCAGGGTCGTGCTGCGGGCGATGTAGCCGTTGCCTGCTCCCTGAACATAATTATATGCTGCATTGGTGATACCAAACTGACCGCCATTACCCACCTGTGCATAGTTGACGCTGGCTTTCAGGAAGGAGATGGCCAGCGGCAGGTCCTTGACCAGCTCGGAGATGAGGACCGATGCACCTATCGAGGGATAGCTGTAGTGATAAGGCGAAGGCAGCGTCGAATTCCAGTCACGTCGATAGCTCCCATCTAAGAACACGGCATCTTTCCAGCTGAGGTTAGCCTGGCCGAAGACAGCGTTAGTGATAACCTCAGACCCGTCCTGTGTAGTGGAGGGGTTGCTGGCGTAGTTGAGACTGAACTTGTTGGCAACGAAAAGGCCATTGCTGCTGGCGACTTTTACGTCGTAAAGCAGGTCCTGGCGGATAACGCCGGCGTGATAGGTGAGCTTCAGGTCGCGGGCCAGCTGATTATTGCCTTCGAGGATGAAGTCGAACCATTTCTGTGACCAGGTGGGCGTGGTGACGGCATAGCTGCCACCAGCATTGGTATTCCAGAGCAGGGTACCCTGTTGGTATTTCTCCTCATACTGGTCGCTGATCTTATCGAGGTTGGCCGATCCCCGGGCGCTTAGCCAGGGAAGGATCTGGTATTTCAGCGAAACAAAACCATTGACGCGGGTACGTACCGAATTGATCTGGGTATTGTTGAGCATCCAGTATGGATTCTGGTAGATCGAATTGTTGGTCGAAGGCCAGTTGGTGGGAGCCATTACATCGAAGGTGTTGGGCGCCTGGAATTGCTTGGCATCCGAGGTCTTCAGGCTGCGGGGCATTTCGTAGGCGTCGAATACCTGTGAGTTCTCCTCACCGGTACGGGGACGGCCGTTGATGTTGACGGACGAGTAACTGAGCTTCACGTCCGAGGACAGCTTGGAGCTCAATTGGTTGGCTATGCGAAAATCAAAGGTATGCCTGTTCAGATCATTGCTGCGGATAATACCTTTTGCATAGTTGTTGGTGTAAGAAAAATAAGTCTGCATCTTATCTGTACCGCCGGAGATGCCGACCGAGTTGTTAACGGTCAGACCTGTACGAAAGAAATCCTTTACGTTATCCTTTTGAGGGGTCAGTGTGTTCTTGTTATAAAGATAATCGGTATAGGACTGGCCGGTCATTTTTGGTCCCCAGCTTGCGCCCTGCTGAGAGGAATCAGCGAGAACGCCGCCGTTACCCTGTCCATAGGTGTTCTGGAAATCGGGCAATGCCCAGACCTTTTCAAAACCGATACCCGAGTTGGTGGTCACTTCGAAACGGCCTTTTTTGCCTTTCTTGGTGGAGATGACCAGGACGCCGTTGCCCGCCTGGCTGCCATAGAGGGCTGCCGCCGAGGCGCCGCGCAGAACGGTCATGGACTCGATGTCGTCGGGGTTGATGTCGGACGCTCCATCGGAGCTCTGCAGGGAGCCGAAGTCATTTCCGGCTGTACTGAAGGTGGGGTTGAGCGTCGGAACTCCGTCCACTACGATGAGGGCGTTGTTGGAGCCCTGGATGGACTTGTTACCGCGGAGCACAATCTTGGCGCCGCTACCGAGACCACCTGAACCCTGGTTGATCTGGACGTTGGCAACTTTTCCGGAGAGTGAGCCGAGGAAGTTGTCTGTGGCCCGGACCTCGTTCAGCTGATTGGTGGCGATCGTCTGGGTAGCGTAAACCAGCGTTTTTGACTGGCGGGTGATACCCAGGGCTGTGACAACTACCTCTCCGAGCTGCTTGTTATCCAGACTCAGGAAGACTTCCACCGTCCCTGCGTCGGCGGCAACAGCTACTTCCTTGGTAGCGAATCCGATAGAGGAGATGATAAGTGTGACTTTACCGGCTGGAGCGGAAATGGTAAACGCGCCATTTCCGTCGGCCGTTACTGTCTTTCTACCGCCTTTGACCGTGATGGTCGCTCCGGCGACAGACGATTTGTTCGTTTCTTCGGAAATTTTTCCGGTAATGGTTCGCTCCTGGGCAAAAGCAAGGAAAGAGCATGCCAAAAAGAACAAACACAACAATGGTGTTTTTTTCATCATGAGCAGTTTTTTGGTTTAAATAATAAGTGTTACCGGATAGCTCTTTGTAATGATATAAATTTAACTATTTAGTAACTTTTTTGAGCGATTCGTGCAAACGTTTGCGGTAAGATCACGCAAACGTTTGTGTACGGTCAGTCTTTCACGAGGAAACTGGCTAAAACCTTGGAAACAATGGATTTAAGCTGTGTGGATTGATCCTGGTAGTGTTGCAGAAGGGTGATCTGGTTGCGGGCGCGGACGTAGTTGTGGCCTTCGTAACGGCTGCCATAGTAGACATCGTCATTGAGATAATCGGTCAGGAAGCGAAGGGCCTGCATATAAAGCATGAACTCCCCGGCATAGGTAAAGGTCTCTTTTTCAATAGGCGTCAGCACCTCGTTCATCTCGCTGAGGTAACCGCGCACAATGGCTTCGAAGAAAATTTCACGAACCTTTATACGGGAGACCTGGCTTTCTTCTTCGGTCACGGGAGAGAGGTAAGTGCGGAACATATCTCCGACGTCGCTGATGAAATAACCGGGCATGACGGTATCCAGGTCGATGACACAGAGGCCATGGCCGTTCTGATCGAACAGGACATTGCTGATCTTGGTATCGTGATGAGTGACGCGGAGGCGGAAGCCCGGGTCGGCGCAAATGGCTTCGTATTGTTTTACGATCTGGTTTTGGGATTCGAGAAAGTCGATGAGCTGACCGGCTTTTTGAATGCGTTGCGGATTGCCTTTCTCCAGTGCGAGCCGGAAGTCCTTGTAACGGCGGGAGAGGTCATGAAAGCCGGGTAGGGTCTGGTGCAGTTTGTCCGCGGGGAAACCGGAAAGCAGGCGGGTAAACTCGCCGAACTTTCTTGCTGCTTCATAGGCTTGTGAATGATTGTCAACGACGTCGATGGTGATCGAGTTCTCGATAAAAGGATAAAGGCGGAAATACTTGTCGGGGGCCAGATGGATGAGGTTCTTACCGTCGCGGGACGTGATGGGTCGCGGGAAAAGGACATCGGGATAATTGTCAGCGAGATAGGTGCTGATCTGGTGGATATTGTCTGCGATCAGCGTAGGGTCGGAAAAGACTTCGCTGTTGATCTGCTGCAGGATAAAGTTGCTTTGCTGACACTTGATGAACCAGGTACGATTGATAAGGCCGCTGCCATGCGGGGTGACCTGGCAATTATTGTTATCGAAGCCATATGCAGAGAGGACCGGGTCCAGCATGGAAGGTTGTTTGAGAGTTGCGCTTTTGCGCGTTGTGAATCGCGCTTTTGCGCGTTAAACTTAAGGAAGAAATCGCAGGAATTGGTGTGCAAACGGTTGCGCCATTATTTTTTAGAGTGAACTATCAATTGCCCATTGATGACGATGTTTTGGAAGGTCTCCGGTTCATCCGGTTTCCCCGGTTCATCGACCTTATTGAGCAGCTCGATCAGGATCTCGGCGGCCTTTGCGCCCTGTTTGTAGGGATATTGTTCGACGCTGGCCATTGGCGGGTTTTCGAGGTAGCTGGTGAGGGGCAGATTGGCATAGCTGACAAAGCAGATGTCTTTATTGATCTTCAATTTTTGCTGGCGGGCATATTGCATGGCATCCAGTGCAATGTAATCGCTCATAGCAAGGATGGCCGTTGGCCTGGGGCGCTGGCTGAGCAGGACCTCCATTGCCTTGTGGGTACTCTCGAGGGTGAGGTCGGTGGAGACGACGAGGCCCATATCTATTTTGAGCCGCCGTTTTATCAGGGCCTGTTTATAGGTTTCTGTTCTTTCGCGGGATGACTTCATCTGTTCGGGGCCGTTGAGCACTCCGATGCGGCGATGACCTTTTTCGATCAGGAATTCTATGGCCTCCCGGGTTCCGCTGTTCATATTGGAATAGACCTTATTGAAGTCCGGCAATGTAGGGACCCGGTCGAAGAAGACGACGGGTATATTGTAATTTTTCAGCGCGGTGAAATGATCGTAGGTACAGGTCTGTTTGCTCAGGGAAACAATGATGCCGTCGACGCGGTTATTCTTAAAGGTGGTGATGATCTGCCGTTCGCGGTCGATGTCATCTTTGGACTGGCTGATCAGGACGCTGTATTTGTTCTGGCTGGCCGTTTCTTCGATGCCATTGATGGCCTCGGAAAAGAACTCCTCTTTGAGATTGGGGAGGACGACGCCGATAGTAAAGGTCTTGCGTTGTTTGAAGAAAATGGCGGCCTGGTTGGGTTCATAGTGAAGCTCCTGCGCCAGCTTTTGCACGCGCATCCGGGTTCGCAGCCCGATACCGGGGTGGTCATGCAGAGCCCTGGAGACCGTTGAAACGGAAACATTTAGCTGTTTCGCTATTTCCTTGATGGTGGGGAGCCTGACGTCCTTCATGAAACAAAAATAGGGGTTTTAGGATAGGCGGAGCGGGGTTTCAGGGGCCGGGGCGCCGGGGTATAAAAAAACCCGCCGGGGTCGCAGCGGGTTAATTCATTCACTGTAAAGGGTTGATTCGCGGTGCTACAGTGGTATCAGAGACAACAGGTGCCGGTAAAAAACCGGGTGGTTTTCATGGGTTTGGATACAGGGTTTTCATGGATTGGATACAGGGTTTTTCACGGGTTGGATCAGGTTCCAGGGGTTTGTCGGGATACGGATCAGGGGTTCAGGTACGGGTAAAGGGTCGGGTACGGGTAAAGGGTCGGGTACGGATCTCATTCTTTGGTTCAGGTAGGGGCTGGTTTTTCGGATTATTGGATCTTGCAACGGGCTTTTAGTTCAGGTCATGTGTTTCAGCGCTGTGACAACACAAAGAAACGACAGAACTGTTGGCCTGCCTGAGTTTTGTACATGGAGTTGAACAAGTTGATTAGTAAACTTAACAGACTTTAGGAACAAACACCTAGGCATTGGTAGTTTCCGAAGTAAAACCTCGTGCTTTTACGATAGACGAAGGCTCCCCGAGGGCATTTTTTCCTCTAAAATCGGGATATTTGGAGATGGCAACGAATAAGGTCACTATCTTAAAGACAGAAATCCTCTCCGACAACTGGTATACGTTAAAAAAGATAACTTACCAGCAGCAAAAGGAGGACGGCACAACGGAAACCAACACCCGGGAAGTGTATGACAGGGGGAACGGCGCGGTCATTCTTCTATACAACAAGCAAACCAGGACGGTTGTCCTTACCCGTCAGTTCAGGCTGCCTACGTTCATCAATGGAAACGCGGATGGGATGTTGATCGAAGCCTGTGCGGGGCTGCTGGATAAGGACCATCCCGATGTCGCGATCAAGCGGGAGACGGAGGAAGAGACAGGATACAGGGTCTCGGCAGTAGAAAAAGTATTTGAAGCGTATATGTCTCCCGGATCGGTGACGGAAGTGCTTTATTTCTTTATTGCTGAATATTCGAGCGCTATGAAAGTGCATGAGGGTGGCGGCCTGGAAGAGGAGCAGGAAAATATCGAGGTGCTGGAACTGCCGGTGGACAAGGCTATGCAAATGCTCAACTCCGGTGAGATCAAAGATGCAAAGACGATAATGCTGCTTCAATATATCAGACTGAAGGGGATACTTTGAAAACTTTAACACGGGAGGCATTTTATTAGGTCTACCTTGTCCCTGTTGCCGGTTATTCTACCGGCAAATAAATCAGAATATATGTCAAATATTACGCAGATTGTAAATGTCGACAAGCATATGACGACATTGAAGAAAGGTGTTGTTGCGTCAGGGCTGGGTAAGACATTGAGTGAGTCGGGACCTTATACGATCTTTGCTCCTTCGGATAAGGCGTTCGAAAAGCTGGATAAAAAACTACTCGAAAGTCTTCTGGAGCCGGCGAACAAGGCAAAGCTTACTGAACTGCTGAATCATCACGTAGTACCCGGAAAGATCCATCAGAAGGATCTGAAAGACGGTGAAAAGCTGAAAACGCTAAGCGGCGACCAGTTGCATGTAGTCGTAAAAGAAGGGGTCATCAGTGTCAATGGCGCTCATGTCCAGGGTGAGGCAGTAGAAGCTTCCAATGGATCGGTATTTTCACTGGACACAGTGATCCAGAAGAAATAACATATTCTTTTCTGGAAATGCCGCTTCAGGACACCTTGAAGCGGCATTTTTTTGCGCTGCATTTTGTATATTTAGGCATGAGAAAGCTTGTCTTATTTATCCTTGGTCTTACCGGTCTGACCACAACCGCTTATACGCAAATGACCGGCCTGCAAATCAAAACAAGTAATGGCATAGTGGAGGGTGTATTGGAGAAGACCGGTGTCCGATCGTTCAAGGGGGTGCCATTTGCCGAGCCGCCGGTGGGCGATCTGCGATGGAAGGAACCACAGCCTGCAAAGGACTGGACGGGGGTCAGGAAATGCGATCATTTCGCGGCTATGGGTGTGCAGCCGCCTATCTACAGCGATATGAAATTCCGGTCTTCGGGTATCAGCGAGGACTGTCTCTACCTGAATCTGTGGGTGCCGGCGACGACCGACAGTCTTGCGAAAGGGAAGGCGGCGGGGCTGCCGGTGCTGGTATATTTTTTTGGAGGCGGGTTTATCGCGGGGGATGGCTCTGAAGGGCGTTATGATGGCGAAGGGATGGCTACGAAAGGGGTCATTGCGATCACCATCACCTACCGGTTGGGGGTATTCGGATTCCTCGCTCACCCTGAACTATCAAAGGAATCGCCGCATCATGCATCCGGCAATTACGGGCTGCTCGATCAGACGGCGGCCCTGCGCTGGGTGAAAAAGAATATCAGGGCTTTTGGCGGAGACCCGGATCGGATAACCATTGCCGGTGAGTCGGCTGGATCGGTGTCGGTCAGTGCCCAGATGGTATCTCCGTTATCGAAAGGCCTTATCAATGGAGCGATAGGAGAAAGCGGATCTCTATTGGGCGCCCTGCCGCCGGTCACGCTGAAGGGTGCAGAACAATCCGGGGTAGCCTTTGCCAAAAGCTGTGGGGTGAGTTCTCTGGCTGAATTGCGGGCTATGCCGGCGGATAAGATACTGGAGGCTGCGAAAAAGTTCAGCAATTACCGTTTCCCGATGACGATCGACGGCTATTTCCTGCCAAAGGCGCCCCTCGCTATCTTCCGGGCAGGTGAGCAGGCGCATGTGCCATTGCTGGCAGGCTGGAATTCTGAAGAAGGCGGTTATCGCTCGATCATCGGCAATGGCCAGGCCACCCGGGAGAATTATGAAAAGGGGGTACGGAAACTATATGGCCAAGCGGCGGATACCATCCTGCGACTCTATGCTGCTGAAACGGATGGCGACGTAGAGCAGGCTGCGACAGACCTGGCAAGTGACAAATTCATTGCATTCAGTACCTGGCGCTGGACAAATGAGCAGGCTAAGACCGGTGGCAAACCGGTGTATCGTTATCGCTTCGAACGGGCAAGGCCGGAGATGAGACCGGCACATGGTGCTGTTCACTCTGCGGAGATAGAATATGCATTGGGAAACCTGCCGCTGAACACGGTCTATTCCTGGACGTCGGATGACTATGCGATATCCGCTCTTATGCTGGAATACTTTGCCAACTTTGTAAAGAAGGGCGACCCCAATGGACCGGGTTTACCTGTGTGGCCTGCGGCGGGAAGTGAAGGGCCTGCACAGGTG
>Ga0310811_10005429_pt1 | contig 16117 bp, 17 predicted proteins | sample YCmetagenome_FD_207642 | JGI IMG/M metagenome (GOLD analysis project Ga0310811, IMG submission 207642) | Soil microbial communities from experimental microcosm in Duke University, North Carolina, United States - YC | ecosystem: Engineered > Artificial ecosystem > Soil microcosm > Unclassified ...
CCCATGCTTCGACAGGCTGAGGGTGACGGGTTACCGGGTCACCGTCGCGTCACCCTGAGCTTGTCGAAGGGTCGCGGCGTAGCCGCATCGTCCTGAGCTTGTCGAAGGACACCGTGCCACGCACACTTCGACAAGCTCAGTGGAACGGACGCCCTTCGACAAGCTCAGGGTGACAAAGGGGGCGGGACGGGTCGGGTCACTGCAATTGCGGCTGGCGTTAGACCGGCTGGCCTTGGGTGGCGAGCTTTTCGACGATCGCGCGGTTGAAGAGGATCAGGTCGCCGGGGTTGCGTGAGGTGACCCAGTTGCCGTCCTGGACGACCGGCTGATCGCGGTAGAGCCCGCCGGCGTTGCGGATGTCATCGGCGATCGACGCGAAGCCGGTCAGCGTGCGACCGCGCACGAGCTGCGCCGAGATCAGGATTTGCGGCCCGTGGCAGATCACGAACATCGGCTTCTTCGCGTGGTCGAACTCTTTGACGAAGCGCTGGACGTCTTTGTTCGTGCGGATGTGGTCGGGCGACTGGCCGCCCGGGATGAGGATCGCGTCGAAGTCGTCGGCGGTCACGTCGGCGACCAGCTCCTCGGCCTTCACGCTCGCGCCCTCGTCCAAGCCGCGCTTGCCTCGGATCTTCTGCAAGGCGCGATCGTCCACGCCGACGATCGTGACGATGGCGCCGGCCTCTTCGAGGGCCCGGCGGGGCTCGGTCAGCTCGGATTCCTCGAAGCCGTCTCCGACCAGGGCCGCGATGCGCTTACCTTCGATCTCCATAAGAGATCGTGCGTTCTGAGCGTTCCGCCGACCCGCCTCTCGGGGAAGCCCCAGCTAGAATGAGCCGCCCATCGCCTCCGCCGCGGACCGCAGCAGGTACGCCAACTCGACCTCGAGCTTCCCCACCGCGTCCACGACCGTGTCCTCCATGAGCGCCCGCAGGACGGGGCTCCGCTTGGTCATGTCGCCCTCCGGCACCGCATGCCGCGGGTTGATCTCGCGCATGTAGATCCGGGCGTCGTGCCGGATCTGGCCGTCGGGGAGGAAGTAGAGCGGATCCAGGCCGGCGGCGTAGACGCCCAGGCCCAGCAGGCCGGTCTGTTGGAGGAAGCCGATCGGCCGCAGCCGGAGCGCCCGCGCCAGCCGCGCCATCGGCGCGACCCCGATCCGCTCCTCACCGGCGGCGACCCGTGCCACGAGGCCGGGGTCGAGCTCGGCCGCGGCGGCGAGGCCGGGGAGGTCGAGATCCTTCTCGGCCGCGAGGCGCACGAGCGCGGCGCCGAACTCGCGCCCGCCCGCCGTCCCGAGCGCCGCGTCGTAGGCCGGCTTCGGTTCCATCGCGGAGGTGATCGCCGCCCAGGTCGCGGAGGCCTCTCGGGTGATCCGCCGCTTCCGCCCACGACCTTCCCGATGAACGAATCGACGGAGGCGCGCAAGGCCCGCCACCTGGACATCTGCCTCGAGGACGACGTCGTCTCGCGGCTCGACGCGGGATGGGACGGGGTGCGCCTCCACCACGAGGCGCTCCCGGAGTTCGCCCTCGAGGACGTCGACCTGACGACCACGTTCCTCGGCCACGGGCTGCGCGCGCCGCTGCTGATCTCCTCGATGACCGGCGGGACGCGCCGTGCTCGTCTGATCAACGAACGGCTGGCCGCCGGCGCCGAGGCCGCCGGGATCGCCTTTGGCCTCGGCAGCGGACGAGCGATGCTCGAGGACTCCAGCCTGCGCGCGACCTTCGACGTGCGGCCCGTCGCGCCGAAAGTCGTCCTGTTCGCGAACCTCGGGGCGGTCCAGCTCAACTATGCGGTGACGATCGACGACGCGCGCCGGCTCGTCGACGAGCTGGGGGCGAACGGTCTCTACCTGCACCTCAACCCGCTGCAGGAGGCCCTGCAGCCCGGCGGCGACACGAACTTCCGCACCCTGGAACCGAAGATCGCCGCGCTCTGCAGCGCGCTCGAGGTCCCGGTGATCGCGAAGAGCGTGGGCTCGGGGATCGCGCCCTCCACGGCGGCGCGGCTCCTGCGCTGCGGGGTCGCGGCGATCGACGTCGCGGGCGCCGGCGGGACGTCATGGGCGCTGGTCGAGGGCCGGCGCTCAGCCGATGCGATGCGCGAGCGGATCGCCGAAGCGTTCGGCGACTGGGGCTACGCGACGCCGCGCACGACCGCCGCGCTGCGCGCCGCGTTCCCGACGACGCCGCTGGTCGCGAGCGGCGGCGTGCGCCACGGCGTGCACGTCGCGAAGGCGCTGGCGCTCGGCGCCGATCTCGTCGGTCTCGCGCTCCCGTTCTTGCGCGCCGCGGAGGAATCCGACACCGCGGTGACGGCGTTGATCGAAGAGTTGCTGGTCACGTTGCGCATCGCACTGTTCGCTAGCGGTACGCGGACCGTAACCGAAGCGAGGACTGCGTTGGTCTAACGGGGGTCATGATCCCAACCGTCATCGCCGCCGTGCTCGTTGCGGCAGCGGCTTCGTCGCCGCATCCTTCACCGACCCCGGTGCCGTCGATCGGGACCGTCACCGTCGTCAGCGGATCGGCACAGTCGCTCCATCGCGCACCGCAGGCCGCCTCCGTGTTGAACGCGCAGGCGCTGCGGACGTCGACGGCACCGACGCTCGACGCGGCGCTGCGCGCGCTTCCCGGATTCGATCGCGGCCGCAGCGACTCGTCGTTCACGAACTACGGCCAGGAGCGGCTCTCCTTCTCCGGCGCGGGCCAGGATCGCGGCTCGCTGTTCGTCGACGGGATCCCCGCGCAGGACGGCTTCGGCGGTCAGGTCGATTGGAGTCTGTATCCGGCGCTCGGGCTTTCGCGCGCCGAGGTCCTGCGCGGACCGGGCTCGGCGCTGTACGGGTCGGGCGCGATCGGCGGCGTTCTTTCGCTGCTCACGATGCCGCCGTCGCTCGAGCCGAACGGCGCGTACACGGCTAGCTACGGCGGGATCGACCGCGGCAGCGGCTCATTCGTCGCGACGGAGCCCCTCGGGGAATCGTGGTCCAGCGCGTTCACGCTCTCGACCCAAAAGCTCGGCTTCGACGACTTGCCTCCCTCGCAAGCTTCGTACAACGAAACCACCGCCTACAGCACGAGCGACGTCGCGCACGCACGCGTGCGCCATACGACCCAGCGCTCCACGCTCGACCTCGACGCGCTCGCCGGGACCGATGCACAGAACAACGGGCGTCCCAACTACGGGATGACCCGCAACGTCAACCAGGCCGCCGCGACGTACACCGTCGGCACGACCGCGACGCTGGCGCTGACCGCGTTCGCGCGCGACGCGCAAGTCTACAACACGTCGGACCGGTACCCGACGAATCCCGGCACGCTGCTCTACGATCAGTACGTCCCTTCGTCCGACGCGGGGGTTCGGCTGCGCTGGGACCGCCCGGCCGGTGACGGCGCGTGGACGCTTCTGGGTGAACGTCGCTTCGTCACCGGTTCGAGCAACCAGCTCAACTACAGCGCGACGGGAGCGCTGCTGAGCAACCCGATCGTCGCCGGAACGCAAGACTCCAACGGCTTCGCGTTCCAGCGCACGTGGGAAGGGCGCTTCGGCGGGATCGTCGGCGCGCGCTACGACGAGATCGCCACCGACGCGCTCGGCCTCAAGCACGCGGGCGCGATCTCGCCGCGCGTCGACGTGCGCTACGATACCTCACCGGCGCTCTCGCTGCGCGCCTCGTACGGAACGGGGCTGCGCGCGCCGTACCTGAACGAGTTGATCCGCAGCTACCGGATCGGCACCGCCCAGTACAACAGCAACCCGAACCTCGATCCCGAGCGCAGCCGTTCGGGGCAGTTCGGCATCGACGTCGGCACGAGCGCCTCGCACCTCGCGGTCGATTACACCGGCACCGTCGTGCACGACGCGCTCGGCTTCAGCACCTCGCCGCTCTCGACGACCGCGGCACCGATCTTCGTGCGTTCGAACTTCGGCGAGACCGCGACGAACGCGTACACGCTCGACTACCGGCGCGGCGGACCGTGCGCCGACGTGCGCGTCTTCGGCGTCGCGCAGCACGACCGCGTCGTCCAAGGCTCGCCGGCGCAGATCGGCAAGCGACTCGCGTACATCCCCGACGAAGCGGCGGCGGTCGACGTGGAGCGCACCGTGCGCAACGTGACGGGCGCGCTCGAGCTCTCGTACAGCGGCCCGACGTTCGCCGACGATCAGCAGCAGCAGCCGATCGGGACGGCGTTCCTGGTCGGTGGCCGGCTCGACGTGCACGGTCCGGGCGGATCGACGATCTCGCTCGCCGTCGACAACCTCGCCGACCGCGTCTACCTCACCAGCATCGACCGCCTCGGGCCGCCGTCGTCGGTGACCCTGCGGCTCTCGGCCCCCGTCGGTGCCGGCGCACGTCCCGCCGCGGCGCCGGCGGCGGTCTGCCCCGCGAGCTGACGGACTCCTAGGTCGGCGTGCGCGTCTCGGGGCGCGGGGTGCGGCAGATCTGCACCTCGTCGCCCTCGACCCGCACGTCGTACGCCTCGACCGTCGCATAGTCGCCCAGCGTCATCTTCCCGGATTCGAGGAAGAACGTCCACGCGTGCCACGGGCAGGTGACGGTCTTCCCTTCGATCCAGCCCTCGCAGAGCGGACCGCCCTGGTGCGGACAGGTATTGTCGAGCGCGTAGAACCCGCCCTCGACGTGGAAGAGGGCGACCTCGCGATCACCGACCATCACCGCTTTTCCCGTCCCGGGCGCGACGTCGGCGACACGCGCGACCGTCACGAACTCATCGCTCACAGCGCGCTTCGGTTCCGCGCGCACAGGAGGACGCCTTGCTCAAGGACTACCGCGACTGGCTCGAATCGGAGCTCAAGCTGCTGGGAAACGCGAGCCATCACGCCTACTCGTTCGGTCAAGCGAACATGGCGAAACGGGCGATCGAGAAGCTCGACCAGGAGCTCGCGCGGACGGTGTACGTCCCGCTCGACCGCGCCGAGGCGCGCCGCATTCTGACCGCGATCGAGGCCCAGGGCGAGCGGACGACGACCCTTCCGCCCGAGCTGCAAACCCTGCGCGAGGCGATCGAGACGGCCCTGGTCGAGGAGGGCGAAAGCCCGGCTCTTTGACCTGTCACCCGCGATTTGCTATGATCCGGCGGTCGCCGTCGCGGACCATGGGAGTCTGCGGACGAGCGAGACTCGCAGCCAAGGAGACGTCCCCTCGTGCCCCTGACTAAGGAACAGAAGTCCGAGCTTTCCGAGAAGTACGGCCGCGGCCCCAACGACACCGGCTCCGCCGACGTCCAGATCGCGATCCTCACCGCCTCGATCAACCAGCTCACCGAGCACCTGAAGGTCCACAAGAAGGACCACCACAGCCGCCGCGGCCTGCTGATGCAGGTCGGTCAGCGCCGGCGCCTGCTCGCGTACCTGCAGAACAAGGACCTGGACCGCTACCGCAAGCTCATCGCCGACCTCGGCCTGCGCCGCTAGGTCTCGCTCCGAGCGAACGATCCGAGAGCCGGCGGGCATCCGCCGGCTTCTTCGTTTTCCCAGCCCGGACGGCCCGACGAGGCCGATTTCGCGCTCCTGGAGAACCTGATCACGTTTACGAAGATGTAAGCGAATATCAGAAAATCAGGAGTACCTGTGCCAGAATCCGTCTCGCTCGAGATCGGTGGCCGTACGCTCGTCGTGGAGACGGGCGAGCTTGCGAAGCAAGCCAATGGGTCCGCTCTCGTCCGCTACGGCGATCAGATCGTCGTTCTCTGCGCCGTAACGGCGTCCGAGAAACCGCGGGAAGGGGTCGATTTCTTCCCCCTCACCTGCGACTACGAAGAGAAGATGTACGCGGCCGGCAAGATCCCGGGCGGCTACATCAAGCGTGAAGGGCGTCCGTCCGAGCACGCGATCCTCAGCGCCCGACAGATCGATCGCCCCATCCGTCCCCTCTTCCCCGACGGCTTTCGCAACGACGTCCAGATCATCGCGACGGTCCTCTCGACCGATCCGGGTCTCGACAGCGACACCGTCGCCGTCGTCGCCGCCGGCGCCGCGCTCGCCGTCAGCGACATCCCGTTCCAGAAGAACGTCGCCTGCGTTCGCGTCGGTCGCGACGAGAACGGCAAGTTCATCGCCAACCCGACGCTCGAACAGTACGAGGTCGGCGGGATGGAGATCGTCGTCGCCGGTACCGCCGACGCGGTGATGATGGTCGAAGGCGGCGCGAAGGAGATCTCCGAGGAAGAGTTCCTCGGCGCCGTCGCGTTCGCGCACGACGAGATCAAGAAGATCGTCAAAGCGCTCGACCAGCTCGCGAAAAAAGCCGGCAAGGCGAAGCGCGAGTACCCGCTGCTCACCGGCGACGACAAACTCGAGAAGTGGGTGCGCAAGAACTTCCAAAAGGAAGTCGCCAAGGCGATGCGCATCGTCGAGAAGCAAGAACGCAACGAGGCGTTCGCCGCCCTCTCGCGTGACGTCGCGCGCGTGAAGCTCGACAAAAAAGAAGATCTGCACGTCCGCGCGCTGATCGACGACAAGAGCAACAAAGAGTTCGACAAGATCATCAAGGCCATGGAGGAGGACGAGCTCCGCACCATGGTCGTCGACGAGAAGATCCGTCCCGACGGGCGCAAGCCCGACGAGATCCGCCCGATCTGGAGCAAGACGCACTACGTGCCGCGCGTGCACGGCTCGGGCGTCTTCACCCGCGGGCAGACGCAGGTGTTCACCGCCGCGACCCTCGGCTCGATCAGCGACGAGCAGCGTTTGGACGGGATCCTCGACATCCCCAACAAGCGCTACATGCACTACTACAACTTCCCGCCGTACTCGGTCGGTGAGACGCGCCCGATGCGCTCGCCCGGCCGCCGCGAGATCGGCCACGGCCAGCTCGCGGAACGCGCGCTCGTCCCCGTGCTCCCGCCGGAAGACGAGTTCCCCTACACGCTGCGCCTGATCAGCGAAGTCCTCGAATCGAACGGGTCGTCGTCGATGGCGTCCGTCTGCGGTTCGACCCTCGCGCTGCTCGACGCCGGCGTGCCGATCAAGAGCCACGTCGCGGGCGTCGCGATGGGCCTGATCCTCAAGGGCAAGGACTACGCGATCCTCACCGACATCCAGGGTCTCGAAGACGCCCTGGGCGAGATGGACTTCAAGGTCGCGGGGACGGTCGACGGGATCACCGCGATCCAGATGGACATCAAGGTCGCGGGGATCACGATCGAGATCATGCGCGAAGCGCTCAAAGAAGCGAAGAAGTCGCGCCTGTTCATCATCGACAAGCTCAAAGAGACGATCGCCGAGCCGCGCAAGGAGCTCTCGAACTTCGCGCCGCGGATGATCGTGCTGCAGATCAATCCCGACAAGATCAAGGACGTCATCGGCCCCGGCGGCAAGGTGATCAACAAGATCATCGCCGACACCGGCGTGAAGATCGACATCGAGAACGACGGCCGCGTCTTCATCGCCTCGCCCGACGGCCCCGGCGCCGACAAGGCCAAAGCGATGGTCGAGTCGCTCACGAAGGAAGTGAAGGTCGGCGAGACCTATCTCGGCACCGTCACGCGCCTGATGAACTTCGGCGCCTTCGTCGCGTTCTTGCCCGGCAAGGAAGGCCTGGTCCACATCTCGCAGCTCGCGCCGCAGCGCGTCGAGCGCGTCGAAGACGTGGTCAAGCCCGGCGATCAGATCATGGTCAAGGTGATCGAGATCGACTCGCAAGGCCGCATCAACCTGAGCCGCAAGGCGGTGCTCGGCGCGCCGGCGGGCGGCGACGGCGCCGCGGCGCCGCAGGACGACGAGGCGGTCGGCGCGGGATCCCGCAACGGCCGCAGCGCTGAGGGCGGGGATCGCGGCGGCGAACGCCGTCCGCGGCGACGCCGTCCGGGCGGCGGCGCAGGCGAGTAGGCTTCGACAAGCTCAGCCTTCGCCGAATCCGCAGTCCAAAGACAAAGGGAAACCCTGGAGGGCCCGTCGCAAGACGGGCTCTCCTGATGTTCCGCCCGCGTACGCTGCTCCTGACCGTGCTCGCGTCCCTGGCGCTCCTGGGTGCGCGGCACCGCCCGCCCGCCACCGTGTTCGACCTGTCCGATGCGGTCGGCAAGCCCGTCCCGAACGTCGCCCTGACCGCGACCGACGGCGCGCCGCTCGCGCTCGAGCAGCCGGACGGCCGGCCGACCTACGTGTTCCTCTTCGCCTCGTGGTGCGGACCGTGCCAGCAGGAGCTGCCGTTCGTGCGCAGCGCGTACGCGAAGTACGGCGACCGCGTGCACTTCGTCGGCGTCGACGTCCTCGAGGAAGCGGACGCGGCGCAGAAGGCCGTCGCCGCCGCCAACCTGCCGTTTCCGGTCGCGATCTACCCGATCGACGCGCTCGACGCGGTCATCAGCCCCGACGACCAGCTCGCCGCCGGGATGAAATACCGCATCCCGGCAGATTTCCTGATCGGCGCCGACGGGGTGGTGCGCTATGCGTGGCACGGGCTGCAGATCAACGACGCGGGCGCCCCGGTCGACGTCCTCCCGTCGTATCTGGCCAAGCTCGGGCTACAGTGACGGTCGCAGGGTGATCGCCGTCGCGCTCGCCGGCCTGGCGACCGTCGGCGGCTGCGCCGCCGAGCGGATCGCCAGCGTCCGGGTCGTCGAGGGGATGCCGTTCGTCCAGCCGCTGCGCGCCGACGTGCGGGTGACGCGGCGCCGGGCGCCCGGCGGCGGGTTCGTGATTCTGGCGGGGACGCGGGCGGTCGCGGAGATCGCCCTCGCGCCGGACGGGATCACGCTCCGCGGCGCGGTCGGCGGCGAAGTTCCCCGCCGCGTCGAGGTCTACGCCGCGCGTGCCGGCTGCCCGAGCCCGCCGTCCGCACAGCGGCGCTTCGACCCGCAAACCGGAGCGGTCACGCCTTGACGCTCGCCCCCGGAACGAGGGGCGGAGCGAGCTACCACCCAAAGCTCCGAACCGGGGGTCTTCACGCTACGAGGAGCACCGATGCGCGTCGACGTCGCTTCCCGCACCATCCATCACCGTAAGTACGGCGCGACGTTCGCCGAGTCGTGGACCAGTGCCGACGGGGCGACGCTCCTCGCCGTCGGCGCCGTCCTGGCCGGGGCCGATCCGGTCGTCGTGAGCGACCTGCTTCGGACGGGGGCACGGGCTCTCGTCACCTCCCGCAAGGCGCTCGCCGGAGCGCTCGCCGCGCTCGACCGGATCGTGCAGAACCATGCGCGCGAGCACCGGGACGACGAGCTCGCCGCGGCGCTGACGCTGCTCGCCGGCGAACCCGGCAGCGACACGATGCAGATCGCCGGCGCGGGCCAGCTCCACGCCGCGCTGATCGACGACAGCGGGGCGCAGCACCACCTGCACGGGCACGCCGGCGCGCTCGGTACCGCGATCGAGCCGCGCGACCTGGTCCAGACCGTGCGGCTGCGCCGCGACGACATCATCGTCATCGCGACGATCCCGATCGAGGCCGAGTGGTGGAAGGCCGGGGATCGTACCGCCGAGGCGCTCCTGCGCCGCAGCGAAGCCCGCGAAGCCTCGGCCGCGGTCGTCAGGCCCGGGTAGCCGCTAGCCTCGGGGCAGGAACCCGCGGTACGGCGCGAGCGGGATGAGCGTCACCTGCAGCATCCCCTTCTCGACGAGCGGGAGCGAACCGACCGCGGCCTGCGCGGCCTCGAGCGTCTCGGCTTCGACCAGGATGACCGCGCCCGGGAGGTCCCCGCGGCCCCACACGGCCCGAAAGACCCCGGCGCCGTAGAGCGCGCGTGCACGCTCCGCCTCCGGCTCGAGGATCGGGGCGAAGTCCTGGTCGCTGAAGCGAGCGGTGTCGCGGGCGCAGAGCGCGATGAACTGAGCCATATCCCGTCCAAGCTTCTGCGCGTGCCTTTCGAATCGCTGTCCGCCTTCGTGCGTGCCCTGCGCGACGCGGGCGAACTGGCGACGATCGATGCCCCGGTCGACCCGCGGCTCGAGATCGCCGAGATCACCGATCGCGTCGTCAAAGCCGGCGGTCCGGCGCTCTTGTTCCGCAACGTGCGCGGCTCGCGCTTCCCGGTTCTGACGAACCAGTTCGGCACCGAGCGGCGCGCCGCGATGGCGCTGAACGCCAAGACGCTGCGCGAGGTCGAGGAGCGGATGCGGCGCACGATCGATCTCGCGCTCCCGGACAGTCTGGGCGGGAAGCTCGGGCGCCTCGCGGCGCTCGCCGCCGCCGGCTCCGCCGCGATCCCGCGCCGCGTCGAGAAAGCGCCGGCGCAGCAGGTCGTGCTCGATCCGCCCGATCTGCGCGCGCTCCCCGTCCTCACCACCTGGCCGCTCGACGGCGGTCCGTTCATCACGCTCCCGCTCGTCTTCACCCGCGACCCGCAGACGCGCCGCCCCAACGTCGGGATGTATCGCGTGCAGATCTACGACGAGCGCACCGCGGGGATGCATTGGCAGCGCCACAAACAGGGCCGCGCGCACGCCGAGAAGTGGGGGAAGCGCATCCCCGTCGCGGTCGCGATCGGCGGCGATCCGGCGCTGACCTACGCCGCGACCGCGCCGCTCCCGCCGATCGTCGACGAGCTCGCGTTCGCGGGCTTCCTGCGCGGCAAACCGATTCGCGTCGCGAAAGCCGTCTCGATCGACCTCGACGTTCCGGCCGACGCGGACTTCGTGATCGAAGGCTACGTCGACAACGACGACCTGCGCGTCGAGGGACCGTTCGGCGACCACACCGGCGTCTATTCCGCCGCCGACCTCTACCCGACGCTGCACGTCACGGCGATCACGCACCGGCGCGGCGCGGTGTACGGCGCGACCCTCGTCGGGAAGCCGCCGATGGAAGACGCGTGGCTCGGCAAGGCGACCGAACGGATCTTCCTTCCGCTCTTGCAGGCCGTCGTCCCGGAGATCGTCGACTACAATCTCCCGGTCGAGGGCGGCTTTCACAACCTCGCGATCGTCGCGGTGCGCAAATCGTATCCCGGTCAGGCCAAGAAGGTGATGAACGCGCTCTGGGGCCTGGGACACATGATGATGCTCACGCGTTGTCTGCTCGTGGTGGATCACGACGTCGACGTCTCCGACGTGCGCGGGGTCGTCTGGACCGCGCTGAACAACGTCGATCCCGGACGCGATCTCGTCGTCATGCCCGGCCCGGTCGACGACCTCGATCACGCCGGCTCGTACGAGCTCGCGCTGGGGAACAAGCTCGGGATCGACGCGACGCGCAAGGGCGCCGACGAAGGCTACCGGCGCGACTGGCCGCCGGAGCTGCGCATGGACGCGGCGACGCGCGAGCACGTCAGCGCGCGATGGGCCGAGTACGGTCTGGGCGACCTGGCAAAACAGGCCGTCGCCGACGACTGGTCGGGTCAGGGTGCGGCCCGACTCGCACGTCTGCTCGCCTCGCCCTCCGCCTCACCCGACGACGTCGCTCCGCGCTCGGAGCGGGTGAAGTGACCATCTTCTCAAACGGTACACCTGCTTGACCAACATCCGTCTCTTCCTGCGCGACATCCGCGTGGAGCACTCGCTCTTCGCGCTGCCGTTCGCCTACGTCGGCGCCGTGATGGGCGCGCGCGGCATCCCCTCGGCGTGGCAGCTCTTCTGGATCACGCTCGCGGTCGTCGCGGCGCGCACCGCGGCGATGGCGGCGAACCGCTACTTCGACAAGGACCTCGACGCGAAGATCCCGCGCACCGCGAAGCGCGCGCTCCCGAGCGGAAAGCTTCCGCCCTCGGTGATGCTGTGGGCGATCGCGATCGGCCTCGTCCTGCTCGTCGTAAGCGCGGCGATGCTCAACCCGCTCTGCGTGCGCCTGCTCCCGCTCGCCGCGCTCGGCGTCGTCGCGTATCCGCTCTGCAAGCGCTTCACCTGGCTCGTCCATTTCGTGCTCGGCGCGGTCGACGCGTGCGCGCCGCTCGGCGCGTACGTCGCGATCACGGGGACGATCACCGTCCCCGCGCTGCTGCTCTTCCTCGCGGTGACGGTCTGGGTCGCCGGGTTCGACATCCTCTACGCGCTGATGGATCTGCAGTGGGACGTCGCGCTGGGCGTGCGCTCCTTCCCGCAGAGCTTCGGGGAGCGCAACGCGCGCCTCTGGCCGGTGCTGCTGCACGTCACGATGACGGTCGCGCTGCTCGGTGCGGGGTATCTCGCGCACGCCGCGTGGTTCTACTACGTCGGCGTCGCGCTGGCCGTCGGCGTCACGATCTACGAAGAGCGGCTGATCGCGCTCGCCAAGGACGTCTTCGTCCTCAACGATCGTGTCTTCGTCACCAACATGGCCTTCTCGGTCGCCTTCCTCGCGACGACCCTCACTTCGTACGTCGCGCGATGAAGCGTCGCGACTTCCTCGCGCTGGCCGCTGCGGCGCCGCCGGTCTTCGGCGCGCCGCAGCCCCTTCCGTACCCGACGCTCCCCGGCGTCTACAACACGACGATGCGCGTCGGCGTCGTCGCGCCGCTCAGCGGCGACTACCGTGAGCTCGGACAACAGCTGGTCAACGGCGTTCAGGCGGCGATCGCGGAGCTGAACGACCTGCGTTTCGCGACCGATCCGGTGCTGGTCTTCAACCGCTTCGACGACCACAACAGCGCCGCCGACGCGATCGTCCAAGCGCAGTTCGCGACCAACACCCCCGACATGGTCACGGTGATCGGCCATCTCGGCGCGGCCCCGACCCTCGCCGCGCTCCAGACGTACTACACGGCGCAGATGCCGCTGATCGTCCCGACCGTCACCGACGACCGCATCACGGCGAAGGGCTACCGCAACGTCTTTCGCCTTCCGACGAAGGACTCGGACGAAGGCGCACTGCTCGCCGCGTACGTGCTCGGGAACGGCGCGAAGGCGCCGGTGGTGGTGACCCAGCAGGCCGACTACGGTCCCGACGTGGCGCAGGGCTTCGTGCACCGCGCCTCCTCGCTCCACGTCAACGCGCCCTCGACGACCTTCCCGCTCGTCGACCCCGACTACGCGAAAGCCGCCGACGCCGTCCTGGCGCACACGCCCGCGCCCGACTTCATCGCCCTCGCCGGAAACGTCGGCGACATGGGGCCGCTGCTCGTCGCCCTGCGCGCGAAAGGCTACACCGGCCGTTTCGTGGCCTCCCAAGGCTTCTTCGACGCACTGACGATCCAGAAATACGCGAAGGAAGCGGACGGGATGATCATCTCGACCAGCGTCCCGTATTATCCGCTCGCGCCCAACACCTCGCGCGACGTCCAGAACTTCCAGCAGCGCTACGGCGCGCTGACCCCGGTCACGGCATTCGGCTATGCGGGGGTCCAGCTGGTGCAGGGCGCGTATCGCAAGGCGCAGGCGACGAACCGGCTCACGATCGCGCAGGCGCTCAGCTCCGGCGGCGTCTACGACACGATGACCGGCGCCTACACCTTCGGGCCCTACGGCGACGTCGTCGACCCCAACTGCTACTTTTACTCCGTGCACAACGGGAAGTTCGGCTACGAACGCCAAGCGCACCCCAGCGGTTTCATGCTGAAGTGAACTAAGGAGGGTCCGGCGCATGAGGGTCTCGCTGTTCACCGGGGCCGATTCGCTGCGCGTGCGCGGCGAGCGCCGGCGCCTGACCCTCACCCTGCTCTTCCTCCCGGTGACGCTCGCCGTCGTGGGGTTCTTCTTCGAGAACACCTTCACGCTCCACAGCCTGCTGCTGATCGTGATCGGCGCGATGCTCTTCGTCGCGCTGAGCCGGGGCCGATTCCTCGGCGGCGGGGTCCGCATCCGCGCGGGGCAGTTCGACCACGTCTACGAGATCGTCGCGGAGTGCGCGCGGACGATCGGGATCCCCGAGCCGCACGTCTTCGTGCGCGACGACCCGTTCGTCCCGATCGTCGCGGTCGGGACCGGCGATCCGTACGCCTTGGTCATCTCCGCGCAATGGGTCGAGCTGTTCAGCCCCGACGAGCTGCGGTTTCTCGCCGGCCGCGAGCTGGCCCACATCGCTTCCGGCCACACGAAGCTGACCTCGCTCTTGAGCGCCAACGGACGCGAGAACGCCGTCATCGCGATCGCCTTCGGCGCCTGGCTGCGCACGATCGAGTACACCGCCGACCGCATCGGCTTGCTCTGCTGCCGTTCGCTCGAAGCCGCGTTCTCCGCGATCGCGGTCTCCACGTTCCACAAGGTCGGCCGCAGAATCGACCTGCATAGCTTCGCCGAGCAGCGCCGCGAGCTCGACGCCGAACCGTCTCTGCGCCTGGGTGAATGGCTCAGCTCGACGCCGTACGCGACGAATCGCATCGCGCGGCTCGCGGCGTTCGCGCGCGACCCGCTCTTCCTCGAGTGGTCGAAGCGCTTCGAGAGCTGGCGTGACGCGCCGCCGGCACCGGCCGACGACACCTCCCGTTTCGCCGGCTTCTGGCGCCGCGCGACGGCGTTCGTGATCGACTACATCATCGTCTCGGCGCTCAACCCGGCGAGCCAGCGCGCGCTCCATGCGGCGGGCGGTCTCCCGCCGGAGGCGCAGCAGGCGCTCTCGACCTCGGGGATACCCGCCCCGATCGCTCACGCCGCCGCGGCGCTCGGGAACGGCAACGTGATCACGCTCTTCGATCACGACGGGCTCACGTGGCTGCTGCTCGCGGCCTATGTCGTGCTGCTCGTCGGCTTCGCGGGCCAGACCCTCGGGATGATGATCTGCGACCTGCGGGTTGTGGGCGAGGGGCGCGAGCGGATCGGACTAGGCCGTACCGTGACGCGGTACGTGTTTCTGATCGCGAGCCTTCCCCTGCTCGTCGGCGTGCTTGCGATCTTCCGCCGCATTCAGCCGTTCGAGAAGTGGTCGCGCACGCGGCTGGTCAGCGGAAGCGGCGGCAGCCGAGTTTAAAGGCCGCGTCCCCGAGCCGAACTTCTCTGCGCAGACGCACGTGAACTCCGCGCCGAAGAGCAAGATCATCGACGAGTAGTAGACCCACAGGAGCAGCGCGATCAGCGCACCGGCCGCGCCGTATGCCGAAGTGACGCCGGCGCGACCGAGGTAGAGCGCGATCAGTGACTGCCCGATCGCGAAGGCGACCGCGGTGACGAACGCGCCGGGCCACACGTCACGCCAGCGGATCTCGGCGTCCGGCACGACCTTGTACATGACGCCGACGAGCAGCGTGATGAGCGCGACGACGACGAGCGCATCGAGCGCGCCGGCGAGCGCCCCCGCCCCGGGGAACGGCAGCATGTGCGTGAGGAACGCCGAGAGGTACCCGATCGCCGCGTTGATCGCCGTCGTGACGAGCAATAGGAACCCGATCGCGATCAGCAGGCCGACCCACGCCACGCGATCGCGAATCGCGAGCCACAGATTCCTGTGCTTGGGTTCTTCGACGTGCCACACCGTGTTGAGCGCGTCGTGCAGCGCCGAGAACAACCCGAACGCGCCGAAGACGAGGACGACCCAGCCGATGATCGTCGCGATCAGCCCGTGACGCGGCTTGTCGTACGTCGCGCTCACCATCGCGCGCACCATCTCGGCCGCGCCCTGGCCGGCCGAGCGGCGGACCGCCGCGAGCATCTGGTCCTCGACGAGGTGATGGCCGTGGCCGCCGTTGCTCAAGCCGAGGACCTGGCCCGCGATCGCGATGACGATGACGAACACGGGCGCGATCGCGAACAGCGTGGTGAACGAGAGCGCGGCGGCCAAGCGCGGCGCTTTGTCGGCATTCCAACGTTCGTAGGTTTGCTTGAGCGTCGCGAGGTCGAAGTGCAGCGCCATCGTGGCGACCACGTACCCCGTTTGCTGGTTGCGCTTGCACACGGCGGGGTACGCAAGGGCAACGCAACGGCGAAAACACTACGACGCGAGGGGCGGATGGCAGAGCACAGAGCAGCGGTGACGGTGAACGCGCCGGTCCACCAAGTCTACGAGATGTACACCCATTTCAACGACTATCCGAAGTTCATGACGTTCGTGAAAGAGGTGACGTATCTGGACGACCAAAGGAGCCATTGGGTCGTCGATGTCGCGGGAACGCATGAGTGGGACGCGCTGAACGAAGGCTGGATCAGCGATCGCCGGATCGGCTGGCGCTCCGTCGACGGCCTCAAGAACCGCGGCGAGGTGCTCTTCGCGCCGGAGAGCGATCGGGCCACCCGCGTCGAGGTCCACGTCGACTACGCTCCACCTGCCGGTGTGCTCGGCGATCTCGGTGAAGCGGCCGGCATC
>Ga0310811_10005430_pt1 | contig 16116 bp, 15 predicted proteins | sample YCmetagenome_FD_207642 | JGI IMG/M metagenome (GOLD analysis project Ga0310811, IMG submission 207642) | Soil microbial communities from experimental microcosm in Duke University, North Carolina, United States - YC | ecosystem: Engineered > Artificial ecosystem > Soil microcosm > Unclassified ...
AGCGCGTTACGCCAGCATCTGCCGCGAACTCGGTCAGCGTCTCGATGATTTGTGGCGCACGGAGCCGATTCCGTTCCGCCGGCAAAACGGCGGCGACTACGAAATACCCGCGCTGACCTTAAAGGACAACATTCTTCCGGGCGCCGCCGGATTTGGCGTGCATCTCAGGTAGCCATGCCTGGAGACCGGTAAGACGGCGTATTGGGAAGATGAATGAAGTATGAGTCTGGCGTCTGCCGGATTCACTTTTTCTTGCTGCCGATCCGGCTTTCCTTGCCGGCCAGCAGATTCGCGATGTTCTTGCGATGCCGCATGATCAGCAGAACGCTCATCGCCGTCACCGCCAGCAGGACCGGATCGGCGGTACCGAACATCAGCGCGTAGTAAAACGGCGCGAACACGCTGGCCACGAGTGCCGCCAGCGACGAATAGCGGAACGCATAGGCGATCACCAGCCAGGTGACCAGCGTGGCGAGACCCAGCCAAAGGTTCAGTGCCAGCAATACGCCGAGCGCCGTTGCCACACCCTTGCCGCCGATGAAGCGAAAGAAGACCGGCCACAGATGGCCGACAAATACCGCGATCGCCACCAATGCGATGCCGGCCTCGGTGACGCCCAGCGAAGGTCCCAGGCATTTTGCCAGCAGCACCGCGACTACGCCTTTCAACGCGTCTCCCAGCAGCGTCAGAATGGCTGCCTTCTTGCTGCCGCTGCGCAGCACATTGGTTGCGCCGGGATTCTTCGAACCGTAGCTGCGTGGATCGTCCAGCCCGAGCATCTTGCTGACGACGACGGCGAAGGAAATCGAGCCAATCAGATAGGCCGCGACGACGAATAAGGCAGTGATCATATGAACCTTGTTGATTAATCTTCCAGAGCGCAGTTGACCGGCGTGGCCGTCAGCGCCTGCGTGAGTACGGCGGGCACGATGCCGACCAGATAGCCGCGCCGACCGCCGTTGATGTAAATACGATCGAGATCCAGGATGCTCTGCTCGACATATACAGGCATCGTCTTGCGCGTACCGAAAGGCGAGGTGCCGCCGATCAGATAACCGGAATGACGATTTGCGATCTCGGGCTTGCAGGGTTCAACCGACTTGCAGCCGATCTGACGCGCCAGATTCTTGGTCGAGACCTTGCGGTCGCCATGCATGAGCACGACCAGCGGCTTTGCGCTTTCGTCCTGCATGATCAGCGTTTTCACGACATGATGTTCATCGACGCCGAGCGCGCGCGACGAGACTGCGGTGCCGCCATGCTCTTCGTATTCGTAAGGATGTTCCGAAAATGCAATGCCGTGCCGCTTCAGCCACTGCGTCGCCGGCGTCTCGGAAACATGCTCTTTTTTTGCCATGCGTGTTACGCTCGTTTCAAAATGGAGCACATTATGCAACAAGAACTTCGTTTTGCGACCTTCAATGTTTGCAACCTGGCATTGCCGGGCGTGAAGTTCTACGACGACCAGTTGCCGTATTCGCAGGACGAATACGAGGCGAAGACGGCCTGGATCGCGCAACAGCTCGATCGGCTTGATGCAGATGTGATCGGCCTGCAGGAAATCTTTTCGCTATCGGCCCTGCAGCATGCCGTCTCCAAGACAGAAAAGTATCGCGATGCGCGCTGCATCGGTTTCGATCCCGATCCCGCAGCGGAGCATTTGACCCCCAGCGTTGCATTGATCTCTCGCCTGCCCGTCATTGGCGAAGGTGAAGCGATCTCGGCACTGCCGCACGCACTGGGCATTGCGCTGCCCGGCGTGCAGGAACCGGTGACGCGTTTCACACGGCCGATCCTGCGAGTACGCGTGCAAGCGGCGGCCAATCTTTCTATTCAGGTCTTCGTCTGCCATCTGAAATCAAAGATGCCAGACTATCGTTACGATCGCAGCGATGGCCATCCGGACCAGACCGGCATGGCGATGCTGCGCTCGATGATACGGCGCGGCGCCGATGCGCTGGGTCTGCGCTACCTGCTGTCCGAAACGAATCGCGAAGCGCGTATGCCGACGGTGGTGCTCGGCGATTTCAACGATGTGGCCACCGCGATTCCGACGCAAATGGTGATGGGGCTGGGCAAGTACCCGGTCAATGGTATCGACGAACGACTGTTCGACAGCTACCGCATCCAGTCTCGACGCGATCCGATGCGCGACGTCGGCTATACGCATATGCACGACGGCAACTACGAAACCATCGATCACATCCTGGTATCGGCGGATTTCAATGTCGCCTTGCCGAACGCAATCGGTGAAGTGGTGGAAGTCACTTACCTGAACGACCACATGCTGTTCAAGCAGCCGCATGCCTCGGATCACGGCCAGGTGCTGGCGCGCATCGTACTGCGCGAGCCGCCGCCAGGAACCGATACGCCGACAACACCCTTGATGATCTGAGCGGTTTTTCTCTGCTACATGCGCCCGCGCGGATGATGTTCGCCGTGGAGCTGCTTCAACCGTTCGCGTGCCACGTGCGTGTAGATCTGCGTCGTGGAAATGTCCGCGTGACCCAGCAGCAGTTGCACCACGCGCAGATCGGCGCCGTGGTTCAGCAGATGCGTCGCGAACGCGTGGCGCAGCGTGTGCGGAGACAGCGGCGCACGGATGCCGGCATTCAGCGCGTGCTTCTTGATCAGCGTCCAGAACATCTGCCGCGTCATTGCACCGCCGCGTGCGGTGACGAACAGTGCGTCATCGACCTGTCCGTTCAGGATCGCCGGGCGCGCTTCTTTCAGATAGCGTTCTATCCATGCGCGGGCTTCCTGGCCGAAGGGCACCAGGCGTGTCTTGCCGCCCTTGCCGGTGATACGCAATACGCCTTCATTCATGCCGACCTCGACTACTTTCAGCAGCACCAACTCGCTTACCCGCAATCCGCTGGCATACATGAGTTCCAGCATCGTACGGTCGCGCAAACCGAGCGGCGTGCCGGTATCCGGCGCACCGAGCAACGCCTCGACCTGCGCCTCGGACAAGGTCTTCGGAATGCGCGGTGCCTGTTTGGCGGAATGCATCTTGAGACAAGGATCGTCGGCAATGCGACGCTCGCGCAGCGCCAGCTGGTAGAAACGCTTGAGCACGGACAAGCGGCGATTGGAAGACGTCGCCTTTGTCGTCGCATGGCGCGCGAAGAAATAGGCGTTCAGATCGTCGGGGCGCGCCTCGAGCAGTGTCTTGCTGCGCTCCTCCTGCAGCCACGCGGCAAACAGGCGTAGATCACGGCGGTAGGCTTCGAGCGTATTCTTCGCCAGACCGTCTTCCAGCCATAGCGTGTCGCAGAATTCGTCGATCTCGGCCTGACTGCGCAATGATGCTTGCGATGCCTGCATCAGTAACCTGCCGCCTTCTCGTGCGCCAGCAGCCAGCGCTTGACGCCGAGGTGAAAACTGCTCTCGTCGTCGCTATTGGAAAAGCCGCCGAGGCCGCCGGTGGCCGTGACGCGATGGCAAGGAACCACCAACGGAAACCAGTTGGCGCCGCAAGCCTGGCCAACGGCGCGCGGCGCGGAGCCGATATGCTTCGCGATACTGCCGTAGGTCAATACCTGGCCGCGCGGAATCGTGGCAATCGCCTGCCACACCTTGCGCTGGAACGCGGTGCCGACCTCTGCCAACGGCAGATCGAAGACGAAGTCGGGATCGTCCAGATAGCGCTGCACCTGCTGTGCGGCACGCTCGGCCAAGGCATCGCGTGGTGCCTGCTCATGGAAGCTGGGCGGCAGGTAGACCAGCTCGCGCAGCGTCTGATGTTCGGTACGAATGCCGACCGCGCCAAAGCCGGTTTCCACGATCGCGGCATACGAAGGCGTCGCAAAAATCCTGTCCATGAAAAACCTCGAAAAGCGATCGCGACAGCAAAAAGGACAGCATAAAACAAAAAAGGCACGTCTCGCGACGTGCCCTTCAAATACTCCTACTGTACCGTGCCGCGTGTGGCGTACCACCGCCGCTTATCTGGATACAGGTCTCCTCATCTGCCCGGCATGCATGCCGTGTCTCAATGTAACCCTCTCCGCCGCATGTTCTTCTTGAACTGCAATGTTTTTGAGTCGGGTTGATTATAGTAGGACGATTTTCGCGAATGCAAGAGCTTGTTGCCTTGCAGGGAAATCCGAAAATTCGATGTTTTCGTTCCAAAAAACCGAATGATCGGATTTCCCCCGCACCAGCGCTCAGTCTTCCTTGAATACCTCTTCCCGCTTCTTGCGCAATGCCGGCAACAGCACGACGGCCATCGCCAGTATGGCTGCCACCAGCATCGTTGCGCTGATCGGCCGCTGGAAGAAAACCCATGGGTTGCTATGCGACAGCAGCAGCGCACGGCGCAGGTATTCCTCCATCATCGGGCCGATGATGAAACCCAGCAGCATCGGCGCCGGCTCTGCATCCAGCTTCGCGCAGATGTAGCCGAAGAGACCGAATATCGCCATCAGATAGACGTCGAAATCGCTGTTGTTCAAGCTGAATACGCCGATCGCGCAAAACATCAGAATCGCGGGATACAGATGGTGGTACGGAACCATGATCATGCGCACCCACAGGCCGATCATCGGCAGGTTCAGCACGACGAGGAAGAAATTGCCGATCCACATCGAGACAATCAGGCCCCAGAACAGCGTTGGCTGTTCCGTCATGACGGCCGGACCTGGCTGGATGCCCTGGATGATCATCGCGCCGATCATCAGCGCCATCACGGGATTCGACGGGATGCCAAGCGTCAGCATCGGAATGAAGGAAGTCTGCGCGCCGGCGTTGTTGGCCGATTCGGGAGCGGCGACACCTTCGATTGCGCCCTTGCCAAACTGAGCGGAATTCTTCGAAACCTTCTTCTCGATCGAATACGCGGCAAACGAGGAAAGCATCGCGCCGCCGCCAGGCAGGATGCCAAGCGCCGCGCCCAGCGCTGTGCCACGCAGCACCGGCGCGAGAATGCGCTTGAAGTCTTCCTTGCCCAGCATCAGACCGGACACACGCTTCATCATCACCGAGCGCGTTTCTTCGTGCTCCAGATTCTTGATGATCTCGCCGATGCCGAACATGCCCATCGCGACGATCACGAAGTTGATGCCGTCCGCCAGTTCCGGAAAACCGAAGCTGTAGCGCACCGTGCCGGAATTGACGTCAGCGCCCACCAGCCCGAGCAGCAAGCCGAGAATCACCATGCCGATCGCGTTCAGCAGCGAACCACTGGCCAGCACCACCGATGCGACCAGACCCAGCACCATCAGCGAGAAATATTCGGCCGGCCCGAATTTCAATGCGAGGTCGGCCAGCGGCGGTGCAAACAGCGCGAGCAGCATGGTTGCGACCGAACCGGCGAAGAAGGAACCGATCGCCGCCGTCGCAAGCGCCTTGCCGGCATTGCCCTGACGCGCCATCTGATAGCCGTCGATTGCCGTCACCACCGACGAGGACTCGCCTGGCAGGTTGACGAGAATGGCGGTGGTCGAGCCGCCGTATTGCGCACCGTAGTAGATGCCAGCCAGCATGATGAGCGCGGAAATCGGAGGCAGTGAAAACGTTGCCGGCAGCAGCATCGCGATCGTCGCGATCGGGCCGAGGCCGGGCAGCACGCCGACCGCCGTACCGAGAAAGACGCCAAGCAGACACCAGCCGAGATTGGCCAGCGTAAAGGCCGTTGAGAAACCGAGGCCGAGATTGTCGAACAATTCCATCGTGCTTTCCTTTCAGACCCTTACTGCACGCTGAACCACGGGCCGATGATGTCGATCGGCAGCCCCAGCAGTTTGATGAATACCAAGACCGAGAACGACGATAGGCTAAGCGCGATCAGGATCGCGTGACGCCACTTGAAATGTGCGCTTGCATAGCCGGCGACAACAATGATCGCAAGGACCGAAACCAGCACGCCGCCGCCACGAATCAGGAAGCCGAACAGCAGTACCGAAGCGAGCACCAGAATCGTCTGCTTGATTGCCAGCTTGCCGATCGGTTCGCCCTGACGGAAAAAGGCGCGTACGATGGCCGCCAGACCGATCAATGCCAGCAGCCCGCCGAGAATGGTTGGAAAATATGCCGGGCCCATGCGGCCGGCTGTGCCCATGGTGTAGTTGCGGCCGACAAACACTGCGGTCAGGCCGACGACCAGGAAAATGACTCCCGTCCAGAAATCCTTGGGATGACGGATATTCGATGGCACGCTGCCTCCTTTGCTTGAAACGAAGCGGATGCGGCATTGCCGCATCCGGCTACGGACGGAAACGACTCGCGCTTCCGTGAGGTCACACGATCACGCTAGTCGGCGTAGACGCCGGCCTTCTTGATCATCGGCCCCCATTTGGCAATCTCGGATTTGAGTTGCGCGCCGAGTGCAGCCGGCGTGGCCCTATCCTGCGCGACCGGCTCGGTGCCCAGGTCAGCGAAGCGCTGCTTGACGGTCGGATCTTTCAGCGCCGTCTGCAAAGCAGAGGCAAGCGCATCGACGATCGGTTTCGGCGTGCCCTTCGGCGCATACAAGCCATGCCAAACAGCGACCTCGAATCCCGGCACGCCGGCCTCGTTCATCGTCGGTACGTTCGGCAGCGACGGTACGCGCGTCTTGGTAGTGACCGCATAGACTTTCACCTTGCCGGCCTTGATCTGGCTGGTGGTATTGGTCGTCTGGTCGCACATGAAGTCGACCTGGCCGCCAAGCAGATCGTTCATCGCCGGACCGGTGCCCTTGTATGGGACCGTGGTCAGTTCAGTGTTGATTGTGCTCATGAACAGCATGCCGCACAGATGCGAAGCGGATCCGACGCCGGCATTCGCATAGGTGACCTTGTCCTTGTTTGCCTTCACGTAAGCCAGCAGTTCCTTCAGGTCGTTGGCAGGAAAATCGCGGCGGGCGATGAAAGTCATCGGCACGTCGGTGATCAGACCGATCGGTTCGAAGCTGTTGACGGCATCGTAGGTCAGCTTGCGGTACAGCGAAGGCGCCGTCGCCATGCCGATGTGATGGAGCAACAATGTGTAGCCGTCTGGCGAGGATTTCGCCACGCGTGCCGCGCCGATGGTGCCGCCGGCGCCGCCGACGTTTTCGACGATCACCGTCTGCTTCAGCGTGTTCGTCATCGATTGCGCAACCAGGCGCGCAACGGTATCAGTCGGCCCGCCTGCGGCGAAAGGCACGACCATGGTGATGGGCTTGCTTGGATAGTTTTCGCCAAAGGCGGCTGCGCTGGCAAGCAGCGCGAGACCGGCCATTGCGATCCGAAAGGTACGCTTCATCGTGTGTCTCCTTTGTTGATATAGATAAGGCACGTCGTGGCGCGTGCTCTTCACGCATTCTAGCGGGAGAAACTTGCATGTTTCTGACGCCGGGCAAAATCGGCCCGAAGCAGGCTCAGGCTCAGCGGCGGCGCCAACGTCCCTCGGCCTCGCTTTCGGCGGCCATCACGATTCCACGTCCGATGCGGCTCTCCAGCTCGCGTGCCACCGGTTGCAAGGCCGCACGCCAGGCCGTTTTCTCGGCAGCGGTCGGTACATGCACCACGAGACGATCGGATTTTTGCAGCCATTCGAGCGCCATGCTGTTTTCCCGCGCAGCCAGCGCGTTGCCGTAGACGGTCGCCTCGGCGATCGCTTCATCGATGACTTTGCGCAAATCGGTCGGCAGACTTTCCCAGAAGCGCTTGTTGACGGTTACCGCGTAGCCGATATACCCATGGTTGGACAGCGTCACGTTGCTCTGCACCTCGTACCAGCGCCGTGCCCGAAAATTGGCCGGCGTGCTCTCGGCGCCATCGAGCAGACCGCTTTTCAGCGCACCGTAGACGTCGCCCGCATCCATCGTGATCGGCGTTGCACCCAGCGTATCCATTTCCATGTCGAGCACTGGCGATGCGTGAATGCGCATGCGCAGGCCGATGAAATCGTTCGGCATGTTGATCGGCTTGTTGGCCGACATGATCTTCAGCCCGCCGTTCCAATAGGCAAGACCAACCATGCCTTTCGCATCGAGCTTCTTCAACAGACTTTTACCCACCGCGCCGTGGGTAACGCGCTCGACCGATTCCTGGTCGGTAAACAGATAAGGCAGGTCGAACACCTCGAATTCGCGCACGCCGAACAGTGCAAGCTTGGCGAGCGAAGGCGCGAGCATCTGCACCGCGCCCAGTTGCAGCGCCTCCAACTCGTCGGATTCGCGATACAGCACGCCATTCGGATAGACGTCCACGCGCAGGCGGCCGTGGCTGCTTTGCTCGACCAGTTGCTTGAAGCGCAACGCTGCCTTGCCGCGCGGCGTGTCGGCGTCAGCGATGTGGCTGAACTTGATGACGATGGGCGCGATCGCGCTCTGGGCGGCGGCAATGCCGGCCAGCGACAATGTCGCAGCTAACAGGAGGAGTCGCAGCGTTCTGGCCAGTTTCATGACGCTTTGCTTGGTTTGTTGAAAACGAGTCCCGCACTATGCGTAGTCCGCCCGCGCCTTCACAACTGTGGATAACCACATTCCGACGCGCAATTGACGGCGATTTGCCGCAGAATAAGGCCTCCGACGTGCCGCAGGCAAATATCCCCGACCCGAACGCCTGCACTTTGCCATGAAATCTACCCTACCCCGTTCGCCGTCTTTCGGTTTTCCCAGTCGAAAGCAAGCCTGGCGCTGGCTGCTGCCGCTGTTCCTCGCGCTGCTGTTCATCACCACGCTGATCTGGCTGCCCTTGCATGAAAAGCATCAGGAAACGATGGAGCGGCAGGAGCAGCTGATCGCGGATTCGCTATGGGTCGAACAGACGATCCGTTTCCAGCTGCAACGCAACGAGGAAAGCCTGGGCCTGATCGGCGCGGAAATCGTCGCAGGTTATCTGGGCGGGCCGCGCCTGACCGAGCGGATGGAGCGCCTGATTCGCGACAACCATGAAATCCATCGCATCATCGAACTCGACGCACATGGCCGGCTGCTTGCCTCCACCGACGAAACGCTGATTTCCTACCGCGACCTGTCGGCCGCCTCACGCATGGCGGCGGAACGCGCGCGCAGCATGCACACGCCGCTGTACAGCCAGCCGGCGCAGGACATCAGCGGCCCGGTCATGATCGATTATCACGTGCCGCTGTTCGCCAACGGCAAGTACGTCGGCAGCATCATTGCCAGTTATCTCGCCTCAAGCATCCTCGACGACATGGTGCCGTGGTGGTTTGCGCAGGACAACGAGATCGCGCTGACCGACATGAACGACGTGCTGATCTACAAGCGCGCATCCGGCGGTGCGGGACGCGACATCTATACCCACACGCGCGCGCTCAACCTGGCGGGCCTGACGCTTAAGCTCAGCACCAACAGCACCAAGAGTGCGCCCAAGCTGCTGCCGAGCCTGCTGGTCGACATCGTGATCCTGCTTTCGCTCGGCCTGGTATGGAGCCTGATCGCGCTGTGGCGCGACATCAACCGTCGTCTCGCTGCCGAAACCGCGCTGCGCGAGCAGATCAGCTTCCGTACCGCGATGGAAAACTCGCTGGTCACCGGCCTGCGCGCGCGCGATCTCGACGGCCGCATCACCTACGTCAATCCGGCCTTCGCACAGATGGTCGGCATGGAAGTCGAGGACATCGTCGGCTGCATTCCACCCATGCCCTACTGGGCGCCGGAAGCGGTCGATGAATACCAGAAGCGCTTTTCGCAGATACGCGCAGGCACCGTCACGCCGCAGGGCTTCGAAACCATCTTCCAGCACGCCGACGGCCGCCGCATCCCGGTACTGATCTACGAGTCGCCGCTGCTGGACAACAACGGCAAGCAGACTGGCTGGATGGGCTCCATTCTCGATATTTCCGAACGCAAGCGCATCGAAGACTTGAACCGCCAGCAGCAGGAAAAACTGCAGGCCAGTGCGCGCCTGGCGACCATGGGCGAGATTGCCTCGACGCTCGCACACGAATTGAACCAGCCGCTGGCCGCCATCTCGAGCTACACCACAGGCGCACTGAACATGCTTGAGTGGCAGTACAGCAATGACCAGCCACGCGATGCCAGTACGCTGACGCACGCCTTCCAGATGATCCAGACGCAGGCGCAGCGCGCCGGCCAGATCATTCGCAGCGTGCATACTTTCGTCAAAAAGCGTGAGCCGACGCGTGAAGTCGTGACGATCAAGGAACTCGTGGACAGCGTGATGACGCTGGTGGAGTTACAGGCACAGAAATACTTCGTCTCGGTGCGCACCGACATTGCGTCAGACCTGCCGCCGGTGCTGGCCGACCGCGTACTGATCGAGCAGGTGCTGCTGAATCTGACACGCAACGGCGCCGAAGCGATGCAAGCCGTACCCTTCGAGCAGCGTGTGCTGCGCATCAGCGCCGAGCTCGACGATGCGACGCCGCGCAATGTGGTCGTCTCCGTCGTCGACCGCGGCCACGGTATCGCCCCTGAAGTCGTCGAGCGCCTGTACTCGCCCTTCTTCTCGACCAAGGCTGACGGCATGGGCATGGGCCTGTCGATCTGCCGCACCGCAATCGAATTCCACGGCGGCGCGCTGACGCACAGCGACAATCCGGGCGGCGGCACGATCTTCCGCTTCTCGCTGCCGGCGTTGCAAAAACCGGCGATCGCGCTGACAATGCCGACTGGCGAAAAACAATAAAATCACGGAATGCCGGCGCGGAACGCCGGCCGGGCACTCCCCGCCGAGACGCGCGCAGAGATATGCGCGATTCTTGCCCCGCTCATGTCGACGATGCGAGCGTGCGCGGCAAATCAAGGACACGTGATGTTGCATATTGTTGACGACGAAGAAGTAGTGCGCGATTCGCTGCTGTGGCTGGCCAAGTCGCGCGGCATACAGGCGACCGCCTATGACAGCGGCAAGACTTTCCTCGCTGCGCTGGATAACCTGATGCGCGGCACTCCGCAAGGCCAATGCGTACTGCTCGACGTGCGCATGCCGGAGATGAGCGGCATTGCGTTGTTCGACCAGCTCGCAGCCCGTGAGCTGACGCAAAGTTTCCCCGTGATTTTTCTCACTGGCCACGGCGACGTGCCGATGGCGGTCGACAGCCTGAAGCGCGGCGCATTCGATTTCTTCGAAAAGCCCTTCAACGACAACAAGCTGATGGACCGCGTGCAGGAAGCGCTTGCCGCGTCCGAACAGGCGGCCGCCAGTGCTGGCGTACGTGCGCGCCTTGCTGCGTTGTCGACACGCGAACGCGAAGTGCTGGATCTGATCCTCGACGGCAAGATGAACAAGGTCATCGCGGACAAGCTCGGCATCAGCATGCGCACGGTGGAAGTCCATCGCGCGCACATTTTCGACAAAATGAACGTGAAGACCGCGGTCGAGCTGGCGCGGCTGCTGAAATAACAGGCATCCGGATTCCCGCGCGCCGAGTCGACGGCGCACGTGGTGCACTCCCATGCTTATCCTTACGTAATTCTATTCACGCAACGACGCACCGGCCGCATGTCCATCGTCACCATCCTGCTTCCTGACTTTTCGCTGATCTTGTTCGGCGCGCTGCTGATGCGCATCACGAACTGGGGTGGCGAATTCTGGACCGGTCTAGAGAAGCTGATTTATTTCGTGCTGTTTCCGGCGCTGCTCTTTTATTCGACGTCGCGCGCACCGCTCGATTTCGGAACCACCGGCCGCGTGCTGCAGATCGCACTGGCGGCGACCATCGCAGGCGTGCTGCTCGGCTGGCTCGCGAAACCAATGTTCAAGGTCGGCCCGATGATTTTCGAATCGGGCGTGCAGACCGCTTTCCGCTTCAACTCCTATATCGCGCTGGCGGCAGCCAGCCGACTCGATGCGACGCAGGCGGCGACGATGGCGCTGATCATTGGCTTCGCAGTGCCGCTGACCAACATGGCGTCCGTGCATGCATTGGTCAAGCAAAACGGCGGTCTGTTGCGCGAACTGCTGAAGAATCCGCTGCTGCTGGCAACGCTTGCCGGCGTCTGCTTCAATCTGCTCGGCCTGCATCTGCCGGAAGTCGCCAGCGTAATCCTGTCGCGCCTGGGCAATGCGTCGCTCGCGCTTGGCCTGATCGCCGTCGGTGCCGGGCTGCGCCTGACTGGCTTGCATGCGTCCAAAGGCATCGCTGCCTACTTCATGTTCGTCAAGCTGGTTGCCGTACCGGCGGTTGCATATGGCCTCGGCCGCTGGCTGGCATTGCCGCATGCGCAGCTGCAGCTCGTCGTGCTGTTCGCAGCATTGCCGACCGCATCGAGCGCTTACGTGCTTGCAGTACGCATGGGCGGCAACGGGCCGCTGGTGGCCTTTCTGATTTCCGCCGGCACGCTGATCTCGATGCTGACGTTGCCGCTGTGGCTGGCACTGGTCGGTTGAGCGCTGCACGATCGGCTCGTACAATACGCGAGCGCAATGCTGCGCAGCCAGAGAATCGACGAGCCATGCCACCCATCACACTGCATCTGCATGACGAAGCCGGCACGCTTGCGCTCGGCAGCGCGCTTGCGCATGCGCTGGCGCCGGGGCTCGCAATCTACCTGCACGGCGATCTCGGCGCCGGCAAGACTGCGTTGACGCGCGCGATGCTGCACGCGCTCGGCCACCAAGGTCACGTGAAGAGCCCGACCTATACACTGGCAGAACCCTATACCGTCGCGCTTGGCGGGAAATCCGTCTCCCTCGTCCACTTCGATCTGTATCGGATGGCAAGTCCCGAGGAATTTCTGGACGCCGGTTTTCGCGATCACTTCAATCATCAGGCTATCTGCGTGATCGAATGGCCGGAAAAGGCGGAATCCATCCTGCCGCCGCCCGATATCGGCATCACGCTCTCTGTCGCAGGTACGGGCCGTGATGTAAAATTGCTCGCGTTGTCCGACCAGGGTGCTGCATGTCTGAATCGTCTAAAGTTCGCTCCAAACCTGTAAATCCCAAGGTTCGCCGCACGGTGCTGAAAGCCGGCGGCACGCTGCTTCTCTCCCTCGTCGCTCCCTTTCCGGCCATGGCCGCTCAAATTCTTGGCGTGCGCGTCTGGCCCGCCGATGATTACACCCGCGTCACACTGGAAAACGATGCGGACCTGAAGGCCACGCATTTCCTGATCAAGAATCCGGACCGGCTGGTGGTCGACGTCGAAGGCATTGACCTGAATCCGACGCTGAAAAGCCTGGTCGCAAAAATCCAGCCGAACGACCCTTACATCAAGCAGGTGCGCGTCGGGCAGAACAAGCCGAACGTGGTGCGCCTGGTGTTCGACCTGAAGGAAGAAGTCAATCCGCAGGTCTTTGCGCTAAAGCCGGTTGGCGAATACAAGTACCGGCTGGTGTTCGACCTCTATCCGGTCAACCCGCCGGACCCGATCGCGGCCCTGATCGAAAAAGGCCAATGGTCGGCGGACGCGCCGGACAACAACATGCCGCCGCCGGTGGCAGAAGTGAAACCGCCGTACGCAGAACCGAAGGTCGATCGTCCGCCGCAAGTGACGCGCATGCTGACCATCGCGCTTGATCCCGGCCATGGCGGCGAAGATCCGGGCGCGACCGGCGCCGGCGGCAGCCACGAAAAGAATGTGGTGCTCTCGATTGCCAAGCGTCTGAAGGCCAAACTGGAACAGCAGCCGAACATGCGCGTAATGCTCACGCGCGACGCCGACTACTTTGTGCCGCTGAACGTGCGGGTGCAAAAAGCGCGCAAAGTGCAGGCCGATCTGTTCGTCTCCGTGCATGCTGATGCATTTGTGCAACCGACGGCGAACGGCTCCTCGGTCTTCGTGTTGTCCGAAAAAGGCGCCAGCTCGACGGCGGCACGCTGGCTGGCCAACAAGGAAAATGCGGCCGACCTGATCGGCGGCACCAATGTGAAGAACCACGATACGCAGCTGGCCAGCGTGCTGCTCGATCTGTCGACCACCGCGCAGATCAACGACAGCATGAAATTGGGCAACGCCGTCCTGCGTGAGATCGGCGGCATCAATCGCCTGCATAAGGGTGCTGTAGAACGCGCGGGCTTCGCGGTGCTGAAGGCGCCGGATATTCCCAGCATCCTGATCGAGACCGCTTTCATCTCGAATCCGGAAGAGGAAAAGAAGCTGAACGACGATGCTTACCAGGACCGCATGGCAGACGCCATCACGCAAGGCATCAAGAATTATTTCGCGAAAAATCCGCCACTGGCGAAGAGTCGAATGACCTGATGCGGCCTTGCGCCGCACCCTCCGTGTCAGCTCTGTTTTCTTGACAAGCGCTTGCCGATCTTCCACAGGCCGCCGAGCGCCACAGGAATGATTGCCGCGCCAACGCCGACCAGCACGATGGTATTCAGATGGTCGCGAATCAATGGCATGTCGCCGAACAGATAACCTGCCACCAGCAGCAAGCCTATCCACAGGATCGCGCCGACGCAGTTGAAGAATTGGAATTTCGCGAAACTCATGCGCGACACGCCGGCGACAAAAGGCGCAAAAGTGCGCACCACCGGCACGAAGCGCGCGAGCACCAGCGTCTTGCCGCCGTGGTTCTCGTAGAAAGCATGCGTGCGCTGCAGCGCATTGCGATCAAGCCAGCGATAGTCGCGGGTGTACACCTTGTCGCCAAGCAGATGGCCGACGCCGTAGTTGACGGTGTTTCCGAGAATGGCGGCAACGAAGAGCAGGAACAGCAGCAGGCCGAGATGCATGCTGCCGGCCGCGCAGAACGCGCCGGCGATGAAGAGCAGGGTATCGCCAGGCAGAAAAGGCAGCACGACGAGACCGGTCTCGGAGAAGATGATTGCGAACAGTACGGCGTAAATTAGCGTGCCGTATTGCGCAATGAACAAGCCCATATATTTGTCGACATGCAAGATCATGTCGAAGAACTGCATCAGATCCATATTTTTCCTTGGTAGCGCCGCAAGATCATACACCACGCTTACTTAGCCGATCTGCGTAAAAACCGAGGAATCGTCGCGGTACGCGCTGTCACCGCAATCGCGAACGTTATAATTCCGGGATGAACGCCCCTCACGATCCAACTGCCGCCAGGCTTGATGCCGCGAGCCCGCATACCGCTCGCCCGATTCAGCCGCTGTCGGACCAGTTGATCTCGCAGATCGCCGCCGGCGAAGTCGTCGAACGCCCTTCCGCAGTTGTCAAGGAACTGCTGGAAAATGCGCTCGATGCCGGCGCGACCGCAATCCAGGTAAGGCTGGAACAAGGCGGGGTGAAGCGCATTGCCATCGTCGACAACGGCCGCGGCATTCCGGCCGATCAGTTGCCATTGGCTCTCGCACGGCATGCGACATCCAAGATCACTTCGCTGACTGAACTGGAGAACGTGATCACGCTCGGCTTTCGCGGCGAAGCGCTGGCCTCGATCGCTTCGGTTGCGCAGCTGACCCTGACCTCGCGCACGGCAGATGCCGATCATGCGTGGGAAATCAGCTGCCGTCATACCGCAACTGGCCAGGTTGACCATGTAGTCTCCCCCTCGTCCGGCTCCGCCGGCACCACTGTCGACGTGCAGGATCTGTATTTCAACACACCGGCACGCCGCAAGTTCCTGAAAACCGAACAGACCGAATTCGGCCATTGCGCCGAGATCGTGCGCCGCATCGCGCTGTCGCGCCCCGACGTCGCCTTTTCACTGTCGCACAACGGCAAGACCGTCGATCACTGGAGCGTCAATGACGTCGACCGGCGCAGCGCGCAGATTCTCGGCACCGAATTTGCCGGCGCGCGCCTGCCGCTGGACGAGCAATCCGGCGTGCTGCATCTGCACGGCTACATCGGTTTGCCGACTGCATCGAAGGCGCGCGCCGATGGACAGTATTTTTATGTGAACGGCCGCTTCGTTCGAGACAAGCTGTTGACGCATGCCGTGCGTTCGGCCTATGAGGATGTGCTGCACGGCGACCGTTATCCGTCCTACGTGCTGCGCCTGGATCTTGATCCGGCGCTGGTGGACGTCAACGTGCATCCCTCCAAGGTCGAAGTGCGTTTCCGCGACAGCCGCGCGGTGCACCAGTTCGTCTTCCATGCCGTCACGCGGGCATTGGCGCAGACCTCGGCGACATCCTTTGGCGTCGCCCCCGCGCCGACACCCGCCTCCAATTCGGTGCTGCCGTGGCTGCGCGAACAGCAACAGGCATCGTTTGCTTCGCAATTCCAGTCCGGCTTTGGTGTTGCGCAAACGACCGAAAATTACGGCGCACTGTTCTCGTCGGACGC
>Ga0310811_10005431_pt1 | contig 16116 bp, 8 predicted proteins | sample YCmetagenome_FD_207642 | JGI IMG/M metagenome (GOLD analysis project Ga0310811, IMG submission 207642) | Soil microbial communities from experimental microcosm in Duke University, North Carolina, United States - YC | ecosystem: Engineered > Artificial ecosystem > Soil microcosm > Unclassified ...
AAAACCGTGCCGGTACAGGCGCTCACGGCTGCTGCACTACTGATGGTAATGCTCTGCGCAGTAGGAAAGGCCGTCTTCAGATCATCGGTTACCTGAACATTGGTCGCCGTGGTCGTGGTGCTGATGTTCTTCACCGTGATGGTGTACGGGATGCGGAAACGCTTCTCGCCTGTCTGCATGACAGCGCCGACCGATTTGTCCACGCCGATTGCTTGCGCCGAGAGATTGACTACGGTTGGCGACGTGTCGTTGGTTGGATCGTCGTCGTTATTGCTGTCCGGTGTTGCGCCGTCGACGCTATTGTCGGTAACCGTCTGATTGGCTGGCGAAATGCCGGTTGCAACGGCGGTGTTATTGAACGGGCCGGCAGTGGTCGGGAAGAAGCGTACCGTGAAGCGTACCTGTGCTGTCGAGGCGGTACCACTTCCGTAATTTGGCAAGGTGCTTGAAGCCGGGACCAGCAAGCCGTTGCCGGCGCCGCTACCCGTAAATACGCCTGCCGCAGCAGCGGTAATGGACGCACCGTTGGCCTGTGAAATGACGGTGGGTCCGCTGGAGATGGTGTATTGGCCTGCAGTCGGCGCGCCGGCAGTATAGGTCCCGAACTCGCCTGCGACGTTGTCGGTAATCTGTACGGAAGAGAGCGCCGTCTTGCCGGCATTGACCACTGTCAGCGTGAAAGGCACATCGTAGGTGCCGTCCAAGTTATTGACGATGCCGCCAGCCGATTTTGCCACGCCGACCAGTGGTACAGCCACCTCGGCGAAGTTGTAACCCGTCGCTGCCGTGTTGGCAGGGAGATTGATACTGGAGATGCGATCATTAACGGATGTCGCATCACCGCCGGCAGTGCCGGCGCTGTCCTTGCCATCGACATAATGCGTAGCGGTGACCGCACCTTCGCTGACCTGATACGTGCCTTGCGGAACACCACTGAATTGATAGTTGCCCGATGCGTCGGTCGTCGTGGTGCGTGTCACCGCGGCGCCGTCGTAGCTGGTGCCTGTCAGCGTGATGGTCACTCCCGCAAGACCGACGTCGTCACTTGAGAACAAGCCATCGTTGTTGATATCGCCGAATACGCGGCCGGCGATCGTCGATGCATTGACAGTCACACTGCCGGTGTTGCTGTTATTGCCAGGCACGGTGTCCAGCGACGAGGTCGTTACGGTGGCCGTGTTTGTAAAAGTTTGCGCAACGCCGACGGCGGTCACAGAGACAAGTTGCACCGGTAGCGTGATGTCGATGATCGCGCCATTGCTGACCGTTCCGAGACTGCAGACGAAAGATGTGCCGCCGGAAGCGCCGGTACAGCTGTTTGCCGAGGCGGTACCGCTTATCACAGCCGCGGTCGGCGCTCCTATGAGCTCCATGCCGCTTGGCAGGTTGTCGGTGACCTGAACGTCATCCGCTTCATTTACCGGGCCGTTGTTACGGACACGAATGACAAAATTGAAATCGTCACGAACGTTTACCGTGGCTTGCGAAGGCGTTTTGCTGACCACCTCCATATCCGCCTTGGTTCGCACCGTAGTCGTTTCGCCATCGGTGTTGTTCGCGGCGTTTGTATCGTAGCCGCCCGTTGTTTCCGTTGACGTTACGCTTGCGTTGTTCGTATAAACGCCTTTGTTGACGCCCTTCATATTGATGGTGACGGTTCGGCTGCTGCCGGCCGGAACGTTGCCGAGATTACAGATGACGCTGCCGCCGAGTGCGTCGACAGCGGGCTGCGTCGGGCAGGTCCCCGTACTGGCGGTAACGGACTGGAAGGACAATTGTCCGGTTGCCGGCAGCGGATCGTTAACCACGACGTTTTCCGCTGCGGAAGGGCCGGAGTTCGTGACAGTGATCGTGTACGCCGTTGCGTCGCCGACCGCCACCGGATCCACGGTATCGACCTTGTTCAGCACGAGGTCCAAGGTCGGATTGCTGACCGTGACATTGACCGATGCCGAATTGTTCGTCGTGTCTGGTTCGTCGGTCGTGGTAGCGACCGTTACGTTGTTGGTGAGCGTGGTGCCGCGCGTGGCCGTGGTCGGACGTACCTTGACCTGCACCGTTTGCTGGCTGCCGTTGTTGATCGTGCCGAGATTACAGATCAGCTGGTCGGCCGGTCCAGTGACGGTATTCGCCGCTGGCGCCGTGGTACAGCTTCCCGCCGACGGCGTGGCGGAAACGAAGGTCACATCCTGCGGCAGCGTATCCGTGATCGTCACGGCATCTGCCGCGCTCATGCCGTTGCTGACGTTCTTCGCCGTGATGACGTAGGTCAGGTCCTGTCCCGCGGGGATGGTGGCAAGCGAAGCAGTCTTCGTGACTGTCACGTCAGCGCGCGGCGTAATTGTGGTGCTTGCAGTTCCCTGGTCGTTGCTGTGATCCGGGTCTGCGGTGCCGTTCGAGACGACCGTCGCGGTATTGCTGCGCGTGCCACCGTTACCGCCGGGGCGCACTTTCACAGTCACGACAGGACAGTCGACGCCAGCGGTACATTGCGGTACGGAGGTGAAGGTACACGTCAATGCACGGCCATTGCCGCCGGAGGTCGCGGTTGAACAGCTACCACCAGTGGCCCCGTGTGGCGTGATGGCCTGGCTGATGTAGCCGGCACCGGTAGCGCCCACAGTATTGTTGATCAGGCTGCCAAACGTATCGGTCAGAACGACATCGTTCGATGTAACGGGACCGTTATTGACGATCTCCAGCGTATAGGTCAACTCATCGCCTGCAAAGACAGATCCGGGCGAGGCGCTTTTGAGCATCCGGATATCAGCGGAGCTGGTGCCGATGCTGGACGTCACTGCGTAGTTCGCCGTGTCGCCGTCACCGCATCCGGCGGGGAGATTACAGGTCGCGGTAATCGTCGCGCCGTTATTGATGGAACCTGATTGCGAAGGCGTGACGTTGATCGTTACTGCAGGCGCTGACGCGCCGGCAGCTAGCTGCGCGCCGGACGTGTAGGTCCGAGTACAGATGATGTCCATTGCTCCAACGCCGGTCGATGGTGAACAGCTCCACCCAGTGCCACCCGCGCTGTTCAAGCTTAGGCCTGCAGGCAGATGATCGGTGACCGTCATCGTGCCGTAATAACCCGTTGTTCCCGCGTTCCTTGCGACGATGCTGTAGTTAAACGCGACGCCTTCAACTACCAGAGCAGGGCTGGGGCCTGTTTTGCTCAGATTGAGATCAACGGTCGGGTCCAGCAAATTGACGCCGCCATCGGTCGCCGTATTGTTCCCGGGGGTCGGGTCAGGCGTCGCAGACGAGATGCTCGCACTGTTGGTGACATTCGAACCCGCACTAGCGACTGTGACCGGAATACTGATATTGCCAAGCGCCTGATTGGAACCAGCCGAGCCGCCGGACGGCCTGGTACAGGTAACGGTCTGCCCCGCCGCACTGCAACTCCACCCGTTTTGCGAGGCAGGTACTGCACCGACGGTATAGTTGGATGGGATGGTGTCCGTGACCGTGATGCTGCTTGGAGAGCCACCCGAATAGGTCGGCGTGAGCTGAAAATTGAAGCCTTGTCCGACCAGAAGATTTCCACCGACACTTCTGGCTTTCGTGATCTTGAGATCCGAGCCAGCGGTCACCGTGATGTTGGTGGTCGCCGTGTTGTTTGTGGTGTCCGGGTCTTGTGGCGTCCCGGGTGGCGCCGAACCGGAAACCTGGGCCGAAGTCGAAGCTGTGACTGTCGAACCGCCTCCCGCAACGATTTGTCCGCTAATGCTCGCGACTGCTGCATTTCCGCCGGCAGCAATCGTGCCGGCGACGGTACACGTGATGGTGCCGGCAGAACTTGAGCAATTCCCGGGAAGCGACGAAACACTGAAACCGGTTGGCACCGGCATGGAAACCACGACGTTGCTTGCTGTGTCGGGCCCGTTGTTGTGGACTGCGAGATCGAGTGAAACCGTGGAGCCCGAGGGCACAGATGTGGCGGACGGCGTGACGTTCATCGTCAAGTCGACGCCGGCGTTCACGGTGGTGCTTTCGTTCAGAGTGTTATTGCCGCTCGTCGTATCGGTTTCATTGGACGACGCGGTGGCGCCCAGAGAAATCGTGCCTGAGCTGATGCTCTTCAACTTGACGTCATACAGCACCTCATCGCCGCTCGCAATGTTCGGCAAGGTGCAAGTCAGAGTGCCGGGACCGGTTTGTCCCACGCTCATTCCTGAGCAGCTCACGCCGGCGCCTGTCATGCCCTCGTAGGTCGCGTTGGCCGAAACACTATGCGTTACCTGAACGTTCGTCGCGGACTGCGTAGCAGTCTGATCGTTCGTAATCCGCACCGTGTATGTCACTACGCCACCAGCCGCAACGGGATCAGGGGTGTCCGCGTTATTGACGACGAGGTCAACACTGGCGAATGCAATGGCCGGCGCCAGCAAAAATGCGAAAAGCGAGGCCCGGAGGAACGAGGATTGACGTGTCGGAAACAGACGGAAGCGGCGCATGATTTTCTATCGTAAATTTTGAGTTCGGCGCAACGGGTTCTCCCCTTGAACCCGCTCAAGCGTTGGCGAATATAAAGATTTCAACTCGGCAAGGCATGCAAAATCGCGTTAACTTTTGCAAACGTGCGCTGAACTAACAACAAAAGCCGGGATGACGAACAAGCGCTTGTGGCGGATGCCGTATGGAAACTTTTTGCAGGGTAATAAAAATACGAGGGGGATAGCTGACGAAAGCTGATGTGTTGCGTACTAGCGAATCGATAGAGGGCGGTTGAATCGATAGCCGAAGCCGCGCAGTGCCTGCAGCGTCGGGGTTGCATCGGTAGAGGAAGGGAGTTTTTTACGCAGCCGACTGAGACCTGCTTCGAGCGCGCGGTGGTCGTAGATGAGTGGATTTTTACCGACTGCTTCGATCAATTTCTCGCGCGCGATCTGCTGGCCCGGCATAGACGCCATTGCGAGAAGCACGGCCGCTTCCCACGCAGTCAGCGGAATCGGCGGATGGCCGGGTACAACTAGTGTCGATTCAGTCAAGCGGAGTTGCCAGTACGAGCGGCGAGGAACGGGATGTAAGCGGCGAGCCAGATTGCGGATGATAGCGAGCAGTTCGCTCATGACAAGCGGCTTGACCAGATAATGGTCTGCGCCGGCGCGACGACACGCGAGTCGCTCCTGCATGTTGTTCTGCGCCGCCACCATGATGATGCCGATCGCGGTGCCGTAGCGCGCATGAAGTTCCACTGCCAAGCTGACTGCACTTTCCTTGTTGGTGTGCAGGCTGCAATCGAGAAGCACGATATCTGGTACGAACTGCACCTCACATTCCGACAACTGGCGACCATCAACGACTCCGCGAACCTCGTGTCCCGCATCGGAGAGCAGCGAGCAAAGTTGCTTCTGTTGCTCGATGTTCCTTTCTACGATGATGATGCGACTCATGGAATGCTTTTTTACGGGTGATCGCGGCAATGTACACACGTGCCGTAGTCGTCCGCAATGGCTACTCGACAACTCAACCTTTATCGCAACGGTTTTTGATTGTTTGCATTAGTTAACTTGAATCTTTTAGCGATGCAAGGCTATCTTCTGGCGAAATCGGGAGCAGCGCCGCCCGGAACGGGAAACCGGTGCGTCACTGATTGCAAAACGTTCACATACAATACGCATCTTCCAAAGCGGCTATGTTGCCATTCCAGTCATTCGAGCGCGTGTCCGATGCTTCTTATCGGGCAGGGACGCTATTTCGCTTAGCCGCGAATAGACGTTAACTTAAGGTCAAAGGGCTTTCATGGATTCGCCTGTTCAGCGAACGCTTGCTTTTGTTCACCCGGCACGAACCGGTCGTTCAGCATGGGTGCTTCATGCAATGATTGCTGTCTGTTTTATGGCGATCGTTGCTGTTCCCACGCACGCGCAATCCGACGCACCTGACGTGAGCTATCGCGTTACGGCGAACGGAATCATCTATACCGTGATGGAAAGGGAGACGCTTTCTGGTATCGCGCAACGTTTTACGGGAAAGCTGACCGACTGGCGGATCATCGGCCGTACCAACGGCATCGAGAACGATCGCACCATCCCGATCGGCAAGCAGATCGTCATTCCGGCACGGCTGCTGGCGCCGAAGTCCGCTTTCGCTCGTATCGAAGCCTTTTTTGGCAGCATTCGGATTCACGGTAATGACGGCAACGGCATCGAAGCGCGGGTAGGTGCGCTTCTGAAAGAAGGCGATACGCTGGCAACACTGGCCAACAGTTTCATTTCGCTGGTGCTGGACGATGGCACGCGCTTTATGCTGCCGCCCGACAGCGTACTAAATCTGAAATTGCTGCGTGCCACGAATTTTATCGATCAGCCGCGTACAAGGCTATATCTGGAAAGAGGTCGCGTCGAATCCTACGTCACGCCATTGAAGTCGCCGGGTGCAACGTATGAAGTGATTTCGCCGACCGCCGTATCCGGCGTGCGCGGCACGCGCTTTCGCGTTAACGCCGAAGCGAAACGTTCAATGAGTGAGGTACTGGACGGGAAGGTGGCGGTGAGCGGTGCAGCGGGTACCGGCGCGCAAGGAAGCAGTCGACTGGTGCCGAAAGGTTATGGCACCGTTGTCGAGAATGGCCGCGTAAGCAACCCGGTCTCGTTGCTGGCTGTGCCATCACTGAACGATGCGTTTGCGCTGCAGCAGCGTCTGCCTCTGCAATTTGCGTTGTCAGGCGAGGCCGCCCATGCATTCCGCATCACAATATCAACCGACGATGCCGGTTTGAATAACATCGCAGAAGTCGTTGTGCCGACTGCCAATGGCCAGGCTGTGGCCAAGCTGGACACTCTGGAAGACGGCGACTATTTCGTACGGTACAGCGCGGTCGATGAACACGGTTTGCAAGGTTTGCAGAATATCCTTCCTTTCCGCGTCAAGGCACGGCCGTTCCCGCCGTTCCTGCTGGAGCCTGGCGCAAAATTTCAGGGCTCGGGTAGCGGCGATGCAGTCTCCGTGACGATGCAATGGTCAGAGGTTGCCAGTGCTACCGGGTACCGTCTGCAAATTTCGAAAGATGCTGAATTCGGCCATCCAGCTATTGATCGCGTGATCGATAGGGCGGCGGCGCAGGGCGTCCAGCTGCAGCCTGGCAAATACTACTGGCGCCTCGCTTCTATCGCGACAAAGCCCGATGGCGCGACGGATCAGGGACCGTTCGGTGATGCGAAGAAGGTGGAAATCCTGACGGGTCAGGCCGCACCTGCGGTGCATCAGCAGGACGGTGAGACGCGCTTCACGTGGACTGCCGCACCGGGGCAACGCTTCACTTTCCAGATAGCGGCCAGCGATAGTTTCGATGTCTTGTTGGAGAACCTCGAGACGCTTGAGCCCGCGGCTTCGGTGCGCGGTCTGCCGTCAGGAACGTATTACGCGCGCGTGCGCAGCACCGATGCGGATGGTTTTGTCGGCGCGTTTTCGCCGCCGCAAAAGTTTTCGATTCCCGTTCTCTGGCGCACCGGATACGGGGGCACCTTGCAGTCGCAGGGCAGCTCCGTAGACACCGGCTACTGACAGCAACATTGACCATGCCGTCTTGTCCGTCGGAGCACATATCATGACAGTTGCCAAACTGCCCGGGAGTTCGCTGAAAGGCGAGTGGCGCATCTTTGCGCTGCTCATCCTGCTGGCAGCCGCATTGCTGGGCTACCTCAATGGCATCGGACAGCCGGATCGTTTTGTTTATGACAATCTGGTGCGCCTCACTCAACGGCCCGCGACCAGCAATATCGTGATCGTTGCGATCGATGACTTCAGCATAGCCGGACTGGGACGCTGGCCGTGGCCGCGCCGGACACACGCACGTTTGCTCGACATCCTGACGGACAGTGATGCCAAGGCGGTCGGTCTCGATGTCATTCTGTCGGAACCCGAAAAGCAGGGAGACGGCGAGGACGATACATTGCTCGCAGCGGCATTGGCGCGCAACGGGCGCACTGTGCTGCCGGTGCTGATCGAACGCGGCGCCAACGGCCTGACGACGACGCTGCCCCTGCCTGCGTTTGCCGACGTAGCCAAGGGAATGGGTTACATCCATTTTCAGTTCGAGGACGACGGCGTGGTACGCAGTGCATATCTGCGTGAAAGCCTTTACGGCGTATGGTGGTCGCAGTTTGCGCTTGCGGTCTACCACGTCGGCGAACCGCCGCGTGCGGATGCAGATCCGTTCGGCGTACTGACGCCTTCGCGTCCTGCCGCCAATACTTCTTTCATGGACAGCATCTGGAAGCGTGATCATCTGGAGCGAATTCCCTTCGCCGGGCCGGCAGGGCATTTCCAGACAGTGTCCTATGTCGACGTACTGTCCGGGCGGGTTCCAGAGGCATTCTTCAAGAACAAGTACGTGCTGGTTGGCGCGACGGCGGCCGGCATCGCCACGGCGTTTCCGACGCCATTGACTTCCGGCTATCGTGCCATGTCCGGTACCGAGGTCGACGCCAATATTCTTGCCGGGCTGCTCGAGAACAAAAATATTCACGGCGCAGCGCCGTGGCAAAGCGCCTTGCTTGCTGTGATCGCTACGCTGCTTGCACTGCTCGCTTGCCGCTATTTCTCACCTGTACGCGCCTTGCTCGCTACCCTGACGCTGGTGTTGATGGTGGTCGCCGTCACCTATGGCGCTTTCCTGTTGGAGATATGGATACCGCCGGCGGCTGCCATTCTGACGGTGTTGGCGGTATATCCGCTCTGGAGCTGGCGTCGGCTTGAGGCAGCACTCGGCTATCTGAACGAAGAGTTCGCGCGGCTCAACCAGAATGCGCCGATGATCCTGCGCGGCCGCGATAAGTCGGTCGAACCGAACCATGCGGACTTTCTCGATAGACGGATTGCGTCGATGCGGCTCGCGGCCGATCGGTCGCGCGACATGCACCAGTTCGTCGTCGACAATTTGAACAGCATGCCGGATGCGACGCTCGTGCTGTCAGAGCAGTGTGAGCTGCTGATGCACAATCACGCCGCCACGGATTATTTCACTTCGCTCGGCATGCGCCGGTTTACGGTGCCGACGCTGGACGAACTTTTTGCAAAGCTGGAGCACCCGCTGGATGAGCATGGGCGTGCCACAACCTGGCGCCATCTGCTGTTCGGTAATCCATCGTCCGGGGCAGTGGAACGCGAAACGCGCGATATCAACGGCAAGGAGCTGCTGATCAAGTCCGCGCCGTCCGGTGTGGCGGGCGGTGCAATGCTGGGCTGGATCGTATCCCTGATCGATGTCTCTTCCTTGCGTGCCGCAGAGCGCCATCGCGACGAAAGCCTGCATTTCATTTCGCATGACATGCGCGCGCCGCAGTCGTCCATTCTCGCGCTGCTTGAACTGCAGAAGAGCCCGGGCACTGCCTTCCCGTTGGAAGACTTCTATGCACGCATAGAGAAATCGGTGCATACCACGCTGACGCTCGCTGACGATTTTGTTCATCTGGCACAGGCCGATTCGCAAGCCTATCAATTGCAGGAGGCAGACTTTCCGTCCTTGCTGGCAGATGCCGCCGATGACATGTGGGCCTTTGCTCGGAGCCGCCGTATTGAAATCGTCATTGATGCTGAGATCGACGATCACTGGGTCAACGTGGATCGTCGATTGATGGTGCGTGCGCTGGGCAATTTGCTGTCGAACGCCATCAAATTCAGCCCGCAGGGAAGCAAGATCCAGTGCACCGCCACGGTTGTGGAAAACGAAGGGGAAAAACGCATTGCGTGCAGTGTTCGCGACCGTGGAATGGGTATTCCGGATGCCGAACGAAAACGGATATTTTCCCGCTTTGCGCGCTTGAACCGGAACGGGCGCGACAGCGTAGGGCTCGGCCTTGTGTTTGTCAAAACGGTCATCGAACGTCACGGCGGCAGCATCGATTTCATCAGCGAAGTGGGGCGCGGTACCACTTTCATGCTGACCTTGCCATGTATTCCAGATAACGAACAAGCGGAACGCGACGCGTCGGCGGCGCACGCCGCTTCGAACAGAGAATAGTCAGAAAAGGAAAGGAACAATGAGGATAGCAGCACTGGAAGATGATCCAATGGAGGCGAAGCTCATTCATCAGATCTTGTCGGACGCAGGTCACGCATGCACACTTTTCAATAGCGGCAAGGAATTGGTCGAGCGTCTGCGCCACCAGACTTTCGACTTGCTGATCCTGGACTGGAATCTGCCCGACATGAACGGCAAGGAAGTGATTGAATGGGTGCGTGAAAAGGTGGGCGAAAACATCATCGTGATGTTTCTGACCAATCGTCTGCTTGAAAGCAATATCGTCGAAGGCTTGATGGCCGGCGCCGACGATTACATGACCAAACCGATCCGCCAGGCTGAGTTAACAGCGCGCATTCATGCGTTGTCGAAGCGCCTGCGTCATGTGGAAACCGGAAGCCAGCCTCCTGCACAGCCATCCGGTTCTGTGATCGAAGTCGGCGTCTTCCGTCTGGACATGCTGCGCAAGCATGCGAGCATACGTGGCAAGACGATCGATCTGAAACCTAAGGAATTCGATATCGCAGCAATGCTGTTTCAGAACATCGGACAGCTGATTACGCGCGAAAAAATCATGACGGCAGTTTGGGGGCGGGAGCTGGTCATGACATCACGCACACTGGACACGCATATGTCGCAAGTGCGGACCAAGTTGCAACTGAAGTTGGATAACGGCGTCCGCCTGACCACCATCTATACCATCGGCTATCGACTTGACGTGTTCGATTAAACGCTGCAGTACTACAGTGTTGAAAACCATGCATCATCGCGCAGCATTCCCGTGCTGCGAGAACCGACGGTCCGCTGCGACAGGCGCCCCGGCGGTGTGATTAGATCGTCTGCGGCAGAAGACTCAGGTTAGGTCTTCGTCCGGCGCGGTGTCGGCGCGATTCTGAATGGCGTGCATGACGGCCGGTTCGATGGCGATCCAGCGATCCAGAATGGTCGGATCGTCCGATTCGCAGAACAATGCATCGAACATGTCATGCTCGACCGCATATATATTGCACATGGCGGTGCTGATGATTTTTGCGTAGAACCGTCTGGTTTCCGCATCCATATCGGGGAACATTTTTCGATCGGTCATGGCAGGCTCGCGTAACAGTTTCCGTAAGTCATTATAGGAGCCAAGACATGCCTGCGATCAACATAAATTTCAAAGTGATGCGCATTTTCAACAGATGATTTTCAAAAGATCATCAATGATTTTCAAAGCGTTATCAATTTACCTTCCACCAGTTCGGCAAGAGTGAAAGAACCTTGTCGCCGGCATAACGATCATCGATCAAATGGACCACGCCGCGGTCCTGCTGCGTGCGAATTACGCGGCCCGCGGCCTGCACAACTTTTTGCAAGCCTGGGTACAGATACGTGTAGTCGTAACCGGCGCGAAAAAGCGTATCCATACGCAGTCGCATCTGTTCATTCACCGGATTGATTTGCGGCAGCCCCAATGTGGCCACAAAGGCGCCGATCAATCTGTCGCCCGGCAGGTCAATGCCCTCTGCGAAGGCGCCGCCGAGCACCGCGAAACCGATGCCGCATCCTGTCGGCGTGAAGCGTTGCAGGAAGCCTGATCGTTCGCCTTCGTCCATGCCTCGCGACTGTTGCCATGCCGGCACGTCGGGGTACAGTTCAGTGAATGACTGCCAGGCCTTTTGCAGATAATCGAAGCTGCTGAAAAAGGCGAGATAGTTGCCCGGCCGCTCCTGGTATTGTTTCGCCATCAGGTCAATGATCGGCCGCAAGGAGCGGTCGCGGTGCTGGTAGCGCGTCGAAATATGGCGCGCGATACGCACTTCCAGTTGCTGCGCCTCGAACGGCGATTCGACATCGATCGCCACCGTGTCGCCGGGCAGGCCAAGCGTGTCGGCGTGAAAATGCCAGGGGCTCAGTGTCGCGGAAAACAATGTTGCGGTATGTGCGGCGGCGAAGCGCGGTTGCAGGAAAGCTGCAGGTACTACATTGCGTATACAGAGAACCGACGAACGCTGGCCGCCGGATGCTGCCTGCAGGCCGATGTCGAACAAAGAATGTTCGCCGAAGGATTCCGCCAGGCGCGAGAAATGGAGCGCGTCGAAATAGAAATTCTGAAGATCGTCGTGCAAGTCGTCCGGGTGCGTGGCCATGACGTCAGTCATCTCGGAGCACGCCTGTTGTAGTGCGAACAGAAATTTGCTGTCGATCGCGCGATAGACCTGATAGTCCTCTTGCTGCTCTGCATACAGCGCTTTCCACAACCGATATACACGGTCGAACGTCCCTTTCAATTCCTTCGGCGCGCTCCGGCGCGCAAAGCGGAACCGTGCCTGATCCAGCTCTGCGGTATACATTTTTCGCGCACGGTCGATCATGTTGTGCGCTTCATCCACCAGCAAACCGATGCGCCATTGCTGTTCGACGGCCAGCGCATGCAGCATTGCGCTGACGTCGAAATAGTAGTTGTAGTCGCCGACCACGATGTCGCTCCAGCGGGCCAGTTCCTGGCCGAGGTAATACGGGCACACGTGGTGCGACAGGGCGATGGTGCGGAGCGACGGCTGGTCCAGCGTGCCGGCTGCGACTGCCGCTTGTCGGGCTTGCGGCAGGCGATCGTAAAAGCCTTTCGCCAGTGGACACGATTCGCCGTGGCAGGCCTTGTCCGGGTGCTCGCAGGTCTTGTCGCGCGCGGTTAGCTCCAGCACGCGCAGCGGCAAGGCTTCACCGCTTTCGCGTATCAACGTGATTGCGTCCAGTGCAAGCTGGCGGCCTGAAGTTTTAGCGGCGAGGAAAAAGACCTTGTCGATACCTTGGGCCGGACTGGCCTTCAATAGCGGAAAGATCGTGCCTATTGTCTTGCCGATACCAGTCGGCGCCTGTGCCAGGAGGCAGCGTCCGGACACCGCCGACTTGTAGACCGATTCTGCGAGCTGGCGCTGCCCGGGACGAAATTCCTGATGCGGAAACGAAAGCTGCAACAAGGCTGTATCGCGCGCTGCACGATGCGCGGATTCCTGTTCCGCCCAAGCGAGAAAGCGTTCGCATTGCTGGTCGAAATGCTTCTGCAATGCCGCGGCGGTGTGCGTCTCCGTCAGCACGGTTTCCTTCTGGCTACCGATGTCGAAGTAGACCAGCGCCAGTTCGATTTGCTGCAGGCCGCGTGCCTGGCACAGCAGCCAGCCGTAGATCTTCACCTGCGCCCAGTGAAGATGGCGATGGTTGTCGGGAATGGCATTGAAGTCGCCGCGGAAGGTCTTGATTTCCTCGACGCGATTGCGCTTTGGATCGTAGCCGTCGGCACGCCCGCGAAGTTGCAAGTTTGTGCGCAGGTTTTGGTATTCCCCCTGCAGCGTGACTTCGGATTCGTAATGCTTAGGACGGCGCGAGGCAACGGTCGCGTGTCCGGCAATGCCGTCCAATGCGCTGGGCGAGGGCGTAAAGCGCAAGTCGAGATCGCCTTGCCGCGCAGTGAATTCGCACAGCGTGCGCACCGCGACGACATAGCTCACGCTGCATTCTCCCACTGCACATAGCAGACAGCGACAGGCATCCGGTGCGCGGTGAAATACTGTAGCCAGCGCAGTTGATTGTCCTGCAATCGGTCGCCCGGACCTTTGACTTCGATCATGCGATAGCGTTTCTCGTCCGGCCAGAACTGGACCAGGTCCGGCAAACCGGAGCGGTTGGCCGGGATGTCTAGCAGGATGCGCTCGAAGCACTTCCTCAAGTGTGCGGCGGGGATGCAATCCAGCGCCATCGTCAGCAGCGCTTCGTCCAACATTTGCCAGAAAACGAAAGGCGACTGGATGCCGTGCTTGGCATGAAAGGTGTCGAGAATCGTTTGCCGGTAGCGGCCGCTTTCCAGTTGGCCCAGACAGTCAGTGAACAGGTCGGCGCGGCGTTGATGAAAATCGGGACTGTTCAGGTCCGCCGGCCCGTGATGGAAGGGATGAAAGAACGCGCCCGGCAAAGCGGCGAAAATCGCAGGCCAGCATAGCAAGCCGAACAGCGAATTGAGCAGGGCGTTTTCGACGTAGAAGACTGGCGCATCCTGGCGGGAGAAATATGCGCAAACTGCCGATTCCACCGGTGGCAATACGGCGGTGTGCGGCAGATTCAGCGAGATCGAATCCGGTTTGACGCGGCTGTTCGACGACGTGGTCGCATGCCCCAGCTTGCGTCGCAGCCGCGGCAGCATGCGTTGCAGTGCCTGGTATTCGGCTTCGCTTTCGGGCGCATTGGCTGCTGCGTCGGCCAGTGCAAGGGCGGGCTCGATATCGCCGCATCGCTCCATTACACGTATCGTGCGCAGTCGCGCGCCGGGATAGCGGCAGCTCCGGTAAATAGCGAGCGCGTTCTCCGGTTCATCACATCGTTCATATTGCTGCGCGATGCGGAACAGCAGCTTGTTGCGCCGCCCTTCCAGCCACGCATTCGCTAGCGGCGCTGCTGGGATATCCGGCAGAATCTCGTCCAGGTATTCGCCTTGATCAAAACGCTCCCGGCAGCGATGCAGATGGAGGTAATCGTCGACATCGCGACGGCAAAGAAAACCGCGTGACGAGGGAAGAAAAGCGACCGGTTCGTAGCGATAAATCCCCAGATCGGACAGCACGAATTCGGACCAGCTCTGGTGCAGATTGCCAAAGAACATCAGGCGCAGTCGCTCGCACAGTGGTGCAATGCGAACCGCATAGGTATGTTCATTCATTTCCGCATGCCAGGCGGGAAGCGGCTTGGACTCGGCGTACTCATGCCGCAGGCTCTCAAGCAGCTCGGTCTTGCGGCGCTGGCGTGAGGCTGCCGAAAAACGGAAGATGTCTTCAATCTCTGATTTCCTCAGCAATTGAAACAGCTCATCGATGCCGAGTGGCGGATGTCGCTCCAGCCATCCTTCTTCGAGCAAGGCCTGCGCGGCAAGATCAGGGCAGCCAATTTCGTCGTAGCGCAATTTGCTGGAACGGAACAGCGCGCCCTTGCGCATCACCATCCTGACCAGCAGTGCACGTGAAGCCAGAGGTAACGCGGGAAATCGTGCGAGGAAGCGGCGTTCTTCCTCGGCCAGCAGATCGTCGTAGCGCTCGCCGATCCAGTCGAGCACACGCTGGAAGTTCGCCAGGTAATAGAGCGGATTGGGCAGGACGGCAGACATTGCGGAGGAAGATGCGAATACGGTTTACTGTTTATTTGTACAGTATAGCGTCATCCCCCGCAGAAATCGTCGTACAAACAAAAAAGAGCAACCGCAGTTGCTCTTTGTGTCGGAACAGGAGCAAGCCTAGTAGGCGCCCATGTAATCCTTCTTGCCAATCTCCACGCCGTTGTGACGCAGAATCGCGTAAGACGCGGTGATATGGAAGAAAAACTGCGGCAATGCGTACGACAGCAAATAGCTCTGGCAGGTGAACTTGCGCTCGTGCGGCGTGCCGGGGCGCGTGACGACTTCGCGGTCTTCCTGGCCATTAACCTGATCCGGTGTCACGGTATCGAGGAAGGCCAGCGCATCGGCGATCAAGGTCTGCAGGTCGGTGAACGATTGCTGCTTGTCCTCGACCTTGGGAATTTCCTTGTTTGACAAGCGTGCTGCTGCGCTGCGCGCGAAATCGCATGCTACTTGCACCTGGCGCAGCAGCGGGAACATGTCCGGGAACAGCCGCGATTGCAGCAGCGCGCCCGGTTCAATATTCTTTGCCGCGGCATGCGTCTCTGCCTTTTTCAGGATATCGCGCAGGCTGCCGAGCATTTGCTTGTAAACAGGAATGGAAGCGGCGTAGAGGGAAATGCTCATGGTTGTCCAATGAAAGTGTAGGGTGCGACGATTATAGGAAGGAATGGGAAAGCTTGCCGGCGACGAACTTTTCCTGCATCCGGCCTAGACGACGCTATCGAAATGAAGCGCTTTCCTTCCGCTCGGATTCATTCGCTCCCTTAATACGCCTGTGTTGGATTCCAGCAGGACCGCAGTTTTCTTCCTGCTGCTTATGTCAAACCTTCATCGCGCGGCCTGTGGTCCATATAAGACTGCTGCTGTTCGACGAAGCCGGCGAAGGCCGTGAGTAACACCTGGATCTGTTCGGCGGGCTCGCCCATCTGCAACAGCGCCTGGCAAGTGGCCTCGAATGTGGACAGCTGCTCCGGCCGATGCGCCTTCCTGATGGAATACATTGATG
>Ga0310811_10005432_pt1 | contig 16116 bp, 16 predicted proteins | sample YCmetagenome_FD_207642 | JGI IMG/M metagenome (GOLD analysis project Ga0310811, IMG submission 207642) | Soil microbial communities from experimental microcosm in Duke University, North Carolina, United States - YC | ecosystem: Engineered > Artificial ecosystem > Soil microcosm > Unclassified ...
AGGTGGTGGACAAGTTCGTGGCCGAGCTCGAGGTGCAGCTCGCCGACCGCAAGGTCTTCATCGAGCTTTCCGACGGCGCACGCCGTTGGCTTGCCGAGAAGGGCTACGACCGGCTGTTCGGCGCCCGGCCGCTCGCCCGCGTCATCCAGGAGTACCTCAAGAAGCCGCTGGCCGAGGAGGTGCTGTTCGGCAAGCTCGCCAATGGCGGCGGCACGGTACGGGTCGATGCGGAGGGCGAAGGCGCGGCGGCGAAGCTCGTCTTCACCTTCCTGCCACCTGAACGGGGCGCGCTGCCTCCGGCCAGTCAGGAACCCATGCTTGCCGGCTGATCCAGACTATTGATGTTCAAGCCTCTCTGGCTCGCCTTCCGGGCCGCGGTGCTTGCCACCGCGGTCTTCTGGGTGGCGACGATCATTCTCGACAAGCTTCACTGGCAGGCGCCGCTTGACCTGACAAAGCAGCTCATCTTCTTCGTCGTTTTCTTCCTCGGGGTCCTGATGATCGAGAAGAAATGACGCCCGCTGGCGTCATTTCTCGTTCTCTTTCCGGAACGGCGAATACTGCTGCAGGCTATCGATCTCCTGCTGTACCGCTGGCCGCTCGCGCCTGAGATAGTCCTCAACGGCGCGCCGGAAGGAGGGATCGACGATCCAGTGGGCGGAGTAAGTCGGCACGGGCAGGTAGCCGCGCTGGATCTTGTGGTCTCCCTGCGCCCCCGCTTCGACGCGCTGCAGGCCATGGGTGATCGCAAAATCGATCGCCTGGTAGTAGCAGGCCTCAAAATGCAGGAACGCGTGGCTCTCCAGGCAACCCCAGTAACGGCCGTAGAGCGTATCGTCGCCCCGTAGATTGAGCGCGCCGCCCACCGGCCGGCCTTCGACCTCGGCCATGATCAGCACGACCTTGTCGGCCATCGTGGCGCCCAAGATGTCGAAGAAGGCGCGCGTCAAATAGGGCGAGCCCCACTTGCGCCCACCGGTATCCATATAAAAGGCGAAGAAGGCGTCCCAGTGCCGAGGCTTGATGTCGGCGCCGGTAAGGGCGTGGATCACCAAGCCTTCTCGGCGCACCGCCTCGCGTTCCTTGCGAATCGCCTTGCGCTTGCGCGAGGCGAGGGCGGCCAGGAAATCGTCGAACGTACGATAGTCGGCGTTGTGCCAGTGGTACTGCTGCCCCAGGCGCTGTAGCCAGCCGCGTGCGCCGAAGCGCTTCCAGTCGGCCTCGCTGCAGAAGGTGGCGTGCACCGAGCTGATGCCGTTGTCCTTGGCGATCTGCGACAGCATGTCGATCATGGCATCGCGCACGGCATCGGCCAGCGGTCCCGGGCGAGCGAAAAGACGCGGCCCCGGGACCGGCGTGAAAGGCACGGCAATCTGCAGCTTCGGGTAATAGCGGCCGCCGGCACGTTCGAACGCCTGCGCCCAGCCGTGGTCGAACACATACTCGCCCTGGCTGTGGCCCTTCACGTAGAGGGGTGCGGCGCCCAGCAGCGTTCCGTCCGCCGCCTCGGCGAGGAGATACTGCGGCTGCCAACCCGTGCGGCGACCCACGGACTTCGAATCTTCCAGCGCCTTCAGGAAGCCGTGCGTGAGGAACGGGTTGCCGGCAGCGCCGGGAGCGAGCGCGCAGGCGTCCCATTGCGCGGCATCCACCGCTGCAAGTGATTCGACGACGCGCAGGCCGAGGGTCGATGAGTCGTCTGGCATGGCCTCAACATAGCGCGAATCATGTCGGTATTGGGAGCGTGCGGGCCGACGAAAAAAGTCCGGCAGACTGAAGTCGCCGGACACTAGTCCATTTTGCCTTACAGTCCCGCGAGCGGGACTTTGCGTTGGCTTTATTGTCTAATTTTGAAGGTGGCTTCCGGTGGGGCCATGAGGGCACCCACTCGGAAGCCGAAAGGCGTCGGTTAGAGTGGCCAAAGTTGAGCTTCGGCCTACGCCCTTTCCTTATTCTTGTTGTTACTGCTTCTTCTTCTTCGCAGCCTTCTTCTTCGCAGCCTTTTTCTTAGCAGCCATAACTGTCTCCTATGGTTAGCTATGAGGTCCCCAACCGCGAGGTCCCCGAGGTACGCGGGTACGCTACGTCACGCATGCTCAACTGCACCCGGTGGTGCCGCCACAGGTCGTGCACTTGAGGCACGTTCCGTTGCGGACCATGGTGAAGTTGCCGCATTCCGGACAGGCATCCCCTTCGAACCCCTTGAGTCTCGCCTCGACGGCAAGACCCTTGGGTGAGGAGGATGCCACTCCGGTCGCGACGCCGACGACGGCCGCCCGGGCGATGTGCGCCGAAGCGACGGCTGGGCCGTCCGTCAGTCCTGTGGGCACGGGGCCGGCGGCGACCGCTTCTTCGGCGATCGCGACTCTGCCGGCCGTCCGGCCGTTCAATACATAAAGATTGCTGCGTACATAGCCGACGCTGGCGATACGGCTCACCGCCGCCGCGGCAGCTTGTGCGGCATCGGTACCGGCTATCGGCAATCCATCTTCGACCTGGCCGCGGCCGACGCCGTCGGGGCGAAGGTCGGCCTGCTCGACGTGCGCGAGGTCGTTGCGTCCAAGGTAGGAGATCGCAAGCTCCCGGAAGATGTAGTCGAGCAGCGATGTCGACATCTTGATGGCGTCATTGCCTTCGACGACGCCGCTCGGCTCGAACCGCGTGAAAGTGTAGGCCTCGACGAATTCCTCGATCGGCACGCCATATTGCAGGCCAATCGAGATCGCGATGGCAAAGTTGTTCATCAGGCTGCGGAAGGCGGCGCCCTCCTTGTGCATGTCGACGAAGATCTCGCCGACCCGGCCGTCCTCGTACTCGCCGGTGCGCAGATAGACCTTGTGGCCACCGACGATGGCCTTCTGGGTGTAGCCTTTGCGCCGTTGCGGCAGGCGCTCGCGACCGCGCCGGTGCACTTCGCGTTCGACGATCCGTTCCACGATGCGTTCGGCGACGACTGGCGCGCGGGCAACTGGCGGAAGATCGATGAGGTCGTCGTTCGCCGCCTTGTCCTCACCGAGGGCAAGTGTGGAGAGCGGCTGTGACAGCTTCGATCCATCGCGATAGAGCGCATTGGCCTTGAGACCAAGCTTCCACGACATCTCGTAGGCCTTGCGGCAGTCCTCGACCGTGGCGGCGTTCGGCATGTTGATGGTCTTTGAGATCGCGCCTGAAATGAATGGTTGTGCCGCAGCCATCATGCGGATGTGACTTTCTGCAGACAAGCAGCGGTTGCCATCTCGTCCACAGGGATTTGCACAATCGAAGACGACGAGGTGCTCTCGCTTGAGACCATGCGCACCCTCGATCGACATCGTTCCACACGCGTGGATGCTCGCCGCCGCGATGTCGTTGCGAGAGAAGCCGAGCCGCGCGAGCAGATCGAGTTCGGGATCGGCGAGCGTCGCATCATCGAGTCCCAGCACCGATCGGCAGAGTTCGTCTCCCAGGACGTAGCGAGAGAAGGCGAACCGCAGGTCGAAGGCCGTGGTGAGCGCCTTGTCGATCCGCTCGAGTGTCGCCGCGTCGAAGCCGCGCGCCGCCAAGGTCTCGTGATTGATGGCCGGCGCCGCTTTCAGCGTGCCATGGCCCACGGCGTGGGCGACGATCCGCGCGATGGCCGGCTCGTCGTAACCCAGCGTGCGGAGCGCCAGCGGGACCGTTCGGTTGATGATCTTGAAATAGCCGCCGCCCGCCAATTTCTTGAATTTCACAAGCGCAAAGTCGGGTTCGATGCCGGTGGTGTCGCAATCCATCACCAGGCCGATCGTGCCGGTGGGCGCGATCACCGAAACCTGCGCGTTGCGGAAGCCGTGCTGCTCGCCAAGGGCAAGGGCGCGGTCCCACGCCCGCTGCGCGGCCGATACCAAGGCCGTTTCCGGGCAGTTGGCCACGTCAAGCGCCACCGGCGGGAGGGAGAGGCCTTCGTAGTCAGTCTGGCCGTAGGCCGCACGGCGGTGATTGCGGATGACGCGCAGCATTGCCGCGCGATTGGGTGCAAATCCGGGGAAGGCGCCCATCAACCTCGCCATCTCGGCCGAAGTCGCGTAGGCGGTGCCGGTCATGATGGCCGTGAGGGCGCCGGCGAGGGCGCGGCCCTGTGCCGAATCATATGCCAGGCCTGAAGCCATGAGGAGCGCGCCGAGATTGGCGTATCCCAATCCCAACGTCCGGTAGCGGTAGGAGAGTTCGGCAATGCGGCGCGACGGGTACTGCGCCATCATCACGGAGATCTCGAGAACAACTGTCCACAGGCGCGTCGCGTGCTCGAAAGCGCCTGTATCGATCGTGCCGTCATCGCGCCGGAACCGCAGCAGGTTCAGCGACGCGAGATTGCAGGCCGTGTCGTCAAGGAACATGTACTCCGAGCACGGATTGGACGCATTGATGCGCCCCGACTCAGGGCAGGTATGCCAGTCGTTGATCGTGGTATCGAACTGCACGCCGGGATCGGCCGAATGCCAGGCCGCTTCCGCGATACGTTCCCAGAGTGCCGCCGCGGGGATCGTCCTTGCGATCTTGCCCGTCGTGCGTTCGGTCAGGGTCCATTCGCGATCGGCCTCGACGGCGTGCAGGAAGGCATCGGTGACCCGCACCGTGTTGTTGGCGTTCTGTCCCGCCACCGTCGCGTAGGCTTCCGACTCCCAGTCAGCGTCGAAGGCCGGGAACTCGATGTGGCGATATCCCTGGCGGGCGAACTGGATGACCCGCTGGATGTAATTCTCTGGAAGTTCGGCTTCGCGCGCGGCCACAATGGCCTGGCGCAGACGGAAATTGCGTTTTGGATCGAACGCGTCATTGTCCTGTGCTGTGCCCTCGACGCAGGCGCGCATCACCGCGTTGAGGTGTCGATTGGCCAACCGGGAGCCCGCGACCAGGGCCGCGACCTTCTGTTCCTCGAGCATCTTCCAGGAGACGAACTCCTCGATGTCGGGATGATCGACGTCGACCACGACCATCTTGGCCGCGCGGCGCGTGGTCCCGCCGGATTTGATGGCGCCGGCCGCGCGATCGCCGATCTTGAGGAACGACATCAGCCCGGACGACTTGCCGCCACCCGACAGCGGCTCGCCGGCGGCGCGCACCTGCGAGAAATTGGAACCGGTGCCCGACCCGTACTTGAACAGCCGGGCCTCGCGGACCCAGAGGTCCATGATGCCTCCGTCGCTTACCAGCTCGTCGGAGACACTCTGGATAAAGCAGGCGTGCGGTTGCGGCCGCTCGTAGGCCGAGCCCGACGGGTAGACGGCACCGTCGCGATGATCGACGAACCAGTGACCCTGGTCGGGGCCGTCGATGCCGTAGGCCCAGTGTAGGCCGGTGTTGAACCACTGCGGCGAGTTGGGCGCACACATCTGTGCCGCCAACATGAACGATATCTCGTCGTGGAAAGCGCGCGCATCCTCTTCGCTGTCGAAGTAGCCGCCTTTCCAGCCCCAGTAGGTCCAGGTGCCCGCCATGCGGTGGAACACCTGGCGCGCCGAGCTTTCGCCGCCGAAACGCCTATCCGTTGGCAGCGCCGCCAACGCCTTTTCATCCGGCACGGAGCGCCACAGCCAATCCGGAACGTCGCTTTCAGCGACGCGCGTCAAATGTCTGGCGACGCCGGCCCGCCGGAAATACTTCTGTGCCAGGACATCGGTCGCGACTTGCGACCAGTCAGCGGGCACGTCGATGCCTTCCTGCCGAAAGACGATCGTGCCGTCGGGATTGCGGATTTCGGAATCGGCAGCACAAAACGCCATTCCTTCGAATGGCGAATTTCCTGCTCGCGTGTTCCGGCGCTCAAAGCGCATCGTCGATCCCCCGTGCCAACTTCCCGTCTTCGTCCCTTCGCGCGGGATGTGCTCTCAAGTCCAAAGAGCACGCAGATATGGGCACACACTGATAGTAAATTACAAAATCTTGTGTGCGCAACTATATTTTGTAGACCAGTGTGTAGATGATACTAGATGATGCAAGAACGCAACAGCGGTCGGAATCGCGCTGAATCGCATGATGACGAACGATGTGAGAGGCGGCGCCGCCAGCGCCGCGTTGCGCGCCACAAGGCGCACGCGTACAAGCGCGCGATGCTTTTCGAAAGAGTGAGTGGATGACGATCGGCACCTGGCTGTTCACCAAAATGCGCGGCGAGCTCGTTGGCACCGATGACCAGGGCAATCGCTACTACCAGGACAAGCGCATGATCGCGGGTCGTCGCCGCAAGCGGTGGGTCATCTACAATGGCGAGCCCGAAGCCTCGCGCGTTCCGCCCGATTGGCACGGCTGGCTGCATCACACGACCAACGCGCCACCGCCCGCGAACGGGCTGCCGCGCAAGGCGTGGCAGAAGGAACACGAGCGCAATCTCAGCGGCACTGACTTTGCCTACCGGCCGCCAGGTTCCACGCTCGCGACGGCCGGCGAGAAGCCCAAGCCGGCTTACGAGGCCTGGCGTCCCGGCTGAGGAGAGCGCGCGTGGGCCGCAATATCGTTGAGACGATCGTGGGCGCTGTCGTCCTGGTCGTCGCGGGTGTCTTCGTCTTCTATGCCTTCGCCAAGTCCGACCAGTCGACCTCGAGCGGCTACGAGCTCACTGCCCGTTTTGGCCGTGTCGACGGGCTTAAGCGTGGCGCCGACGTCACTTTGAGCGGGGTCAAGGTGGGCAGCGTCACCGGCATCGATCTCGACGGCAAGACCTACCAGGCGGTGGTGCATCTGGCGGTGTCCTCGAACGTGCAACTCCCGGACGACACCAATGCCAAAATCATCAGCGAATCGCTGCTCGGTGGCATGGTGCTCGTGCTGGAGCCGGGCGCGGATACCAAGACCTTGAAGCCGGGCGGCGAAATCACCAATACCCAAGATGCCATCTCACTGACGGAGTTGATCGCCAAGTTCATGTTTGGCGGGACGGGAAAAAAGTGATGAACGCACGCCTTCCAAAAGCGCCGCCAGTGTGGCGGCAATCCGACGGCAAGCCGGTCTCGTGCCTCGAAAAGATCAAAGTCCTCAATCAGAACATCCAGGAGATCGAAACCCTCTGCGCCGATGCGCTGGAGGACGGAGTTCTGATGGGATGCGATGCCGGGCAGATCAAGGCTGCGTTGCACGAACTGATCGAGCAACTGCCGGCTCCTCTCGTCAGGAAAGGATAGGCGTGCGCCGGCCCGCGGCCCGTGCGGTCGTCGCCGTAGCGGCCGTCGCCATTGGCATTGCCGCTGTCCAGACATCGCCTGCGCAAACGCCACCGGCGCAACCGCCGCCCTCTCAGGCCGCATCCGGCCAGTCGTCGTCTTTCGACAACACCGTTACCCTGCGGGCGATCCCCGATGGTCCCGGCCGGCCGGTCGCCGAGCTGCAGGGCCTTGACAAGGTGACGGCGCGCACGCGGCGCTTCACCGCGCCGGTGGGTGAGTCGACAACGTTTGGCACGCTCGCCGTCACTGTGGGCGACTGCCTGGTGAATACGCCTGACGCGCCGCCTGAATCGGCGGCTTATCTCACGATCGTGGATCACAAGCCGGGCCAGCCGGAGCAGAAGCTTTTCGCTGGCTGGATGTTCGCGTCGACGCCGTCACTCTCGGCGCTCGACGACGGTGTCTACGATGTGCGCGTGCTCGCCTGCACCAGGACGCAGGGATCCTCGCCGCCCAAGTCGCGCTGAAAGGTGGCCTCGTGGCCGACCGCGTCGGCCAGCTGTTCGCGAAATTCTTCGCGCGGGATTTCGATCGTGCCAAAGCCGCGCAGATGCTCCGTCATGAATTGGCAGTCGAGCAGCCTGAAGCCGCTCTTGATGAGGCGGCCGACGAGGTGGACCAGCGCCACCTTTGATGCATCGCGTTCGCGGCTGAACATGCTCTCGCCGAAGAAGGCGGCGCCCACCGAGACGCCATACAGGCCGCCGACCAGCCGGCCTTCGCGCCAGGCCTCAACACTGTGGGCGTGGCCGCGGCGGTGCAGCTCGCTGTAGAGCTCGACGATCGGTTCGTTGATCCAGCTTTCGGGGTGACCCGGCCGCGGTTCGGCGCAGGCGCGCAGGACCTCGACGAACGCCCGATCGGCGCTGACCTCGAAGTGTCCAGAGCGAACGGTACGGGCCAGGCGGCGGGGCAGGTGGAAGCCGTCGAGCGGCAGCACCGCGCGCAGGCGCGGATCGAGCCAGTAGAGCTTGGGGTCGTCGCGACGCTCCCCCATGGGGAACACGCCGATCCGGTAGGCCTGCAGCAGGAGGTCGGGTGTGATCTCCAGCATGGCGCCGCTATTTCTTGAGGCCGACCAGCTTCTCCAGCCAGTGGATGTTGTACTCGCCGTCGATGAACTCCGGCTGGCGGATGATGCGCTGGTGCAGCGCGATCGTGGTGTCGATACCGCCGATCACGAATTCCTCGAGCGAGCGGCGCAGCCGCATCAGGCATTCGTTGCGTGTCGCGCCGCTCACGATCAGCTTGGCCACCATCGAATCGTAGTAGGGCGGCATCACGTAGCCGGAATAAAGGCCGGAATCGACGCGCACGCCCAGGCCACCGGGCGGATGGTAGTCCGCCACGCGTCCGGGGCAAGGCACGAAGGTCTCTGGATTCTCCGCGTTGATGCGGCATTCGATGGCGTGGCCCTCGATCTTGATGTCGCTTTGCTTGAGCCCAAGTGGCGCGCCATCGGCGATCCGGATCTGCTCGCGGACCAGGTCGATGCCGGTGACTGCCTCGGTGATGGGATGTTCCACCTGCAGGCGGGTGTTCATCTCGATGAAGTAGAACTCGCCGTCCTGGAACAGGAACTCCATGGTGCCGGCGCCGCGGTACTTGAGCTTGCGTACGGCGCCGGCGGCCAGTTCGCCGATGCGGCTGCGTTGCTCGGGATTGAGGGCCGGCGAGGGGGCTTCCTCCAGCACCTTCTGATGGCGGCGCTGCAAGGAGCAGTCGCGTTCGCCGAGATGGATCCCCGCGCCCTGGCCGTCGCCCAGCACCTGGATCTCGATATGCCGCGGATGTGCGAGGTATTTCTCCACATAGACGGCGTCGTTGCTGAAGGCCGCCTTAGCCTCGGCCCTGGCAAGCGAAAAGGCCTCGGCTGCCGCGGCGGCATTCTCGATCACCTTCATGCCGCGGCCACCGCCGCCCGCCACCGCCTTGATCAGCACCGGCCAGCCGATCTTCTCGCCCAGTGCCACGATCTCGTCGAGCGATCCGACCGGACCTGGCGAACCCGGCACCAGCGGCAAGCCAAGCTCCTGCGCGGTCTGCTTGGCCACGATCTTGTCGCCCATCATGCTGATGTGCTGCGGCGTGGGACCGATGAAGGTGAAGCCGCTGGCCTCCACGGCCTCGGCGAAACGCGCATTCTCCGACAGGAACCCGTAGCCGGGGTGGATCGCGTCGACGTCGGTAATGGTCGCAGCCGACAGGATGGCCGGAATATTAAGGTAGCTGTCGCGGGCGGGAGGCGGCCCGATGCAGACGGATTGGTCCGCCAGCCGCACATGCATGGCGTCGCTGTCGGCGGTGGAATGGACCGCGACCGTCTGGATGCCCATCTCGCGGCACGCGCGATGGATGCGAAGCGCGATCTCGCCGCGGTTGGCGATCAGGACCTTCTCGAACATTGCGACCGACGGCCGTTATTCGACGATCATCAGCGGTTGTCCGAATTCCACCGGCTGCGCATTTTCGATCAGGACCTGCTTCACCGTGCCGGCCTTGGGCGCCTTGATCGGATTGAAGGTCTTCATGGCCTCGATGATCAGCAGGGTCTGCCCGGCGGTGATCTTGTCGCCGACATTCACGAACACGGGCTTGTCGGGCTCGGGTGCCAGGTAGGCGGTGCCGACCATCGGCGATTTCACCGCACCGGGATGGGCGCCGATGTCGCCCCCGTTGGCGAGGGCCGACGGGCCAGCGGCGACACCAGCGGGAAGGGCGGCGGGAGCGGCAAACGCCAGGGGCGCTGCGGCGGCCACAGTCACCGGCGGCCGCGCGACCCGGATGCGCCGTTCACCGTCCGCAAGCTCGATCTCGCCGAGATGGGTCTCCTCAAGAATCTCCGCCAGTTTGCGGACGAACTCGGTATCCATCTCGAACTTGGCCATGAAAAACGCTCCCGGATGATTTCAACGGCCCAGCAGGCGCGCCAGTGCCTGCAGGGCGAGGAGATAGCCTTGGCTGCCGAGTCCGGCGATCACGCCGATGGCTGCGGGACTTATATATGAGCGGTGGCGAAAGCTTTCCCGCTTGTAGATGTTCGAGATGTGCACCTCGATCGTGGGCACCTCGGCAGCATTCAGGGCGTCCAACAACGCTACCGAGGTATGGCTGTAGGCCCCTGCGTTGATCACGATGCCGCTGTTCTTCTCGCGCGCCGACTGAATTAAGTCGACCAGGACGCCCTCATGGTTGCTTTGGGCGAACTCCACGTCCAGCCCAAGGCGTCCAGCCTCGGTCCGACACGCCTTCTCGACGTCAGCCAGGGTTTCGCGGCCATAGATCTGCGGTTGCCGCTTGCCCAGCATATTGAGATTGGGCCCGTTGAGTACCAGCACCGGCTTTGCCGCCGGCGAGCGTCGGGCGGCCCTGGCGGCCAAACCTGCCTCCCCATTTCCTGGAAGTCGCGGGTTTATAGCATGGCGAGACTCGGCCACAAGGAGCCCGCCGGGGACAGTTTAACCCCTGTCGCGCAACGCCTTGGCATGGGCGAACAGGCGTTCCGCCAGCCAATCGAACTGCCGCCGTTCCTCGTCCGGAAGGGCCTCATAGAGGCGTTTCTCATACGCGAGCGCGATGGGCACGATCCGGGAGTGCATGGCGCGGCCACGGGCCGAGAGCTTGAGGGAGGCGCGGCGGCGATCCTTGCGGTCGGTCGCCCGCTCGACCAGGCCGCGCTGCATGAGACCTGCGACCGCCCGGCTGACCGCCACCTTGTCCATCACGATACGTTGCCCCACATCGGAGGCCGTAAGAGGGGCAAACCGGCCCAGCGCCGCCATCACCCGCCATTGCGTCACGGTGAGCTTGAAGGGCCCGGCGTAAAGGTCATGTAGCGATTCGCTTACAATCTGCGCCAGGATCGAGAGCCGGTAGGGCAGGAAATTTTCCAGTTCGAGGGCTTGCGGACGGGTCGCCATAATAGTTACATCTGAAACCAATTACCTGGTTTCGTCAAACCCGGGAGGACGGCATGGCCAGCATCAGCGATCTCGAAGCCGATTCCACCAACCCGATGGGCACCGACGGATTCGAATTCGTCGAATACACCGCACCCGACCCCGAGGCACTGGGGCAGCTGTTCGAAAGCATGGGGTTCGTGCGCGTCGCGCGCCATCGCTCGAAGGATGTGTCGCTCTTCCGCCAGGGCGATGTGAACTTCATCGTCAACGGTGAGAAGGAAAGCTTCGCCCAGGGGTTCGCCCGTGTGCACGGCCCCAGTGTCTGTGCCATCGCCTTTCGCGTGAAGAATGCCGCGCGTGCCTACAAGCGCGCCCTCGCGCTCGGCGCCTGGGGTGTCGAGAACAAGGTCGGGCCGATGGAGCTCAACATTCCGGCCATCAAGGGTATCGGCGATTCCTTGATCTACCTGGTCGATCGCTACGGACCCAAGGGCAGCATTTACGACGTCGATTTCGATTTTCTGCCGGGCGTCGAGCCCAACCCGCCGGGTGTCGGCATCAACTATATCGATCACCTGACCCACAACGTTCATCGCGGCCGCATGGATGAATGGGCTGAATTCTACGAACGCCTCTTCAATTTCCGGGAGATCCGCTACTTCGACATCGAGGGCAAGCTCACGGGCCTGAAGTCGAAGGCGATGACCAGCCCGTGCGGCAAGATCCGCATCCCGATCAACGAGAGCACCGACGACAAGTCGCAGATCCAGGAATATCTCTCGGCCTATCATGGCGAGGGTATCCAGCACATCGCGCTCGGCACCGGCGACATCTACGGCGCCGTCGAGACGCTCCGGACCAAGGGCGTGCCGTTCCAGACCGTGCCCGATACCTACTATGAGCAGATTGACCAGCGCTTGCCAGGCCACGGCGAGGACATGGCGCGGCTGGCGGCCAACCGCATTCTGATCGATGGTGCCCCGACCCAGGGCGGCGGGCTCCTGCTGCAGATCTTCACCCAGACGGTGATCGGCCCGATCTTCTTCGAGATCATCCAGCGTCGTGGCAACGAGGGCTTCGGCGAGGGCAATTTCCGTGCCCTGTTCGAGTCGATCGAGCTCGACCAGATCCGGCGCGGCGTACTGAAGGCATAGGACCAAGGAGGAAGGCATGTCCAGGAACTGGATTCCATTGCGCCAGATCGAAGGCACGGCGTCGCGTCAGGCTCATGTGCGCTTGCCCGAGGGCACCTACGAGCGCGAGATCAGCAAGGAGGGCTTCTTCGGGCCCTCCGCGCAGTTCCACCACAAGCACAAGCCGACCGACTGGGTCGCCTTCGAAGGGCCGATCCGGCCGCGTGCGCTCGACATGACCAAGCTCGCCAAGTCGCACGCCAATCCGTGGCAAGCGGAATTGGTGATGGGCAATCCGCACCTTCAGATGCGGATCTGGAAGCTCGACGTGGCGATGACCGAACTGGTCCGCAACAGCGACGGCGACCAGCTTCTGTTCGTGCATGAGGGCGCCGGCGACCTGTTCTGCGACTATGGTCGCCTGCCGTACCGTGACGGCGATTACATCGTGATCCCGCGCGGCACGATGTGGCGCCTCGCACCGAGCGCGCCCACCACCTCGCTCATGGTCGAGGCCACGAACGATCACTTCACGCTGCCGGAGAAGGGGCTGGTCGGCCGCCACGCGATCTTCGATCCGGCCATGCTCGACACGCCGCACATCGACGATGCCTTCAAGGCGCAACAGGACGAGAGGAGCTGGACAGTGTCGGTGAAGCGCCGCAACGCACTCTCGGCGGTCACCTTCCCGTTCAATCCGCTGGATGCGGTCGGCTGGCACGGCGATCTCAGCGTGGTGCGGATCAACTGGCGCGATCTCCGGCCGGTGATGAGCCATCGTGCCCATCTGCCGCCGTCGGTACATACGACCTTCGTGGCGGGCCGGTTTGTGGTCTGCACCTTCGTGCCGCGGCCGCTGGAAAGCGATCCCGAGGCACTTAGGCTGCCCTTCTTCCACAACAACGACGATTTCGACGAGATCATCTTCTACCACAAGGGAAGCTTCTTCAGCCGGGACAACATCCATCCCGGCATGATGACGGTCCATCCGTCTGGGTTCACGCACGGCCCGCATCCCAAGGCATTCCAAGCCGCGACGAAGGGCGGCAAAACCGAAACCGACGAGGTGGCGGTGATGATCGACACCCGCGATGCCGTGGATGTCGCGGTCATGCCGGCCGGCGTCGAGTTCGAGGGATACGTATCGTCCTGGCGTCCACCCGAGTTGAAGCAGGCGGCGGAGTAGGTCGCGGCGATGAAGCTTGGGACGTTGAAGGAAGGTGGCCGCGACGGCACGCTGATCGTGGTCAATCGCGAGCTCACGCGCGCGGTCCGCGCGACGGGTATAGTGCCGACGCTGCAGAAGGCGATCGAGGACTGGGCGAGCCTCTCGCCCAAACTGGCCGCGCTGTCGGCACAGTTGGCGGACGACAAGGCGCCGGGCGCTTTCGAGCTCGATCCCGCGGCGCTCGCGGCTCCGTTGCCGCGGGCGTTCCAGTGGGCGGATGGATCGGCTTACGTGGTTCATGTCGAGCTGGTGCGTAAGGCCCGTGGCGTCGAGATGCCGCCGTCCTTCTGGACCGACCCACTCATGTACCAGGGTGGGTCGGACTCGTTCATTGGTCCCAATGACGACATCGAGCTGGAGGACGAGGCCTGGGGAATCGATTTCGAGGGGGAGATCGGGGTCATCGTCGATGACGTCCCGATGGGCATATCGGCAGCGGCTGCCCGCCGGCACATCAAGCTCGTGACCATCCTGAACGACGTCTCGTTGCGCAACGTGATCGTGAGCGAGCTGGCGAAAGGCTTCGGCTTCTTCCATGGCAAGCCCGCGACCGCTTTCGCGCCCGTGGCCGTGACACCAGAGGAGTTGGGCGATGCCTGGGATGGCGCCAAGCTCAACCTGCCGCTGATCTCGACCCTCAACGGCAAGGAATTCGGCCATCCCAATGCAGCGACCGATCTGACGTTCGACTTCGGCCAGTTGATCGCTCATGCCGCCCGCTCCAGGCATCTCGAGGCCGGGACGGTGATTGGGTCCGGTACCGTCGCCAACCGTGACGCATCGGTGGGTTGTTCCTGCATCGCCGAGCGGCGCGTGCGCGAGACGATCGACACCGGCAAGCCCAGCACGCCCTTCATGAAGTTCGGCGATCACGTCCGCATCGAAATGTTCGATCGCGCCGGCCGGTCAATCTTCGGTGCCATTGACCAGAAGGTGGTTCGCTACACACCACCCGCCTGAGCCGTGCTAGGGTCCGTGGCGGGAGGCTCCATGAAGCTTATCGGTTATTTCCGCTCGTCGGCCGCATTCCGGGTGCGGATCGCGCTCAATCTCAAGGGCATCACGGTCGAACATGCCTTCCGCCATTTGCGCAAGGGCGAGCAGAGTACGCCGGACTATGCCGCACTCAATCCGCAGAAGCTGGTGCCGACGATGGTGCTCGATTCGGGTGAGGTGCTGACGCAATCGCTCGCGATCCTGGAGTACCTCGAGGAAACGCATCCTGAGCCGCCGATTCTGCCCAAGGATCCAGTGGGCCGCGCCAGGGTGCGGGCGCTCGCGCTGATCTCGGCGGCGGACATCCACCCCATCCAGAACCTGCGCGTGATGGCCTATCTTCGCGAGAAATTTGACCAGTCGGAGGAGGCGGCGTTCGCCTGGTCGCGCCACTGGATCGAGACCGGCTTCGATGCCTATGAGGCGTCGGTCGCGAAGGACCGGCGCACCGGCGCCTTCAGCCACGGCGATCAACCGACAATTGCCGATCTCTGCCTGGCGCCGCAGGTGTTCAATGCCGGTCGCTTCAAGGTCGATATGACGAGGTACCCAACGCTGAAGCGCATCTTCGATACCTGCATGAAGCATCCTGCCTTCGACGCTGCCCAGCCGTCCAAGCAACCCGATGCCGAGAAGTGAGAAAGGTTCTCGTCGTCATTCTGGCCGTCTTGATTGTCGGCCTGCTGGGCGCGGCTGCTCTGCCGATGGCCGAGCGGTATGCGGCAGGCCAGATCAAGACCGCGCTAGAGCAAGACGGGCAAACGTCGGTGGGCGCGGTCGAGGTCGGGCTGCTCAGCCGCCGCGTGACCTTGACCGATGTTCGCTCGCAGGCGTTTGGCGGCCTGACAGCTCGGCGCTGGGAGGTGCGCGGGTTGCCCGAATCGCTGGGTGACCTGCTGGAAGGCCGGACACCACTCACGGACTTCAAGCTCGGTGACCCGTTGCGTGCCGATCACTTCGAATTGGCCGATGCCCGTTTCACTGACCCGGATGGTTCGAACTGGAGCATCGGATCGCTGTCGGTCGATGGCCTGGATCTCGCGCCGTACGATCCGAATGCTGTCGGACCGTATCAACTGCAGATTCTGACAGCACGCATCGCCAAGGCCCTCAGGTTGCAGCATGCAGAGGCAGCAAATATTTCGTACAGGCTCGCGGAGACAGGTGACTCCTTCGCGATGCGCCGCGCGGCCATCGATCGCTTCGATCGGGGCAGTCTCGGCGTCCTCGCCATCGTCGGTTCCGAAGCGACGCCCAGGAATACGTCCGATGCTGCCTTCAAGATCGATGACATAAGGGCAAAGGATGTCGACCTGAAACGAGTCGCGTCGCAGCTTGGCGAACGCTCGTGGCAACCCGGCCGGCCGCTCGGCCGTGTCGCGGTCTCGTCCGCCAGCGCCTCCGGCTTCGGCGGAACTTTGTTGTCACATAATGGTGTTTCGCTCGAGGGCATCTCGCTCGAGACAACACATGAGGCCGTCGATTCCAGCCGATCGCGGCTGCGTATCGACGATCTGATCCTTCGCCCGGCCGCCGGTCTCGAAGGTGCCAAGCTGCGGCTGATGTTGCAGGCCATGGGCCTTTCCGAGCTCAAGCTTGGCTTCGATTGCGCCGGCGTCGAACGACGCGGCAAGGGCGAGCTTGGGATCGACCGCTGCGCGCTTGCAGCGACCGACCTC
>Ga0310811_10005433_pt1 | contig 16116 bp, 18 predicted proteins | sample YCmetagenome_FD_207642 | JGI IMG/M metagenome (GOLD analysis project Ga0310811, IMG submission 207642) | Soil microbial communities from experimental microcosm in Duke University, North Carolina, United States - YC | ecosystem: Engineered > Artificial ecosystem > Soil microcosm > Unclassified ...
AGAAATCGCGGAACTGGTCTCCTTTTACCTCGATTTCTACAACCGATTTGGCCGTCATCGTTTCAGCGCCTCAAGAAGATATCTCTGTTTGTAATCCAGCGCCGATCGATAGGGAGAATCGTATCGCTCGAAAGTCTCTACGAATCCCTCGCCCGTGATATAGCTCAGGATGGAATCGATGATGCTGCCGGTCTCGTATGTTCGACCTGCGTCAAACTCGGCAAAGAGCCTACGTATTCCATAGGCGCCAAGGAAGTAATCGACGACGCCAGGATGGAAGCGGTTGCTCTCGCCACCGTCTCGCGATCGGCCTTTCTCGCCATCGCATAGTGACAAGTAAAAAAAACTACCGACGAGGCGGCTTCCTCCCAATCCTCGGCGTCAATCTTCCCTTGATTGATGGCGACATCGACTGGCAACATATCCCATCCATTCGCACCGGGACAGAGAATGGTCGTCAGTCGTTTGATTTCCGCGAACAGAGCCTTCGTTTCGCTATCGTCTGGATTTCCGTCGGAATCAAAAAGACCACGCACAGCGGCATCTTTTTTCCCCTCATCCTTAAGCGTCAGGGCTGCAATGCGAGGGCCGGACGACATCAGATAGTGCGAACCCTTTCCAGCTAGGGCAGACTTGGTAGCAGCAAGGATACGATAGTTTGCTTCGAAAACTTCTCTACTCAGCGGGCTATGGTAAGCATAGATGCGAACCACTTCCTCGGTAACATCTTTTCCGTCCTGCTTGCTCGTGACCTTATCTACCACAACGGGAAGAACAAGATGGCGGCGCTCGTCGATTTTCATCTGATTCCTTAATATCAGCATTAGAAGAGGAGCCACGGCAAACGGTAAGGTGCCGTCGTTCGGTTGCGATCCTAGCCGTGGCAAAGCGAGAATTACGTGAAGGACCAGAGGGCGGAATTCACGTTGAACGTGCCGCGCAGCGTCAAGCGCACAACAGGGTCTGTGCCGTCGTACGCCCCAGGGCTGAGTGTCCTGACTGATACATCCGAAAGAGCAATCGCCGGAAACGCTGACGTATCGCTATGAATTGTCACGTCACCCAAAACGCCAGTGTTCTGAACCTGAGCCAGCCAAGCTGCGGCGAGCGGCTGCGATCGCAACAGGCCGACTGTGATCGACGCCATGACGTACGGCTCGGGCGAATTGACGACTCCTGTTGCCGTTTCGATCTGCTGAACGAAGTCACCTTCAAATTCAATGTGGGCGAAGCTCTTGCCCATGAACTGACTGGTAATGTTCAGAGTCGGGAAAGACGTAACGACCACCGAGCATCGGACGCGGTTGAGCGGACCCGCTACGAGATAAGGATTAGCCATTTTGTTTTCTCCTTATCACGCAAACTGCTGTGCGTCTAAGTTGAATTGCAAGGTCAAAAATCCATTCTGACCAACCACGACCGCCGAGAATCCGTTATAAATACCGGCGTTGTAATCGTTCGGATTCTCTTGCGTGTACGTCGCGAACGGCACCGCTGAGACGACGGCACTTAGTGCGCAGCCGAATTTGACCGCGGAGTCCGCTACGTTTTGAGCAATGGCTTGCAACGTATTGATCCCGGCTTGGTTGTAGAGCAGTGGAGGATTGCTGTTCGAGCCGTTGATGATTGCGTTGGCAAGTGCCTGCTTGACCTGAATGCGGAACCAGTCGATGCCGTACCACCACGAAGCCTGCTCGCCATCCATCGTCGTGCCCTTGAATTGCGTGGCCGTCGAAACGCCGCCCTCAGCACCCGTCAGAATCAAATTCCCGTAGTTCGTGAGAACCGTGTTGATGCTCGTCTGGTTGCCGTTCTGAGACCACGGCGTCACACCGAACACATAGCGGAACGCCATCGGCGCCAGCGGATTAGCCGGGCCCGGATTGTTCACGAGCCACTGATAGAAACTTGTGGCGGCTTGATGCTCGGTGCTGGCTTGCGTCGGACTTGGAACAAGCGCAAAAACAGCCTTGTTCGTCGCATAATTCGGCAGATTTGCGATCGTCGTTGTGATGAAGAAGTACGTCTGCCCGCTCGGGCTTTCGTAGTTCGACGTCATCGTGTTAAGGGCTTCAGACGACGCCATATCCCACGAAGCGGGGAGCAGGTAGGCATAGAAAACCTGCGGGTTGCTATTGCCTGTGATCCACGTTTGCAGGGCCGTGATTGAGGTCGATGCCGTCGTCGCCGAGCCAAGCTCGAGCACGTATACGCCTACCGTCTGGCCTTGTGCAAAGAACGTGGTAGCCGCGTTATTGACAAACGCAGACCCCGGAGGCGTGTAAGTACCCGGCGTCGTTTCCGTGCCCGGATTTGTCGCTACAGCGAACGTGAACGTATTGGCGCTTGCTACCGTTGCGACATACGTTCCGTTGTAAGCGGCAGGAACAGCGCCGGCAATCGTCGTCGTGAACGTCTGGCCGACTGATAGGCTGATCGTGGCGGTAGTCGTAGCCGTAGCCGTGCCGGATGCCCACGTAATGCCAGTCAGCGAGAGCGGGTTGGCAAGGATGGACTGAACTTGTGCGAGCGTGCCGCAATACTGGTACGTGCCGGGGGTGAGGGTAGTCCCGCCCGCCGACACAATCGCACCACTTTGCTGAAGCTGCGAGACAGTCGGCGCGCGCGTGACGGTCGTATTAACTGTAACGATCGTCGGTGTTATCGTGGTTGCCATTTCGGCGGACTCCGGGGATTATTCGAACGAGACGGTGACGTTTGCGCCAGTGCCCGGCACAACAACGATGCCGCTCTCACAGGGGAAGTCGAGGGGGACAATGGTCTGCGCGGCGGTAGCCGTGGCGCCGGCCCATACCTGAGTAGTGAGACCGATACCGGTGGTCGTTGCCGAATCGTGCACAGCGGGCGCGGTAGTCGAGGCCACGTTGAAGATCAGCTTGCCGATCGTGCCGGGGGCGGCCTTAATGACTGTGGGCGCGGTGATGTTGAGTTTGTTCTTTGCGTTGCTGACTGCATTTACTGCGATCGGGCCTTGGGGCATTTTCGAGTCCTAGAAAAGAAAAACCCCGCTCGCGGCGGGGTGCGTTGTCTACGAGCGGTATGCCCGCTAGGTGGTGATAGACGAGAATCCGGCAGAAAGAATGAGGCGACGCGCGATGGCATCGGCGGTCGACTGGAAATACCAGGCGTCAATGTCGATCGTCTTCTTCATGGCGATCACATTCAGCTCAGACTGCGTGCGCTTCTGATCCTTGATGGCTGGCGAGTTGCCAAAGCCGAAGTTATTACTGTCGACTGAATACTCAATCAGCGAGACCAGATACTGAATCGCCGTCTGATTGTTGAATCCGTACAGCGTCAGCCTCACGCGATCTTTTGCTAGTTGGTTGCTAGGCAGATCGTGAAGCGGTGCTGGTGAACCTGGCTCAGTCGTTCCAGGCCATCCATAGATTGGGAACGACGGCGCCTCAGTCATTTCCGGCTCGATATGCGCCGTGATGTATGGGGGCACAACGTTCGCCGGCACGAGAAACGACGGATAGACCGGCGCGAAACTGTTTTGAATCAGCCAGATCGGCAGGCTGTTCGATACGATCGGCTCAACCGGAATGCTGGCCGGGTTGTCGACCAGTTGCGAGGCGAGGGCCGGATAAACCGCATCGCCAACGTAGTGATACAGGTTAGCCTGCTGATAAAACGAGCCACGAGCATTGAACGAAAACCGGATTCCCTCAAACGTGCCGATGAAGAGATCGGTTGGCGCAGCCTGATTGAAGTCGTCAATCTGACTCAGCGCCGTGAAGATGACGCGATTGATGTCAATCGTTTCGTCTTCGTTTTGTTGCTGGTCCGTCGAGTAGTGCAGTGAACCTTGAACCGTCGTTGTGATGCCCGAGTTCACCCAGAAGACGTAGCCGTCGATGGGTAGGACCGTTTGTGTGTAGCGCGTGAATACTACGGCTTGGTTCAGCGATAGGGTGTTCAGCCCTGCCGCAAGCGTGGCCGCCAATTGCGACTGCGCTCCTAAGCTTTCGGCAATCGATGGCATATCAGGAGAACCACGCTACGAAATTTGCGGAGTACTGCCCCCCGTCGATGAACGACGGGCGCCGCGGATTTCCCTTGGCATAGGGATGCTTCAGGCGGTGATTGACGCCATTCAGTGCGGCTAGAGTCGGCACACCTTCGATGCCCATATGCTCAATCGCCGATGTCGCCAAGAAGTTCTTGAACATGGCAGTGATGGCCGATTCCGCGCTGGCGAACGGGTTGGGATCTGGCCGACCGCCCATCATCAGAGTTTCGAGGGATCCGGCGATCGACTCTTCCAGCTGCTTCGCGATGTCCGGCAGATGGACAAACGCGAACGTGTCCATCACGCCATATTTATCCTCGAGGATCTCGGCTACGTCGCCTGTTGTCTTGCCTTTGCCATGCTCGTCGGAATACGGAACATCGAAGACGCCCAAGTTGAGAGTGAAGCTGCTCGGCGCATTCTTCGCGAACACTTTCGGCGCGGAATAGCTGCCGCCACCGTCGACTTGCGGCTGATAGTCTCTTGCGGCGGCTGCGGCCATATATCACCTTACGAGATGCCCCAAATTGGTCCGAGTTCTGCCGACATGGCAAGCCACTGCCGGCCAAATGGGTCCTTAAGGGCCTGGAGTTGACCTGGCGTTAGGCCCTTGATGAAATCGGGCGCATCCAATCCGGCAGATGTCCCTTGATCGGATGCGGATTGCACCGTACCGCCCGTAAAACTGCTTATTCCAAAGCCGTTGCGAGCGGTCTGGAAGTAAGTCTGCCCAAGTTGATCGGGGCACCAGTTGATCAAAAATGACGTAGCCAGCAGGTAGACCGCGAAGCAGTAGAAGTCCTGTCCAATCGCGCGGAATACCCCTAGCGTCATCTCTTCCGAATAACTCAGCGCCCATGCGATATAAGGACTATTCGCCGGAAGAGCTGATGTCGGCACAGCCGCTACCGTGGTCAGGAACGTGTACAGGTCAGTGACATTCGGCGCTTTCTGTGTCTGCCAAGGGGCAAGCGCCCCCATCCCAGGCAGAGGCGGGAAGCAGGGCGTTTGCATGGTTAGTTCCTACGCGGACGGCCGCGACGACGAGATTCTTGCGCTTCTTCGCCAACGGCGAGGACTTCGTGAACCGTAGGCTCTACGCCTTTTTGTTCGACTTCCTTGATTTCTACTTCGAAACTGCCGAGCTTTGAATCCGTCTCTTGCGCGGCCTTTTGCATCAGGTCATCCGATGACGCTACAGCTTCCTTGCGGCGCTCGAGCGCTTGCTTGACAAGAGCATCCTCGTTGTTCGTCATGCCCGTGTATAGGCGGTCAAGCGGGATCGGAGTGTCGTACTGGTAGCACTGGCCAACGAACTCACGATGCCGATCCAGTTCCGACACCGGGATAAGGCCGTACATCTTGTGCTGGTCAACAATGCGCTCATGATCCACATGGCTGCCTTGCGGATAGACGCTCTCTTGCTGGCCCGGCTTGATCTTCGTGATAACCGGCTTCTTGCTGTTTTCAACCCAATAGATCAACTGAAATTCTTGCTTGGTGAGATTTGCGACGAATAACTTGGACATGGTTTTTCCCTGAGAAAACCCCTGTATAGAAGCCTGCGGAAACATGACAGGGACATGCTTGTCGGGCGCGCTAGCCCTATCCGCATGGCTAACCTCAATACGCCGCGCTGATAAGCGTGAGCGCTTCTGGTCTCGGCGCCCAACCAGAGGTCGAGCGCAGTTCCGACACGACGTCGACAGCCCCGGCCGTGAGCGGCGCGGTGATCTCAGTAGGCGCGGCACGGTCCACCAACTGGAGCGCGCATGCCTGCAGACCCGGCGTGAGTTCAGCGAACGCGTTGGTGTTGATGCGGCCACCATCCGGCTTCTTCACTTCCGGCATCGAGATGATGATCATGTCTGTGCCGCCAGCCCCTTTGCCTTTGAGAGTGTCATCGCACGCCCAGGTGATCTCATCCTCGTTCCACGCGAGCACCTCGTCGATCAAGCCGCGCTGCGATTTCGAGCCTGCGCCTTCCCTCTGGAATTGCGTAAGCTGAACGATGCCCTGGTAGCTGATTGCCTCAAGGATCTCCTGCGTGGTCGTGACGGCGAAACGTGCCGGCATGCCCATTTGCATCGTGCGGACCTTGATCTGCCCGATCTGCTGCAGCAGGAAGAACGCCAGTTCGCCGTTGTCATACGTCGAAATGGTCGTGTTGCCGTTCGAGTCGGCCGGAAGGCTGATAGCCGTAGAGCCGCTCGCATTCAGCAAGCCTTCGCCGTTCGACGGGTTCGCGCCGTACAACAGGAGGTTTCGTTGCTGCTGGAACGTTGCCTGACGCATTGCGAGGCGGTGAGCTTCGACCGTCGACGCGCCAACGCGACCGAGGGCGGCCGTGTCGTGATGGTCATACTCAGCGCGCGAACGAATCATGTACGTCGGCGTGCTGATTTCGCTGTACACCACAGAGCAGCTGGGAAGCTGATTCGACGCGAACTGGCCCGTCTGCACTTGCGTGCGAACGTCCATGCGCTTGATGTAGACCGCGAGGTCGCCTTCACCGAGACGCACGAGCGGGTCGCCCGTTGCGATCAGGTCAAATGCGCCCGAAGCCTGTTGATATTGCAGAAGCAGTTCGGGAACCAGATAATGCGGCGAAACCCGAATCTGTGCCGGTACGATATTAGCCATGTGTTACCACCTTAGATGAGGATGAGGGCCGTCGTACCTTGGCGATTCCAGGTAGCCGCACCAGTGTTTGCGTTGAAGGAGACAGTCATGCTGTTGCCGACGTTGACCGCGAGAACTTTGACCGGGAGAACAGCCGTGTTCTGAACGAGGGTGATCGTGCCCGTCAGCGCGCCCGTCGCAATCGCACCAGTAGGCGCCGTGATCTGGAAGGTGAAGTGCTGGTTGTCGGTAAACGACGTGATGGTCTGAGAGCCGTTGACGAGCGCCGCGCCCGTGCCGGTTACGCCGGCAATGAAGATCTCATCGCCAACCGCATCGACATTCGCCGCGGCAGCCGTCACAACCGCGAACGTGTACACGCCATTCGCGAACGACGAAGTGATCGACGTGACGGCAACCGTTGCAGTGCCGCCCGAAGGTACGAGGATCTGATTGTTGAAATCAAACGACACGCTTTGCGTCGTCAGACCGCCATCCAGCGATACGAGGCTAGGATCGGCGGCAACTGCGATTCGCGCGCCACTCCCCATGCGGAAATATGCAACGCTTGCACCCGTCGAGCCGGCCAGAGGAACCGGACTTTGCGGTGAGCCAACCATCGAATACGCTTGGTTGAAAACCGAGAAGCCAGAGAGATTTGCCGAAGCCGTCGCGGGGGCGATTGCGCTTCCAAGCGTCCCATCCACGCCTGCTGAGGGGATGAATTCGCTGATTGCCATGCCGCCCCAGACTGGGCCGGTTGCGCTCGCCGAAAGATTGCCCATCGAAAGCCCATAACGCGCCGCAGGGTCATCCATGAACACGCCTTGCACATAGCCGGCGCTTTGTACCGAAAACGAGCCTGCGGCATTCGTCGTCGCGTACGGATAGAAGGGGGTATTGATTGCCATGTTTCCTTATCCAGAAATGAAAAAGGCCCGCTCAGTGGCGGGCCTCATTTGGCGACGATTGCCTTAGTGGCTTTTCGGTTGGATGATCTTGCTCTTCATGCGCGGCGGACGATGTGCGTCCATCCACGACGGGCGGCTGTCGAAGAATTCCGTGATCTTGTGACCAGCCTCCGACGTGCGCGTGCGCATGATCGGGCCATTGCCCGCTGCTTCCGGACGGCTTGCGGCGTCCATCGCGTCTGCGTAAATTTTCGATTCAGCGATTTCGAACACAGCCGAATCGACCTTGCTGATGTCGACGCCCTTCCACTGGTCGCTGTGCGATTTCACGCCAGCAGCGAGGCGCTTGCGATAGGCCAACACGTCCTCACCGTTCAGTGCGCGAGGCGCTTGCTTGCCGAACGCCGAATAGACGCTATCGGCCTTGGCTTGTGCATCGGCGAACGCAGCGTGATCGGCGTCCGTGAGGGGTTTTGGCGTGAGCGAGGCCGTCGCGACGAGCATCTTCTCGAGCTGAGCAACACGATCGAGCAGGGCACCTTCACGCTTCGCGGCGTCTGCCTTCGCCTCTTCTTCCTTGGCCTCGGCCTTGATCTTCGCCGCCTCAGCTTCCTTCTTCTTGGCGTCCTCTTCCGAATCTGCCTTCTTGTCGGCAGCCGGATTGAGGACTTCGCTCGGCATTGCGTCGGCCTTCTTGCCTTCGCACATTGCGTCGACGCGCTTCATGAGCGAGTCGCACATGGCCATCAACTTATCGTACTTGTCGGAGTCCGCTTTCGCCTTTTCTTCTTCGGCGTCACATTTCGCTTTCGCCTCAGCGTCGGCCTTGGCGCGCTCTTCGAGTTCTTGCTTCGCCTCGGCGTCCGCCTTGGCCTTACGCTCTTCTTCAGTCATTTCAGGTTCCTGAACGTTAGTGGTGGATACGCCGGTTGACGGCCCGCCTTTGTCCCACACGCCCACTTCGCAGATAGCGATGTGGTCGAGCAGGATTGGTTTCCCCTCAATCAAGAGGGTTTGCCCACCATCTAAAGTGACAGTGGAATTTTCTACTTCCGGATTTCGAAATACGACGCAGGGCGATGTCGACAATTGCTCCTGTGACATCAGCGTCGCGGTCGGTTCATCGTAAATTTTGGAGATGCCCCAGACCTCGTCGCCTTCGGGGTCGGCTATTGGCACGACAATCTGTCCGCTCGGGCCATCGCGGAATTCTGTGCGCGCGATGTACGGCAGCATCACCGATCCAACTTTGCGCTTCTTGAACTCTTTAGAGTCAAGCGTCGCCGCCTTCGGGTGGTCGACGATGGTTGTCAGCCCATTACAGCGAGTCAGGAATTCATCGTTGAGATAATTCTCAGGAGGGCGATAGATGTATTCGTCATCCTTGGATCGGTACGAAGTCCCCGTACCGGTGATGCGAATCGCAAAGAGCCACATGTTCCTTACGAACTGTGGCGAAGACATCTCGCCGCGCATAATTGCCTGCGCGACCTCCATCTCCGTCATGTGCGATTTCTTGATCGCCTTGAAAGCGTCCGACTCGAGGATGTATCGACAACCGGGATGCAGCGGCTCGGGCCATGATCCGATTGGCGACCAGAGGTATTCGGTGCTCTCATCGCTCAGCGCGACTTCGAACGGCCGGCACTCGTGGTAGAACGTGGTGAATTCGACCGCGCCATCGCTGGCTTTTCCGATCTGGATCAGCTTGTGGGGCTCGTAACCGGCTTCCTCAAGCGTCTCGCGGCGAGCGGCTTCTTCGGGTGTTTCGCCGGGCTCGATTTTCCCACCGGGGAATGACCACTCTCCGGGATGATCGCCGTCGTTGCCGCGTCGCAGGAATAGAACGTTGCCATCGGCTACGATCAGCGTGCCGGCCGCTTGGACGGGCTCGGAGTCGGCGATAACTGCATCGGCTTTGCTCTTGCCTGCGACTTTGTAGGCAATCGCAGCGGCTTGCTGGGGCGATTTGCCCGCGCGAATCTCGGTCGCGATATTGGCGCTGATCGCCTCTCGCGACGCTTCTTGTTCAAGCGGCATGATTCATTCACTCCGCGCAACCATATTCCATGCGTTTAGCCGCCATCTCTTCTTCGGTATAGGGAGGAAGACTGACGAATGCCTCTGGAATCTTCTCCAGCATAAGGCGCAAGGTTTTTCGCGAGAGCACCATAACCATATTCTGAATGCCATCCAACCTTGGATCGGCATCCTGCTCATCCACCCATTTCTCCCAATGCTCCGCACAAGGCGCCGCATTTTTGTCGGAATAAGTTGGGTAATGCTTTTCCGGATCGTAATTCGTGATGCTCATCTCATTTCCTCATCGCGGAGATCTTGGCGCGGGCTTCGGCGAGGGATTCGCGACCGCGCTCGGTCAGCATGTCGTCGGGTAGGTCGCGCAAGTTGTAAAGGTATTGATACGAGCACGAGCAGTAGACTTCCTCGCCGGGCTTTGTGATCTGATCGGTGTAGCCATCCGGGCCGGACTTCATCAGGCCTTTTTCAATCGCCCAATTTCCTCGGATTGCATAGACCTTCTGGTCCCGTTCTTTGTGGTCCTCGCGGTATTGATAGCCGCTTCTCCGCCACATTGAGTGCCACTTAGCGGCAATCGCACCGCCGTCCGTTGCAATGATGTCGTTTAGAGCGCTGGCGAACTTATGCCCCTGGTCGATGGCAACTCTCCGCTCGGTGAACGACAGGGACGTGAGCGATTTCCGGATATTGTCCTTCGTGTCCTTCACGTCGACCGCGCGACTTCCGCCAGCTGGCACCGACGATGCCCAGCCAGCGAAGCGCTGCACCGTCTTTTCGATGGCCTGCTGACGATTGAGCTTGATGAGGTTGCGCGACACCATCAAGCGCCGGTCTAGCTCGGTGCGCAGCTTCGGCTTAAGGCGATCGATGGTGAACCGCGGCACGCCGACGTGCGTTTTGAGGATTTGGCCATCGTCGATGAGGCGCTTATAGACACTGCTCAGCGTCTTCCTCAGCGTCTCGTCTAGGACGGATTCGGGGACGAGCGACTCGACGGCTGCGCGCCTGATGCGATCCGCCCAGTAGGCGAGGCGTTCGGCGCTATCGAATCCATTGGCCTCGAATTCGCGGATCGCTTCCGTTACCGTTTCGAAGAAGGATTGGGGCATTACGATTCACTGCGGCGCTTGTCTACCCATTCGGCAAACTTGCTTTCGTGCGATTCCGGGTCTTTCAAGTTTTCGATAAGGCGAGTGTGTTCCGCCAGCCCGCTCTCATCCATTGTGGATGGGTCTTGCGGATCAGCATTGCCGAAAATATCCGGCATGTTTTCGAGCAACCAGCGAAGTTGAGATGTCGTCGGAGTTGCTACTACCAAATGGAGTATTTCACCTATTTCGGGATTGCGCTCCATGATCTGCTCCTGCTGAAGCAGGCTCATTTCAACAACTGGCTTTACCATGACGCCACGATTGTCGTGGCTGAAATAACTCTTTCGCGGGTCAAAGTAGTTCATTCCCATCCCCTGTGATAGAAGGTGAATCAGATGTTGTGCGGCCTTGGCTCTGTTGGCTCGGCAGTCGGCGCGGGCGGCTCGTAGTTCGCCAGATCCTCGTAATCCAGCACAAGAGGATTCGGGAATAGCCGCTTCGACTCGTTCAGGTTGTTGGCGAAGAACTCGATGAGGCGGGCCTTGTTTGCTGGATCGGCCGCAGGCAACAGCACCTCAAGCGCTGCGGTCAATGCCTCGAACTTGATCTTGTCGACCTTGACCAACTCGCTATCCGGCTCCTCCATCAGCGACGGCCAACTCGCTTCAAATGCGTTTGCCCAGTCGTAGAACGCCTGGTTGTATGGCACATCCTTGTACTCCGGTACGTCAGCTTGGACAGTCTTATAAAAATCCTCCGTCCACGCCAAGCGCATCACAATACGATCAAAGAACTGATACAGCGGTTCGACCGTCGATCGCTCGTGATTGATGTATCGGATGATGTCCTTGGCGTCTTCCGTGCCCTCGCCAAACCCTTCTGCGAACGATTCCGAGTTCAGCAGCTTCGCCGGCTGAGGAACCGCCGCGGCGATGTTCTCGAGAATGTTCTTGCGCGCCGTCGTCAGTGCGCCGTCAGCATTCAGCAGATTCAGCGTCTCAATCGCTTCTTCCGGCGTGATATTGATGACGTTGTTGGTCTGCGCTTCCTTGACAACGTTGCGCTTGACGCCTTGCAGGACTGCCATCGCACGGTCAGCAATCGAGCCAGGCGCCTTCATCTTGGCAACGATCACGCCGACCTTGCGGGCGATCATGTCGTCCGCGATTTCGGTTTGAATGAACGATTTCAGCGGGTAGAGCGCACGCTGATAGACTGAGCGTCCCGTGTAGCCATACGCCGAGTTCGTGTACTCGATGTACAGCGGCGACTCGTTGAAAAAGACGAGTGAGCGCGACGGGTGATACTTCGTGCCGGCTGCGGTGACGAGAACGGGCTTCTGAAAGTCGGGCGCGTTCGGGTCTTGATTCAGGACCAGCGAGCCCGCCGTGTTCAGCGGGTCAAGCGCGTTGAAGTAGAGCGAGTCGGCATACTTCGCCAAATCCTCGGGCTTGATCGGCTTGTCGGTATCTAGCCCATCAACGCCATAAACGATCGCCGACGCGCCGTAAATCTTGGCAAGCCGCCACGTGTTAGCAATCTTCTCGTTCGCGCCGATCTCTTTCCACTTTCGCTCGAAGGCTTCGCGGACGCGCTCCTCGGGGCTATTCGGAATAGAGATCGTGCGCGGCTGGCTCATTGCCAGCTTGATCGGCTGGTCGACTATCTTGGCGCCGAGAACGTGGAACGCATACAAGGTCTTGCACAGCTGATACGACGGCTGACTACCTGGCAGGATGTCGTCGGCCATCAAGATGTCCATCAGCGCCGAGGACAGCTTGGAGCCTTCGATTAGGATTTCTGCCATGGGGATGATGTGTGTCAGAGGCCGTCAGAATCTCCTAGGCCGATTGCTATGCCGTAGACAGTCGTGTCGTACGCGTCGTCTGCTTGATTGGGAACGCCGAGCCGATACCCGAACACCTGGCTAAGCAAGTGATTCTGAGTACGCCCTTTGTATTCAACCGTCTTGTTGTATGCGTGCTCGCTGAGCTTTACCTTGCCGTGATGCACGAAGTCGGACACGCCTGTGCCGCGCGCATCCTTGCTCATTGATGTCAATTTGCTGTCGATCGCCTGTGCCGGCCATCCGCTACGGGCCGCACGCTGGAGCAGGGTGATGCCGCTCCCTTTATCCTCGATGAAGCTTCCTGCGCTACCGAGGCGGGCGCCGCACAGCTTCGCCAACTCCTCTAGGCGGGACATCACAGAAGGAAACCAGTCTGCGATTAGGTCACTTTCGATCTGGGTTATGTCCCAATCAAGAATGATCAGCGGATGCCCGACATATCGATTGCGAGCGAAGAAGGTAACCGCAGTTCCGTCGTTCTTGTCTCCAGCTTTGAGTGCTGAATCCAGCACCGCAAACACATAGTCGCAATTCTTCGGCCACGGAACCGGCATCCCATCGACGAGCATGCTCGGCAACTGGAACAGAGTCCCCTCAAGCGGCCTTGGCAACTGCTGATAGAGCGATGCCCACGTGCGAACGTTATTCTGAAATTGCAGCCAGTGCTTTTCCGTGAACCACTGAGGCCACAGGTACTCTCCGATCTTGCGGCCGAGCGGGTCGTTATGGACCTCACATCGCGCCTGAAGACAGACGATTTCCCAGACGTTGCCGTCGCGGCAAAGAATCGGGCCTGATTCCCCCTTCCAGTCTTCGGGCAGGATGCGGCCAGCTAAATCGTCTTCGTGCCAGCGCGTCTGGATGATGATGATGGACCCGCCGGGGATAAGACGCGTTTTTAAATCATCGTTGTAGGCGTCCCATACCTTATCCCGAATAATGGGCGAATCAGCTTGCTCTCTGCCTTTTACGGGGTCATCAATAATGATGCAGTTATGGACAAGGATTCCGTTTGCGAAAAAGCACTCGGTTCCTTCCACTTGGATATCGTAGACCTCGGTTGACTCGCATACGCGCTCAACCACGGCCACAACATCATCTTGGGCTTCGAACGCTCGCCCGCATGCCATTTCTGGTGGCAGGTCTCGCAGAGCGTCACCAGATTGCTCCAGCGATTGTTCGACGCATCCATGTCGATGTGATGCACATGCAGCGCTTCCGCTGACGAGCACACCACGCACTTCATCCCATCCCTCAACAATATTTGAGGTCGGGCTTTGCGGTACGAGCGAGCCGAGTGCGGTTGCGAACGGGCTGGATTTGCTCCATTGCGCCATCCCGGATTGTTCTTCCCGGATATCTGCATGGCATGCCCATGATCCTTGCACTCCCGCGAGCAGAACCGACCGACGTTGATTGCGCTCATCGGCCTGAATAGCTTGCTGCACACCTCGCATGGGCGCATCGGAATAGCCGAATTCGCGCGCGGATTCGCAGCCTTCTTCGCCTTTACCTGCGCGCGACAAGCGTCCGAGCAATACCAATGCGATTTGGGCAAGCCGACTTTCCCGCAGGCCCTGCATGCTCGCTCGGAAAATCCGCGAGAGGCATTGACGGCTTTTTGATGGCAAGAGTGCCCGCAATAAACCGCTTTCAGCCCGTTTCGCTGAGCCTTCAGCAGCACATACGCCGGACGAATCAATTCCGTCTTGCAGTACGCGCACGAGACGATCGCCTTCGGCAAGAAAACGCGCCTCGACCCAGCCTCTTTCGGTCCAGAAGCGATGATCGCCTGTAGCTTCAACCACTGATCCAGCGGCAGTGACGACTCTATAGAAACCGCTCGCTTTACGCCGAGCCAGGGCTTTAACGGATCGATAAACCAGCCGTTTGGTATTGTGCTCATAGCTCAATACTTTACCGGAAAACGATCTCTCAAACAATTCATCAATGGCAATAAGCCCTTGATCTGTTTGAACAAGCGTACCCGGCCTAAGGCAGTGCGCTCGGTTGCCAGTCACTCCACCCAGAATGCCAGTCGCGATGTACTCGCTACCGTTCGTCAGCGAGAACTCTTGAGCCGCCGATGACTCGGATGTCAGCTCGCAATCGTAGATTCCCTTGAACCGCTTTTGCTTGATGATCGAGCGCGTGCGCCGCCCCATCTTGCGGGCTAGGTCATCGCCGTAGCTGGCGAGGATGACCTTGCGATTCTTTTCCGCACCGAGATAGCGCGACGGGAACACGACCGACGCATACGTGCTCTTTGCGCTACCGGGCGGCATGAAGAACATTGCCCGTCCGTGCGGAGTATTGCTGACCCGCTCCATCGTCTCAAGGATGAGGCGGTGATGCTGCGCCATCGTCGATTCGATGGGCTCGAAGAACTCGGTATCCGGATCCTCGCCGGCAGGCTTTCCCGGTATCTCGATGGCTTGGGCGTAGGAGAGAACGTCCTCTCTAGCCCTGCGGCGAATCCATAGTTCCTGCGCCGCCTGCTCCAATGTAGGCGGCGAGTTCATCATCCGTCATTTCCTTGGCGCTCTTATTGGGTACGAGTGGAGCGCCATCTTTTCCGGTCACTTCTGCGTGCTGGGTTGCCTTGCCGAACCCACGGTCAAGCAACTCCTTGGCCGCAGCGATGCGAGCCTGATCGTTTTCTGACGTGGTGAGAATTGTTGCCAGTTCGGTGATTGCAGTCTCGGCATGCACTTGGGCAAGCGCTTTGATATCAGCCGTGATCTTGTTCGGAACGCCTGCGGGTCGACCGGCGCCGGGTCGCTTCCCGCCTTTGGCCATAATCTTTGATTTCCGTTGATATTTTTTCAGTAACCAATGCTTATGAGTATTTCTTTTCTTTCAAGGGCGCGGCACTCCAGAGGAATCTACTCAATCCGCACGCTTAGCCCGCTCATTGTCTTCCCGTCTAGCCCGATCCAAGATAGAGCCGCCCGTTCCTACGTCTACCTCAATAGCCTTGGCAGCGGCGATAATGCAAACTGCTGCGTTGACAACATCGCCCAACGACGCACCTACGCTCGCCTTGGCTTCTGCTGCTCGCAACGCCGTCGCGAGAATTTCATTTCTTTGTGCGTCGCTAAACATGTAGGCCTCCCTGTGATCTGTGTTTGGCGCCATACCCACTCACGGGCATAAGCCCTTGTTGATTAGTTGCCCACGCATTGATACGCAATAACGTCTGTCGTAGCGCCGCTGAAAGAGACGGATGATGCCGAGGTTGGCGTCGCCTTTGCCGCGCTATTGGAAGTGGTATCCGTTGCCACGCAGTTGTACGACGTAATGCTACTAAAGACGGCGCTTCCGGTGAATGTGGCTGTGCCGGCACCCGAGGCGAGCGTAACGGAGCCAGTCACCATATGCGGAGTCGTTACAGCTACCCCGCTGGCGGAATAAATGTTGAGGGTGCCGCTACCAGCAATCAGAGCGCCAGAAACAGCCATGCTGCCCGTATGGGTCCAGCTTCCGGTGCCGCTGTTCGATGTGATGCTAGTCGGCGTAATTACTACGTTCCCTGCGCCGGTAGGGCCCGCCTTCAGACTAATAGCA
>Ga0310811_10005434_pt1 | contig 16109 bp, 14 predicted proteins | sample YCmetagenome_FD_207642 | JGI IMG/M metagenome (GOLD analysis project Ga0310811, IMG submission 207642) | Soil microbial communities from experimental microcosm in Duke University, North Carolina, United States - YC | ecosystem: Engineered > Artificial ecosystem > Soil microcosm > Unclassified ...
GCATTCTGGTCGGCACGTACTGTCACGCGTTGGCAGCGGCGTTCGGTCTGTCGCAACTTTTCCTGGCAGTGCCGATGGCATATGACGCCGTGCGTTTCGCGGGCGCTGCGTATCTGCTGTATCTCGCCTGGAAAACGGTCCGCACGCAAGGCACGGTGCTGACGCCGAATGCGTCGATGAGCCGTTACCCGGTCGGCCGCATTTTTCGCCAGGGCCTCTTCACCAATCTGCTGAATCCGAAGGTTGCGCTGTTCGTGCTCGCGTTGTTTCCACAATTCGTGCGGCCCGAAGCGGGTTCCGTCGCGTTGCAGATCATGGTGCTGGCAACGGTGCTGAACCTGATCGGTTTTTGCGTGAACGGCGCGGTGATTCTGATGGCGAGCAAGTTGAGCCGCAAGCTGTCGTCGGGGCGCCGGCCGTCGCGGGTGCCGCAGTATTTGCTGGGGACGGTGTTTGCCGGCCTGGCATGCCGTCTCGCGCTGGCCAGCCGGAGTTGAACGCGGCGGGCGAGGGGCGTAGGCGTGTGAGCGTGAGACGCGAGCCGCAGGCTGTTGCTGGACGCCAGGCATGTGGCGTAAGCCGGTTTTGATCGCCGGGGCGCAAGCCGCAAACCGTTGTTGCTCGCGACGCGTGAACCGTGAACCGTGCCGTGCTGTGGAACACGAAAGCGGCCGACTGCCGCACTATCCCACCAGACGCCCGCGCCTCACCCGCAGCCCCTTCTTCGCCAGCGAAGGCGCGATGCCGCCGAGGGTGCTCAACGTCGAACCGCCGTGCGCGTGGCAGATCGCCATGCCGAGCGCGTCGGCGGCGTCGGTGCTGGGTACGCCGGACAGATTGAGCAGCCGCACCACCATCTGCTGCATCTGTTCTTTGGTCGCGCGGCCGTAGCCCACCACGCTCTGCTTCAATTGCAGCGCGGTGTATTCGGCGACCGGCACGCCGCCCGCCACCAGCCCGCAGATCGCCGCGCCACGCGCCTGGCCGAGCAGCAGCGTGGATTGCGGATTGACGTTGACGAATACTTTTTCGATCGCCGACTGATCCGGCGAATGCTGGCGGATCAGCGTCGAGATGCCTTCGAAGATGGTGCCGAGCCGCGACGGCAGATCGGCGTCGGCGGTTTTGATGACGCCGCTCGCGACGTAGCTGAGCGTGTGGCCGCTTTGGTCGATCACGCCGAAGCCGGTGACGCGCAGGCCGGGGTCGATGCCGAGAATTCTCATGAGGTGCCGCGACTGCGGTAAAAACCAGGTGCCTGCGATACTACAACACGCACACCGGATGGCGGCCGGCAGACGGCTGGATCGGCGGAATAAAAGCTGCTGGAGGCTTTGCGAGGAGGCAAACGCAGATGGAGCGCTATCGGAATCTCAGCGGCGACTCGGGCGTCGACGCCTATGAACTCGGCGACGATTTCGTCAAGGTCCGCTTCAGGCCGGGCGTCGTGTATTGGTACACAGAGGCGAGTGTCGGCGCCCGACCCCTGGCCGTGTTGAAGCGCCTCGCGCGGCGCGGACAGGGGCTTGGCACGTATATCAGCCAGCATCCGGAGGTGAAGAACGGCTATGCGAGAAAAGAGCCGGACGATTGAGCGGAGCGCGAAGAGTGTGCGCAAACGCTGGCGCAGGCCGGACAACGCCGCGACGAAGCAGCGATACCGCAAAGGAGCGTGCCGCCAGGCGCAGTCTGAAAAAGAAAACGGCCGGGCGGAAATTCCACCAGGCCGTTTATCTGAAGCTCAGCGCTCATTCAGCGGCTTCCGCCGAGGCAACAAGCGCCGCCAATCAACCCCCGCCTCAATGCCGGAAATGACGCACGCCAGTCAACACCATCGCAATGTTGTGCTCGTCGGCTGCATTGACCACTTCGTCGTCGCGCATCGAGCCGCCCGGCTGAATCACGCAGCTCGCGCCTGCTGCGACGACCACGTCGAGGCCGTCGCGGAACGGGAAGAACGCGTCCGACGCCACTGCCGAACCCGTCAGCGTCAAACCGGCGTTCTGCGCCTTGATGCTGGCGATGCGCGCCGAGTCCACGCGGCTCATCTGGCCGGCGCCGACGCCGAGCGTCATGCCGTTCGCGCAGAATACGATCGCGTTCGACTTCACGTACTTCGCGACGCGCCATGCGAACAGCAGATCGTCCATTTCCTTCGGCGTCGGATGACGCTTGGTCACCACGCGCAATTCGTGCGGCTGGACGTTCTTCGAATCGAGCGATTGCACTAGCAGGCCGCCGCCGACGCGCTTCAGATCGAACGCGTTATGGCCTTCGCCCAGCGCGATTTCCAGCAGACGCACGTTCTGCTTTGCCGCGAACACCTGGCGCGCTGCCGCGCTGAACGACGGCGCGATCAGCACTTCGACGAACTGCTTGGCCACGGCTTGCGCTGCCGCTTCGTCCACTTCGCGGTTGAACGCGATGATGCCGCCGAACGCCGAGGTCGGGTCGGTCTGGAACGCCTTCGAGTACGCCTCGTGCGCATCCGCGCCGATTGCCACGCCGCACGGATTCGCGTGCTTGACGATCACGCAGGCCGGCACGTCGAAGGTCTTCACGCATTCCCACGCCGCGTCGGAGTCCGCGATGTTGTTGTACGACAGTTCCTTGCCCTGCAACTGGTTGTAGTTCGCCAGTGCGCCGGCCGGCACGCTCAGGTCGCGGTAGAACGCGGCGCTCTGATGCGGGTTCTCGCCATAGCGCAGGTCCTGCACCTTATTGAACGCCAGATTGAAGGTTGCCGGATAAGCGTTGCGCGACGCGTGTTGCAGCTCGTCGGTCAGGCTCGTCAAATAGTTCGTGATCGCGCCGTCGTACTGCGCGGTGTGCGCGAACACCTTGGTCGCAAGGCGGAAGTTCGTCTTGTACGACACCGCGTTGCTGTTCGCGCGCATTTCTTCGAGCACCAGCGCGTAATCCGCCGGGTCAACCACGACCGTCACGTCGCGGTGATTCTTCGCGGCCGAGCGCAGCATGGTCGGGCCGCCGATGTCGATGTTCTCGATCGCGTCTTCCAGCGAGCACTCTTCCTTCGACACGGTCTGCACGAACGGGTACAGGTTCACGACCAGCAGGTCGATGGTCGGAATGTCGTGCTTCTCAAGCGCCGCCATGTGTTCCGGCAGGTCGCGGCGCGCGAGGATGCCGCCGTGGACCTTCGGATGCAGCGTTTTCACGCGCCCGTCCAGCATTTCCGGGAAGCCCGTGTAGTCGGCGACTTCGGTGACGGAGAGGCCCGCGTCCGCGAGCAGTTTCGCGGTGCCGCCGGTCGACAGGATCTTGATGCCGAGGTCGGACAGCGACTTCGCGAAGTCGACGATGCCCGACTTGTCGGAAACGGAGATGAGCGCTTGCTTGATCATGATGAAGACGAAAAGCCGAAGAGAAACGTGGCGGGGCGCGAAGAAACTACAAAAAGCTACAACAAACCGTGCTGTTGCAGCTTCTTGCGCAGCGTATTGCGGTTGATGCCGAGGTACTCGGCGGCCAGCGACTGATTGCCGCCGGCCTGCTCGAGCACCACCTCGAGCAGGGGTTTTTCCACGCACGAGATCACCATGTCGTAGACATCGTGCGGATTGGAGCCGTCGAGATCCTGGAAGTACATCCCCAAGCTGTCGCGGACAGATTGTTCGATATTGTTCTTGCTCATGCTGCTAGTCGGTCGGTAGGGTCCTCGCCCTTGCTGTCGGGCGTTTCGTCGACGTAGACGAGGCGGTCGGAGAACGCCTTTTGTGCGTCAAAGAACTCGTTGACGGCGAGGAGTTGTTCGCGCGTGGTGTCCAGCGTATTCATGCGATGCCGGAACACGTTGGCGCCAGAAAGGCCGCGAGTGTACCAGCCGATGTGCTTGCGCGCAGTGCGCACACCTGTAAATTCGCCGTAGAACGCGTAGTGATCTTCGAGATGCTCGTTCATCACCTGCTGGATTTCGTCGATGCGCGGCGGCGGCAGCAACTCGCCCGTTTGCAGGAAATACTCGATCTCGCGGAACAACCACGGGCGTCCCTGCGCGGCGCGGCCGATCATGATCGCGTCGGCGCCGGTGGCGGCCAGCACCTCGCGCGCTTTTTGCGGCGACGTGATGTCGCCGTTGGCCACTACCGGAATGCGCACCGACGCCTTCACTGCGGCGATCGTCTCGTATTCGGCGTCGCCGTGGTACAGGTCGGCGCGCGTGCGGCCATGCACGGTCAGCATCGAAATGCCGGCGGCCTCGGCCAGATGCGCGACGCTCAACGCATTCTTGTTGTCGCGGTCCCAGCCGGTGCGGATTTTCAGCGTGACGGGCACCGCGTCGGGCCCGACGCCCACCGCGTCCACCACCGCCTCGACGATGCGCTGCACCAGCGGTTCGTTCTGCAGCAGAGCGGAACCCGCGGCCACGTTGCACACCTTCTTGGCCGGGCAGCCCATGTTGATGTCGATGATCTGCGCGCCGTTCGCCACGTTGTAGTGGGCCGCTTCGGCCATCATCGCCGGATCGGCGCCGGCGATCTGCACGGCGATTGGCTCGACTTCGCCCGCGTGATTGGCGCGGCGCATGGTCTTTTCGCTTTTCCACAGCTGCGCGTTCGAGGCGACCATTTCGGACACCGCATAGCCCGCGCCCAGCCGTTTGCACAGCTGGCGGAACGGCCGGTCGGTCACGCCGGCCATCGGGGCGACGAACAGGTTGTTACGCAGATTGTGGGAGCCAAGAGTGGGCATGACATGGACGACGCGTGCGCCAGGGACTGTCTCGAAAATTGACAATCGAAGCACCGCGAAATGCGAGGGAAAACCGCCATTTTAGCGTTAACAGGTAACCGACATCCGCCATGTGCGTGTCGTAACCCGTTAAATCTTCTATGAAAGTGCGCCGGTTCATAGAGCCGGCGGCCTTGCGCGGGCTGCTCGAAAAATCCGCGGCGCGCGGGCTGACGGCGCGCCTAGCGGCGCTGTCCGAACATCATCTGCCGTGCCAGCGCGGTTTTCACCGGCGGCGCGAACTCGAGCGCGGTGAGCGCGAGGCCGCGCATGATCGCGAGCGGCGCGAAGTCGACCGTGAACAGGCGCGCGAGGATGTCGGTGGCGCCGATCGTCATGCGCCGGTCGAGCGCGCGGCGTTGCGCGAAGGTCGCGAGGGCGAGCGGCGTCGGGCCTTCCGCCGACAATGCGTCGGCGAGCGCGTGCGCATCGCGCAAGCCGAGATTGAGGCCCTGCCCCGCGACTGGATGCAGCGTCTGCGCCGCGTTGCCGATCGCGACGACGTGGCCGTTCACCAGCGTCTCGACCGTGTTCAGTCCCAACGGGAACGACGCGCGCCCTTTGATTTGCGTGAAGCGGCCCATGCGGTCGCCGAACGCGGCGCCGAGTTCGCGCAGGAACGCGTCGTCGGGGAGTTGCGCGCGGCGTGCGGCTTCGTCGGGCGCGCAGCACCAGACCAGCGCGTACTCGGCACCGCGCACGCCACCCATCGGCAGCAACGCGATCGGACCTTCCGATGTGAAGCGCTCCCACGCCACGTGCGGCTGTGGCGCGGACACGGTTACTGTGCCGACCAGCGCGGTTTGCCCGTAGTCGCGCGTGCCTTTGCCGGCCTGGCTCCCGGCCGCGCCATCGGCCGGGCTTTTGCCGGCGGCTTCCACGTCCTTGTCGACGCTAATGGTCGCGCCCTTGCGTGCTTTCAGATCGCCGAACAGTCCGCCTTCCGCATTCACCAGAATCCGTGTGCGCAATTTGCGCGTGACGCCCGCGGTTTCGATCGGCAACGTCACGCCGTCGAGTTCCTGAACCGGCGCGGCGGCGGATGTGGAGCGGAACCAGTGGATGGAGGTCGCGCGCACCGCCTCGGCGAGACCGTGCACGATCGAGCCGTACCGCAGCACGTAACCGAGCGCCGGTAAGCCATGCTCGCTGTGATCGATCAGCGTGCGGCCGAAGTGGCCGCGCTGCGACACGTGGATGCGCTGGATCGCGGTGGCGTCGGCGGGCCAGCGCAGCGGCTCCAGGATCATCCGACTGCCGTGCGATACGGCGATCGCGCGCGGATCGGCGATCGAATCTTCCGGCTCGCGCGCGTCGATCAGCGCGATCTTCAGCGCGTGCGTCACGCTGCGCCGCGCCAGCCAGCCGGCGAGCGCGAGCCCGACCGGACCGGCGCCGACGATCGTCACGTCGAAGTCGAAGGAATGATCGGTCGCGGCGGGCTTCAGAATCACCGTCGACGGAGAAGCGTCGTTCATTGCGGATTACTTCCTCGTTTCATGGGCCGCGCGGGCTTCCTGCATCAGCGCCTCGATCTCGTCGGCGGCCACCGGCACGTCGCGCGTCATCAGCTCGCAGCCGGTCGGCGTGACGATCGCGTCGTCCTCGATGCGGATGCCGATGTTCCAGTAGCGCTCGGGCACGCCTTCGGCCGGCCGGATGTACAGGCCGGGTTCGATGGTCAGCGTCATCGACGCGCGCAGCGTGCGCCACGGCAATGCGCCCGCTTCGTCGCGCGGCGCGGCGCGCTCGCGGTAGTCGCCGCAATCGTGCACGTCCATGCCGAGCCAGTGGCCGGTGCGGTGCATGTAGAACGGCGCGTAGACGCGCTCGGCGAGCACGTCGTCGACCGACGCGAACTTCGTGCGTTCGATGATGCCGGTGTCGAGCAGGCCTTGCGACAGCACGCGCAGCGCGGCCTGGTGCGGATCGTCGAAGGTGGCGCCGGCGCGGGTGGCGTCGACGGCGGCCTGCTGCGCGGCCAGCACGATGTCGTACAGCTCGCGCTGCGCCGGCCTGAAGCGGCCGCTCGCCGGGAAGGTGCGGGTGATGTCCGACGCGTAGCCGTCGAGTTCGCAGGCCGCGTCGATCAGGATCAGGTCGCCGTCCTGGGCAATCGCGTTGCCGGCCGGGTAGTGCAGCACGCAGGCATTCGCGCCCGCCGCGACGATCGACGTATAAGCCGGTGCCTGCGCGCCGAATTTGCGGAACGTATAGAGCAGTTCGGCTTCGAGTTCATACTCGCGCACGCCGGGGCGGCACGCGGCCATCGCGCGGCGATGGGCGGCGGCGGAAATCTGCCCCGCCCGGCGCATGATCGCGAGTTCGTGGTTGTCCTTGATAAGCCGCATCTCGTCGAGCAGCGGCAGCAGATCGCGCGCGGCGGCCGGCGCAACGATGCCGCCGCGTCCTTGCGCGCGCACCGCGTCGAGCCAGCCGCGCACCTGTTTGTCCAGTTGCGCCGACGTGCCGAGCGCATAATGCAGCGCCGGTTTGTCGGCGATCAGCCGCGGCAGTTGCGTGTCGATTTCGCCGATCGCGAACGCGGAGTCGAAACCGAACGCCGCGCGCGCGCCGTCCGGGCCGAAACGGAAGCCTTCCCACGTTTCGCGTTCGACGTTCTTCTCGCGGCAGAACAGCACTGACGCCGGCTCGCCGGGTGCGGCGCTTGCGTCGAGCACCAGCAGCGCTTCGGGCTCGGTGAAGCCGGTCAGATAATAGAAGTAGCTGTCGTGCCGGTACGGGTAGTCGGCGTCGCGATTGCGCAGCGCTTCCGGCGCGGTGGGGACGATGGCGACGCCGCCGCCCGCGGCGCGCAGCGCGGCGAGTACGCGCTCGCGGCGCGTGCGGTAGACGTCGATGGCGATGGTGGGTTCGGTCGGCTGGTTCATCGTGCGATTGTAGCGCCCAATGCGCGGAGTCATTTTGCGCAACGACAGGTGGCAAGACGGCTGCGGGCATGTTGCAATCCGTCCACAGCAAGGCTCTGTGCCGCTTGCGAACGGACGGCGCCATGCTCGTGAAGACCTCCTAGCACTTATACTTTCGCCGGATTCAGTTAAAGGCAGATGGTCATGATGAAACTCATCGGTTCGCTCGGCAGCCCCTTCGTGCGTAAAGCGCGAATCGTGCTGGCCGACAAGAAGATCGACTACGAACTGGTGCCCGAGAACGTCTGGGCACCGGACACCCGGATTCACACCTTCAATCCGCTCGGCAAGGTGCCGTGCCTCGTGATGGAAGATGGCGAAGCCGTGTTCGACTCGCGGGTGATCTGCGAATACGTGGATACGCTGTCGCCGGTCGGCAAGCTGATTCCGCAGTCGGGCCGCGAACGCGTCGAGGTGCGTTGCTGGGAAGCGCTCGCCGACGGCGTGCTGGACGCGGCGGTGCTGATTCGCCTCGAAGGCACGCAGCGCACGGAGGAGCAGCGCGTGGACGCGTGGGTCGCGCGGCAGCAGCGCAAGATCGACGAAGGTCTGATCGCGATGGCGCAGGGACTGGGCAGCAAGCCGTGGTGCGCGGGCAATCACTACACGCTCGCGGACATCGCAGTGGGTTGCGCGCTGGGCTATCTCGACTTCCGTATGCCCCAGTTGAACTGGCGCGAATCGCATCCGAACCTGGACAAGCATTTCCAGAAGCTTTCGCTGCGCCAGTCGTTCGTCGACACCGTGCCGGCGAACTGAGCGACGCGCTCGATCGGGGCAAGGGGGACGAAGGGGAGCATCCAAGCTCCTGAAAGCTCGAATGCAAGCGAGTGTTTGAGTTGAAAATGCGCCTGTTCGTCAGGCGCATTTTTTATGCGGGCGCATTTCGTACCCGGCGTCGCCGCGCCGCTCGATGCAGGAACAGCGTGCGGGAACGGATGCATGAGCCGCACGCATGCGGCTTATCCCGGGTTATCGCAACTCAGCGCGCCTCATTGCTTGCCGTTGCGACGCCGCGTGATCCCGGGCCCGAACGCGAAGCCGAACGCCAGCAGCAGCACCGACACCGCCAGCACCGTGTTGTTGCCGCTCGTCACATACGGCGTGTTGCCTGACGTACCTTGCACCTTCACGTCGAGCGAGCCGACCGTGTACGGCGTCAGGCGCCCGATCACCCGGCCGTTGGCATCGATCGCGGAGGTCATGCCGGTGTTGGTCGCGCGCAGCATCGGGCGGCCGGTTTCCAGCGAGCGCATACGCGCGATCTGCAGATGCTGATCGAGCGCGATCGTGTCGCCGAACCAGGCGAGGTTGGTCGAGTTGACCAGCACGCCGGCCGGCGTGCTGCTCTCGCGAATGGTCCGTGCAATCTCTTCGCCGAAGATGTCTTCGTAGCAGATGTTCACCGCGACCGGCTGGTTGTGGACCATGAACGGCTTCTGCACCGGCGCGCCGCGGAAGAAGTCGCCTAGCGGGATATTCATCAGATTGACGAACCAGCGGAAGCCCCACGGCACGAATTCGCCGAACGGCACGAGGTGATGCTTGTCGTAGCGGTACACGTCGTGCGAGCCGGGCGTGATGCCGAACAGGCTGTTCGTATAGTCGATGACCTGGCCTTCCGGCGTGATCGTGCCGCCGATCGCGCCGAACAGGATCGCGCTGCCGGTCGAGTCGGAGAATTCGCGCACCGTCGCCGCGAACGGCGCGGGCAATTGTTGCGCGAGCACGGGAATCGCGGTTTCCGGCGTGACGATCAGGTCGGCCGGTTTCGAGGTGATCATCTGCTGATACTGGTCGATGGCGGCGCGCATGCCGGCTTCCTCGAATTTCATCTCCTGTTTGACGTTGCCTTGCAGCAGACGCACCGTCAGCGGCGCGTTAGCCGGCAAAGTCCATTGGACGAGCGGTAGTAGCAGGCCGGCCGCGATCAGCGCCAGCGCGACGCCACCCGGCACGATGCTGCGCGGCGCGCGGTTGTCGTTGTCTGTGCCGTCGTCGTTGCGGCCGGCGCCGGCATTCGCCACGCCGCGCGGCTCGCGCGAAGCCCGCAGCGGCCCCCACGCCAGCAGCGCCTGCACGATCAGCGCGGCCACCAGCGCCAGCATCCAGCCGACGCCATATACGCCCACCACCGGCGCGAACCCGGCGAACGGACCATCCAATTGCGCATAACCGCTCGCAAGCCACGGAAAGCCGGTGAACACGGTGCCGCGCAACCATTCGCCGATCGCCCAGGCGCTGGCGAAAGCCAGCGAGCCATGCCAGGTCGGCGAAAACGGGGGGGAGGCGTCGGTCGCGCCGTTGCGCGCGTGGCCGGCGCAGAACGACCAGATTGCCGCGGCCAGCGCCGGATAGAGCGCCAGATACAGCGAGAACAGCGCGACCGCCGCGCCCGCGAGCGGCGCAGCCATGCCGCCGTAGTCATGCATGCTGACGTACAGCCACCACACGCCGGTTACGAAGTTACCGAAGCCGAACGCACCGCCCGTCAGCGCGGCGCTTTTCCAGCCGGTGGTGCGCGTGAGCCACGCGAAGAAGAACACGAAGATCGCGAGTTGCAGCCAGCCGCCGTGCGGCGTCGGCGCGAACGACAGCGTGTTGGCCGCGCCCGCGGCCAGCGCGACGAGGTAATGCCAGCGAGGCAGCGTGCGGCCGCGCGGTTCGTCGGCGGCGGCAGCGGGAGCGCTCACGCCGGGGCGCGAACGGGAAGTCATCGGGTCGGCCATTGTTGCGCGGTCGGCGTGAGTAGTTGAAGAAGCGGGTGAGCGAGCCGGAAAACCGCGCGGCTCAGGTTTGCACGTGCTGCACGTCGCGCTCGCGCTGGCCGGCTAGCGGATCGCGGCGCACCAGCAGCATGTGGATCTGGCGGGCGTCGCCGCGCAGAATTTCGAAGGTCAGATCGTCGAGGCGGACCTTTTCACCGCGATGCGGCACCCGCCCGAAATGATGCGTGACGAGCCCGCCGATCGTGTCGACTTCTTCGTCTGAGTAGTGCGTGCCGAACGTCTCGTTGAACTGCTCGATCTCGGTCAGCGCGCGCACGCGAAAGCGCCCGTCGGGCGACGCGATGATGTTGCCGCTTTCTTCGTCGAAATCATATTCGTCCTCGATGTCGCCGACGATCTGCTCCAGCACGTCCTCGATCGTGATCAGGCCGGCCACGCCGCCGTATTCGTCGACCACCACCGCGAGGTGATTGCGATTCACGCGGAAGTCATGCAGCAGCACGTTCAGGCGCTTCGACTCGGGGATGAACACGGCGGGGCGCAGCATGCCGCGCACGTCGAACTCTTCTTCAGCGTAGTAGCGCAGCAGGTCTTTGGCGAGCAGCACGCCGATGATGTTGTCGCGATTGCCTTCGTACACCGGATAGCGCGAGTGCGCTTTTTCCAGCACGTAGGGGATGAATTCGGCGGGATTGTCCGCGATATTGATCGCGTCCATTTGCGCACGCGGCACCATGATGTCGCGCGCGCTGAGTTCGGACACCTGGAACACGCCTTCGATCATCGACAGCGAGTCGGCGTCGATCAGGTTGCGTTCGTGCGCGTCCTGCAGAATTTCCAGAAGTTCGGCGCGCGAGTCGGGCTCGGGCGAAATGAAGTCGGTCAGACGCTCGAGGAGCGAGCGCTTTTCCTGCGGTTTGTCGGTTGGGCGTCGACTGGGATACGTGTCGTTCATGGTAGTGCGCCCGGCAAGACTGGGCGCGCTGTTACAGAGCATTAAGGATACACCAGGCGCATGGCAGGACCGTGTCCCGCCGGGCCGGGCGATGGGTGATGCGGGGTGAAGCGGCTCCTTCGCGAGCGGCGGAGCGTAGGTCAATCCTAACTGATTGCGTGCGGAAAAGCGTTTTTGAGCAAAAAATGTTGAGTGTGGGGGCAATGGCCGGTGTCTGCGTGGCGCTTTGCGGGCTGTGAGTGGCGGCGGTTCCACCGTGCGGCTTGCGAAAAATGATCAGCGCGGCCGGCGGCTAACCGGTCATTGGGCACATCGAACCCATCAGGCGCGCTGGCTTGCGTTCATTGCCCCGACCGGTGCCCGGAGACCTGTTCAGCTTGCTGAGCCGCATCACGCTCGCGGCCTTCCTCTTTGCAACGTTCCAGCAGCGCTTCGAGCGCGCGGTCGGGCATCCCGCCTTCGCGCAGCGCGTGCACGGTGCGGCTCACGTAATCGAGCGTGGTGCCGTAGCGGCCGCACGCGCAGCCGAACACCGTCTTGACGACCTCGTCGCTCAGCTTGCCGGTATAGCTCGGCACGTCGCGGCGCATCACGAACGCCAGCGCGTCGACGCGCCGGCCGTCGGCGAGCACGCATGGCAGCCATGCCGGACGGTACGAGCCCATCGCCATTTCGCGCCGCCAGAGCGCTTCGAGATGCGGCATCGAGCCAACGGCTGCGAGCCGGAACGCGATGCCGGTGCACGAGCCGCCGCGATCGAGCGCGAGAACGAGGCCCGGCTGCTCCGGCGTGCCGCGATTCACGCGCGACCACAGATATAGCCCGCGATGATAGCCGTGCACCTTCGAGCGAGCCGCTTCGACCGTCGGCAGGCCGGGGTTCCATATTAGCGAGCCATAGCCGAACAGCCAGAGGTCGCTCTTGCGGTCCCAGTCCCGCAACGTGCATTCGAGCGACGCGCGCAATTCCTCATCAGTCAGAAGCCGCGACTCGCCGAGCACCGGCGGGTAATCCGGGCAGGGCGTGCGGGTGTCGGCTTCAGGGGACGAGGTGCTCACGGTGTCGGTTCGAATGAGGATGAACGTGGGTGGCGGATAAGCGGCGCGGCGGCGACCGGCGCCTATTGATACGGATCGGGAAACCCGAGCTTGCCGAGGATTTCGGTTTCGAGCGCTTCCATTTCCTCGGCTTCTTCTTCGACTTCGTGATCGTAGCCTTGCGCGTGCAGCGTGCCGTGCACCAGCAGATGCGCGTAGTGCGCGATGAGCGGCTTACCTTGCTCGGCGGCTTCTTTTTCGACCACCGGGCAGCACAGGATCAGATCGCCCGTCACCGGATCGTCTTCTGACTCGGCATAGGCGAAGGTCAGCACGTTGGTCGAGTAGTCCTTGCCGCGATAGGTGCGGTTCAGCGTGCGGCCTTCTTCGGCATCGACGAAACGCACGGTGAGTTCGCCGTCCGCGAACAGCGCCGCCTTGATCCAGCCGGCCACTGTGGCGCGCGGCAGCAGCGCCTTGTGTTCTGGCCAGGCCTTGGCAGCGGGGAATTGCAGATTCAACGTCAGTTTCGGGGCGCGGCTCATGCGGTTTTGTGGTGTTGCATCCGCCGCGTGGATGGCGGCGGCAGGGTCAGTGGACGCGAAGCAGCGCGATCAGCGCGAATCCGCCGGACTGGCGGTTTTCTGCGAATGCGCATCGTACGCCTCCACAATTCGCGCGACCAGCGGATGGCGCACCACGTCCGCGCTGGTGAAGCGCGTGAGCGCAATGCCGCGCACCTCCGACAGCACCTGTTGCGCTTCGATCAGCCCGCTCTTGTGGCCGCGCGGCAAGTCGACCTGGGTCGTGTCGCCGGTGACGACCGCCTTCGAGCCGAAGCCGATCCGCGTGAGGAACATCTTCATCTGTTCGGGCGTGGTGTTCTGCGCCTCGTCGAGGATGATGAACGCGTGGTTCAGCGTGCGGCCGCGCATGTAGGCGAGCGGCGCGATTTCGATCATCTGCCGCTCGAACATCTTGGCGGTCTTGTCGAAGCCGAGCAGGTCGTACAGCGCGTCGTACAGCGGGCGGAGATACGGATCGACCTTCTGCGCCAGATCGCCCGGCAGGAAGCCGAGACGCTCGCCCGCTTCGACCGCGGGCCGCGTCAGTACGATGCGCTTGACCTGGTCGCGCTCCAGCGCGTCCACCGCGCAGGCCACCGCGAGATAGGTCTTGCCGGTGCCGGCCGGACCTACGCCGAAGGTCACGTCGTGCGAGACGATCTGTTTCAGATACTCGCGCTGCGCCGGCGTGCGGCCGCGCAGATCCGCGCGCCGCGTGTAGAGCTTCGGGCCGAGTTCCGCGAGGTCGTCATCATTGGCGTCGGCGGCGTCGGCGGGCTCATCGAACGGATGATCCGGATTGCCGTGGAAACGCCGGTCGCCGGCTTCGTCGCCATTGCCGTTCGGCCGATGGCGCGCCGGTTGCCGCACTTCGACGAGCGCGAGCTGGATGTCGTCGACTGACAGCGGGTCGCGCGCGTTGTTGTAGAAGTTCTCGAGCGCGGTGAGCGCGAGTTTCGCGCCGCGCCCGCGGATCGTGATGCGGTGAGCGCGGCGCTGCAAGGTCACGTCGAGCGCCTGCTCGATCTGCCGCAGATTTTCGTCGAGCGGTCCGCAGAGGTTGGCGAGCCGCGTGTTGTCGTCGCGCGGTGCGGTGAATTCCAGATGCTGCTGAGTGGTCTTCAAGGCGGTGGATCGATCCTGTCGGTTTGGATGCGCGGGTTAGCGTCGCGAGTCGGGGTGGCTTAGTGGGTGGTAGTGGCCGCCCCAAGGACACTTCCTTCGGGGCGCGAGTCGTCGTGCACCAGCACGAGTTCGCCACGCAGCGAATGCGGGTACGCGCGGACGATCTTCACGTCGACCATCTGGCCGATCAGCCGCGCGTGCGACGCGATCGGCGCCGGGAAATTCACCACGCGGTTGTTCTCGGTGCGGCCCGCGAGTTCATTCGGGTCTTTGCGCGCCGGGCGCTCGACCAGAATGCGCTCGATCTTTCCGACCATCGAATCGCTGATGCGCTGCACGTTTTCCTCGATGGTTGCCTGCAAGTGCTGCAGACGCTTGAGCTTCACTTCGCGCGGCGTGTCGTCGTGCAGATTCGCGGCCGGCGTGCCGGGACGCGGACTGTAGATGAACGAGAAGCTGGTGTCGTACTTCATCTCGTGCACGAGCGCCATCATCTTGTCGAAGTCTTCTTCGGTCTCGCCAGGGAAGCCGACGATCATGTCGGTGGACAGCGACAGGTCCGGGCGGATCGCGCGCAGCTTGCGGATCACGGACTTGTATTCGAGCACCGTGTAGCCGCGCTTCATCGCCATCAGGATGCGGTCGGAGCCGTGCTGCACCGGCAGATGCAGGTGACTGACGAGCTTCGGCACCTTCGCGTAGGTGTCGATCAGGCGCTGCGTGAATTCCTTCGGATGCGAGGTGGTGTAGCGAATCCGTTCGATGCCCGGAATGTCGGCGACGTATTCGATCAGCGTCGCGAAGTCGGCGATCTCCGACGAGCCGAGCGTCAGGCCGCCACGGTATGCGTTGACGTTCTGGCCGAGCAGCGTGACCTCGCGCACGCCCTGGTCGGCGAGGCCGGCGATTTCGGTCAGCACGTCGTCGAGCGGCCGCGACACTTCCTCGCCGCGCGTGTACGGCACGACGCAGTAGCTGCAGTACTTGCTGCAGCCTTCCATGATGGACACGAACGCGCTCGGGCCTTCGACACGCGCTGGCGGCAGGTGATCGAACTTTTCGATTTCGGGGAACGAGATGTCGACTTGCGCGCGGCCGCTTTCGCGGCGCCTGTCGATCATCTGCGGCAGACGGTGCAGCGTTTGCGGACCGAACACCAGGTCCACATACGGCGCACGCGCCACAATCGACGCGCCTTCCTGGCTCGCCACGCAGCCGCCCACGCCGATGATCAGATTAGGATTTGCTTCCTTCAGCTCGCGCACGCGGCCGAGGTCGGAGAAGACTTTTTCCTGGGCTTTTTCGCGCACCGAGCAGGTGTTGAACAGAATCACGTCGGCGTCTTCCGGCGTGTCGGTCTTGACGAGCCCTTCAGCCGCGCCGAGTACGTCGACCATCTTGTCGGAGTCGTACTCGTTCATCTGGCAGCCAAAGGTCTTTACATAAACTTTCTTGGTCATCGAATTTCGCCGGTCGCAGTGGTTGATCTGGGGGCGTCGTTTAAAAAGGTGAAGGGGGCCGGACGTGCGGGCAGCGCTGGACAAGGCCGTCGGGCGGCGCTTGGGCCGCTTCGAGCCTGGCGCTTCGGGCCTGCTGAGGCCCATTTGCGTTCCGCCTGCTCGATCCGCGATGCACGTCTGCAGCGTAACGCAACATTATAGCCCTTCATGAAATGTGGGTTTCGACGTCCGCGCCGCCGCGCGGTCGCTCCGGCGGCAAGCCCAGCAGGCTTTCCAGTTCGCCCGACACCTGTGCGAAGCGCTCGCTCAGGAAATCCAGCAACACGCGCACGCGCGGCGCCATGAAGCGGTTGCGGTGATAGAGCGCGTGCAACGGCGCATCCGGATAGCGCCACTCCGGCAGCAGGATCTTCAGACCGTCGGCGCGCAGATCCGCTTCCACGTCCCACATCGACTTGATCGCGATCCCGTAGCCGCGCAGCGCCCATTCGCGGGCGACCGCGCCGTCGTTGGTCTCGCGGGCGGAGTCGAGCGGCACGGTGTAGTTCTGCACTT
>Ga0310811_10005435_pt1 | contig 16109 bp, 18 predicted proteins | sample YCmetagenome_FD_207642 | JGI IMG/M metagenome (GOLD analysis project Ga0310811, IMG submission 207642) | Soil microbial communities from experimental microcosm in Duke University, North Carolina, United States - YC | ecosystem: Engineered > Artificial ecosystem > Soil microcosm > Unclassified ...
GGCGGAAGAAGCCCAGCTCGGGGCGCTGAAGGCGCAGCTTTCGGTAGCCCTGCCGCAGGCCCAGGCCGCCTTCGCCGCCCGCTGGGGCGCCGGCGAGCCGGACTGGCTGCAGGTGGCGCAGACGCACGGGCCGGAGGAGGCGGGCCGGCTGAAGCAGCAGTTCGACCAGGACGCCGCCAGCGTGCTGCAGATCCATGCCGCGCAGCAGCAGGTCGAGGCGCGGGACTTCTCGGGCTATGTCGAGCGGGAGTTCCAGACCCTAAAGGGGCTGCAGCCCGAGCTCGCCGATCCGGTGCGCGGGGCGGAGCGGCGCCACGCGGTGACTCGGTTCCTGGCCGAGGAGGGCTTTCCCGCCGAGCAGATCCGCTACGTCGGGGCGCGGGAGCTGGCGGTCGCCTATGACGCCATGCGCTACCGGCAGGCCACGTCGGGCTTGGCCCGCAGCGCGCGGGCGCCGGCGCCGCGGCCGGGGGTGCAGCCGGCTGCGGCCCTGCCGCAGCGGTCGAGCCAGTACAAGCGGGCGGAAAGCGCCAAAAGCCGCTTCGCCGCCAAGCCGACTATCGACAATGCGGTCGCCGCCATCATGGCCAAGGGTTGAGGCGGCCATGGCATACGATCCCAAGGCCGGACGTCCCGAGCGCGGCTTCTTGCGCGGATCATACAACCGATATGTTGCGGCGACGGCCCCCAAGCCTTCTCCTGTCGGCAAGCCTTACTTGGTAAGCCGGGATTTTAAGCCGTGGGGCCGCGCTCCGGTGGACGTCGCGCCCGACCACGAATTCGTCGCGATCATCAACCCGACGACCGGTCAGGTCGAAAAATACTGCAGTTATGGGCCCTCTGGGGGACGAGAAGGGCGACTGGTATCGTTGCTCGACAACAGCAGCCCGACGGGACGAGATGATCGGCTTGCAATGAGCAACCCGGCGACTGGGATCGGCGCATGGTTCCGATCCCCGCCTCGGCCGCCGCGGTTGCGGCGGCGTGTGACGCCATGAACGATAAGCTGGGAAGCCAGAGTCTGCCTGGGCCGTACAACTATGTGCTCGGCTCGCTCAACAGCAACTCGGCTGCGAGCGCCGTCGCCAACCAAGCCATTCAGGCTGAGCAGCCGGGCGCCCCGATTTTCGGGCCGCCGCCAAACGCCGCCGCCGTGGCGTGGCCCAACATGCTGCTCCCTCGGCGCCTTGGCCGCTGATCGTCAAATCGCCCTGCCCGTCAGTCCCATCGCGATCAACAATCCCACGGTGTAGGAGCCGAAGATGGCTATTGGTGCGGCCAGGAGAAGCCATAGGCCATACAGGCCTCGTCTCCTGACATTCCAGACCACGGCGACGATCCAGCCAACGAAAAGCACCGGCTGAAGCGCGAGGCCAGCAAGGAATATCGCATCTGCAAGCGCCTCGTGAGGAACAGCTTCAATGGCCATGGCGTGCAAGAACTCCGGTCGATGTCCGTCACGTCGCGTCTGCGCCTGAGGCCGACAGCCTAGCTTGCGTTCACTGAAAGTTCCAGACTCTAGCGCCGCCACGGCGTTAGCGCGGCCGTTCGGGCCTCTACGGAAAGTAGCTGTGGTAGATCATCTTCAAGTCAAGCAAGGCGTAGAAGATGGATGATTCCATCGCGAGCGCAGCCGGTTTGTGCGTCGCAACCGCGATGAGTTGAAACAAGGCGACGCCAACGATGAGAACATAGGAGAGCTCCGGCTCCCGGCCGTGAATCGCGAAAGCGCGCTTTACGCCAGCCAACAGGCAGACGCCAAGCAGATACGTATGGTCATCAGGATAATGAACGTATCTATAGTGTCGAGGTGTTTCACTACCCAGAAGGCCCAGCCGGACGAAAAGGCGATGGCGAGCGCCAGTAGCGGTATTGAGCGCGGATAGGTCGGGGGCGGTGGATCGGAATAACCAGCCGCCATCAAGATTCGCCGCCAGCGGCGCTCCTCTTTCCAATCGACGATGCCTTGCCACACCATCCAGGCGAGGAGGCACACCGATGAGAGATGGGCGTCCGAGTCGAGACCGGCGTGCTTTCGGATCGTGATCCAGGGCAACCCGATCACGAAGAAGCACACGATGAGCCTTATGTAGCGCCACCAGGGGTTCTCTCCCCGAAGGTCCGGTTCGGTCAGGCCCCGGGGCTTCTTGCTCCGCAGGATTGGGCTGGTCGGGCGTCAAGATGTTCCTCTCCGTGGCGCCGGGTGAGGCTACCATGTTCACCTAAAGTTCCAAGCCGCCAAAGGGGCGGCCCCATCCGTTTAGGCCAAGCTCCGCAGCGAATGCGCTTCGCCAAGCTGAGCTCGGTGGACAGCCACGCGGACGCTCGCGGCGAGCGTGGCCCTGAGCGCTGAAGGCGGAATCGCCAGCGTGTCGTCGTCAAGCCATCGGGGCAACGACAGAGCCGCGCGTGAGCCGACCCAGCCCTACACGGCGGGTTCGCCCGCCTTCCGCTGACCTACGCGCCCGACACGACGGACGTCCGCACGCGACGGCCGCCAAGGCGCGCCTTCTCTTCCACTGCAGACAAAGGAAAGCAGACGCATGACCGCACCGACCAACCTGGTGACCACCGCGAGCGCGGTGGGCAACCGCGAAGACCTGTCCGACGTCATCCATCGGGTGGCGCCGGAGAAGACCCCGTTCATCTCCAACATCGGCAAGTCCAAGGCCAAGGCCCGCTACCACGAATGGCAGACCGAGGACCTGGCCACGCCGGACGCCACCAACGCCCAGCTCGAGGGCGACGACGTGGGCACGCTGGATACCGGCAACACCACAGTACGGGTGGCCAACTACTGCCAGATCTTCCGCAAGACCGGGGGCGTGTCCCGCACCCAGGAGATCGTCGACAAGGCCGGCCGCGACAGCGAGCTGGCCCGGCAGAAGGCGATCAAGGGCGTCGAGCTGCGCCGGGACATGGAGAAGCGCTTCATCGGCAACTTCGCCTCCAACAACGAAAGCGGGGCGACGCCGCGGCGCTCGGCCGGACTGCTGGCCTGGCTAACCTCGAACGTCAGCCGCGGCTCGGGCGGCTCGAGCGGCGGCTTCTCCACAGGGGTGGTGGCGGCCGCCACCAACGGCACGCAGCGGACCTGGACCGAGGCCTTGCTGAAATCGGTGATCGCCACGGCCTTCACCAACGGCGCCACGCCCTCGCAGATCTACATGGGGCCGGCGCACAAGCAGCAGTTCTCGGCCTTCACCGGCATCGCCTCGATCCGCAAGGACGTGGACCAGGGTCAGGCCACCATCGTGGCCGGCGCGGAGATCTATGTCTCCGACTTCGGCGAGCTGGTGGCCATCCCGCACCCCTACGGCCTGACCCGGGACGCGCCCCTGGTCGACCCGTCGATGGTCGCTGTGGCCATGCTGGACGGGTACAAGACCCTGCCCCTGGCCAAGACCGGCGACAACGAGCGGTTCATGCTGACCGCCGAAGCCTGCCTGGAAGTGCGCAACGAGAAGGGCCACGCAGTGGCGGCGGACCTGACTTAAGGGCGGCAGTTTTTCCGAACTCAGTTCGGGCTCGCGTGCCTGAACGCCCTCTCTCTGGATTGGCCAGGGAGAGGGAACTCCTTTTCACGTCACGCATCACAGGGCGATAGAATCCAAGGGCTGGCAAACGATCCTGGATAGATGAGGCGGCAGACGCCATCTTGGCCAAGGGCAGAGACGTTGGGGGAGCCGCAAAACGGGTCGCGCGCGATACGCTTCAACGGATGGGCGAAGACGCGGTGGCGGATGGAGAGCGGCAGCGAGAAGTCAGCCGCATTCTGCTCGGCGATCCGATCCATCCGACCAGCCGAAATCCCTTCGATATTGGCGGGGAAATACAATTGGACCCGCGGTTCAAAGGTGTAAGTGCTACTGTCGGTCACAACGATAGGATCGATGCCATTCGTCATGCTGAGGCAAGTCGCCGGGTCAGCAGTGCTATCGGAACGCCAGCTGCTTCAGTCCTAGGGCTTGGGGTGGAAGCAATCGGGCTGTTGAAGCGTAACCTCTCCCCGAGAGATGATGGATCTACACAACAATCGCGAGGGACACCGAGCGTTCGTCGAGCGCCGCGCCGTGGATCCGCGCAATCTGCAGGTCCAGCCACGCTTCATGGCACCTTCCGGCCGATACAAACCCAAATGATTGAAGCGTTGGCGGTTTGCATTTGCCAGGAACAAAGAGGGACCAGGCTCCTGGTGGGCAGAGGGTGTCGCGGTGAAACGCTCCTCGAGCGGGCCAAAAGTGAAGATCTTTGGACGCATTCTACTTGCAGTGGTTGCTTTAATACTGTCGGTCGTGGCTAACCGCGTGTTTTTTCCGCCGTTCTCCGAGACAACGATCGTCAATGCAGCTTCGGCGCCGATCCGAGGTGGCGAGCTGAGGATCGGCCGGGATAAATATGACCTCGGAAGCCTCGCTCCCGGGGCGCGGCGGGTGTTCCGTCGTCGGTTAAACGGGGCTGAAGGCGATTTCGGCCTAAGAGCTTCTTTCGATTCCAAAATCGTCTCAGAAGAATCATTCGGATATATCAACGGAATTCCGTGATCTACTGATCAGCAATTCACCGTCATCGAGATAAACGACCGAGGCGTCGTCGGTATTATCTCTATTGAATTTGGTGAAAGGTCAGGCTCTTAGCGCCGTATTCTGCGCGTAAGTCTCTCTGGGCTGGCTGGCCGACTCCACAAAGGTAATCATCATGACAAAGACTACAGAGCGGGTGCGGTTTGCCGCGCCCGAAGGCGAAGCCGTGAGCGTGCGGGTGCTGCCGCAAGGCGACAGGCGGATCTTCACCGGCGAGGCGGACGACGCGGCGACCGAGGCGGTGCTGCGCTTTCCCACCTATGGCCGCGGCGCGGTGTTCGCCGTGGAGCGGGAGATCGCTCTGGCGCTGGAAGGGCGCGGGCTGGTGGAAATCCAGCCGTGAGCTCGGTCAGGCCCCTGATCGGCGCCGCGTTCGCCGGTGACGTGGAGCACTGGTGGCGCGACGAGGGCGACGGGACCTCGACCATCCTGTCGCGTCAGGACGTGGCGCCGGTGCTGGAGCTGAACAAGGCGATGGCGCGGGAGAACGCCGGCTGGTCGCCCTCGCGCGAGCTGCGGCGGGCGGCCTTCATCCCCAACATCATCCGCCAGAAGTGGCTGAACGAGGAGGGCTGGGACGCCTATCGCCCCGACCTCTACGGCGAGCAGCTGCGGCGCAAGCTGAACGATCCGGACTGGCGATATCTGCGCACCGCCGAATGGCGGATGTGAGCGGGCGCGCGCGGCAAGAATCAACAGGAATGCTGATGGCGAAACAGCGACCGATAGTCGGCAAGAGTTGGGTGGACGAGGCGGCCGAAGCGATCCTCGCCATCGGAAACCAAGCGGCGAAGGACCGAGCAGAGCGTATCGGAAAGCAGCCAAAGCCAGCCCAGACTTCGCAGAAGGGGCCTAGCAACCCACTAGAAGTCGCCCGTGGGATGGCGCGGGCCGGCGCACAGGAACTGTCGTTGAACTTAGCAGACGACGCGATGGGCGTTTACAAAGGCGGACTGGAACAAGCCTGGAACGTCCTGGGCAGGACCGGTCTCGTGCAAGGCACGGGTCGGAATTTCACCCAGGCTTCCAACGCCTATGCGGAGGAGTATCGACGCAGGCTTGGCGAGTTCAAAGACGCACACCCGATTCTGAATGGCGCGGCCCAGGTAGCAGGGGCCTTAGCCTTTCCCCAAGCCAAGGGCGTTAAGGCCGTCGATGCCGCCGCGAGGGTATTTGATCGTGCGGCCGTGGAAGGCGCAAAAGGGGCCATGGCAGGATGGAACGATGGCCATGGTTTCGGCGATAGGGCGATGCGCGCCGTCAAAAACGGGGCATGGGAGGCAGGCGCGGGCGCCGTGGGCGTCCCGGCGGGCGACGCAATCGGCGCGTTGGCGCGCCCAGTCTTGCAAAGGGCCGAGGCCGTGCTTGGGCCCCTCACGGTGGGGGCGAAATCTGCCTTCTCGACGGCCTTTCCGGCGACGCCTCTCCAGCCTCGGGTTGCTCAGCAACTCCGTAGTCAGGCCGACGCGGAGGCTCGGGCAGCCAGGCTGCGATATCAGCGCGCCCACGCGAACGACGGCTACAACCAACGGCGGTGAGGCCGCTGAGCGGGAGGCAAACAGTTAAAACAGCCGCAAAATCGCAGCCGGGGCATCCATGGTTATTCCCCTACCAAGCAAAATATTACCGACTATTCCTAATGCTACGCACATCGCAATAAAAGTAAACATGACGCGCCTAGCCAGACGAGACGTAATCCAGGCGGCGTTACTATTATCATATTTCCGATCAATCCACTCGAAGTATCGATTTACTAAGGGTGGCCGGATATTATCCGGCATATTGTGAAAATATCCGACAATAAATGGGCTGGCGATTGTCAGCAGTAGCATTGTCCAGACGCCGATGTCTCTCATGCCTGGCCCCGGGGCTGGTATGGGGGATTGGCTAGCCCTTGCCTCGGGCAAGCGCTTCTTCTGCATCTTGCATACCCCGCCAGGGGCGGCTCTCTCAAGCATCGAGAACTCCATGACCATAACGACCTTCGGCGCGCTGAAGGCGGCCGTGGCGGCGCGCGCCGTGCGGACCGACCTGACGGCGCTCATCCCCGACTTCGTGCGCGCGGCCCATGACGTGATCGCCGGACGGCTGACACTGACGGCCGAGCTGGCCGTCGGCGCCGAGCGGGCCGCCCTGCCCGACGACGCGCGCACGGTGATCAGCGTGTGGGTGGACACCTATCCGGCCGCCCCCCTGACCCTGGCCAGGGAGGCGCAGATGCAGGGATTGGGGGCGGGGACGCCGGCCTATTTCCGAGTGGATGGAGACGAGCTGGTGTTCGGGCCGTCGCCGAGTGGGGCGATGACGGGACGGGTGCTCTACAAGCCGGTGCGGACCTTCTTCGCCGACGATGCGGCGACCAATACGGCGCTGCTCCGCTACCCCAACCTGTACCTCGACGGGGCGATGGCGGAACTGTTCGCGCATGTGCGCGAGCCGGCCGAACGGGACCGCTACCTGAACCTGTTCCTCTCCGGCATCGAGGCGGCCAACGCCGCCGAACTGGAAGACCTGACGGCCGCGGCGAGCCTGCGGCCCTATGCGCAAGGAGTGATCTGATGGGGCTCGAGACCGGCAGCTACCTCGCCGACCTGAACACCGCCAACCCCTCGGGCACCGACCCGAAGAGCCAGGGCGACGACCATATCCGGCTGATCAAGACGGTGGCGAAGAACAGCTTCCCCGGGTTTGGCGGGGTTGTTGTGGGCGCGGGCGTAGAGAGCGGCTCCGGCAACGCTTACACGGTCACCTTGAGCCCGGCGCCGGCGAGCTACGCGTCATTGGCCTCGACGCTGGTGCTGTTCAGGGCGACCCATGCCAATACGGGGGCGGCGACGCTCCAGATCAACGCGCTCGGGACCAAGACGCTCAAGGACGTGAACGGCGGGGCGCTGGCGAGCGGAGACGTCGCGAACGGGGCGATGGTCGCGGCCTTCTACGACGGGACGGACTTTTTTCTCGTCACGCCCAACGACCGTTCGGCGCGGAGCGGCGACACCTACACTGGCGCGCATGACTTCACGGGGGCGACGGTCGATGTCCCTACGGCGGCGGCGGGCGATGCGGACACCACGGCGGCTTCCACTGCGTTTGTGGATACTTCGTTTGGCAAGATAGCTGGGCAGGCATGGACGGGAACACATACCTTCCCGACCCAATCTCCGGGAGATAACTCCACCAAAGCCGCCACGACGGCCTTTGCGACCCAGTTGGCGTTTCAGGCGACGCTCCCGGCTCAAGCCGGAGGGGCGGGAAAGTTCCTCCAGACCGACGGTGCCAGCGCTTCATGGAATTGGGCAGGGTTCAACGGCCGATTTACCAAGTCGGCCAACTTTACGATAGGATTTGACGACAAAGAAAAGTTATTCTGCTGCACGAGTACAATCACCGCTGCGATTGATACTGTAGCGACGCTCGGCCTCACGCATGCTGTGCTAATACAAAACGGAGGTGTGGGCGAAATAACGCTTGATCCGAGCGGGTCTGAGACCATCGATGGACTGCCGTCGCTCATCATGTATCCTGGCGAGATGCGCCTGCTGTTCAACGATGGATTGGCACTTTTATCTCAAGTTATTTCTCCCTTTGTGCGTCAATACACAGCAAGCGGGACATTTGTGATGCCGCCTGGCTATGCCGCCATTGCGGGCGATGGCGTCGGCGGCGGCGGTGGTGGCGGTGGTGCCGCAAGCGGCGATAGTTATGGCGGCGGCGGCGGGGCTGGTGCCCGGCTGGCCTTCCGGACTGTCCTTGCTGCGGGAGCGTCCAATGCCGTCGTAATCGGAGCTGGCGGGTCGGCTGGCACTGGGGTTGCTGGTGGTGCCGGTGGCAACTCCAGCTTTGCTGGCCGAATCTTCTACGGCGGCGGGGGGGGGCAGGTGGCGGGTGCCCCTGCATCTGGCGGCGGCGGCGGCGGCGGGGCGAGTGCGGGTGGCGCGGGTGGCGCGGGCGGCCAACCTCGTCCTAACTCACTTATGGGGGCTGCCGGCACGGCACCGGATATTATCGGTCTTGGCGGGGGAGCCGGCGGCAACGGCATCCATCAGGCTGGTGGGAACGCTGAATGGGGCGGCGGTGGCGGCGGTTGTTCAGATGGCAACAACATTGGCGTCGGCGGAAGCTCAATATTTGGACCAGGCGGAGGCGGAGCGGGAGGCGGCAACGGTGGCGGCTTGGGATCTGCCGGAGGCGCCTCCGGCTCCTATTACCCAGGTGGCGGCGGTGCTGGCGGCGCCGCTGCGGCGAATGGCACAGCCGGAACGGTGGGAAACCTCTTGACTTCAGATCGGTGTGGAATGGGCGGCGGCGGTGGCGGCGGGCCTAATCCCGGTGTCACGATTGGCGGTACCGGCGGAGCAGGCGGCGCGTGTGGCGGTGGTGGCGGTGGCGGTGGATATGGCGGAACCGGTGCTACGTCGGGCGGCGTCGGCGGCCGGGGTGAAGTTGTTATCCGGGGGATCATCTGATCGGATGTGATACCACGCGCAACCGCAAGCTATCCAACCTTCAGCTAGTCGCCGGCTTGATGAAGACGCCTTGTCCTGTGGGCAGCTCAAGGATGCGCAGCCCGCGAGCTGCCATCCACTCAGTTTCGACGTCATGCTGCTCCGAAGAGGCCTGCCACCCAAAGTCATCGAATACAATGATGCCGCCGGGAACAAGTCGGCTATAAAGAAAGTCGAGCGCCGAAATTTCGGCGGCGGCACTATTTAAGTCCATGTGTATGAACGATATCCGTTCTGGGCAGCATTGCGAAAGAATTTCTGGAACGCGACCTTTTATTACTTTAATGTTTGGAAAACCAATAAAGCGATTTTGCACTTCTTCGAACGAGTAGGTGCCCTTGTATGCTGCTAGATTCCGTTCGGCCCAACCGTCGTTTAGTTGGTCCACGGGGATGCCTTCAAAAGTATCGTAGAGATACCAGCTGCGACCCCAGGCTGCGAAGCCTACCAGCTCAGCGATTACGATGGCGGTGTGACCCTTGAAGACCCCAAGTTCAACAAAATCTCCATCGAGTGGTCGGGCCTGATGAACTGCCCATTCCACGGTCTGCAAATTCCAGTGCCAGTTAACAATCGGCAGCAAATTGCTGTGCTTGTCTGTTTGGTAAAGAAAGTCGTTTCGACGAGTGAACGAATTGCGCTTCATCCAAACGGCTAGGCCGTCGCTTACAAATGTAGGCGGGAGGCCCAATGCTTCGATCGCTTGTTGTACGCGTAATAGGCCCGCCGGATTTTTGCTCGTTAGGAAGCCAAACCGTGCAATGACGCCGGATCGGCTGAGATTGCCGCTAACCCGAAAGGCGCTCTGGTAGATAGCGCGGGCGGCAGCAAAATCTCCGGCGACAAGCGCTTCGTCACCTCGCCTTGTTAACTCGGTAACGTCCTCTGGCACCAGCGCCCCCTTTTTCTGCCGCCCACTCAACCCGCACGGTCTGCACGGCCCCAACCTAATCGGGCCTCGGCCTGGCCGCTAGTCGCTTGCCTTCCGGGCGGGCTCTTCAACCCAAAGGACTCTCCATGCCCATGGTCCGGATCGGCCCCGCGGGGGGGCTTGGCGTCAATCGCGACCTGTCTTCGCACGAGCTGCCGGCCGAGGCCTGGACCGACGCGCGCAATGTGCGGTTCCTCGACGGAATGGCCTGGCAGTTCTACGGCCATGGGGAGGTCTATGCAGAGGCGCCCGTCACGCCGCACCACGTGGCGGCCTGCAATGTCGGCGGGACGCGGTACTGGCTCTACGCGGGGTTGTCGAAGCTGTACGGGGTGACCGGATCGGGCGGGACGGTGACGCACACCAACCTGACGCGCCAGACCGCGGGCGTGGACGTCGACTATTCGGGAGCGGCCAACGCCTGGACCTCGACCCTGCTGTCGGGAATCCCCGTCTTCAATCCCGGCAACACCAGCGATCCGCCGCAGCGGTGGGACCTGGACATCGGCCACCGCTTCCAAGCGCTGGACAACTGGCCGGCCAACACCTTCTGCAAGTCACTGCGGGCCTACAAGAACGTCCTGGTGGCGCTGAACGTGACGAAGGCCGGCCAGGCCTATCCGTTCATGGTCAAGTGGAGCCATCCGGCCGACCCGGGCGCCGTGCCCGTGAGCTGGGACGAGACCGACCCGACCCTCGACGCCGGCGAGGCCGACCTGGCGGAAGGTTACGACCCGATCGTCGACGGGCTGCAGCTGCGCGACAGCCTGATGATCTACAAGGAATCCTCGGTCTGGCGGATGGACTATACCGGCGGGCCGTTCGTGATGGCCTTCGCCAAGGTGCTGGGCACGTCGGGGGCGATGAACCGCAACTGCGTGGCCGAGGTGGACGGGTTCCATTTCGTGCTGACCGGGTCGGACTGCGTCGTCCACGACGGCCAGTCGGCGACCAGCGTGCTCGACAAGACCACGCGGCGCTCGCTGTTCCAGATGATCGACGCCCAGAACGCGGGGCGATGCTTCGTGTTCAAGAACCCGTTCCTGAACGAGGTCTTCGTCTGCTTCCCGGAAGCCGGGTCGAGCACGCCCAACCTGGCGCTGGTGTGGAATTACAAGGACCGCACCGTGGGGTTCCGGGAGATCCCCAACCTGAACCATGCGGCCTACGGGCCGGTGGAGGTGGGGCTGTCGCAGCCGTGGGACGGGGACGCCTCGCCCTGGGCCAGCGACATCACCCTGTGGAACGCCGCGGAGTTCACCCCGGACGCGGCGCGGGTGCTGATGGCCTCGAACGACCAGAAGCTGTTCCTGCTCGACAGCTCGACCACCTTCGACGGCACGATCCCCAGCGCGCGGCTGGAGCGGCGGGGACTGTCGCTGGGAGCGCCCGAGCAGATGAAGCTGGTGCGGGGTGTGCGGCCGCGCATCGCCGGCAACCCCGGCGAGACGGTGACGGTGCGGCTCGGCGGGGCGAACGACCCCTATTCCGACCCGACCTACGGGCCGGCCCTGACCTACGTCATAGGCCGGGACGTGACCTGCGACTGCCTGGTGACGGCGCGTTACCCGGCGGTGCGGTTCGAGAGCGGCACCGCCTACCAGTGGCGGCTGGACAGCTACGACCTGGACGTCGAGCCGGCGGGGACGTGGTGAGCGTTTGAAATTGCCTTGGTCACGGCGGGGCCGCTTCCCGACCTTGTCTTAGCGCCGAGATTTCGGTCGACCATCCACCCCGGCATTCTGCAATCAATGGAGGCGCCTATGTCAGGCGGTATCAGCAGCCCGAGCTATGCGCCTGCGCCGGTTCCGGCGAAGGCTGAGGCCTTGCCGGCGTTCCTGACGGCGGAGCTGCGGGCCATCGCCGGCGCGGTACAGCTTCTGGCGGCCGGGCACATCGATCCCAGCTACGCCGCTCCGGCCAAGCCACGGGAGGGCGACATCCGCCTGGCCGACGGAACCCACTGGAACCCCGGCGCCGGAGCGGGGGTCTACGCCTACTATGGCGGGTCGTGGAAAAAGCTCGGGTAGGCGGAACAACGGCGGCGCTTCAGCCAAGGCCGTCCTAGCGCAAGCCCTAACCGCCAAGGCGATCCCATGCCCCTGCTCGAAGAGTTCGAGCGCTGCTGGCCCTGGCTGGCGGCCGCCGCGGCGCGTGGGCGTGAGCAGGACCTGACAAAGGACGAGCTGCGGGACCTGTTGCTGCGCGGCCAGGCCATGCTGTGGCCGGGGGAGACCGGCGCCCTGGTCACCCAGTGCCTGGTCACGCCGGAGGGGCGGTTCCTGCACTGCTGGCTGGGTGGGGGCGGGCTGAAGGCGCTGCTGGCGCTGCGGCCCGGGGTCGAAGCCTGGGGGCGGGTGATGGGCTGCGACTACGCAACGATCGAAGGGCGGAAGGGCTGGGACCGGGTGTTCCGGCCCTTCGGCTATTGGCGCAACGGCGAGGACTTGAGGAAGCGGCTATGAGCTCGAAGAAGACCACCACCCAGAACTCGACCACCACGACCACCCCGACCAATCCGGAGTGGGTGACGAACGGTATCCAGGCGATGATGGACCGGATGGGCGGCTTGGCCGCCTCCGATCCCTTGAGCTATGTGGCGCCGGCCGGCGCGCTGCAGAACCAGGCGTTCGGGATCGCTTCGGGGTTCGCGCCGCAGATCTCCGACTGGCTGGGCTCGTCGGCGAACACGGCCCAGGGGCTGAGCGGCTATGTCCCGCAGTCGGCGACGTCGCAGGCGATAGCCGGGGCGCCGCGAGTGTCGGCCCAGTCCGTCGACCCGACCCAGGCGTTCTCGAGCTTGGGGGCGGCGGACCCCACCAGCGCGCTGACGCGGCTGCTGAGCGGCCAGCCGGACAATCCGTACCTGTCGGCGATGAACCAGGCCAACATCAACCAGTCGCTGCAGGGCTACAACGACGCCCTGTCGTCGGCGGCCAACACCCTGACCCGCCAGGTGTTGCCCGGCATCCGGTCGGGCGGAGTGCTGGCCGGGCAGTATGGCGGATCGCGTCAGGGGATCGCCGAGGGCGTGGCCCTGGGCGACCTGAACACCCAGCTGGCGCAGAACGCCCGCAACCTGAGCCAGTCGGCCATGGACAGCGGAAACCAGCTCTTCGGCAACGCCTACGAGGGGGCGCAGAACCGGATGGCGACCACAGCCGACACCCTGGCGGGCCTGGCCATGCAGAATTCGCAGGAGAACGCGGGGCGGGACCTCCAGGCGCAGCAGTCCAACGCCTCGAACGATCTGGGGGCGCAGCAATTCAACGCCCAGCAGGCGTTGCAGGCGGCCCTGGCCAACCAGTCGGCGGGGCTGCAAGGGGCGAACCTGAACCTGAATGCTGCGCAATATCTCGGCGGGTTGGGCCAGTACGGCCTGGGGGCGCTCGGGGAGCTCGGCGGGACGCAGCAGGCGCTGGACGCCGCCCGCCTCCAAGCGCCGCTCACGCTCGCACAGGCGATGAGTGGAATGTACGGGCAGCTGCCGCTCAACTTGTTTAGCGGAAGCAACGTCGTAGGAAGTTCCAAAGGAACTGAAAAAACATCCGGATTGGGAAATGCCATCGACGTGTATTCGAACTTTCTAAACGCCGCGAGCAAATTCATACCGGCGGGATAGGCGCTCATGGCTCGGCCTCTGATCCATTGACCATTACGGGAAGAGTCTTCCATGAGAGCCGTTCCAAGTATCGCCGCGGCGTTCGTCGCGGAGCATGAGGGCCTGCGCCTGGAGTCCTATGCGGACCCGGGCGGAGCCTGGACCGTGGGCTATGGCCATACGGGGCCGGAGGTCCATGCGGGGCTGCGCGTCACCCCGTCCCGGGCGCGGGCCTGGCTGGCCGAGGACCTGCGGACGGCGGCGGCGCGGCTGCAGGGCGTGGTGGAGCGGGGCGCGATCGAGGCGCTGAGCGAAGGGCAATATTCGGCCCTGATCAGCTTCGTCTTTAATCTTGGCGCCGATCCGAAGTGGACCATCTGGAAGCGGGTGAACGCCCGCTGCTTCGACGCCGTGCCGGTCGAGATGATGCGGTTCGACCGTGTCGGGCGCACGCGGCTGGCGGGACTGACCGCCCGGCGGGCGGCCGAGGTGGCGCTGTGGTCGGGCGGGGCGGGGACGCAAGGCGAGGCGGCGCCGCCGTCGTCCTACACGCGGGCGGAACCGACCCCGCCGGCGCCGCACCTTGTCAAGCCGCTGTTCGCGTCGCGCACCGCCATCACTGGGGCGGCGCAAGTGGTGGGCGGGGTCTCCGCCGGGGCGCTGACGGTGCAGCAGACGGTGGCGCCGTACGCCCAGCAGGCGGCGGTGCTGGGCAAGCTCACCGCGGCCCTGGCGATGTTCATGGCCGGGTGCGGCGTGGTGCTGCTGGCGATCAAATGGCTCGAGCGGCGCGAGGCGCAGCGATGATCGCGGTGCTCACCCACTGGCGGGCGCTGGTGGCCGGGGCCGCAGGATTTGCTGCGGCCATGCTGCTGGTTCTGCTGCAGCATGAACGTCAGGGGCGGATCGAGGCGGAGCGGCGGCGGGACGAGGCGCAGGCCCAGGTTTCGACCGCCCGCGCCCAGGCCGAACTCGAGCGAACCGCGGGCGCCGCCGCCATCGCGGCTCAGACCCGCACCGTCCACATCGTCACCCGATCCGAAGAGGCCGCCCATGCCGTCCTTGCCCTGCCCGGCGCCGATGAGGCGCTACCTGAAGCTGTGCGCGACCGCTGGGCTGCTGGCGTGCTCAGCCTGCGCGACGCGGGCGCCGGCGCCGGCGATGCTGACCATCCCGGTGGCTGAAATGCTGCGGCAGGCGTGCCCGCGGCCGGGTGGGGTGGAGGCTGTGCATACGGTGGGCGAACTGGCGGCCTTTTCGGTGCGGCAGGAGGCGGCGCTGGCGGTATGCGACGCCCGGCGCGAGGCCCTGGTGCAGGGTGTGGACGCGCACAACGCCCTGGCCGCGCAGCTGGCGGCGGCGCGTGGACCATCCGGGAGGGGCCGATGACGGCGCCGGCCTGGATCGCCCTGGGGGCATTGGCCGTGGCGCTGCTGGCTCAGTTCGGGGCGGGGCTGTTCCACCTGGGCAAGCATTCGCAGCGGATCGCCGCTTTAGAGGACCGCACCAAGGACATCGGCAGCCTGGCGGTGCTGGCCGCGGCCCTGGCCGAAATGAAGCTGCAGATCACCGAGATCCGCCAGGACGTGAAGAACCTGCTGACGGGGCGGATCAGGCCAGCGTCGCGGCGGGGGCCTGAGGAGTAGGCCTCGTTCGAGACGACCGACTGCAACCAGCCGCCCTGACCGGGCGGCTTTTTTTGATGGAGACGAGCCGTGACGCAACAGTCAGGCCGAGGTGCGCCGCAATGGCTGACGATCCCGCCGCCCAATCGGCCGGAAGAACTAGACGCCTTCTGGAACCATAGAGCCGGGTTGATGAAGCCGGCCGAGCAGGGGCCGACTGTTCATCTGAACGAAGGCGTGGGCGGCCCAATGCCGCCGTCTATGGCCGGGCCGGCGCCGCCTGAATCGGGAGGCTGGCGAACGCCGGCGAGCCCACACCGGGCCCCCCAACCGCCGCAAAGGGTGACCTCGCCCGAACAGACCAGCGGTGGGACTTCCCGGTCCCCACCGGGACAAGATCTACTCCAGACCGCGCTCCGGTATGCTCGCATGGTTGATGGTGCTCTGGGGACGATCCCGACACCAAATAGGATCGCGTCCGAAGTTGGTCGTGAAGCCGGTCGACACATCTTCGGCCTCCCTCGGGCGCCTTACCTGCCAAGCACGAAGGTCCCACCTTCGCCTCCGGGTGCTTCAATTGACGCGAACATCGCCGAGGCAAAGAAGCATCGAGGCGATATTCCATGGTTTATCGGCAAGGTTCGGCCCGGCGGCTCCTGGGACTACAAGCTGCAAGGAGAAAATCGGCGGTATGAGGATTTTGGAAATCGGAATTACGGCGCTACTGGCGCAGCGCTCGGACTCCCAGACGAACTTCTTCTGCGTGCGGCCGGCCTGGTCCAGCGTGTGATGGGCACGTCCCCGCCGGGATCAGGACAGCCCTGGTCTTTTGGAAGTTATGGTGACGATCCCAATGATCAATCC